>JADMIO010848886.1_pt1 | contig 119560 bp, 114 predicted proteins | sample 8958161 | NCBI WGS metagenome assembly JADMIO01 (sample SAMN16585339, study PRJNA669376) | soil metagenome | isolation source: Crop rotation soil | place: USA: Cullars Rotation, Alabama | collected 2011 | reverse complement strand
CCGCGACTTCAAGTCACGTGAATTCCAAGCTTCGGATCCCACTGTGCTGGAAAGACCATCAGGAGCGGGTTGTGCACGACGCGCACGACGGTCGCGAAATCCTTCTGCGGATCGTAGCCGACTTTTGCATACATATAGGGTGCGACCGCGTGCGTCGTCTGGCTCGCGAGGTAGAGCGAATAACCGTCGGGCGGCGCCTTGGCGACGATCTCGGCGCCGATGGTGCCGGTCGCGCCGACCCGGTTCTCGACGATGAACGACTGGCCCATGCGCTCCGTCAATTGCTGCGCGACGATGCGCGCGACGATATCGGACGGGCCACCCGCGGTGAAACCGACGACGATGCGCGTGGGCTTCGACGGATAGTTTTGGGCGTGGGACGCGGTGACGCTCGCGAGCAGTGCGATGAATACGGTCAGACGCATTGCTTACTCCTCTTTACTTCAAATTGATTTCAGCCGCAGATCAACGCAGGTAAAACGCTGATACGGCAAACCCCAAAAAAAAACATCAATTGAGTCTGAGCTTTGGTTTCATCTGCGTGTATCTGCGTTTATCCGCGGCTCAAATGATTAAACATGCGCAGCCAAAACCATGTCTGCGCCCTTTTCGCCGATTGCAATCGACGGGATGTTGGTGTTGGAGGAAGGAATCGTCGGGCAGATGCCGGAATCGATCACCCGGAGATTCGCAATCCCATGCACTTTCAACTGCGGATCGACCACCGCATTGGCATCGACGCCCATCTTGGTCGTGCCGACCATGTGCCAGCTCGTCTGGATCGTGCCGCGCATGTAGTCGAGCAAGCCTGCGTCGTCGGCCACCTCGGGGCCCGGCCGGGTTTCGCGCACGATGAGCGATTTCAAAGCGGGCATTTGCGACACTTTGCGCGCGAGGCGGACGCCGTCGAGAAAGAGCTGGGCATCCGCTTCGTGCGAAAGGTATTTCGGGTCCATCGCCGCCTGCTGCAGCGGGTCGCGCGATTTGATGTGCACGGTGCCGCGCGAGCGCGGCTGCAGGACGGTGACGCCGAAGGTGAATCCCGGAAACTGGTCCATGCCGTAGCCTGGCGTGCGCGCGTAGCGATCTTTCCCCGATAGCGGCAGCAGGCGAAGCACGAGGTCCGGCTGGCTCAATTCGGGCGAGCTCCTGAAATTCATCTGCGCAGTCGCCGAGCAGATCGTGAGCAGGCCCTTGCGCTTGAAAATGAACCGCAGGCCTTCCTTGAATTTGAGCCATGGGCTTTGCAGCACGTCGTTGATCGTGATTGGCTGCGAGCATTCGAACGTAAGCCGCGTGTTCGGATGGTCGCGCAGGTTCTCGCCCACGCCCGGCAGATGGTGAGCGACGTCGATGCCGTGCTGCTTCAGGACTTCACTGTTGCCGATGCCCGAGAGCTCGAGCAATTGCGGCGACGCGAGCGGGCCGGCTGACAGAATCACTTCGCGGCGCGCGCGCACCTGGCGCAGCGTGCCGTCGTCGAGCCGGTATTCGACGCCGGTCGCACGCTTGCCGTCGATCAGCACGCGCGTGACAGTCGCGTTCGGCAGCACCGTCAGGTTCGGGCGGTTCTGTGCCGGCTTGAGATAACCGGCGGCCGAGCTGTTGCGCAGGCCTTTGCGCGTGGAGTACTGCAAATGAAACGCGCCTTCGTAGCTGCCGTCGTTGTAATCCTTGAGCCGGCGGAAGCCCGCTTCCTCGCAGGCGCTCACGAAAGCGTTCGAGAGTGGATCGAAATTCTCGAGGCTAGTGCAATGGATCGGGCCGCCGCGCCCGCGCACGGCGGGATCGCCTTCGGGGAAATCCTCGAGACGCTTGAAGATCGGCAGCAGATCGGAGTAGCCCCAACCGGTGCAGCCGGCATCGCGCCAATTGTCGTATTCCCTGGGGTCGCCGCGCACGAACAGGTTGCCGTTCACAGACGAGGAGCCGCCGATCACGCGGCCGCGCGCCCATTTCTGCTGCTTGCCGTTCAAATGCGTCTGCGGTTCCGTCATGTAGGGCCACGTCCAGCGGGTGTCATTCAGCACGTTGGCGACAAACAGCGGCACGTGAATGTTGTAGTTGCCGTCGCGGCCGCCCGCTTCGAGCAGCAGCACGCGGTGACGGCCGTCGGCCGTGAGCCTGTTCGTGACCGCGCAGCCGGCAGAGCCCGAGCCGACGACGAGAAAATCGAATTCCGCGCTTTGCGGAACGTCCGACACGTACATGTGAAGCTCCTCTGTCGAATTCGAGGCGCAGGCTGCCGTCGGGCACCCGCTCTGCGCATTTGTTATTATCGGTTTTCCGCTGCGACGGGCGGCCGTTTCGATGCGGCCTTGATCATCACTGTCGCCAGCGGCAATCGCGAACGGGCATATTAAACCATCCTGCCCGCCGCCGCTCACCCGGAGGAAGCTCTTCGATGTACGTAATCAGATTCATTGCGCCGGCGTGGGCATTGCTCGCGGCGGGCGCATCCGGCGCTGCGGACGATGTCGCCTATCCTGAAAAGCCGATTCGGTTCATCGTGACGTTCGCGCCGGGTGGCGGCACCGATGTTTTCGCGCGTGCGATCGCGCAGAAGTTTACCGAGAAGTGGGGGCAGCCCGTCATCGCCGACAATCGCGCCGGCGGCAACGGCAACATCGGCACCGACATCGTCGCGAAATCGCCGGCCGACGGCTACACGATATTGGTCACGACGAACGCGACGATCGTCATCAATCCGCACCTCTATAAGGTCGGCTACGACCCGGTGCGTGATTTTTCTCCGGTGAGCCAGCTTGCCACGCTGCCGTTCGCGCTGCTCGTCCACCCGTCGCTGCCGGTCAAGTCGGTCACCGAGCTCATCGCATATGCCAAATCAAAACCGGGCGCCCTGAATTACGGCTCGTCCGGCGGCGGCGGCGGCGCGCATCTCGGCGGCGAAATGTTGAAGACAGCGGCCAAAATCGACATGACGCACGTCCCGTACAAAGGCGCGGCACCGGCGCTCGTTGCGCTGCTCGGCAACGAAGTGCAGCTCATGTTCGTGAGCATCCTGACGGCGACGCCGCTGATCGAGTCTAACCGGGTGCGCATCATCGGCGTGAGCGGCCTCAAGCGCTCGCCGTCGTACCCGAACGTGCCGGCGGTCGCGGAAGCGCCCGGACTCGCCGGCTTCGAAACGGACTTGTGGTACGGAATGCTCGCGCCGGCGAAGACCAATCCGCGCATCGTCGACAAGCTATATCGCGAAACCAAACGCATTCTCGAAACGCCCGAATTCAAGAACCGCTTCGAGCCGACCGGCACGCTGGTCGTCGGCACTTCGCCCGCCGAATTCGCGCAGACGATCAGGAAGGATCTGAAAAAGTGGGGCGACGTGATCAAGACGGCGAATATCAAGATAGATTGAAAAGGAGCGCGCAGTGAAAGACAAGAAAAAGCCGCCGACCTGGCCGGACGATATATACGCGGTGTTCAAAGAGGTTGGCATCCGGCAAGTCGCCTACGTGCCCGACGCGGGGCACACGCAGCTCATCAAGAGCTGCCACGCCGACCGTGAGATGAAAGTCGTTTCGCTGACAACTGAAGAAGAGGGCGTGGCAATGCTGGCCGGCACCTGGCTGGGTGGCCAGCGTGGCGCGCTGCTGTTGCAGTCGTCGGGTGTCGGCAACTGCATCAACCTGCTCTCCATCATGAACGAGTGCCGGTTTCCGCTGCTGATGCTGGTGACGATGCGCGGCGAATGGGGCGAATTCAATCCATGGCAGATTGCGATGGGACAGGGCACGCCGCCCGCGCTGCAGAACGCAGGCGTCATCGTGCAGCGCGTGGATCGCGCGAAGGACGTGCGCGAGTTCACTTTCGCCGCTGCCCAGCTTACGTTCAACACGAGCCGTCCGGTCGCGCTGCTGATTTCCCAGCGCATCGTGGGCTTCAAGGATTGGAGCAAATAACATGGCGAAAAAAATCAAAGCCACTCTCGATCGCCGCGCGGCGATCAACCAGATACTCGCCAACCGCGGCGACGCGCTGGTCATCACGGGTCTCGGCTCCTCGTGCTACGACGTCGGTGCGGCCGGCGACCACCCGAACAATTTCTATTTGTGGGGCGGCATGGGTGCGGCGGCCATGATGGGGCTCGGCCTCGCGCTCGCGCAGCCGAAAAGGCAGGTCATCGTGATCACCGGCGATGGCGAAATGCTGATGGGGCTCGGCGCGCTCGCGACGATCGGCTCGCAGGCGCCGAAGAACCTCGCCATCGTCGTGATCGACAACGAGCTGTACAGTGAAACCGGCATGCAGCCGACGCACACCAGCCGCGGCGTCGACCTGCCCGGAATGGCGAAGGCGGCGCAGTTTCCGCGTACGGCGACGATTTACAGCGACGCCCAATTGAAGTCGTGGGTGCCGAAACTCTACGCGCCGCAGGGCGCGGCATTCGTTTCCATCAAGGTGAACAGCGCGCGCTACCCCATGGCGATCAAGCTGCGCGACGGCGCGCATATCAAGAACCGCTTCCGCGAGGCGCTGCTCGGCACCGCTGCATTCGATTAAAAGAGAATTGCAATGAAAGCGGAATCGCCGTCGCCGATGCTCGCGCGCGAGCTAATCGACTTCTTGCAGAGGCTCGACGTCACATCGCTGCCCGCCAAGGTCAGCGATGTCGCCAAATGGTGCCTGCTGGATTCGCTGGGCTGTGTCATGTTCGGCTCGACGCAGGCATGGTCGCGAATCATGCGCGAAGAGATGAGCGCCGAGGCGGCGAAAGGCGACAGTACGGTAATCGGCGGGACGGGACCGCTCGCAGCGCCTGCGGCCGCATTGTGCAATGGCACTGCAGGCCACGGCTTCGAGCTCGACGATCTGCTCGACGAGCCCATCGTGCATCCCGGCGCGATCATCATCCCGGCAGTGCTCGCGACAGCCGAAAATATCAACGCGAGCGGCGCGCGCATGTTGCTCGGGATCGTCGCGGGCTACGAATCGATGAACCGCATTGGACTCGCCATGGGCCTCGAGCCCGCGCATCGCGGTTTCCACAAGACGACCCTGGTCGGGCCGGTCGGTGCGGCTATCGCCGCCGGCGTGGTCATGAACCTGTCTCCCGAGCGCCTGCTCGGCGCGGCAGCGCTCGGATGCTCGACCGCGTCGGGCATCAAGAGCTTCGCAGCCGGCACCGGCGGCGGCATGATGAAGCGCATGCATGCCGGGCGCGCTGCCGAATCGGGCGTGCGCATGGCGCAGCTCGCCGCGCGTGACTTCAGCGCGCCGCCGTCCGCCATCGACGGGAAATTCGGCCTGCTCGAGGTCTACGGGGGCAAGGACATCGCTCCGCGTCAGCTCGTCGCCGATCTTGGCCGTCGCTGGGCGACGGATAACGTGTACGTAAAAGTCTATCCGTGCTGCTCGTGGATCCAGGCTGCGGTCCAGCAGTTGGTCGCGTTGCGCGGCGACCGTCTGTACGCGCCGCAGGATGTGGCAAAAATCCGCATCGGCGTCAGCTCGTACGCGACGAAGAACAATGGTGCCGTTGCACCGCCCGACATCATGGGCGCGCAATACAGTTTTCCGTACTGCGCAGCGCTCGCGCTGACCGCGGATCCGGCGGATCCCGCAATGTACACGGAGCGCGAAATCGGTCATCCGGGACGCCGCGAACTCGCCAAACGCGTCGAGCTTTACGTGGATCCGGAAATGGAGGCGGCGTACCCGAAGCATTACGGGTCGCGCATCGACGTGCAACTCGCCGATGGCAAAACGTTGAAGAGCTTCGTGATGGATCCGCACGGCATGCCGGCCGATCCGGTCACGGAGCCTGAGCGCATCGCAAAATTCAGGCGTCTGTCCGCACCCGTGGTGCCTGCGGAAAAAGCGGAAGAAATCATTCGCAGGGTGTGCGGAGTCGAGACGATGGCGTCAGTGCGCGAACTCTCGGCGCTGCTTAAGGCGTAGGGCGATTCAGCCACACATAAACACGGATAGACACAGACAGGTCCGGACCTGGTGCGAATTTCCCTCGCAGATTGTCACTCGGGTTTTTGGTTTTCATCGGTGTTCCTCTGTGTTTATCGGTGGCTCATCAGTTTTAATAGCTGGAGGACGGAAGAATGAGCGCGAAAGTCGTAGTGTCGATCGTGTTGGTCGCGTTCTTCATATCGGCAGGCGCGGTATTTGCGCAGCCGTATCCGGCCAAGCCCGTTCGTCTCGTCGTGCCGTTCCCGCCGGGCGGTCCCGCGGACAGCGTGGCGCGCGTGCTTGCGCAGAAGCTGAACGAGTCGCTCGGCCAGCAGGTCGTCGTGGACAATCGCCCGGGTGCGACCGGCACGATCGGCGCGGGCATCGTCGCCAAGTCGCCGCCCGACGGCTACACGCTGCTGCTCGGCACGAGCAACGAGATCGCGATGAGCCCCGGTTTGTTCGACAAGCTTCCATACGATCCGACGAAGGATTTCACGCCGGTTTCGAACGTGATCAACTTTCCGAACATCCTCGTCGTCAATCCGCATCTGCCGGCGCAGAGCCTGTCGCAGCTCGTCACGCTCGCGCGCGCGAAGCCCGGTCAACTGAGCTTCGCGACGTCGGGCATCGGCAGCACCAATCACCTGACCGGCGTCGTGTTCCAGTCGATCGAGAAAGTCAGAATCAACTTCGTGCCGTACAAGGGCGGCGGGCCGGCCGTGACCGATCTGCTGGGCGGCCATGTCGATACGATGTTCGCAACGATGCCGTCGGTCGTGCCGTTCGTGAAAAGCGGCAAGCTGAAGGCCCTCGTGATTACCGACGGCAAGCGCTGGTCGGCGCTGCCCGATGTGCCGAACGCGAAGGAAGCCGGCGTCCCGACGCTGCTCGTGATGACGTGGAACGGCGTGCTCGCGCCTGCGGGGGTGTCGGATGCGATCGTAACGCGGCTGAACGGCGACATCGTCGCGGGTGCAAATTCGCCCGACATGAAAGAACGCATGCGCGCGCAGGCCGCGGAAATCGGGACGACGAGCCCCGACGAGTTCGCCGTGATGATCCGCAACGATTTTGCGAAATGGTCGAAGGTGATCAGAGAGGCGGGGTTGCGGGCGGAGTGAGAACGCGCAATCGGCGCGCCAATCTCATCCTCCCCTTCAAGGGGAGGACCGAGGTGGGGATGGGGTTGTGCGTGCGATGGAAGAGACCCATCCCCATCCCGGCCTTCCCCTTGAAGGGGAAGGAGGAGGATGAGCTGCGCTGTATAAGGTGCCCATCCAGACCTTCCCCTTGAAGGGGAAGGAGCGTAACAGTGACAGATCAAGCATAGGACTTACAAATGAAGACTTCATTGAGCGACGCCTGTAAACGCGAAATCGACCTCGGCAGCGGCCGCAACGGGACCGTGTATTCGCTGCCCGCACTGGAAAAGGAAACCGGCGTGAAGCTGTCGCGCTTGCCGATTTCGATCCGCGTCGTGCTCGAATCGCTCCTGAGGAATTGCGACGGCCGCGTCATCACCGAGGAGCAGGTGCGGGAGCTCGCGAGCTGGCAACCGAAAGCGAAGCGCGAAAGTGAAATTCCGCTGATCGTCGGCCGGGTCGTGCTGAACTGCGCGGCGGGCATTCCGCTGCTGGGGGATCTCACGGCATTGCGCGACGCGATGAAGCGCGCCGGCCATGCGCCGGGTCTCGTGCAGCCGAAAGTGCCGCTCGACATGACGCTCGACCACACGCTGACGGTCGATTATCACGGCACGCCGGATGCGCTCGAAAAAAACATGCGGCTCGAGATCGAGCGCAACGCCGAGCGGTTCAGTTTCGTGAAGTGGGCGACGCAGGCGTACGAAGGCATACGCCTGCTGCCGCCCGGCTTCGGGATTCTGCATCAGATCAATCTCGAGTTTTTTGCGCCGGGGCTTCTGGCGAAGGACGGGGTGCACTATCCCGACTCGCTCGTCGGCACCGATTCGCACACCTGCATGATCGCGGGCCTGGGCACGCTCGGCTGGGGCGTGGGCGGCATCGAAGCGCTCGCCGCGGTGCTCGGCCAGCCTGTCTACATACTGACTCCCGACGTGATCGGCATCGAAGTGAAGGGCGAATTGCGCACGGGCGTGACTTCGACCGACATGGTGCTTCACGTTACCGAAATGCTGCGCAAAGCGAAAGTCGTCGGCAAGTTCGTCGAATTTTTCGGCGAGGGCGTCGCGAAGCTCACCGTGCCGGATCGCGCAACGATTTCCAATATGGCGCCCGAGTACGGTGCCACGGTCGGCTTTTTCCCCATGGACGGGCAGACGCTCAATTATCTGAAACAGACCGGTCGCCCGGCCGGGCAAATCGCGGCGACGGAGGCGTATTACAAGCATCAGGGCTTGTTCGGTCCGGCGCGCAAAGGCGAAATCGAATACTCGGACGTGCTCACCCTGGATCTCGCATCGATCACGCCCAACGTAGCGGGTCCGAAGCGGCCGCAGGACCGGATTGCATTGACCGAGCTCAAATCGCAGTTCTCGTCGATTCTGACGAAGCCCGTTGCCGAGGGCGGCTACGGAAAGACCGCGATAGCCGATAAGAAATCGCCGCGCGACGGCGAGGTCGTGATCGCCGCAATCACATCGTGCACGAACACTTCGAATCCAGGGGTCATGATTGCGGCGGGCCTCGTTGCGAAAAAAGCGGTCGAGCGCGGGCTCAAGGCCAAGCCGTGGGTCAAGCTTTCGCTCGCGCCCGGCTCGCGCGTGGTCAGCGAATATCTGAACGCTGCAGGACTGCAGAGCTATTTCGACCGGCTCGGCTTCATGCTTGCGGGCTACAGCTGCACGACCTGCTTCGGCGCGTCGGGCCCGATCGATCCCGGACTCGAGCAGGCGATCGGCGACAACGACGCGGTCGCGTGCGCGGTGCTGTCGGGCAATCGCAATTTCGAGGCGCGCATCCATCCGGCTGTGCGGGCGGCGTTCCTCGCCAGTCCGCCGCTGGTTGTCGCGTTCGCTCTTGCGGGACGCGTCGATATCGATCTCGTCAACGAGCCGCTCGCGACCGACGCGGAAGGCAAGCCGGTTTACCTCAAGGAGCTGTGGCCGACGCGCGAAGAGCTCGCGGCGGCGCTGGATGGCGCGGTCAAGCCCGACTATTACCGCAAAATCTACGGCGGCAGCTATGCGGCCGCGCATCCGCTGTGGCAGGACATCGCGGGCGGCACGGGCGAGACGTTCGCGTGGACCGCGGACTCGAGTTACATCAAGGAGCCGCCGTTTCTGGATCCCCGGCTCACGCAGTCGAGCCTGCGCGACCTCAAAGGCGCGCGCGCGCTCGCGATTCTCGGCAATTCCATTACCACCGACCACATCAGCCCGATCAGCAGCATTCGCGCGAATTCGGTGGCGGGCGCGTATCTGCAAAGCCTCGGCGTTGCGCCCGCGGATTTCAATAATTACGGCGCCCGGCGCATGAACCACGAAGTGATGATGCGTGGCGCCTTCGCCAACGTGCGCCTGAGAAACCGCATGGTCGACGTCGAAGGCGGAATCACGAAGCATCAGCCCGACGGCGCGCAGATGTCAATTTACGATGCGGCGATGAAGTACGAAAAAGAAGGCGTGCCGCTCGTCGTAATCGCGGGCGAGGAATACGGCACCGGCAGCGCGCGCGACTGGGCGGCTAAAGGCACGCGGCTGCTCGGCGTGCGCGCAGTGATCGCGAACAGCTTCGAGCGGATTCACCGCAGCAATCTGGTCGGGCTCGGTGTGCTGCCGTGTCAGTTGCCGGGAGGGGTTACTGCGGAAACATTAAAGCTTAGCGGCGACGAAACATTCGACCTGATCGGGCTTAGCGATCAGGCGACGCCGCGTCAGACGGTGACGCTCGTCATCACGCGCAAAAACGGCGGGACCGAGCGGGTGCCGCTGACGCTGCGTCTGGATACGCCCGCGGAGACCGATTACGTGCGACATGGCGGCATCCTGCCGTATGTACTGGCGGGAATGACCGCTTGAACGCCGGCCGCCGGGCCCTTTGAATTAACGGGCGGGACGGTCGCCGGCCACCTCCTGCGGACGTATCGTCCAGAAGGTGATCAGCGCCACGATCGACAATCCGCCGATTGCGAGAAACGCGAGGGACCACGAAAAGCGGGACATTCCGCCGCCGAGATCGAGAATGAAACCGATGATGAGGGGGCCCACGAAGCCGCCCGCGTAGCCCAGCGAAGAGTGAACCGCCAACTGGGCGCCGCGCCGTGCGGGGTCGGCGGTGCCCGCAGCCCCGGCGGTCAACGAGGAAGAATCCAGCCAGATCAGGATTCCGTAAACGATCGCCATTGCTACTGCCACCGGATAAGAAAGGCTGCCGAAATAGCCTAGCGCGCCGGCGATCAGCGCGGAGCCCAACATCGCTGCCGCGACCAGGTTGCGCCGGCCCATGCGAATGGCCGCTTCGTTGCCCAACACGCTGGCTGCGGTTCCAAGAATGCCGAGCACGGTGAGCACGACAGGCGGGGACAGCAACGAATCGTCTGCCCCCGTGCTGAGCGCCACGAATCCCAGAAATGCGACGCCCCAGCCCCGCACGGCGTTCATTTCGAGTGTATGCACGCAATAGGCGATCGAATACGCCATCGCCGACTTGTTGCGCAGAACCGGTCCGAAATCGAACAGCTTTTGTCCGGGCGACGGAGCCGCCGCGGGCGGTCTGTGCGGCACCCGCAGTGCCACCATCAACCATGCGACAAGCGCGAACACGCCGCCAACGAGAAATGCCGCGCGCCAGCCGAAGAAGCCCGTCAGCAGCCCCGCCACCGAGAACGAAAGCGCACCCGAGATGCCTATGCTTGCGGCATGGCCCGCGACGGCGCGTGACATCATTTTCTTGTCCACCAGGTCCGCCAGCAGCTTGAGCCCGGTCATATAGGTTCCGGCCCAGCCCACGCCGGCCAGCGCGCGCAGCGCCATCGCCGACCAGAATCCCTCAGCGAACAGCCCGAAGAGTGTATGCGCGCAGATCGTGCACGCGACGCCGAAAAGGTAGACGAGCCTCGCATCGATGCGATCGGTTGCCGTCACGAGCACTGGCACCGCCAGCATGTAGGCGAGATAGAACACGCCGGTGATCCAGCCCGCTTCACTGTTGGTAAGCCCCCAGAGCTCCATCATCGAGGGCAGCAGGGCCGGCCAGAAGTTGGCGCCGATTTGCACGAGCACCTGCGCAGAGCACACGAGCGCGACGAGTCGCGGTCCGGACAAGGTCTGAATGGTCATCCTATTCTTTGTCGGCGGCCCGCTCCGGCTCGAATTGGCCGTGCCGCTACTTGCCGATCGTTTCCTGCATCAGGGTGTTTTTCTTGAGCAGCGCTTCGTCGATCGTGACGCCGAGGCCATAACCGGTCGGCACGTTGACGTGGCCGTCCTTGATTTTGAAATCGCTCTCAGGGCACAGCGGGTCTTTGGCCGTCGCATTCAGTCCGAACGTGAACTCGGCGGCGCCCATGGTGCGTGCCGCCGGCGTTGCCGCGTAAAAGTGCGCGCTCGCGGCCGCGTCGAGCTGCGACTGCACCGATAGGCCGCCACAGTTGACGCGGATGTTGGCGCCTTCGCCGATCGCCGCGATTTTTTTTGCGTTGGTGAGTCCGCCCATTTTGTAGAGCTTGATGCAGAAGGCATCGCAAGCGCGGGCCTGCGCGAGCGCCAGCGCATCCTGGACAGTGAACACGCCCTCGTCCGCCATGACCGGCACGCCGTTGGCTGCGCGGCGGATTTCGGCGAGACCCGCCAGATCACGGCGCTCGATCGGCTGCTCGATGTAGCCCAATCCCATCGGCTTCAACGCGTCGATGGCGGACAGCGCGTCGGCGAGCGTCCAGCCGGTATTCGGATCGATGCCGATCATCACGTCGCCGCCGATCGCCTTGCGCACCGCCTCGAAGACCGAGACGTCGTAGCGCCAGCCTCGGCGGTCGGCCATCTTGAGGCACAGGACTTTGATCCCGAACTCGTCGACTGCCTTTTGAGCTTCCGCGATGACCACGCCGACGTCGTCGGCCATGCTGACCGACCATTCGAGCGGTATGCGCGGCTGGCAGGCGCCGCCGAGCAGGTTGTAGAGCGGCGTCTTCAGCGCTTTGCCCGCCGCATCGTGCAGTGCGATGTCGAGCACCGAGCGCGCGGCCGGATTGCCGGCAAGCCGGTTGTCGAACATCGCGTTCGCATTCTCGAAATCGAAAATGGATTTGCCAATGAGCGCCGGCCCGTAGACTTCCTTGATTGCGGAGAACACGCTCGGCGCGGTGTCCGCGACGAAGTGGCCCGGGCTGATCGGCCGCACCTGGGCGATGCCGGTGACACCTTGCGCATGAACTTTCACGAGCACATGCTTGCCGAGCAGGCTGTCGGCGGGGCCCGTGTCGTAAACCCCGCTCGAGAACACGCGCTGCAGCCGCTGCGACAGCGCGGTGATGAATATTTCGATGCGTTCGATTTTCATGAGTCTTCCTTGCTGATCGTTATTCCGGCTTGATGCCCGCTTTTTTCACCACGCCTTCCCAGCGCGTGATCTCCTCGCGGATGAATTTCGCGAATTGCTCGGGACTGTCGCCGACCGGCTCGAAGCCCTGCGCCAGCATCTTTTCTTTCATTTCAGGCGTGCGCATGATGCTGCCGACTTCTTTCGCAAGCGCGTTAATGCTCGATTTCGGCGCGCCCGCCGGCAGCAGCAATCCGTACCACGAGGCTGCGTAGTAACCGGGCATACCCGCTTCGGCGATCGTCGGTACGTTCGGCAGCACCGCGCTGCGCTGTGAAATCGACACCCCGAGCGGGCGGAGCTTTCCGGCATTGATCTGCGCCAGGACGCCCGGGATACCTGCAAACAGCAACTGCACTTCACCGCTGACCAAGCCGATCACGGACGGCGCGGCGCCCTTGTACGGCACGTGGATCATCTCGATGCCGGCCATCGATGCGAACAGTTCCATCGCAAGGTGAGTGACGTTGCCGACGCCGCCCGAGCCGTAGATCAGCGTTCTTGGCTTGCTCCTCGCGAGCGCGACCAGCCCCTTGATGTCGGTGACCGGCAGGCTTGGATTCACGATCAGGACGGAAGGGCCAAGCGCGATGTTGCTGACCGGCGCGAAATCCTTTCTCACGTCGAACGGCAGTTTCAAGGACAGGCTCGGAATGGCTATCGTCGAATTCGCCATCAGCACCGTATAGCCGTCGGGCGTAGCCCTGGCGACGATGTCGGCGGCCAGATTTCCGGAAGCGCCCGGCCGGTTGTCGACGATGAAGCTTGCGCCCATCGTATCGGTCAGCTTCTGCGCGATGACGCGCGCGGCAATGTCCGTGCCGCCGCCGGCCTGGAAGCCCACGACGATACGCACGGGGCGCGCGGGAAAGTTTTCGGCAGCCGGCGCGCCTGAAGACGTTATCGCGAGAGCCGCGCCGGCCAATACCGCGAATGCGCGCGAATGCATGAGTCCTGCTGCTCCTCGTTGGATTGCTGCGGGCGCTATAATACTACGCATAGTCGGCGCATATCCCCCGCATCCCAGGCAGGAGACCCCATCATGACCGAAACCTCACTCGCGCAGCGCACCGCGCAGCGCGCGCAGTTCGAAGTCGTGCCCACGCCGGCGGCGTTGGGCGCGGAGATCCGCAATTTCGACATCACGACGCTCGACGACGCGACGTTCAAAGAGATCCATGCCGCGTGGCTCGACAATGTGATGCTGATTTTTCGCGGGCAGTCCGTGAGCGCCGAAGATCTGGTCCGGCTCGTCAAGCGATTCGGCACGCCGATATCTTCATCCGGCCTGCACGAGCGCGATATGAAGGAGCGTGCGGTAAGCCAGGTGCTCAAGCTGCCGCCCGAGGTGACGATGGTTTCCAACATCAAGGAAAACGGCAAGCCGGTCGGCATCCTCGGCGACGGCGAGATCGTCTGGCACTCGGATTTTTCGTTCAAGGAAAAGCCGACGGCGGCGCGCATGCTGGTCGCGAAGGAGATACCGCCCAACGAAAAAGGCGGCAACACGATCTTCCTGAACTGCTACGCGGCATACGACGCGCTGACCCGGGAGCAGAAGAAGCGCATTTCCGGCAAGACGATCAAGCAGGGCAACATCGTCGACACCGCGATGAAGCTGCGCCCCGGCGCGTCGCTCGAAGCGGACATCCGCACGACGCCGGGCCCCAGCCATCCGATCATTTCGACGCATCCCGAGACGGGTTGCAACATGCTGTTCCTCGGCCGCCGCCACAGCGCCTACGTGAACGGCCTGTCGCTCGCCGAGTCCGAGGCGCTGCTCGACGAATTATGGGCGCACGTCGATCAGCCGCGCTTTTGCTACGAGCACGTGTGGTCGGTCGGCGACGTCGTGATCTGGGACAACCGCGCAACACTTCACAAGCGCGCTGCGTTCGATTCGGCCGAGCGCCGCGTGCTCTACGCCGCGCAGGTCGAAGGCCATAAGCCGTACGAGGCGTCCGATGCGCTCAACCTGCCCGCGCATCCGCGCGCGCACAAAGTAATTTCGCAGGCCACTAATGGATAAGCACGACCAGCACGACGCGCACCACCATCAAGGCAACCGCATCGAAGACAAGCGCCTGATCACCGGCGCGGGCAAGTACGCTTCGGACTGGAACGTCGCGGGCCAGCTCTACGGATATTTCGTGCGTTCGGACCGCGCGCATGCGCAAATCGCCGGTATCGATACGGTCGCTGCGCTCGCCCACCCGGGGGTCAAAAAAGTTTTTACCGGTGAAGACGCTGTTGCGGCCGGCTACGTATTGCCGCCGCATTCGCTGACCCTACCCGGGAAAAATGGCAGCAAGGCGAAGCCGACGCGCCGTCCGGTGCTCGCGCAAGGCAAAGTGCGTTTCGTTGGCGAAGCGGTGGCGCTGGTGGTCGCCGACAGTGCGGCGGCCGCGCAGGACGCGGCGGAGCTCGTCGCAATCGATTACCGCGACTTGCCGAGCGTGGTGCGGCCGGACCAGGCGCTCGAGCCGGGCGCGCCGCAATTGCACGATGACGTGCCGGGCAACTTGTTGTTCGAAGCCGACGCCGGCGACGAGAAAGAGGTCGAAGCCGCGTTCGCCAAAGCCGCGCACGTCACGCGCTTGAAAGTCGAATCGACGCGCGTGTCGCCGAGCCCGATGGAGCCGCGCGCCTGCCTCGTCGCTTACGACGCGAAGGCCGACTCGTATCGATTCAATGTCGTGATGCAGGGCGTCACCACGCTGCGCAAGCAGATTTCCGCGTGGACGAAGATGCCGGAAGAGAAGCTCGTATTCGAAGCGCACGACGTCGGCGGCGGCTTCGGCCAGCGGACCGTGGCGTATCCCGAGTACTGCGCGCTCATGATCGCCGCCAAAGCGCTCGGCAAGCCGGTCAAATGGGTGTCGACGCGCATCGAGGCGTTCCTCACCGACACGCATGGCCGCGCCAACATCATCGACGGCGCGCTCGCGCTCGATGCGCAAGGCAAATTCCTGGCGATGCGGCTCGACTGGATCAACGACATGGGCGCGTATCTGTCGCCCGGCTCGGTCGGCCATATCCGCAACACCAGCGTCTGCATGACGGGCGTCTACAAAATTCCCGCGCTGTATGCGACGTTCCGCGCGCCGGTCACCAATTGCACGCCCGTCGGCTCGTATCGCGGCGCCGGCCGTCCTGACATCGCTTATGCGGTCGAGCGTCTCGTCAACCAGGCGGCGGCCGATATCAAGATGGATGCGGCCGAATTGCGGCGGCTCAACTTCATTCCGCCCGAAGCGTTTCCGTACAAGACGCCGACCGGCTCCACTTACGAGATCGCCGACTTGCCCGGATTGCTCAGCAAGGCGCTGAAGCTCGGCGACTGGCAGGGTTTCGCGAAGCGTAGGGCCGAATCCGCCGCGAAAGGCAGGCTGCGCGGCATCGGCATTTCGACCGTGATCGAAAACACCGGCGCCGGCAATGCGGACAAGGACGAAGTAGAAATCCGGGTGGACGGCACAGGCGTCGTCGAAGTGCACATGGTCGCGAAAACGCAGGGCCACGGCCACGAGACGACGTTATCCGCTATCGTCGCGAATACGCTGCAAGTTCCGGTCGAGCAGATCAAGCTCGTGCAATGCGCGCCGGGCAACATGCTGCAGGGCAATCACACCGGCGGCTCGCGAACGACCGTCGGCGCCGGCAGCGTGAGCTATCTTGCGGCCAACAAGCTGATCGAAGAGGGCAAGGCGCTCGCGGCGCTCGAAATGAAGCTCGAGCCCTCGCAGATCAATTACGCGAAAGGTGAATTCCGTTCGGCGGAATCATCGCGCGCGCTGAAACTCGCCGACCTTGCGAAGGCCAAGCCGCTCAAAGTCGTCGCCGAAGGCAAGTTCGGCTCGACGTTCCCGAACGGCTGCCATATCGCCGAAGTCGAGGTCGATCGCGACACGGGTGTGACGGAGATCGTGCGCTACTGCGCGGTGGACGACTGCGGCGAAGTCATCAATCACGCGATCGTCGAAGGGCAGTTGCACGGCGGGGTCGTGCAGGGCGTCGGGCAGGTCTTCGGCGAGCACATCGTCTACGACCGCGAATCGGGGCAGCCGCTCGCCGCGAGCTTCATGGATTACTACATGCCGCGCGCGGGCAAGCTGCGCGAGTTGAAAGGCGAAGAGCATCCGACGCCAAGCAAGGTGAGTCCGCTCGGCGTCAAAGGCGTGGGTGAATCGGGCTGCACCGCTTCGCTGCCGGTGCTCGTCGGCGCCGTCATCGACGCGCTGCGGCCGCTCGGCATCGAGCATCTCGACATGCCGATGACGCCGTCGAAGCTGTGGCACGCGATGCAGACGGCCAAAGCCTGAGGACACAAATCGGCGCGCCAGGCGCCGCCGTGCGCGCTACTCGCGCCCGGATACCGACATCGCTTTGCGGATGAACGCCCGTTTCTGCTCTTTGTCCTCGATTTCGTCGGACAGGAGCAGATAGAGCTCTGACTCGTTTTTCGCTTTCGCCGCCGTGCGCTTCACGACGACGCGCGCCACGGCGCCGATGTATTTCGCCAATTCCTGCTCGGCTTTCGCGAGCGTGGCGGGCTCGAAGCGCGGCGCAGTGCCGGTAACCTGCGTCGGCTGCGACGCCGGCTGGGTGGTCGAGCGCACGGGAGTGCCGGTCGGCGTCGACTTCTCCTGTGGCGCATGCGTTTTCACGAAGGCTGCGCGGGTCTTTTCGTTGCTGATTTCTGCCGCCAGCTTCTCGACGAGCTGCGTGATGGTCGTGCATTTCTTTGCCGCCGCTCTGACGATCGTCCCGGCGATAGGCCCGACTTCCGGGGCCAGCGCTGCGGTGAGCTTGCGCAAAACTTCGCCATCGAACGCGGGCGCGGATGCCGTGCCCGGCTGATCAGCGGTGTGCTGCGCCGGCGTCGCCTGCGCACCCGGCTGCGGCGCGACGAGAATCGTTGCCTGGTCTGCAGCCGGGACCGGCGCGCCCTGCAAAGCGCTGCGAAATTGCGCGACGTTCTGCGGCCGGGCTTCCTCGGCGGGCATCAGCGCCCAATCGATGGCGCTCAACAACGCGCCGCTGTAGCGCCGGGTGTCGCCGGCTTTCGAGGCCGGAATCAGCGGATCGTTGCGCGCGCGCGCGGTCGCTTCGACCGGCTTGACGCCGGTCACGAGCCAGTAGAGCACCGCGCCGAACGCGTACAGGTCGCTCCACGGCCCTTGATGACCGTTGCTGTGATATTGCTCGAGCGGCGCATAGCCCGGCGATACAATTGCGGTCATTTCGGTGTTCGCGCCCGTCACGCGCGCGGAGCCGAAGTCGAGCAGCACCGGCGAGCCGTCGAAGCGCACGAAAATGTTGCCAGGCTTGATGTCACGGTGCAGATAGCCCGAGCTGTGAATCATTTCGAGCCCGTCGAGCAGAGGCAGCGCGAGCGCCTTCAGAAGCTGCTCGGAGAGCGGGCGCTGCGGCGCGATCCATTCGCCGAGCGGCTTGCCCGCGACGAACTCCATGACCATGTACGCCGTCTGGTTGGCTTCGAAGAAGCGCATCACGCGCACGATGTTCGGATGGCGGAACGAAGCGAGGGTGCGCGATTCTTCGAGAAAGCGCGCGCGTCCCCAGTTGAACGTTTCGAGCGTATTGGCGGACTTCGATTTGACGCTCTGGTCCTCGCTGCGCAGCGCCAGGTCCGCCGGGAGATACTCCTTGATCGCAACCTTGAGATTCAGGTTGCTGTCGGTCGCGAGATAGGTGAGCCCGAAGCCGCCGACGCCGAGCGTAGATTCGATGCGGTATTCCTGGAGCGCATAGCCATTCGGCAGCGCAATATCGGCTTCCACGGCGGGGGGAGTCGGCTCGGTTATTTGTCGTCGATGAGGCTGATTGCTTTTTCGAGGCTGCGCCGCATCCGGTTGAAGGACTTCGCGAGCAACGCAACCTCGTCCCTGCCGGATTCGGCAAGCTCCGGAATATCGAGCTCGCCGACGCTGATCTTGTCGGCGGCTGCGGACATGCGGCGGATCGGCCGCACGATCAGGAGCGAGAGCATCACGTTGAGGATCACGAACAGCACGACGAATACTGCCGCGAGCGAAGCCATGAAGGTGTAGAACGCGCGATTGGCGTTCGCGATCGGCACCGACATCGGCACCGATACGATCTGCGCGCCGATCACCTCGTTCAACTTCCAGCCGTAGCCGTTGCTCGTGCCGTACAGCTTGACCATCGCAGGCGGCGCAACGTCCGGTGACGTATGGCAGGCGAGGCAGGCGCCGTCCTTGATCTGGAAAGGCCGGGCCAGATACATGGACGGGCCGTTCGGCGTCATCCGCGTGCCGGTAAATTCCTTGCGCTCGGCGTTGTTGCGAAATTCGTTGACGATGTCCGTTTCCCACTCGACGGCGCGGTTGCGCGGGTTCGTCGGATTCAGCGCGGCTTCCTTGTACGCGTAATCGGGATATTTCTTATGCAGCAGATTCATGATTTCCGTCGCCCCGAACGCGGGCACGCCCTGCGGCAGAAACTCTTCTTCGGCGACGCGCAAATTGGGCCGGACCTGGCCGACCGTGTACGAGCGCATCGAGAGCGCGGCCTCCATCATGACGCCGGCCGTGCGCAGCACTTCGTCGCGCGCGTTTTTCTGCAAAAGCTCGAAGGAGATGTAGCCGGAGATGCCGAGGCCGAGCAAAAACACCAAGAGCAGTACAAGGTTGAACTTAAGCCGCAGGCCCATGTTTTTCTCCCTGAAAGTGCCGCCTAATGCCGTTTCGGCATGCGGCGGTAACGCCCCGGATCGTCGTTATTCGACTAATTCTTGCGGAGCGCGCATTTGCCATCGCGAAAGTATAAGCCTTTCGCGATGACTGCGGAATACCGCCGCGGCCGTATCCCGTTGAAACGCGTCAATTTTTCACGTCGGCGAGCGCAGTCCCAGCTTGTCCAGTGCGGCCCATCTCGGGTATCGTGCCGCCTCTATGATCGACTTCTCCGCGCTCTCGATGACCGAAATCATCCGGCTGCAGAACCAGCTGCAGCAGGAGCTGACGCGCCGGTTCGAGCGGAAGGTCGCGCTGGTTTTCTCCGATATCGTCGGCTCGACGCCGTACTTCGCGCGGTTCGGCGACGCGGCCGGGCACCAGCTGCAACAATTACATTTCGACGTTCTTGGCCGCTCGCTGCCTGCGCGCGGCGGGCGCGTCGTGGACACGTCGGGTGACGGTGCGTTCGTGACGTTTCCGACCGTGAACGCCGCTACGGATGCGCTGATCGAATTCCAGCAAGCGGTTTCGCGCGAGAATGCGACGCGGGCACGCGAACATCAGCTGCAGGTTCACATCGGAATTCACTGGGGTCCGGTGCTGACCGACGGCACGGTGGTTAGCGGCGACTCGGTCAACCTGTGCGCGCGCGTCGCGGGCGGCGCCGGCAAGGGCGAAATCTGGCTCACGCGCGAAGCTTTTCACGAATTGGCCCCGGTGCACCGCCTGAACTGCCGGCCGCTCGGCGAGCGCGAATTCAAGGGGGTATCGCGCCAGGTCGAGGTGTTCATGCTCGACTGGCGGGACCGCACGCTGTATCCCACGAAGCTGCGGATCGAAGAAACCGAAGAAGAAATCACCCTGCCGCAGCAGGACATCATTTCGTTCGGCCGGCTCGCCGAGCACGAGGGCGCCCTGGCCAACGATATCGTGCTCGCACTGCCCGACGCGATGAAGTCGCGCCAGATCAGTCGCTGGCACTTCGAGCTGCGCCGCCTCGCCGACGGGTTTCACGTGCGCACTGTGTCGACGAGTCCGACCGAAGTCGATGGGCGCCTGCTCGAAAAGGATCACGAGGTGGTGATCCGTCCCGGGTCGCAGATCCGGGTTGCGCAGGTGATGACACTATCGTTCGAATCGCCGCCTGCATCCGACAAGGCAGGCGGCGACGCGACCATGCTCGCCGGCGATTTTCGCAAGTAACACGGGTTTTTCCGCGGGGCGCTGTCGCGTGCCACCGTTCGGCATCGCGCCGCAGGGGTAGAATCTGCGCTCGGGCAATCGAGGGCAAGTGATGGCGCAGGAAATCGAAACACTCGCGCAGTTCGTCGCAAATACCCGCTTCGAAGACATTCCGCCGGAAGTCGTGCGGCACGCGCAGCGCGTGCTGCTCGACACGCTCGGCGTCGTGCTCGCGGGTTCCGAACGGCCGGAAGTAAGCGGCTTGCGCACTCGACTCGCGGCGACTGCCGGTCGCGGCGCGACGGTGTTTGCGCGCGGCTGGCCGGAACACGATCCGCGCACGGCGGGTTTGCTCAATACGACCGCCGGGCGCGCGATCGAGCTCGGCGAAGGTCATCGCTACGTCTCGTATCAAGGCGCGATGCAGATTCTGCCCGGTGTCCTCGCCGTGGCCGAGCACGCTCAGGCGAGCGGCCGCGACATGATTACTGCGTTCATTCTGGGCTACGACGCCGGCGCACGTCTCGCCGCCGCCATGAAGCCGCGCCCGCTCGCGCACCAGAACGGACAGGCAGCGATGCTCGGCGCGGCGGCGGCCGGCGCGCGTCTGCACGGTTTCGACGCCGCCGCGACCAGCCGCGCCATGCGCATTGCCACGACGCTCGTGCTCACGCCGAGCTATAACAATGCGATCAACGGCGGGACGACACTCAACGTGGCGGGCGGGATGAGCGGTTTCGCCGTCGGCCTGGTGCCCGAGCTGACACTCGCGGGCTTTACCGCACAGGACGATGCGATCGAGGAGGCGCTTGGGCATCTTGTCGGCGACGGTTTCAATCCTGCGATGCTGCTCGCCGAGCTCGGCAAGCGCTGGGAAATCACGCGCAACTGGTTTCGCCTGAGGGCGTGCTGCAACCCGATTTACGCCGCGCTCGACGCGCTGGAGGCGGCGCTTGCCGAGTTGCGGCCTGCGCCGGACGATATCGAGAGCATCGACGTGGCGACATTTGCGTTCGCGGCGGCGATGAAAAATCCCGCACCGCCCAATTATTTCGCATCGAAGTACTCGTTACCGCATGCCGCCGCCGCCCTGATCATCAATGGCGATGCGGGGTTCGGCTCGCTCGACGATGCGGCGCTCGAAAATCCGGCGATCGCGGCATTGCGCCGGCGCGTTCACGTCGTCGACGACCCGGTCCTGTCGGCGGCGGTGCCGAAACTCAAGCCGGCGCGCGTGACGGTGACGCTCAAGGACGGGCGCAGCGCGACGCAAACCTGCGACACGCCCCGCGGCGACTGCCTCAACCCGTATACCGACGAGGAGATCAGCGACAAATTCCACGAGCTGGCGGCGCCGTTCATCACCGCCACCGGGCTCGCCGACATCGAGCAGGCTATCGAGCGGTGCGAGCACTGGCGCACGACGGGAGAGCTGGCGGCTCTCCTGAGGCGCAGCAGCCGGCTGTAATTTTGCCCGGCCCGCGTTTCACGTACGGGCCATGACGAGTACAGGACTTGGCCAGTTTTTCCGCCATTCGCTGCGGCGGCGGGCAGCGCCGCTGACATTTACCCCCAGTTCGTTGTCATAGTGCTCGTAAGCCGCAAAATTCGCTTGCCGTTGCGGGCTCTTAAGCCCTGCGTAAGCTTGGCGGCATAGCGTAATCGCTCCGGGCGGCGAACGCCCGGGATTCGGCAACCACGAACCGGAGGAATCATGGCCTATCCTGCATTGACGTTGTCCAGCCTTGCTCCCGGCACCGGCTTCGCCGAGCCCGTGCAGGCGCTGCCCGAGCGCGTGAACCTGCACGATCCGGCATTGACGGTGATGACCGATCTCGAAAGAGTGAGCGCTGTCCTGATCCGTCCCTCCGACACGATCGATGAAGCGCACCGGCGCATGATTCAGCGCGGCGTGCGGCTGCTCCTCGTGGCGGACGAAGCGCGCCACGTTGCCGGTCTCATCACTGCGAATGACTTGCTCGGCGAAAAGCCGCTGCAGGTCATTACGGACCGCGGCGGCCGCCGCCAGGACCTGGTCGTGCGCGACATCATGACGCCGCAAAGCCAGCTGGAAGTGCTCGACCTGAAGGAAGTGAGTCTTGCGCGAGTCGGCCACATCGTTGCGACGCTGCGCGGGTCAGGGCGCCAGCACGCCGTCGTCGTGGACCGCGATGGGCGCGGTCAGCAGCGCGTGCGCGGATTATTCTCGCTGACTCAGATCGCGCGCCAGCTCGGCGTCGAAGTCCAGGCGAACGAAATTGCGCGCACGTTCTCGGAAATCGAGGCGACGCTCACCCATTGACGCTCATCCGGGAGCCGCTCCCGGATGATTGCCGTCGGCGGTCTTTTGGCGCCCGACCACCGCGGCGACGGCTTCCAGCGCGAGTGCCACGCCGAGAAGCTCAAAAGCATTGAGCACGTTTTCGAATGAGGTGCCGAAGAAGAGATAAGTGCCCCAGACGGCACTTGCCAGCGCGACCAGATGGAGGAGCGTGCAACAAACGCCATTGAACGTGCAGAAGCCAACGAGCGATTTCGGCATGATGCGCTCCTCAGGCAACCGGATTGCGGCATCGCCCGATGCCGCTCACCATTAGATTACTCCTGAACGGGCCAGTTCGACTGATCCCTGTCAATTCTTTCCCGCGCTGCACCGCAGCGTGAGCTCAGGCCGGGTTCAGGATATGCACAAGGCGGGTGGCAATCATTTCCTTGGTCTTGGCCGCGTACGCCGCCATGTGCGGCGCGACCGCATGGGCCTTCAGCGCATCGAGGCTTTCCCATTTTTCGATGGCCACGAATGTGTCCGGGCCATATTTCGCCTGAAATCCCGGGCCGTTTTCGAGGTCGATGGCGGCGCCGTACTCAATGCAGCCATTCTCGGCCCGCACCGCGGGCGTGTTGGCGCGAAACGCGTCGAGGATCTTGTCGCGCATTCCGGGCTTGGCGGTAATCACAGCGATGACGTGCACCATGGCGGCGCTCTCCCTTGAGGGTGATTTGCGGGCGGCTATCGTAGCACGCGCCGGACGCACGCCCGTCGCGATGCATAGGCCGCAAAAGTGTTAAATTCGCCGCTCACGTTTTTGGAGAGCACGCATGGCCCGCAAGCTACCGGCAAGAGACAAACTGAAGATCTGCTTTGCGCACGTTGCGTACCGCATGGGCGAGCGCTTTGCATTGCGCAAAACCGGTATCGATTCGTTCGAGGTGCGCAGCCTCGACGAGCTCGAGCGGCGCATCGCGGACGCCGACGTGCTGCTCGTCTCCGGCCTGTGGCGCAACGAGCTGATCGCGAAGGCGCCGCGGCTCGCGTTCATCCAATCGATCAGCGCGGGGCTCGACCAGTATTCGCGCGACGCCTTGCGCGCGGCCGGCATCCGGCTCGCGAGTGCCCAGGGCGCCAACGAGCGCGCGGTGGCCGAGCACGCGATTGCCTTGATCCTCGCGCTCGCGCGCAAGCTGCCGCAGGGCCGCGACAACCAGACGGCCGGCAAATGGCGCGGCATGATCTCCGAGATCGCCGCGCGCGAAGACGAATTGGGCGGCAAAACGCTGGTCATCGTCGGCATGGGCCGCATCGGCTCGCGGCTCGCAACCCTCGCGAAGGCATTTGACATGCGCGTGATCGGCGTCAAGCGCGATCCATCGAAAGGGCGGGGCGCCGCCGACGAGGTCGTCGCGCAGGCGCAGATGCTCGAGGTGCTGCCGCAGGCCGATTTCGTCGCGCTGACCTGCCCGCTCACGCCCGAGACGACCAACCTCATCGACGCGCGCGCGCTGGCGGCGATGAAACGTTCGGCTTATCTCGTCAATGTCGCGCGCGGCCGCGTGGTCGACGAGCCGGCGCTGGCTGCCGCTCTGGAGAAAGGCGTCATCGCCGGCGCCGCGCTCGATTGTGTCTGGGAAGAGCCGCTGCCTGCAGCTTCGACGCTGTGGAAGGCGCCGAACGTCTTCATCACGCCGCACACGGCTGGCGAAACGCAGCGCTACGAAGACAACGTGCTCGATCTTTTGATGGAAAACCTGGCACGCCTCGAGCGCGGCGAAGCTGAGCTTAAAAACGGCGTCGTGTAGTCGTTCGCCCGGATACCCAAAAAAACGAGGAGAGATCCATGCGGAAGATCTTTCGTTTCGCTGCGCTTGCCTGTGTAGTCGTTAGCTTCAGTGCGGCCGCGCAGGACTATCCGAACAAGAGCATACGCTTCGTCGTGCCGTACCCGCCCGGCGGCGCCTCGGACGTGGTGGCACGGTTGATCGGCCAGAAGATGAGCGATACCTGGAAGCAGCAGGTCGTCATTGAGAACCGCGCCGGCGCAAACGGCATCATTGCCATGTCGTACGTCGCGACTTCCGCGCCGGATGGTTACACGCTGCTCATGAGCAACGTCGGGCCCAGCGCGATCAATCCGAGCATTTACAAGAAGCTCCCGTACGATGCGATCAAGGACTTCACGCCCGTCTCGCTGACCAACCTCGTGCCGCTCATGATGGTGGTGAATTCGTCGCTGGACGTAAGCACGGTCGCAGACTTTCTCGCCCGCGCGAAGGCGGCGCCCGGCGCGTGGACGTATGGAACCGGCGGCACGGGCACTGCTGGCCATCTCGCGATGGAGCTTTTCATGATGAACGCCGGCATCAAGATGCAGGGCGTGAGCTACAAAGGCGATGGGCTCGCGCTCACTGACATCATTGGCGGGCAGATCACGACCATGTTCACCACCGTCGTGTCCGGCGCGCCGCACGTGCAGTCCGGACGGCTGAAAGCGCTCGCGGTGACCACGCGTCAGAGACTGGCTGCGCTGCCTAACTTGCCGACTGTCGCGGAGGCGGCGGCTCAGCCTGGCTTCGAGGCAGTATCGTGGGGTGGCGTCATGGTGCCTGCCAACACGCCGCGCGCAGTCGTCAACAAATTGAACGTGGAGATCAACCGTATTTTGAAGCTGCCGGAATTCCGCGAGCAGCTCGCCAAGGTCGGCGCGGAAACGGTCGGCAATTCCCCCGAGGAATTCCAGGCTTACTTGCAGGCCGAAACGGAAAAATGGGCGCGCGTCGCGAAGGCCGCGAGCATCAGCATCGAGTGACGGTCACGACTTCGCGGAGGCGGCCCGCGGGATCTATTCGGGCTTGATGTTCTGGGCCTTGATCACCGCGCTCCAGCGTGCAATCTCGGCCTTGATGTGCCGCTCGAGCTCTTCGGGCGAGGTGCCGCGCGGCTCGAAGCCGAGCGCCGCAAATCTCTCTTTCGTGTCGTTCGATTGCACGACGCGGTTGATCGCCTGATTGAGCCGCTCAACGATGGGCTTCGGCAGGTTTGCCGGACCGACGATGCCGAACCAGTTCACGACTTCGAAATCCGCGACGCCGCTCTCGGAAATCGCCGGCACGTCGGGCAGCAGCGGCGTGCGCTTGATCGCCGCGACGCCGATCGCTTTCACTTTGCCGCTGGGCAGCATGTTGGAGATCGACCCGAGCGCGGCGAACATCGTCGAGACCTGACCGCCGATCAACCCGGTCAGCGCGAGGTTCGCGCCCTGATACGGGACGTGAACCATGTCGGTTTTCGTGCGCGATTTGAAAAACTCCATCGCCAGATGCGTGATCGCGCCGATGCCTGACGAGCCGTAATTGATCTGACCCGGCTTCGCTTTTGCGAGCGCGACCAGATCCCTGACCGACTTCACCGGCATCGACGGATGAACGACCAGGATCTGCGGTGACACCGCCATCAGCGTAATCATCGAAAAATCGCGGATGGGGTCGTAAGGGGTTTTGGGCTGAAGTGACGGATTGATCGCGTTCGGTCCGGGATTCGCGAGCAGCAACGTGTAACCGTCGGGCGCCGAACGCGCGACCACGTCGGCCCCGACTGCGCCGCCCGCGCCGCCGCGGTTCTCGACGATCGCCTGCTGGCCGAGCGGCTGCGCGAGCTGCTGGCTGACGACGCGCGCAATCACGTCGTTAGCGCCGCCGGGAGCAAAAGGCACGATTATTCGGACCGGCTTCGTCGGAAAATTCTGTGCGCATGCGGCGAGCGGCCACGCGCATAAGCAGGTTGCACAACACCATATCGACACGCGCGAGCGCTGTTGCATTTTTCCTCCAATGGGCGCCGGCACGGCGCCGCGCTGCATTTGATAAACTCGGGGGCCCAAAATACCACAATCGATTTTTTTCCGGAGACGCGATGAGCACCGCGGCACTCAAAATAATGGCGCAGGCCACCCCCGAAGACTACGTGCGCGACCCCACGCGATGGGGCAGCAGGGAAGTCGCTGCCCATTTTCCGGACTTCGCCCATCTCGACGTGCGCACTTCCGGCGCGGTCATCCGCATGCGGCATGGCGGCTCGGGACCGCCGCTGCTGCTCGTCCACGGCAATCCGCAGAACCACACCTGCTGGTACAAGATCGCTGCGAAGCTCGCAAAGAATTTCCACGTGATCCTGCCCGACCTTCGTGGCTACGGCGACAGCTCGCTGCCGGAGGCAGGGCCCGACAACGTGAACTTCAGCTTTCGCGCGATGAGCCAGGACATCCTGGAAATCATGGATCAGCTCGGCTATCCGAAGTTCTTCGTCGCCGGGCACGACCGCGGCGGCCGCACGGTGCACCGCATGTGCATGGACCATCCGGAGCGCATCATCAAAGTCTGCCTGATGGACATTCTGCCCAATCACTACGTGTGGACGAACACGACGAAGAACTGGGCCGTCGGGACCTGGCACTGGAGCTTCATGGCGCAGCCGGAGCCGTTTCCCGAGCGCCTGATCAGCGCCGTTCCGGCGGAATACTTCCTGACGACGCGCATGGTGATCCGCGGCAAAACGGGTCTCGGATTTCTGACCGATGCCGCGCTGGCGGAATACGTGCGCTGCTATACGCTGAAGACGATCACCGGCTCGTGCCGCGATTACCGTGCAACCGCGACCTGCGACTTCGAGATGGACACGGCCGACAAGGACAAGAAGCTCGCGATGCCGCTCATGCTGCTGTGGGGCGCGCGCGGCCATCCACCCGAGCGCGCGCAGGAGTTTCTGAACATCTGGAAGAGCTACGCGACCAATATCGTCGCGTCGGACCCGCTCGAGTGCGGGCATTACATGCAGGAAGAAATGCCCGACCGGATTTACGACCATTTCATGAAATTTTTTGCCGCCTGAAAACTGACCGGAGGATCGCATGCCGTCGTTCAAACTTTGCAGCTTCAAGACGTGTCCCTGGGTGCAGCGCGCTGCTATCGTGCTGCGCGCGAAGAACGTGCCGTACGAGATCACCTACATCGACCGCAACAAGCGGCCGGACTGGTTCCTCGCAGTCTCGCCGCATTCGAAGGTGCCGGTGCTCCTGATCGACGACAAGGACGCGCTGTTCGAGTCGAATGCGATCGCGGAATACCTCGACGAAACGGTCGCCCCCCGGCTGCATCCGGCCGACCCGATCGCCCGCGCGCGCAACCGTGCGTGGACGGATTTCGTTACTACGTTCGCGAGCGCGATTTCCACCACTGCGTATTCGGACACTGAAGAAGAATTCACGGCGCGCGCCGCTAAAATTGCCGACCCGTTCGGCAAGCTCGATGAGGCGTTGTCCAAGCGCGGCAACAACGGCCCGTACTTCAACGGCAGGGATTTCTCGCTCGTCGATTGCGCGTATGCGCCGTTCCTGCAGCGCTACACGTTCATGGACCGCCTGAAGCCGCTCGGCGTGATCGAAAAATTCCCGCGCCTCGCGGCCTGGCGCGACGCACTGATGGCGGCGCCCGCAGTGAAAGCGTCCACCGTCGCGAACATCGAAGCGGTGTGGCAGGAGCAGATGATCGTCCGCAAGCGCTGGCTCAGGAAATTCGTGGCTGAAAGCGTCGTGGGCGCCGACGCGGCGTAAGAAGCAAGGATGAAGGCGGAAGGATGAAGGATGAAAACCGTTCCGCCTGATAAATGGCAGGTGAGCCTGTCCCGCTAAGTGCCGCGGCTAATCCGCATGTAATCCGAGTTTTTGGACGACCTTCGCCCAGCGCGCGGTGTCTGCCACCATGATGCGGCCAAACTCTTCGGGGCTCGTCGATTTCGCGTCGACGCCCTGACTCGCAAGCTTTTCGCGCGTGTCGGGCATACCGAGGATTGCGGCGATCTCGGTATTGAGCCGCTGTACGATCTCGGGCGGCATGCGCGCGGGTCCGACGAATCCGTACCACAGGCTCGCTTCGTAGCCTTTCACGCCGGATTCCGCGACGGTCGGCAGGTCGGGGAGAGCAGGCGAGCGCTGTTCGCCCGTCGTCGCCAGCGCGCGCAGCCGTCCCGTGCGCACGTGCGGAATCACCGAGAGGCTCGTGCCGAAGGTCATCGATACCTGGCCGCCCATGAGATCCGATACCGCGAGCGACATGCCTTTGTACGGCACATGCACCATCTGGGTTCCAGTGAGCGAATCGAAGAGCGCGCCGGCGAGATGGCCCGAAGCGCCAACGCCCGATGACACGTAGGTGAGCTGGCCGGGCCGCGCTTTCGCGAGCGCGACCAGTTCCTTGACGTTTTTCGCCGGCAGCGACGGATGCACGGCGAGCACGAGCGGCCCCGACCCCACAAGCGTGATCGGCGTGAAGTCCCTGGTCGAGTCGAACGGCAGCTTTTTGTACATGCTGGCGTTCACGGTGTGTCCGCTCGGAATCAGCGTGAAGGTATAGCCGTCGGGTGCGGAGCGCGCAGCCGCTTCGGTGCCGACGATGCCGTTGGCGCCGACGCGGTTCTCGACGATGACCTGCTGCTTCAAGCGCTCGGTGAGCTGCTGCGCCACGAGCCGGCAGATCACGTCGTTGCCGCCGCCCGGCGCGAAAATCGAAATGATGCGTACCGGTTTCGTCGGATAAGTCGATTGCGCGAGCGCAGAGACCTGCAGCGCGATGCAGGCCAGGGTTGCGAGCGCGATGGAAAAAGTTTTCATGGGCTCAATCCGCCGGCTTGATGTTGGCCGCCTTGACGACTTTCTGCCAGCGCTCGATATCGCTCCTCAGCGCCTCGCGGAATTCGGACGGCGGGCCACCGGCCGGGTCGATGCCGGCGCTCGCGAGCCGCTCTTTCATGTCGGCGGTGCGCAGCAGCTTCGCTACTTCGGTATTCCATAATTTGACGACTTCCTTCGGCAGGCCGCGCGGTCCCCACATGCCGTACAAAAGCGGCGCGTAATAGCCCGGCACCGTTTCCGCTATCGGCGGCACGTCCGGAAACGCGCTCGAGCGGGTTTTCGAAGTCACGCCGAGTGCGCGCAGCCGCCCCGATTTCGCGTGCGGCGCGGTCGACGGCGTGCTGCCGATGATGACCTGCAACTGGCCGCCCAGCAGGTCGTTGAGCGCAGGCCCGGTCCCTTTGTAAGGAACGTGCGTCATGCGCACGTTCGCCATCAGCTCGAAATACGCGGTGATGAGATGCGAAAAGCCGCCCGTGCCGCCGCTGCCGTAATTGAGCTTGCCCGGATTGGCCTTGGCGTAATCGACGAGCTCGCGCACGCTTTTGATCGGCACACTCGGGTGCACGACTGCGAGCGAGCTCGCTTCGCCGGCCATCACGATCGGCGTCACGTCGTTGACCGGATCGTACGGCGGTTTGATGAGCGCGACTCCGGTTGTATACGCGCCGGAGACGAATGCGAGCGTATAGCCGTCAGGCACCGCGCGCACCGCCATTTCCGAGCCAATCGCGCCGCCGGCGCCAGCGCGATTGTCGATGACGACGGACTGGCGAAACGTCTCCGACATTTTCTGGGCGATCACGCGCGCAACGATGTCGGCGCCCCCACCCGGCGCGTAGGGCACGATGACGCGGATGGGCTTCACCGGATAATGCGCCGGCTCTGCGGCTCGCGCTGCGCCCGCCGCCGCGCACAGCGCCATGCAAATGACAATCCGCATCGCGCGCCTACATCACCGAGCGCACGAGGCCGCCGTCGACGCGGATCGTCGTGCCGGTGATGTAGCTTGCTTTGGCGGACGCCAGGAACGCGACCAGGTTCGCGAGCTCGACCGGATCGCCAACGCGGCCGACCGAGGTTTCCTCCGCGCGCTGCGCAAGCGCCGCTTCGAGCGTGATGCCGAGTTCTTTCGCCCGCGCGGTGACGTTACCGAGCATGCGCTCGCTCAGGAGCGAGCCGGGGCACACGTTGTTGACGAGAATTCCGTCGCGACCGACTTCATCGGCGAGCGATTTTGCAAAGGCGACGACACCCATGCGCGTTGCGCCCGACAATGCCAGGTTCGGAATGGGCTGATAGACAGTGCTCGCGAGGATGTTGATGATGCGTCCGCTCTTCGCTTTCTTCAGATGCGGCAGTCCCGCGCGCGCCATTCGTGAGAAGTAAACAAGCGAGCGCTGCACGGCGATGGCCCATTGCTCTTCGGTGGCGCTGACCGCTTTGGCGAGCGGCGGGCCGCCTGAATTGTTGACGAGAATATCGAGCCGGCCGTAGCGCTCGACTGCTGTCTTGACGAGCGCTTCGATCGTCGCGTTCTGCTCGAGGTCGCCGGCGAAAGCGAATACGTCGGCTTTCGTTTTGGCGCGGATTTCCTGTGCGGCCCGCTCCAGGTCGGCAGCGGTGCGGCTGCACATGACGACTTTCGCGCCTTCCGCCGCGAGAACTTCCGCGCATGCGCGGCCCAATCCTTTGCTCGCGCCGCCGACGATCGCCACTTTGCCGTTTAACTCGAGATCCATCGCAGCTCCTCGCTTTAAAGAGCCGCCATGTTAGCCCAAACCCGCCCGCGCGGTGGTCAGCCGGATGCGGGCAGTCGCGCGATTACGAGCAGATTGCCGACGAAGATCTGCACCGGCTCGTCGTTCTGATTGAGCGTGGTCGTTCTCACCTTGATAAAGCCCTGCGACGGCCGCGATTTCGACGGCCGCACGCCGACGATTTCGATCTTGAGATGCAGCTCGTCTCCCGGACGCACCGGCTTCGGCCAGTTGAGCTCGTCCATGCCGGCACCGATCAGCCCGCCGGCCGGCTGGAAGTCGCTGCCCACGAGCAGACGCATCGTCATCGCGGCGGTGTGCCAGCCGCTCGCTGCAAGCCCGCGGAATATCGACTTCTGCGCCGCTTCTTCGTCGAGATGAAACGGTTGAGGGTCATATTGCGCGGCGAACGTCTTGATCTCCTGCACGTCGACGCGCATCCGGCCGGAGCTGAAGGTCTGGCCGACCGCAAAGTCTTCGAGATAGAGGACGTTCACAGCGAGCTTGCGACCGCGGCCAGAATCTCGTCCGAGAACTCAGCATCGTCGACCGCTCGCGCGAGCACCTGCGCGCCGACCATGCTCGCCATTATCGCCAGCGCCTTGCGGCGCCGCGCGGCTTTCGTCCCGGGTATGAGCTCCATCAACTTTTCGACGCGCACGCGCAATGCCGCGGCCAGCACCTTGCGCACCGGCGCCGTGTGACGCGGCGCTTCGGCGCCCAGCGCGACGAACGCGCAGCCGTCGCCGGGATTGTCCCGATGCCGTCTCGAAAGGTAAGAGGCCGTCACTGCCTGCAGCGGGTCTTTCGGATGCTCCGCGATCAGGCGCTCGAGCCGCGCCGCGGATTGCGCAAGCGCTCGCTCGCAGGCCCGGGCCGCGAGGTCCTCCTTGGATTCGAACTGGCCGTAGAAGCCGCCGTGCGTGAGGCCGGCATTCTGCATGAGGTCGGCCACGCCGATCCCGTCGAAGCCGCGCTCGCGAAAGAGGCGCGCCGCCGTATTGAGGATCCGCTCGCGATTTTCCGCTGCCTGTTCTTTCGTAACTTTCATGGACTTACCTCGTTGCCGCAATCAATGCTTGACATTATACATGACGATCATCATATAATGCAATCATGACGACCGTCATTTAAAAACCCGGGCAGCGAACGCTTGGCCCGTTGACCAGGAAAGGAAGCGATCATGAACAATTCCCTCGGCATCGCCCTCATTACCGGAGCGTCGAAAGGCATCGGCGCCGTCTACGCCGAGCGTCTTGCGCGGCGCGGCCATGATTTGATTCTGGTCGCACGCGATGCGGCTCGCTTGAACGAGCTCTCGGCGCGTCTTGCGCGCGAAACCGGCCGCACCGTCACCCCGCTCATCGCCGATCTCAATTCGAAGGACGATCTCGCAACCGTTGAAGCGCGTCTGCGCGACGATCCCAATATCACGATGCTTGTGAACAACGCCGGCACCGCGGACATCGTGCCGCTGCTTGCGGCCGATGTCGACAAAATGGAAGACATGATCCGCCTCAATACGATCGCCTTGACGCGCCTTACGTATGCGGCGGCGCCCGGGTTCGTCAAGCGCGGTGCCGGCACGATCATCAACATCGCATCGGTCGTCGGCATCGCGCCCGAACGCCTGAACGGCGTCTACGGCGCAACCAAGGCGTTCGTGATCGCATTCAGTCACTCGCTACAGCACGAGCTCGCCGATAAGGGCGTGCGCATTCAGGCGGTGCTTCCCGGCGCAACGGCCACCGACATCTGGGAATCCGCGGGCAAATCGTGGCGTGAACTGCCGCCCTCGATCGTGATGATGCCCGGCGAAATGGTCGACGCAGCGCTTGCCGGGCTCGATCTGGGCGAGGTCGTGACGATTCCGGGCTTGCATAACGGCGAAGAGTGGACGCGCTTCGAAGCGGCGCGTCAGGCGCTCGCACCGCAACTGCTCAACGCGAAACCGGCACCGCGTTACAAACTGGCAATGAGCGAGGCCGCCTGAGCGGCTGGATGAGCGCGATCATGAACGGGGACAACAGAAAGTTTTCGCTCGGCATCGTGCTGTTCGCCGCAGCCGGCGTGTTTGCGATGACGATGGGCATCCGGCAGTCGATGGGCCTCTTCCTGAGTCCCCTCAATTCCGCGACGGGTCTCGGTATCGGCAGCATCAGCCTCGCGTTCGCATTCGGGCAACTATGGTGGGGGCTGACGCAGCCAATCGCGGGAATCGTCGCGGACAAGATCGGCGCAGGACGCGTGCTGCTGGCGGGCATCGTGCTGGTCGCAATCGGCACGGTGATCACGCCGCTCATGACGACGACCGCAGGATTGATCTTCGCGATCGGCATACTCGCGGCCGGCGGCTCGGGCATGGCGGGCCCATCCGTGCTGATGGCGGCAACCATGCGTCTGATCCCGGCGGCGAAACGCGGCGTTGCGACGGGTATCGTCAACACCGGCGGATCGTTCGGACAATTCCTGATGGCGCCGCTCGCGGGCGTGATGACCGCTGCCATCGGCTGGGCCGGCTCGATGCAGATACTCGGTTTGCTCGCGCTTGCCGCGTTGCCGGCAGCTTTCGTGCTCAAAGGAAATTCGAAGGGGGGCGTCGCAGCGAATCAAAAACCGCTTTCGACCGGCGACGCGATTCGCGCGGCGCTGAAAAATCCCAGCTTCCTGATGCTCGGTGGCGGCTTCTTCGTCTGTGGCTTCCACGTGGCTTTTCTCGCGACGCACTTGCCGGGCGTGATCGCGGCCTGCGGCTTGCCGGCGGTGGTCGGCGCATGGTCGCTGGCGGTAATCGGTTTGTTCAATATCGTCGGCAGCTTGAGCGTTGGTGTGGCAATCAACCATTGGCGCATGAAGTCGCTGCTGTCGCTGCTGTATGCGGCGCGCGGCACGGCGATCCTGGTCTTCCTGCTTGCACCTAAAACGACGCTGACCGTACTGCTGTTCGCAATGGTCATGGGGATTACGTTCCTGTCCACCGTGCCGCCCACGGCCGGCCTCGTCGCAAAATTCTTCGGTACCGCTAATATGGGCACGTTGTTCGGCATCGTGATGCTCGCGCACCAGGTCGGCGGTTTTCTGGGCGCGTGGCTCGGCGGGAAAGTTTTCGAGGTGACGGGAGCGTATGACTGGGTCTGGTATGTCGACATCGCGCTCGCGGCAGGCGCTGCATTGATCAATCTGCCGATCCGCGAAGCGAAGCTGCCGCCGCGGGGCGCGCTCGCTGCGAGCCCGGCCTGAGATGGCGAACGGGGCTCTCGAGTTGACCGCGTCCGCTGCCGGCAATCCGCCGGCGGCGAATCCGCGCACGACGCGCCTCCTCGAAGGGCCGATCGTGCCGACGCTGCTCAAGATGGCTGCGCCCCAGCTCGTGCTCATGCTCGTGCAGTCCTCGCTCGGCCTCATCGAAGCGTACTGGGTCGGCAAGCTCGGCACCGACGCGCTCGCCGGCGTGGCGCTGGTGTTCCCCGCGTTGATGCTGATGCAGATGATGTCGGCCGGCGCGATGGGCGGCGGAATTTCGTCCGCGATTGCGCGCGCGATCGGCGCGAAGCGGCACGCGGATGCGAACGCCCTCGTCGTGCACGCGCTCCTCATAGCGGTTGCGTTCGGGCTCACGTTCAGCGTCCTGCTTCTGATTGGGGGTCGCGCGCTCTACACGCTGATGGGCGGACGCGACGCGGCGCTGGAAGCGGCGCTCGTTTATTCGAATGTTCTCTTCGCGGGCATCGTGCTCTTGTGGGTGTTCAACGCGCTGGCGAGCGTACTGCGCGGCACCGGCAACATGACATTGCCCGCGATCGTGGTGACCTGCGGGGCGGTGATCGTAATTCCGCTGTCGCCGGTGCTTATCTTCGGCTGGGGTCCGTTCCCAAGACTTGGCGTCGCCGGCGGCGCGACGGCGGTGCTGTTGTATTACGCCGGCGCAATCCCGTTTCTCGCGCATGCGGTCTGGTCCGGGCGCAACGTCGTGAAACCGCGGTTGCGCGAGACGAAAATCCGCGGCCCGCTGCTTTATGAAATTCTGCGCGTCGGTCTGGTCGCCGCCTTGATTACGGTGACAACGAACGTTACCGTCGCGATCACGACCGGCATCGTCGGTCATGCCGGGGTGCAGGCGATTGCCGGCTACGGCATCGGCTCGCGACTGGAATATCTGCTGATTCCGATCGCGTTTGCGCTCGGCGCGCCGCTCGTCGCGATGGTCGGCACCTGCATCGGCGCGGGCAACCGCAAGCGCGCGTTGCGCGCGGCATGGCTCGGCGCTGCCATCGGCGGCACGGCGGCGGAAATTGTCGGCCTTGCTGCGGCCTGCTTTCCGTCCGTCTGGATGGGGTGGTTCAGCGCGGATGCGGCTGTTATTGCGCAGGGTTCGCAGTACCTGCGCATCGTCGGACCTTTCTACGGCTTTTTCGGGCTCGGCATGGTGCTTTATTTCGCCTCGCAGGGCGCCGGGCGGCTTGCGTGGCCGCTCGTTGCCGGACTCACGCGGCTCATCGTCGCGGGCGGAGGCGGCTGGCTCGCGTTTCAGGTTACGCAAAACGTCGGTTATGTATTCGGCGCGCTCGCGTGCGCACTGACGGTTTTCGGTCTGATCATCTCCACTGCAGTCGCGCGCGGCGCGTGGGCTGCGCCGTCGCGCGGCTGATTTGATGCCCGGCAATTCGCTGGTATGCTGGGACCGTTTCAAATCAATCAAGGAGACATCGCATGGCAGCACTTCAGCCCGGCACGCCGGCGCCGGACTTCACGCTCGCGAACCAGGCAGGCGAAAAGGTTTCGCTTGCAAGCTTCAAGGGGCGCCGCACCGTCGTATCGTTCCTGCCGTTTGCATTCACCGGCGGGTGAAAGAATCAAGTCAGCGGGTTCCGTGAGAACTACGCAAAATTCAAAGCGCTGAACGTCGAAATCCTGCAGATCAGCGCCGACACCGTCCCGAGCCTCAAAGTTTGGATGGAGCAACTGGGCGGCCTGCCGTTCCCGTTGCTGTCCGATTACTGGCCGCATGGCACAATCGGCAAGGCGTACGGCGTGTTCAACGAAGAGCGGGGAATGGACGCGCGTTCTGCCTTCGTCCTCGACGCGCAGGGCGTCATCCGTTACTCGAAAACTTACGCGCCGGGTACGATCCCGGAGAGCGCGGAATTACTCGAGCAGTTGAACAAGATTTAAAGCGACTACCTTTCGCGCGGAGAACGCGGAGCGCGCGGAGGAAAAGCAAGTTTGGTAGTTGACAGTAGCGAGAAAGATTGCCGTCAAGTGCATGACGTACTTGGCGGCAATTTTTTTGCCGTGTGCGGGAAGGCGGGCCCGCGGCAACGCAAATCTACTAGCTCTGTCTGGATTCCCGCCCCCGCGGGAATGACAGTTTCTTCCTCCACGTTCTCTGAGTCCTCCGCGCGAAAAGCCTTCGCCTTAGCTTTCTTTCGCCTTGATCATCGCCTGCAGAAGCGTCTCGGGCTCATGAGCGCCCGAAACCGCGACTTTGCGGTTAAAGATGAAGAACGGCACGCCGCTGACGCCGGACTGGCGGGCTTCGAGGTCGCTGTTGACGACCGCGTCGCGGTCTTCGTCCGAGTCGAGATAGCTTTCCAGCAGGTCGCGCTCGAGCCCTGCGCGCTCGCCCACTTCCGCAAGCGTCTTCTTGTCCGCGATGTTGCGGCCTTCGATGAAGTACGCCTTGAACAGGCTCTCCGCGGTCTCGTCTTCGCGGCCGTGTTTCGCGCCGTAGTACATGAGGCGGTGGGCGTTGACGGTGTTCGGTTGCACCTTGATATCCGCGAACTTGAAGTCGATGCCGACTTCGCGGCCGACGGCGGAGACGCGTTCGTACTTGTTGCCGGCCTTGCCCCATTTGCGCTCGATGTAGGCCTGGCGCGACATGCCTTCGTCGGGGATATCGGGATTCAGTTGAAACGGCAGCCAGCGCACGGCCGGCATTTCTTCATCGGGCGCCTGCTCTTTGTACATCCGCAATGCGGATTCGAGCCGGCGCTTGCCGATGAAGCACCAGGGTCAAACGACGTCGGAGACGATGTCGATCGTGAGTTTGGGTTGGGTTGTCATCATGTTTCCTTCGATTGGCTACAAGCGCCGAGTCTAGCGCCGCGCGTGCTGTGCGTCGAGACATGGCGGATTACTGCCGTTGCATGCGCAAGAGACGCGCGGCTTCCTCGGCGCGGGCGTCGTCGATTTCGCGCACCACGCTCTTTAGATCGACCGGCGGCAGGACGCGGTCGAAGCGGCCGGTCAAAGCCACGTCCGGCGTGAGCCCGCCCTGCTCGTATAGCGACCAGATCTCCCTGCCGTATTGCGTCGTCAACAGCTCTGGCGCACTGCGGCCGAAATAATTCGTCAGATTGGCGACGTCACGTTCGAGCATTTCGCGCGCGTGGTTGTTGCCCGCCGCGTCGACCGCCTGCGGCAGGTCGATGATGACAGGGCCTGCCGAGCCGAGCAGGATGTTGTATTCCGACAGGTCGCCGTGCACGATCCCGGCGGCCAGCATGCGCACGACCTCCCGCATCAACAGCGCGTGATACTGGCGCCCCTCGTCGGCGGAAAACTCGAGGTCGTTGAGCCGCGGCGCGGCCTCGCCGTGCGCGTCCGTTACCAGTTCCATCAGCAATACGCCTTCGTGGAAATTGTACGGTGCCGGCACGCGCACGCCGGCCGCGGCGAGACGGTATAACGCGTCGACTTCGGCGCTTTGCCACGCTTCTTCCTGAACCTTGCGTCCGTAACGCGTGCGTTTTTCGATGGCGCGGGCCCGCCGGCTGTTCTTGGTTTTGCGGCCTTCGGTGTAATCGACGGCCTGGCGAAAGCTGCGCTGGTTGGCTTCTTTGTACACTTTGGCGCAGCGCATCGCCTCGCCGCAGCGCACGACGAAGATCATGGCCTCCTTGCCGCTCATCAGCTGGCGGATTACCGCGTCGATGAGCCCGTCGTCGATGAGTGGCTGGAGGCGCTTGGGAATTTTCATCCCGCATTATGAGGCTTTTCGTGAGGGTGGCCGCGCCCGCGGCGGGTGTGCGGCTAGCGGCGCGACGCCGCGCTCGTATTTACGGCAATTGCAATTAGGACTACGATGCCTGCAAAAGCTGGACACCGGCGCCGACTTCAGCACGGACGCCTCACATAATTCATCAGGCGGGAGGAGCAATGAAAAAAGACGGATTCGATCGCCGTGCTTTTCTGAAAAGCGCGGTGGCCGGCGGCGCGGCCGCGGCCGCAGTCAACGTGGCGCCGGTTGCGCAGGCGCAACCCGTGGCGTCGAGCGCGGGATCCGCGCCCGGCTATGCGTTTTTCAATCCTGAAGAGGCCGCTTTCGTCGAAGCGGTCGTCGATCATATGGTTCCCGCCGACGAATTGACGCCGAAGGGCACGGATCTCGGCCTTGCCGTATTCATCGATCGCGCGTGCGCCGGCGGCTGGGGGAAGGGCGACCGGATGTACATGCAGGGCCCGTGGAAGCCCGGCGTGCCGAGTCAGGGCTATCAACTACCGCTTACGCCGGCAGAGCTTTATCGCAACGGGATTCACGCGGCGAACGCGCAGTGCGTGAAGACTTACCAGAAAACGTTCGACAAGCTCGGGGAGAGCCAGCGCCAGGAATTTCTGCTCGCGCTGCAGGGCGGCAAGATCACGTTCGAGAACGGACCGCCCGCGCGCGCATTCTTCACGATGCTCTATCAAACCGTCATGGAAGGCATGTTCTCGGACCCTATGTACGGCGGCAACAAGGACAAGGCCGGCTGGAAGCTGATCGGCTTTCCGGGCGTCATCGCGGTCAATTACCAGAACGTCGAGAAATTCCGCGACAAGCCGTTCCCGGTCAACCCCGTCGGCATTTCGGACATGAGCTAGGAGCGCAACCATGGCAACGAAACTGAAGGAAGTCGATGTCGTGCTCGTGGGCCTGGGCTGGACGGGCGGCATACTCGCGAAGGAACTGTCGGCGGCGGGGCTCAAAACCGTCGCGCTCGAGCGCGGCGGCATGCGCACGACCGAAAACGATTACTCGGTCCCGCACGTGCGCGACGAGCTGCGTTTCGTGCATCGACACGATCTCATGCAGAACACCGCGCGCGACACGCTCACGATCCGCAACAACATCAAGCAGGAAGCGCTGCCGATGCGCCGACTCGGCTCGTTCCTGCCGGGCGAAGTCGTGGGCGGCTCGGGCGTGCACTGGAGCGGCCACACGTGGCGCTGGACCGACGAGGAATTCAAGATCCGCACGCTTTACGAAGAGCGCTACGGCAAGAAGTTCATCCCCGAGGACATGACGATTCAGGATTGGGGCATCACCTACGCAGAGCTCGAGCCGTACTACGAAAAGTTCGAGTACACCGCAGCCGTCTCCGGCAAGGCGGGCAACCTCAAGGGTGTGCTTCAGCCCGGCGGCAATCCGTTCGAAGCGCCGCGCGCGCGGGATTACGCGCTGCCGCCGCTGACGCCGATCCTCGCGAGCCTCGTCTTTGCCGAGGGCGCGAAGAACATGGGCTATCACCCGTTTCCGCGTCCCAGCGCGAATGCGTCGCGCGCGTACACGAATCCGGACGGCGCGCATTTCGGCGCGTGCCAGTACTGCGGCTACTGCCAGCGCTTCGGCTGCGAAGCGAACGCCAAAGGCAGCCCGCACGTCGCGGTGATTCCGATCGCGATGAAGAATCCGAATTTCGAGATGCGCACCCACACGTGGGTCACGAAGGTGCTGAAGGATTCGTCGGGCAAGCGCGTTACCGGCGTCCTCTATACGAACACGCTCAACGGCGAGGAGTTCGAGCAGCCGGCCAATATCGTCGCGCTCACCGCGTACGCGATCAACAACGTGCATCTGATGCTGCTGTCCGGCATCGGGCAGCCGTACGATCCGGCGACGCAAAAAGGCGTAGTCGGCAAGAACTACTGCTACCAGACCGGCGCGGCCGCCAATCTCTTCTTCGAAGGGCGCCACTTCAATCCGTTCATGAACGCCGGCGGATCGAACTACACGTGCGACGATTTCAATTCCAACAACTGGGAGTTCGATCGCGCCAAAGCGGGATTCGTCGGCGGCTACAACATGGGCGGCGGCTTCAATACCGCGCTGCCGATCGGATACCGGCCGGTGCCGCGCGGCACGCCAGCGTGGGGCAAGGAGTGGAAGAAGGCCACCGCAAAGTGGTACCAGACTGCGATGAACATCAGCGCGAGCGGCGCGGTGATGGCTAACCGCTATAACTACTACGACCTCGACCCGACGTACCGCAATGCGTTCGGACTCCCGCTGATGCGCATGACGTTCGACTACAAGGAGAACGAGCACAAGATGGGGCAGCACGCGGCGAACACCATCAACGAGCTCGCAAAATCAATGAAGCCGACGACGTTCAACCCCGCTAGCGCGCGTACCGAGCCGTGGACCGTCGTGCCTTACCAGAGCACGCACAATACCGGCGGCACGATAATGGGCACGAACCCGGGCAACAGCGTGCTCAACAAGTATCTGCAGAGCTGGGACTGCCACAACCTGTTCGTCGTCGGCGCGAACGTGTTCCCGCACAACGCATCGTACAACCCGACAGGTCCCGTCGGCGCGCTCGCCTACTGGACGGCGGATGCGATCAAGAACAAATACCTCAAAAACCCTGGAGCACTGGTGTCGGCATGATGAAAACTGCGTTGATGATGGTGGCGGCCGCGGGCGCACTCGCGGCAAACGTTGCGTGCGCGGACGCGAAACGCGGCGAGAAGCTGTTCGAAGAATGCCGCGCGTGCCACGCGCTCGAGCCCGGCGCGTCGAGCGTCGGCCCCGACCTGCACGGCGTGATGGGCCGCAAGGCGGCAGCGCGCGAAGACTTCCGCTATTCGCCGGCGCTGAAGAAAAGCAACATCACGTGGTCGCGGCAGACGCTCGACTCGTACATCGCCGATCCGCAGAAGGCCGTCCCCGCGAACCGCATGCCGTACGGCGGAATGCCGGAAGCGAAAGACCGCGCGGATTTGCTCGACTACATCCAGGCAACCTTTAAATAAGCGCGTAGCGCACTTCTCATCCTCCCCTTCAAGGGGAGGACCGAGGTGGGGATGGGTATCCTGTCGTCGCGACGCGCATTTCTCCTCCTCCCCTTCAAGGGGAGGACCGAGGTGGGGATGGGTTTCGGTCGTACTGCAAGCATTTAGACCCATCCCCATCCCAGCCTTCCCCTTGAAGGGGAAGGAGGGTTCAGCGCTCCGCGGAGTCAGATAACCTTCCGCTCTTTCAGCGACGCGATGTCCTTCTCGCTGTAACCCAGGCTCTTCAGGATCTCGTCATTGTGCTGGCCGCGTTCCGGTGTCGCCGTGCGCAGCTTGACCGGCGTCGTGCCGAGATTCACGCCCTGGCCGACGAGTTCCATCTTGCCGAGGGTCGGATGCTCGACCGGCTGCGCAAGGCCGATGTGCTTAATCTGCGGATCGTTGAACATCTGGTCGATCGTGTAGATCGGGCCTGACGGCACGCCCGCCTTGTTGAGAATCTCGACCCATTCGGCGCTCGTCTTGCCCACGGTTTTTGCTTCGATCTGCTTGTTGAGCGACGCGCGGTTCTTCGAGCGCAGGCGGAAGTCGACGTAGTCCGGATGCGTAATCAGCTCCGGCGCGCCGATCGCGTTGCAGAGCCGCGGGTAGAGCTGGCCCGAGCCAGAAATGCTGATATGACCGTCGGACGTCTTGAAGACGCCCTGCGGAATTGCGGTCGGATGGTCGTTCCCCGCCTGCGGCGGAACCTCGTGATCGATGAGCCAGCGCGCAGCCTGAAAGTCCATCAGTGCGACGAGCGCCTGCACGAGCGAGGTGTTGACCCATTGGCCCACACCCGTGCGTTCGCGATGCAGCAGCGCAAGCACAATGCCGAAAGACAGGTAGACGCCCGACGTGCTGTCCGAAATCGCTATCCCGCAGCGCATCGGTCCTTCGCCGGGTTTGCCGGTGATCGACATGAGACCGCTGACGCCCTGCACGATCTGATCGAGGCCGGGCCGTTTCGCATAGGGACCGTCCTGGCCGAAGCCCGAGATGCTCGCGTACACCAGACCCGGATTCGTCTTCTTCAGCGTCTCGTAGTCGATGCCGAGCCGGTGCTTCACGTCCGGCCGGTAGTTCTCGATGATGACGTCGGCCTTGTCGGCCAGCTTCTTGAAGATCTTGAGGCCGTCGGGATCCTTCAAGTTGAGCGTGAGGCTGCGCTTGTTGCGATGCAGGTTCTGAAAGTCCGAGCCGTGACGCAGGTCCCATGAATTGTCCTCGTCGCCGGGCTTGATCAGCTCTTCGACCTTGATGACATCCGCGCCCCAGTCGGCAAGCTGCCGCGCTGCCGTCGGGCCCGCGCGCGCGCGCGTGAGATCGAGCACGAAATAGGGCGACAAAGGCAGAGCGTCTTTTGCGGCAGCCATGGCTTCTCCAAGGGAAAGGTGCACGAGCGCGCCAGCGGCGCGGCGGCGGGAACCCGAATTTTACTGGGGCCCCGCGCGTACCTCAACGGGCGGCATTTCGAGTCGCGACGGACTGCTATGATTGTCGCATGCATTTCGCTCGACTCGTCGGCGCGGTTCCTGTTCTGCTAGCTGCAAGCACCGCGTTTGCCGCGGACGCTTATCCCTCGCGTCCGGTGCGCTTCATCGTTTCCCTCGCTCCCGGCGGCGGCACCGATTTCGTCGCGCGAGTCATCGCGGGAAGACTGTCGGAGACCTGGGGACAGCAGGTGGTGGTCGACAATCGTCCCGGCGCTGGCTCGATTCTGGGTGCCGAGCTCGCCGCGAAAGCAGCGCCAGACGGCTACACGCTGTTGATGGGCACCAATTCGCTGCTTACGCAGCCGAGCCTTTTCAAAAGTCTGCCGTACGAAGTGACTAAGGATTTCGCGCCGGTGACGCTCGCGCTGCGCGCGCCGCTCATGCTGACTGCCCATCCTTCGCTCGGCGTTTCCAATGTGAAGGAGCTCGTGGCGCTCGCGCGCGCCAAACCCGGCGAGCTTTCGTACGCATCGCCGGCCCTCGCGACGACCGGACATCTCGGCGGCGAGCTCTTCAAGCTCGTCACCAAGGTCGATATTGTCCACATACCGTACAAAGGAGCGGGCAGCGCGATCGCTAGCCTGCTTGCAGGCGAGGTGAAGCTCATGTATTCGAGCCCGCCGGCGGTCGTCGCGCATGTGAAGGCAGGCCGATTGAAGGCGCTCGGCGTGACCGGCTCGAAGCGCGCCGCACAGGCGCCTGAGATTCCGACATTCGACGAATCGGGTGTGAGCGGGGTCGAAGCCTACGACTTTTACGCGATTCTCGCGCCGGCGCGCACGCCGCGCGCAGTCCTGACGAAACTCAACGCGAAGATCGGCGACGTCCTCGCGATGCCCGACATCGCCAATCGCTTCGCGACGACCCAGTTCGCGGAAGTCGTCGCGAGCTCGCCCGAGGAACTGCAGCGGTTTATCGTTTCGGAAGTCGCGCGCTGGGGCAAAGTCATCCGCGACGCGAATATCAAGGCTGAATAATCCGAATCTCCTTCGACATTAAACCTTGAACCGCGAAGGACGCAAAGGGGCGCAAAGGAAAAACGATAAGGGAATAGACGACAAGCGACATTCTACTGTAATAACTTTGGCGGTTCCTGATTCAATGCTCGAGTAATTCGTTTTGCCTTTCCTTCGCGTCCTTTGCGTCCTTTGCGGTTCCAGATTTACTGGAATTAACCAACGCGCCCCGCACTGATGCCGCCGTCGACCGGCAGCTCGATGCCGGTGATGTAGCTCGCTTCGTCCGAGCACAAAAACACGACTGCGTTGGCGGTATCCCAACCCGTGCCCATGTGGCCGATCGGCACGGCGGCATGGCGCTGCGCGATCAGCGTCGCGGCATCGCCGACGCCCAACTGTTTAACGAGGCGCTCTTCGACCAGCGGCGTGTGCATGGTGCCGACGACCACCGTGTTACAGCGGATGCCTTTCTTCACGTACGCCATTGCCGTCGAGCGGCTGAACGCGGCGAGGCCCGCTTTTGCCGTGCTGTAGGCGACGTTCACGCGGCCTGCGACCTGATGGCGAAAGCCGGCGATCGACGAGATGTTCACGATCACGCCCGACTTCTGCTTTTCCATCACGGGCAGCACGAACTTGCAGCCCATGAAAGTCGTCTTGAGGTTGAGGTCCATCTGCTTGTCCCACACTTCCTCGCTCATCGTGACCGGGTCGCCGGCCGCCGAGCCGCCGCAGTTGTTGATGAGGATATCGATGCGTCCAAAGCGCTTCACGCACGCATCGACGGCGGCACGGACCTGATCGGCATTCGTCATGTCGCATTGGCGGACGACGCAGGTGCCGCCTTCCTTTTCGATCACGCTTGCGGTCTCTTTCGCCGCCGCTTCGTTGATGTCGGTGCCGAACACCTGCGCGCCTTGCCGCGCGAGCAATGTGGCGGTCGCCTTGCCGTTGCCCCAGCCAGGGCCAACGCTGCCGACGCCTGCGACGAAAGCGATCTTGCCTTTGAGATCGAGCATGTGAAGTTTCCGTTACGAAAAGAGCGTCGATTCTACCGCGTTCGATCGCGGCGCTTGACGAGGGCGGCGGGTTGGGTGGAAGCTTCGCGCTCGCCATGTTCCATGGCGGCGGTTTCTCCTCAACTTCTCCGGCCTTATCCCATGTATCCAAACACCCAGCTTTTCATCGACGGCCAATGGTGCGCCGCTGCGTCCGGGCGCACGATTCCTGTCGTCAATCCCGCCACTCATCAGGAGATAGGCACCGTCGCGTATGCCGAGAAAGCCGATCTCGACCGCGCGCTCGAGGCCGCTGACAAAGGCTTCAAGGCGTGGCGCAAAGTATCCGCGTTCGAGCGCGGCAAGGTCATGCGCAAGGCCGCGGAGCTCCTGCGCCAGCGCGCCGAAGACATCGCGAAAATCATGACGTACGAGCAGGGCAAGCCGCTTGCCGAATCGAAGCAGGAAACGCTCGCCGGCGCCGACGTGATCGACTGGTTCGCGGAAGAGGGCAAGCGCGCGTACGGCCGCGTGATCCCGGCGCGCGGGGAAGGCATTTATCAGTTGGTCGTGAAGGAGCCGGTCGGCCCGGTCGCCGCGTTCACGCCGTGGAATTTTCCGATCAATCAGGCGGTGCGCAAGCTTTCGGCCGCGCTGACGACGGGCTGCTCGGTCATCCTGAAAGCCCCCGAGGAAACGCCCGCGTCTCCCGCGGCGCTCGTGCGTGCGTTCGCCGACGCCGGCGTGCCGGCGGGCGTCATCAATCTGGTGTACGGCAGCCCCGCGGAAATTTCGAGCTACCTCATTCCGCATCCGGTCATCCGCAAGATGACGTTCACCGGCTCGACACCTGTCGGCAAGCAGCTCGCCGCCATGGCCGGTCAGCACATGAAGCGTGCGACGATGGAGCTCGGTGGTCATGCGCCGGTGATCATCTTCGACGACGCCGACGTGGATCTCGCCGCGAAGACGATGACGTTTATGAAGTACCGCAACGCAGGGCAGGTGTGCGTTTCGCCGACGCGCTTCCTTGTGCAGGAGGGCATTTACAAGAAGTTCGTTGAGAAATTCGTCGAAGGCTCGAAAGCGGTCAAGGTCGGCGACGGCTTCGATCCCGCGACAAAAATGGCCACGCTCGCGAACCCGCGCCGGCAGAGCGCGATGGTTGCGAACGTCGAGGACGCGAAAAAGCATGGCGGCAAGGTGGAAACCGGCGGTTATCCGATCGGCGAGAAAGGCAATTTCTTCGAGCCCACCGTCGTCACCGAGCTTTCGAACGATGCGATGGCGATGAATAACGAGCCATTCGGTCCGCTCGCGATCATCAACCCGTTCAAGTCTTTCGATGACGCCGTCACGGAAGCGAACCGCCTGCCGTTCGGGCTGGCGGCTTATGCATGGACGAAGTCGGCGAAGACCGCGAACGCGATCGCCTCGCAGGTCGAGACCGGCATGATGACGATCAACCATCTCGGCCTCGCGCTGCCCGAAGTGCCGTTTGGCGGCGTCAAGGATTCGGGCTACGGCTCGGAAGGCGGCTCCGAAGCGATCGAGTCTTATCTCGTTTCGAAATTCGTGACGCAGGCGGGACTGTAAAGAAAAAAACAGTTGTCGGAGTACTGTTCGACGAGGGAGGCGCATGCGTAAAGCGATCTACGCGCTGTTGCTGGCATCTGCGGTGAGTCATGGCGCGGATTTGACGTCAAAGCAATGTACGGAAGCAGGCCCTGACGTAGTCTGCACCGCACAAGGCGCCGTCCGGGGCGTGACGGAAAACGGTCTGCTCGTATTCAAGGGGTTGCCGTACGCACAACCGCCGGTCGGCGATTTGCGCTGGCGGCCGCCCGCAGCTCCGGTGGTGTGGGAAGGCGTACGCGACGGCAGCAGGTTCGGCCCGATCTGTCCACAGATCATCGCGAAAAATGTCGTGGGCGAGGAAGATTGCCTCACGCTCAACGTTTGGCGCCCGCGCGAACTGCCTGCACAACCGCTGCCGGTCATGGTTTTTTTGACTGGCGGCGGCAATCATGGCCTCTCGGGTATCGGCACCTCGAACTTCGGGGACGTCAAATACGACGGGGGCGCCCTGGTTCCCGAGGGCGTGCTCTTCGTGAGTTTCAACATTCGGCTGGGCGTGCTGGGATTTCTCGCGCACCCGGCGCTCAATGCGGAACGCAAGGAGCGGGTTTCCGGCAACTACGGCAACCTCGACCAGATTGCAATGTTGAACTGGCTCAAGCAGAACATCGCGGCATTCGGCGGCGATCCGCAGCGCGTTACTTTGTTCGGTACATCCGCAGGCGGCGGAAACATCTGCGCTCTGATCAGCTCGCCGCTCGCGCGTGGACTCTTCCATGCGGCGATCATGCAGAGCAGCGTGCCAACCAACTGCGAGATCCAGACACTGGCGGAAGCGCAAAGCCGCACCGGCGCACGTGTCGTCAAGGCGGCGGGCTGCGATTCGGCGACTGACGTTGCCGCCTGCCTGCGCGGAAAAAACGTGACGGAAATCGTGTCAGCCGTGCCGGCGGCGACCAACGTCCTGCCGCGCACCTACGGCCCCAACATGGATGGCGTGGTGTTTCCGGAGCAGCCGCTCAAGATCATCGCGCGCGGTGCGCACGCGGCGATGCCGATCATCATCGGCACCACTGCCGACGAAACGACGGGCTGGGTCCAAACGGGCCCGTCAATCAACGATGCAGCATCCTATGCCGAGCAGATCGAGAAAACGTTCGGCGCCGCTGCGCGCGACCGCATTCTCGGCGCATACCCGCCCGGTGAATATGCGACGCCGCAGAAAGCGTTCATTCAACTGACGACCGACGCGCAGTTCACCTGCACCAGCCGCCGCGTTGCCCGCGTCTTTGCCTCTGCGCAAAAAGAACCGGTTTACCGCTATCTCTTTTCGCACACGATGGAGAACGACCCGCGACTGAAATCGGTTGCGTCCAATCACACGATGGAACACGCGTTCTTGTTTCCGCTTGCCGGCAAATACAAGCCGCTCGAGTCCGATATCGCAGTGCAGCGATATATGGTCGGCTACTGGTCGCGGTTTGCGCGCACCGGCAATCCCGGCGACGCGCGCGCCCCGCAGTGGCCGGTCGCCGCGGGCGACGCTTACCTGGATATCAGCGCCGCACCGCAAGCGAGGCGCGGACCTGACGCATCGAAGTGTGATTTCTGGGATGCGTTGCCCGTGCAGTGGCCGCATCTATAGATCGCGAAATGCATGCGCGGATGTTTCGCGCAGAATGCTCGACAGTATCTGGGTTGAGCACGTAATCGTTCAGGGGGCGGCGGCAAAGAGCTGATGATGGTCGATCTGGGTCTAAGGCAGCTCAGATTAGTTTTTTGGGAGCTATTCAATGACGGCGCCTCTTAAAGGGCTGCTCGTGGTGTGGACGGACATACCGGCATCCGTAGAGCACGAATTCAACGAGTGGTACAACCGCGAGCACATGCGCGACCGGATTATCGGCGTGCCAGGTTTTATCCGGGGCCGGCGGTTTGTGTCGCGCGGGGATGGCCCGAAATACCTCGCAACCTATGAAGCGCACCGCATCGAGGTCATGGCGTCACAGCCCTACTGCGCTTTGCTGCGTGACCCCGATCCGACCAGCCGGCGCTTCATTCCGCTGTTTCAAAATACGTTCAAGGGGATTTGCGACGTCACCGTCGAAGCGGGAGAGGCAGAAGGCGCCGCAATGGCCGTGCTGCGAATCAACCGCACAGGAAGTGACTCGTCGGCCTTATGTCAATGGATGAAGGAGACGCTGATACCGCAGCTCATGCGCCAGCACGGCGTGGTCGCCGCGCGCTACGCGGAAAAGAACCCCGAAGTGCTCGCGGCCGGAACTGCCGGGCATTTGCGTCCGACGGACACATACATCGACGCGATGCTCATGATCGAGGCGGTCAGCCATGACGATCTCGATGCGGCGCTGAAGACAATAGCCTATGACACCATGGCTGCGTGTGGCGCGCAGGCGGACGGCACGCCGCGCCGGTTCGACGTGATTTACACGCTGCACGTTTCACCGGCGGCACCGGCCGCATGACTCATCGTCAGTCTTCGACGCCGAGCAGCGCCGCTGCGTTCTTGTATACGCATTTCTCCATGACTTCCGCGCGCAGCGGCAGCTTTACGAACCATTTCGCGTAATCGAGCAGCGGCGTGAGCGGATAGGCGCTCGCGTAAATGAAGCGGTCGGCAAGCCAATTGTTCATGGCTTTCAGCCAATCATCCATGCCCGGCAGGTTGTAGAGATACATGTCCGGCGAGAGATAAACGTTCGGCCGCCGGAAAGCGACGTGAAGAATTTCGCTGACCCATGGCCAGTTGCCGTGCGACACGACGATCTTCAGCGTCGGAAAGTCTGCCGCCACACGGTCGAGCGGGATCGGGCTCGAATAGCTGAGATCGGGTCCCGCATTGCCGCCCGTCATGATGATGACCGGTATGTTGCGGTCTTCGAGGTGTGCGTAGATCGGATACAACCGCCGGTCGTCCGCGTACATCGGGATCGGATAAGCGCCCGGCTCGATCGTTACGCCCCGGCAACCCGCTTTGACCGCATCGTCGATCTCCTTGATTGCCAACTTGCGCGAGGTCGGGTCGATGGCTGAAACACCCACGAACTGCTTCGGATATTTCTTACAGATCGCGATGACGTCTTTGTTGCTGATGCTGCCGAGCATGTCTGAATTGCGTGCCATGACGACGGCGCGCACGACGCCGGCAGCTTTCATCTCTTTAAGCAGCAGCGGCACCGACTCCTTCGCCGCCGACGGCGCCGGCTTCATGCCGAGCTGATAGATGAAGCGGTCGCGGCGCGGCGCGTTTGCGTACATCGCCGTTTTCAAAATACCGCCCATCGGCGGACGGACGCGGAAATCGATGATCTTCATTGCGTGCCTTCTTTCTTCGACTGATGTTGATGAACTTACTGATTCGAGATGCCGGTCTTCTTGATAATGGTCGGCCAGCGGGCGAGCTCCGCCGCGATGTGCCTCGTAAGCTGCTCGGGTGTGCCGCCGGCAGGCGCGGCGCCCAGGCTCGCCATGCGCTCTTTCACGTCCGGCAGCAACAGCACTTTGTTGATTTCGGCGTTGAGCTTTGTCACGACGTCGGCCGGCGTTCCGCGCGGCGCGAGGATCGCCTGCCATTCATCGAACTCGAACTGCGGGACTCCGCTTTCGGCGACCGTCGGTACCTGGGGCAGAGTCTGTGCGCGCTGTGCGCTGCTGATCGCAAGAACACGCAAGCGGCCGGACGTAATGTGCGGCAGCGCGGGCGGAATCGTAATGAACATCATCGGCACATGGCCGCCGAGAATATCGGCCAGCGCGGGCGCGCCGCCTTTGTAGGGCACATGCGCTATCTGGATGCCGGTGGCGTGAATCAGGAGCTCCATGGGCAGGTGATTTGCCGTCCCGGTACCGGCCGACGCGTAGTTCAACTGATTGGGCCGGGATTTGGCGAGCGCGATCAGCTCGCGCACCGACGTGGCCGGCAGCGAAGGATGCGTCACCAGTATCGTCGGCAATAGCGCGAGCAGCGTGATCGATGCAAAGTCGTTCGCGGTGTCGTAGGGCAGTTTCGCGTTCAGTGCAGGATTGGCGCCATGGGCCACGTTGACGTGGATGATCGTATAGCCGTCCGCGGGCGATCTCACCAGTAACTCCGAGGCAAGAATCCCCGAGGCGCCGGGGCGATTGTCGACGATGGCCTGTTGCCGAAAGCTGTCGGTGAGTTTCGCTGCAATCAGGCGGCTCACGATGTCCGATGCGCCGCCGGGTGCGTACGTGACCAACAGCCGTACGGGCTTGGACGGATAAGTCTGTGCGGCGGCCGGCATCACTGCAGTCAGGGTCAGCGCACATGCGAACACGGCCATTGGCCGCCGGTACGAATTCATCACTTCTTCCTCCGTGCGCAGCGGATTGCGCAGGTGCTGCAAATTTCTTGCGAATGCTGCGGGAACGTATCGGGAAAATCTGCCGCGCGGGTGCGCGACGTTTGCTGAGTCAGGCTGCATTGTTTTTGCGTGATAGTATAGCGCGCTTAAAAACATGTCACTTACGCCAAAGGTCGCCCTGGTCGTCGGGGTCGGCGGAGTCACCGGCACACCGCTTGCCGAACAACTGCTGCAGAGTCCCGAATGGAAGGTGTACGGCATTTCGCGGCGTGCGCCCGTTCTCGATGTGGCGCAGCCGCGCAGCACCTTCACTCATCTCGCGGTCGATCTCGCAGATGCCGACGCAACCCGTCGCGCATTGACTGCGTGCGCCGATATCACGCACGTTTTTTACTGCGCGAACCACAGTTCCCCGTCCACCCGCCTCGCGATGATCGCGCACCTGCTCGATGCGCTCGAGAACGTGGCGCCCGGCTTCAAGAACATCAATCTTCTGCAGGGCACGAAATACTACGGATCCCATCTGGGGCCATTCAAAACGCCGGCGAAGGAGTCCGACGCCCGCGTCGCGGGCGGCGATTTCTATTATTCCGAAGAAGATCTCGTCACCTCCCGCCAGCAAAGCAACGACTGGACATGGACTGCCGTGCGTCCGCACTCGGTATGCGGTTATGCGGCCGGAAATCCGATGAATCTCGTGAGCGTGATCGGCATTTACGGATCGATGCTGCGCGAGATCGAACAGCCGTTCGGGTTTCCCGGCAGTCCGCGCTGTTTCCAGGCGCTCTTCAACGTCGCGGACGCGGAGTTGCTGGCACGCGCGGCGATCTGGGTGTCGACCCATGCGGATTGCGGCAACCAGGCATTTAACATAAACAATGGCGACTACTTCCGCTGGAAGCAGCTCTGGCCCGCATTGGCGCGATTCTTCGGCCTCGAGTCAGCGGGACCGCAAGCCTGTTCGATGGCCGAGTTTCTTGCCGGCAAGCAAGCGCTGTGGGAATCGATGACAGCCAAGTACGGGCTCAAGCCATTTCCCTTCGCGCGTGCCGCCGCATGGGCGCAGGGCGACTACACGCCGCCGCATTCGCGCATTGCCTGCGAATATGATGTGATTTCCGATCTGGTGAAGATTCGGCAGGCCGGCTTTTGCGAAGCGATCGAGAGCGAGCGAATGTTTCTTCGCATTCTGACGCGCCTGCGCGCTTTGCGCGTGATCCCTTGATTCTGTATCGTTCCGCTTCGCTCTGCTTCTTTCGCTCATTTTCTCCAGGTGCCCGCAATGATCATCGACATGAGACTCCGTCCGCCGTTGAAGTCGTGGAAAACGACCGCCCAATTCACCGAGGGCAGCGGCTATTATCCGTCCCGCATGGGTTTCCCGCGTCCGCCGTCGGTCAAATCGCAGTCGGTGGACGATTTGCTCAAGGAAATGGAGGAGGCCGACTTCCTCGGCGTCATCATGGGCCGGCAGGCGCCCAAGCCGCTCGGCATTATTCCCAATGACGAGATCACCGAAGTCATGCAACAGCACCCGGGGCGCTTCGTCGCGTTCACGGGGATCGATTTGCGCGACATCGAGGCCGGCATCAGGGAAATCGAGCGCACGCATAAGCACGAGGGCTATCGCGGCGTCTCGATCGAGCCGGGCGCGTCGTTCAAGCCGATGCACGCGGACGATCGCACGCTGTATCCGCTGTACGAGCGGTGCCAGGAACTCGACGTGCCGGTCTCGATCACGATCAGCGGCATGTTGTGCACCATGGTCGGCAACGATCTCGAGTACGGCTCGCCGACGCCGGTAGCGCGCGCGGCAAAAGATTTTCCAAAGCTCAAGTTCGTGATCTCGCACGGCGCATGGCCGAGCGTGATGCAGATGGTGGAGGTCGCGTTCATGCGCGAGAACGTCTACATCTCGCCCGACCTGTACGCGAACGGCATCGATACTCCAGGGTCACAGGAGTACATCAAGGCGGCCAAAATGTTCATGCCCGATCGTTTGTTGTTCGGGACCGCCTACCCGAGCCGGCCCCTCAAGGAGAGCGTCGTTGCGTTCAGGCAATGGGGTTTGCCGCGCGAACTCGAAGAAAAAGTGCTCTATCGCAACGCTGCGCGTCTGCTCAAGCTTGAATGACGTAGATGAAAGTCCGGCCGCGATGAGCGTTCGGCGGTGCATGCTCGCGGCTTTTTGCTTCATCAGCGGGGGCGCACATGCCGAGGATTATCCTGTGCGGCCGATTCGCTTGATCGTTCCGCACGCAGCCGGCGGCTCGAACGACATCCTTGCGCGCGTAATTGCGCCGCGCATCGCGGAAAATCTCGGGCAGTCGCTGGTCGTCGACAATCGCGGCGGCGCCGGCGGCATCATCGGCACCTCGCTCGCGGCAAAAGCGAATCCGGATGGATATACGCTGCTGCTGGCGGATGCTCCGCACGGCGCGAATCCGGCTCTATACAAGAAACTTCCTTACGACACGCTCCGCGATTTCTCACCGGTATCTCTGATGGCCTTGATGCCGAGCCTGCTGATCGTTCATCCGGCAGTGCCGGCGGCTTCGACGGCCGGGCTGATCGCGCTGGCCAAAGCCAGGCCCGGTCAATTGAACTGCGGGACCGCGGGCCTCGGCAGTTCGATTTATCTTACGATGGCTTTGTTCGTGAATCGCACGGGCGTCAATATCGCTCACGTGCCGTATAAAAGCGGCGCGCCGGCGCTGACCGACCTGATCGCGGGCCAGACCCAGATGCAGTTCGTCAACGTGCCGCCGGCCCTGCAGCACATCAAGGCCGGCAGGATCAAGGCTCTCGGCGTCACGAGCCTGCGCAGAAGCGCATTGCTGCCCGATGTGCCACCAATCGCTGATTCCGTGCCCGGCTTCGAAGATCAACAGTGGCAGGGGCTGCTGGGCCCGGCCCGTATGCCCCGTTCGAACGTGCTGAAGCTGAATCGTGCAATTACGATCGTCATGAGCGACACGGATGTGCGTGCGCGGCTGGCGGGCTTGGGTGCAGAGGTTGTTACGGGGAGTCCGGAGCAACTCGATGAATTCGTCAGGACTCAAGTCGCCCGCTGGTCGCGCATCATCACGCCTGCGATGCGCATCGACTGATTCAGCGGTCGAGGCTGATATGGGTGGCGGAAATCACATCCGCCCACTTCTTCACGTCCTGCACGAGGTAGTTTTGAAACTCCGCCGCGCTGCTCGCAACCGGCTCGGCGCCGTCGCGCATGAGTCGCTCGACGACGTCGGGCATGCGCAGAATCCGGGTGATCTCGAGGTTGAGCCGCGCGACGATGTCGGCGGGCACGCCTGCCGGTGCGACGATGCCATAGAAACCGACAACTTCGTAACCGCGCACGCCTGCTTCATCGAGCGTCGGCGTTTCCGGCATCGATCGCGAACGCTTGATACTGGTCACCGCGAGGGCGCGCACCTTGCCGGTTTTTACGTGCGGCATCGCAACGAACGTGGTCGGAAATGCAATCTGGATGTTGCCTGCGAGCAGGTCGAAAAGTGCCTGTGCCGAACTCTTGTAGGGCACGTGCACGAACTTGACGCCAGTCATGATCTTGAACAGCTCGCCCGCCATATGACCCGGCGAACCGGTTCCCGAGGAGCCGTGCGTGAGCTGATCCGGCCGCGCACGCGCAATTGCGATCAGATCGGCTATCGTCTTCACGGGGAGCGCCGGATGCACGACCAGTGCATTCGGTATCGCGGCGGCCTGCGTTATTGCGGAGAAATCGGTGAGCGGGTTATACGGCAGCTTCTTGTAAAGGCTCGCGTTGATCGTGAGCCCGTTCGCCGCCATCAACATCGTGTAGCCGTCGGGAGCCGCGCGGGCGGTCGCTTCTGCGGCGATGTTGCCGTTCGCGCCGGCCCGATTCTCGACGACGACCGGCTGCTGCAGGCTCTCGGCGAGTTTTTGCGCGATTACGCGGGCGATGATGTCGGTCGAGCCGCCGGCGGCGAAACCGACAATAAAGCGCAGGGGGCGCTGCGGGTAATTCTGAGCGCAGGCTTCATGCAGCAGAAACGCTGCCAGAGTCCCGACGAGGCGCGCCGCCAACGATATTGAGGGCTTGTGCAGGTTCGCTTACTCGGCCGCGATACCGGACTGCTTGATGATGCGGCCCCACAGCGCAAGCTCTTTGTGGATATGCGCTGCGAGCTCGGCCGGTGTGCTCGTGACGACCACTGCGCCCATGCCTGACACGCGGTCGCGCACGTCCGGCAGCTGCAGGACGCCGGTGATCTCCTTGTTGAGCCGGCTGATGACTGCGGGCGGGGATTTCGCCGGCAGCAGGATGCCGAGCCAATCCGCGACTTCGAGGTCGTTGTAGCCCGCTTCCCTGAGCGTCGGCACATCCGGAATGACCTGCATGCGCTTGCCGCTGCTGACGCCGAGCGCAAACAGCTTGCCGTCCTTGACGAATGGCAGCGCGGGCGGAATGGCCACGATCATCGTCTTGACCTGGCCGCCGACGAGATCGACCAGCGCCGGGCCGCCGCCCTTATAGGCGACATGCGTGATCTGCGTGCCGGTCGAGACCTTGAAGAGCTCCATGAACAGATGATTGGAGCTGCCCACACCCGACGAGGCGTACGTAAGCGTGCCCGGTTGCGACTTGGCGAGCGCGATGAGCTCGGCCGTCGTCCGCGCACGTACGCTCGGATGTACGACCAGCAGGCCCGGAAGCTGGACCAGCTGTGTGACCGGCGAGAAGTCCTTTTCCGCGTCGTACGGCATCGTCTTGCGCAGGAAGGGGTTCGCGCCGTGCGCGATGTTCGCGATCATCATCGTGTAGCCGTTGGGCTGCGAGCTTGCGAGAATTTCGGTGCCAATGATGGCGCTGCCGCCCGCTCGGTTGTCGACGACGACCGTTTGGCCCATGCGGTCGGTCAGCTTCTGGGCGAGGATGCGGCCAATGATGTCGAGCGAACCGCCCGGCGCGTACGGCACGATCAGGCGGATCGGCCGGTCCGGATATGGATTGCTTCCCTGCGCCTGCGCGACGCCCGCAGCCGCGATGCACGCTAACGCGGCAATTCCCGCCATCCGTTTCATCTTTACTCCTCGAGGCCGATCAGAACACCGCGTGTCCGCGCACCGTCGTGCGGTGCATCAGGCGGCGATGGGGAAGCGCGTAATCCTTGCTGTTGGCGCGGTGCTGGGTTGCAACGTTGTCCCAGATCAGCAGATCGCCGGCGCGCCATTTATGGCGATAGCAGAACTGCGGGTCGGCGACCTGCGCGTAAAGCTCGTCGAGCAGCGCTTTGCTCTTCGCTTCGCTGACACCGACGATGTTCCGCGTATTGAGCTCGCAAGCGAATATGCCGCGGCGGCCAGTGTACGGATGCGTCCGCACGACGGGATGCGCGACGTCGGGTGCCTTCGCTTTCTGCTCCTCGGTCAGCGGAAGCAGGTTCGCGCCGCCCTGTCTGCGCTGCTCGTACGACGCCGTCAGGCTGAACACGGCTCGCAGTTTGTCGAATTCGTCTCGTTTCTTCCTCGGCAGCGCTTCGTAGGCGGCAATCGTGTTGGAAAAACTCGTGTCTCCGCGCGGCTCCCCGTCGATGACCGGCACTTCGAGGGCATACAAGAGCGAGCAGCGGCTCGGCCGTGCCCGATAGCAGAAGTCGCTGTGCCATTTAGGGCCCGCGTCGCCGACGCCGATCGGCTTGCCGTTCTCGATGATGTTCGACACGACGTAAATTTCCGGATGTCCGGGGAGGGCGTACGGACTCAACACGTGATCGGCGAGCACGCCAAAGCGGCGGCTGAACGCGATGTGCTGGTCGGGATCGAGTTTCTGGTCGCGCACCACGACGACCAGGTGCTCGTGCAGCGCATCCTCGATTGCGCCGAAGACTTCGTCGCTGCAATCATTCGCAAGATCGGCGCCGATGACTTCGGCGCCAAAGCCCGCATCGCCCGAAAGGGGGCGGACAGTCAAATCCACAGCATTCTCCTCGCAGTTGGCTTCATTGCTTGCCCGTCGCAGGCTGCTGCTGCGCGGCAAGCTCGCGCGTCTGCTCGCGCCGCTTGAGCCACCACGAATAAGCGGGCGGCAGCAGGTCGAGATAATTTTCATGGCCGAGCGCGCGCGCGGCATGCACCGGCCAGTTCGGGTTGTACATGAGCTCGCGGGCGAGCGCGATCAGATCGGCCTGGCCATTTTCCAGAATTGCCTCCGCCTGCTGCGCTTCGGTGATGAGGCCGACAGCGCAGGTCTTGATGCCGGCGTCGCGCCGCACGCGTTGTGCATAGGGAACCTGGTAGCCGGGCACGCGCGGCACGACTGCACCGACCAGCGGGCCATTGATACCGCCGGACGAGCACGTGATCACGTCGATGCCCCGCAACTTCAATTCCGCGCAGAGCCCGACGGTATCTTCAATGTCCCATGCGCCGCCACTGCCGTCGATCGCGGAAACACGGAAGAAGAGCGGCTTGTCGGCGGGCCATACGCCGCGCACGGTTTCAGCGACTTCGAGTGCGAGGCGCATGCGTCCCTGCGCGTCGCCGCCGTACGCATCGGTGCGTCGATTCGCGAGCGGCGACAGGAATTGGTGAATCAGATAACCGTGAGCGCCGTGAATCTCGCAAATGTCGAAGCCCGCATCGAGGCTGCGCTGCGCGGCATTGCGCCATGCCGAGATGACGACCCTGATCTCTGAAAGCGAAAGCTCGATCGGGGCGGGCGCGCCCTCCCGCACCGGAATCGCGCTCGACGAGATCGTCGGCCACGGCGGTGAACCGGTTTTCGCGTCTTCAGGTGTCAGCGGCGCGAAATTCTGCCACGGCGCGCCGCACGAGCCGCGGCGACCGGCGTGTCCCAGCTGGATCGCGGGCAGCGCGCCGTTCTTGCGCAGGAAATCGGTGATGCGGCGGTATTGCGCGACGTGCTTGTCGCTGTAGATGCCGGCGCAGTGATAGGTTTTGCGCGCACGCTCCTCGACCGACGTCTCTTCGCAAAAGACGATAGCGGCGCCGCCGAGCGCGAACTTGCCGAGATGGACCAGGTGCCAGTCGTTCGGGCCGCCTTCTTCGGACGAGTACTGGCACATCGGCGAAACCACGATGCGGTTGCGCACGGTGAGTCCGCGCAGGACGACAGGCGTGAGCAGGCGGGGAACCGAAACCGGCTTGGCAGAATCCATTTCAACCGACCGAGACTGAAGACCGCAGCGAGGCGGCGCTGAGGTGCCGCCGCGCTGCAAGCCGCGGGTCAGTATATAACAACGCGCGAATGTGCAATTGAGCCGGCCCCGACCGCGGCCGTCACGCGGAGCGTGTCATCCCGCTTCGCGATGCGTGCGGACTTACGCCGGCGCGTGCCACCCCGCGTCGGCCCAGAGCTCGCCGCTCACCGCGGAGTTCGACAGCATGAAGCAGATCGCGTCGGCGATTTCATCGGGGCGGATGAGCCGGTTCAACTGCGTGAACGGCAGGATGTTCTTGTTGATGTAGTCTTCACCGAGTGCGCGCACCATTGGCGTGTCGGTGTACCCCGGATGAATGAGCCCGCAGCGTACGCCGTGGAACACCGCTTCCTTCATGATCGTCGCGGCAGCGCCTTCGAGACCGGCTTTCGTGCTCGCGTACGAGATCTGGCCGCGATTGCCAGTCGAGGAAACCGAGCCGATGAACACGATCGCGCCCTGCATCCCTTCGGTCGCCTGCCAGCGTTTAAGTCCCTTGGTCGCGCGTACTTCGGCGATGCGGCCGATCATTTCGAGCGCCCAGTACACAGGCGCTATCAGGTTGACGTTCACAACCTGCTTGAAGCGCTCGACCGGATAAATTTTCGCCTTGCCGGTTTCGCGGTCGATCCGCACGGCGAGATCGTCGCGCGTGATGCCGGCTGCCGGCACGCACATGCGCACCGTATCGAAATCTTTGGCCATTTTGTCGAATACCGAAACGCGAAACGCATCGTCGGTCGTGTCGCCACGGAACGGGATCGCGACTTTGCGGCCGATCTGCGAATTCATTTCTTCGGCGACGGCTTCGATCGCTTCGCCCATATCGACCATGGCAACCGCACGCACGTTGCGCTTGGCGAGATCTTTGGCGACCGCCCGGCCGATGCCGCTGGCTGCTCCGGTGATGACTGCTACTTTTCCTTCAATTTGCATGACGTCCCCTTGATTTTTCAGCCTCGCATTGTAACGCTGCATTGCACAAAAATCGATTGACGCCGATCAAGAAACGCTCCCACGGGAGGGAGAGGGAGATTCTAGACACCCTCCCATCTTCTTGACCTACATCGGTTTTCCGAAATGTCCCGGAAAGAGCGAGCGCATGCTTCGGGTTAAGCCGGCGTAACGCAATAGCGTGACGCAGCGCCGCAGTTATTTGATCTTCCGCGCCTGCGGCATCGTGATGACGAGGGCGAGGATCGCAAGCGTGCCGGCGACGGCCATTGCGGCGACCGCTTCGCGCGGACCGAGCGCGGAGGCGAGCAGTCCGACAATCATGCCGCCGGCAGTAGAGAGCATCTGGCTCATGTTGAATAGCGCCATCGAGCGGCCTCGATACTCGTTCGACGAATACGACTGGACGACCGTATTCACGAGCGCATTCGCGTGCACATGAAAGTAGCCAGCCAGAATCATGATGACGAGCGAAAGCCAGTACCACGGCGTGTACGCGAAGATCACGATGGCGACGCCATAGATAAGGGACGAATCGAGCATGACCTTGCCCCGCTCGAGCTTGTGACCGAGCAGAGTAATCATGCCGGCGCTGACGAGCGCGCCGACGCCCATCGCGCCGAGCATGAAGCCCTGCCCGCTCGCGCCGACGCCGAGGAGATCGCGCGCGAACACGGGCAATAGCGTCGTGAACGGAAATATCAGCAGCGAGACCGCGGTCGTGCAAAGGATGCCCGCGCGCACCGTCTCGTTATGCCACGCGTAACGCCACCCCTTGACTATGCTGTCGACGAAGGGCTCGCGCTGCACGTTCGCCGGCTTGTGCGCGACCGGATGCAGCATCAGCGCCCATATGGTTGCGAGCGCGAGAAACACAGCCTGCACTGCGTAGGCGCCGCCGGTGTCCGCCCAGCCGATCAGCGCGCCGGCGAGCGCGGGGCCGGCAAGCCGCGCGCCGTTGTAGATGATGGACGTCAGGCCAATGGCATTGGTCAGATATTCCGTCGGCACCGTATCCGATACGAGCGAAGTGCGCGCCGGGTGCTGGATCACCTGCATGATGCCGGCAAGGACTGCAGTTACGTAGACATGCCACGGCGCGATCTGATGCGTGAAGATGAGGACCGCGAGAAGCGCGAACAGCAGCGCGTTGACGGCCTGCGAGATCAGCAGCAGCGTCCGGCGCGAATAACGGTCGGCGGCGCTGCCCGCGATCGGCGAGAAAAGCAACAGCGGCACGAACTGGATGCCGCGCACGAGTCCGAGCTGCACGACCGAATCCGTGAGCTGGTAGATGAGCCAGCCGCGCGAAAGCTCGTCCATCCAGGTGCCGAGGTTGCCGAACATCTGGCAGCCGGTCACCAGGCGAAATTCGCGGTATTGGAGGGCTTTGAACGCGCGCTGGCGCGTGAGCGCCGAGAAAAACGCTTGCATCGGCGTCATTGTACCGGTTTGGCGGTCGGCCCTGCCGAGTGCCAACGAACTGCACGCGCTCCCGTCATGTGTTCGTTTGCGTACGGAAACCCGCCGCCGCTTCAGACAGACTGCAGCCGTGCGTGCGCTTTGCGATATGCCGTCGGCTTACTGTGAAGTGCGGCATTTGCATTGAACGGGTACGGCGGAAGAGCGCATGCCATCGGGCGAACATCATCGGGCAGACGGTACGGGCGGAGGCTTCGGGCATTACTTTGAAATCGTACCGGCGCTGACCGCGGCGCTGCTCGACGAGGTTTTCAGAATCCGTCACCGCGTATACTGCGAAGATCTCGGCTTCGAGCCGCCCCGCAGGGACGGGCGCGAAAGCGACGAGTACGATTCGCAGTCGCTGCATCTCCTGATCCGCAGCGTAAAGACGGGCGAGCATGTCGGCTGCGCGCGCATCATTCGCGCCCGCGCGCGCGATCCCGAGCAGTTCTTGCCATTCGAGCGCGTGTGCTCAAGCTCGATCGACCGCTCGATCGTCGACCCCGCCCAGTTGCAGCGCGATACGATCGGCGAAATTTCGCGGCTGTCGGTGGTCTCCGGTTACCGCAAGCGCAAAGGCGAAACGCACAAGCCGGTGTCGTTGCGAGTGCGCGACTTCGGCACGCCGGAGAAGCCGCGCTTTCCTTATATCCTCGTCGGGCTTTATCTCGGTGTGATCGAGCTCGCGCGCGTGCATGGCATCGAAACGCTGTTCGTGCTGACGGAGCCGCGCTTCGCGGCTCATCTCTCCCGCATCGGCGTCGACATCCGGCCGATCGGCAGCGGCGTCGAGCATCACGGCACGCGCGTGCCGTCGATGATGCGCACTTCTGAAATCATCGGCAGCCTGAAGCCGCTGTTCCGTCCGCTCTACGCGAGCATCGCGAGAGAAGTCGCGCCGGCATTCCCGCCCGCGCACTGACGCTTCAGGTGACGAGCAGGCCCGCGCGGATCCGGCGGCTCGCCGCGTCGAAGAGCGCGACCATCGCGACTATTGCGAGCAACAGCGTCGCGAGCCGCCCCCACTGAAACAGCGACACCGCCTCCGACACGAGCAGGCCGAGTCCGCCCGCGCCAATGAGTCCCAGCACGGTCGAATCGCGCACGTTGAATTCCCAGATGTAAAAGTGCACCGACAGGAAGCGCGGCAGCAGCGTGCGGCCGAGTGCGAAGACGAGCGTCTGCATGCGCGTCAACCCCAGCGCGAGGCCGGACTCGATCAGCTTCGCGTCGATGGCTTCGATCGCTTCCGAGTAGAGCTTGCCGTACGTGCCGAACGAGTGCAGTGCGATCGCGAGTATTCCGGCCATCGATCCAAGTCCGATGATGCCCACCAGGATCAGGCCGAACACAAGCGTGTGGATCGAGCGCGCGATGTCGAGCAGGCCGCGCGCGGGCAAGGTCAGCGAGCGCGGGGCGTGCAGGTTGCGCGCTGCGACGAATCCGAACGGCAGCGCGCACAGCGCGCCGATCAGCGAGCCGAGCGTAGCGATCTTGAACGTGGTCCACACCGCTTCGAGCAGCGCGCGGAGAAATTTCGCTTCGGTCTCGCGGCGATTCTCCACGCGCAGGACGGTGCCGTCATCGCTGCGGTATTCGACAACGGGATCGCCGAACCACAGCGCGAGAAAGCTCGGCGCGCTGAACTCGACCGCGGTTTTCTTGAGGTTTTCCCATGGCCGCCGGCCGAGCGAGAGGTCGCCCGCCGCCACGAGCGAGCCCACGCAGAGCGCGACGAGCAGCGCGTATCCGGCGAGCAGTCCTCGCAGGCGGCGCGGCGCCCTGTACGCGTGGTGCTCCAAGCGCTATCGCTTCGGCGCGAGCTTGCCGGTCGCGAGGCCCGCGTCCCGGATCGGCTTGTAGAACGCATTGTCCTTCGTCACGAAGCCCGTATAGCGCGTCGGCAGCAGTGCGGGATTTGCCTTGAGCTCCTTGCCGACGTCGGCGAGCGCGGCGCGCAGGTTGGCCACGAGCGCCTTGTCCTTATAGATCTTTTCGCTGACTGCGAACGCGTCGTTAGGCAGCGGCGCTGAAGTCCAGATCACCTTGCTGTCGGCCGCCTTGATCAGGCCGTCGCCGATCATCGCGTCGCGATTGCGGTTGTAGTCGGCGCCCGCATCGAGCTCGCCGCGCGTGACCGAGAGCTCGATCGCCTGATGCTTCGTGTAGATCACCCTGGAAAAATACTTTTCCGGGTCGATGCCTTTCGTCATGAAGTAGTGCAGAGGAATCAGGTAGCCGGAAGTCGAGCCCTTGTCGCCGAATGCGAAGGTCCTGCCCTTCAGGTCTTCAAGCTTGTTTATGCCGGACTTCGGGTTGGTGACGGTGATCGCGAAATACTCGGGCTTGCCGTCGTAGAGGATCGTCGACACGGCCTGCGCGCCGGCCTCGTGGTTCGCCAGCACGTAGCCCCACGGGCCCATCAGCGACAGGTCCGTTTCGCCATTGGCGAGCGACTTGGCGAGCCCTTCCCACGTGTCCACGGTGAATAGCTTGACCTCGCGGCCGAGCCGCTTGGCGAGATAGCCGGCGAGCGGGCGGTAAGTCGCGTCGTTCTTCTCCTTGTCGGGCTGGAACAGGCCGACACCGAACTTGAGCGGGCCGGATTGCGCGTGCGCGGAGGCCGCAGCGATCAGCATGAGCAAGGCAACAACAGCGCAACGGGAGATTCGGGACATTAATTTCTCGACACGAAAGGCGAGGTCGATCGGGGTGCATTCTAAGTCGAACAACGCCAATCCGTCTCGTCGCGGCGACAAACCTTACAGAGGTAGTGCGCGGACGTTGTGTTACCGTTTCTGTGTGCTTCCAGAGTCTCGCACTATCATTTTCGGCGCTTTCGACCGCCACAATTTCGGCGACATGCTCTTCGCGCACATCGCCGCGAAGGAGCTCGGCGATCGCAACGTCGTCTTCGCAGGCATCGTCGAGCGTGATCTCACGCAGTGGGGCGGGCATCGCGTCGAGGCGCTGCAGAAAATCGCGCGCGATACGGTCAGGACAGACCTGATCGTCGCCGGCGGCGAAGTGCTGACGTGCCCTGCGTGGCAGGCCGCGGTAATGGTGCTGCCGCCGGAGCAAGCTGCGCAGGCCGCGATCCAATGGTCGCAACCATCGCCCGAGCGAGATGCGTGGGCGGCGCAGGTGCTCGGGACTTCCCAGCTCGCGCCCTACGTGCCGTCGAAATCGCTAATCGCAAATCCGGGGCGCCTGATTTACAACGCGGTCGGCGGCGTCGATTTCGCGGACCTCGATCCGGCGATGAAGAGCGAAGTCGTCGCCGCGCTCAAAAGCGCTGATTCACTTTCCGTGCGCGATCGCGTGACGCAGGCTGCGCTCGCGGCGGGAGGCGTCGCGTCGGAGCTGGCGCCCGATTGCGCGGTGCGGGTCAAAGAGCTATTCGGCGATGTGATCGCCGAGCACGGCTCACGCGGCGAACCGGCGGTCGTGCGCGAGAAATTCCCGAACGGTTATCTGGCGGTTCAGTTCAGCACGGACTGCGGCGACGATGCGACGCTCGACGGAATTGCTCGTCAGATCGAAGCCACTGCGCGCGACGCGCAGGTGGGCGTCGTTTTCTTCCGCGCCGGAATTGCGCCGTGGCATGACGAGCTGGAGCCGTATCGAAGAGCGGCATCGCGGTTAAGCGTGCCGCTGCATATCTACGAGTCGGCGCATCTATGGGATATTTGTGCGGTTATTGCGCAGGCCAAAGTCTTCCTAGGAACAAGCCTGCATGGGTGGATTGTGGCGGAGGTTTATGGGATACCTCGATGGAGCCTTGTTCAGTCGAATATTGCGGACACGGGCAAAGTCTCTAAGCAGCAAGTGTATTGCGAAGCATGGACCAAAGAACCGCTCGATAGTGCAGCGGGCGGAATTGAAGCGGCACTGAAATAGCGCAACAAAGAGAATGAGTTAATAAACTCTCGTCGCATTAGCTTGGCTACGTATAGGTTACCATCAAGGTTGAATAGCTAATACCGCAATCAGGGAGTGAGATATGGCAAGCCAAAATTCGCGATGGAGCCGCGAAGAGCTTCTTATCGCTTTCAATCTATATTGCCAAATGCCGTTTGGAAAGATGCATTCGCGCAATCCACGAATCGTACAAGTTGCGGAAGTGCTCGGACGTTCGCCCTCATCCGTTTCGATGAAGCTAGTAAATTTCGCGAGCCTCGATCCGTCGATTACGTCAACCGGCCGAACGGGGCTCGGAAACGCATCGCAAGCAGACAAAGCAATGTGGAACGAATTTAACGGCGATTGGGAGCGATTGGCGGTCGAAAGCGAGGAGCAACTTCGCAGTCTCGCAAAGCGTCGGACCGTTTTACTTGCTGAGCTGGAAGACGAAACTTTAGAAGCAGACTACGAAGGAAAAACGAGAACCGCTCAAGTACAGGTTAGAATAAAGCAGTCATTTTTTCGCAAAATGGTTCTGAGCAGTTACGGCGGCCGTTGTTGCATCACGCAAATATCCGAACCGCGCTTGCTCGTCGCAAGTCACATCGTGCCATGGCAGACGGACGCGAAGAACCGATTAAATCCGCGCAATGGATTGTGCCTGTCCGCACTCCATGATCGAGCTTTCGATTGCGGACTCATAACGATAACTAAAAATTTTTGCGTTGACGTATCGGCGAGCCTGCGCAAGGCTAAAAATGAGCCATTCATCCGAGACACGTTAATTGCGGTGCATGGAAAGCAGATCAGGTTGCCAGAGAAATTTAGGCCCGACTTAGAATTTCTCGAGCGTCACAGAGAGATGTGGAAGGAGTTGAGAGCCTAAGGAGTCGCAACAGTAAGCTGATCATTGAATGCTAGTAGCGGGGTCACTAATATGAGAAACGCTCTGCACGAGGATACTTTTTACGATTATTTCAAGCCGAGACGGCATGCTGAGGCAGCGCACGATATATGGGGCGGGCTGGGACTTGAAACTTTCGGAAGTGATTACCAGATCGTTCGCGGGCACGAGCAATTTTTCGTATGGACGGTAATCGACGGCGATACCGGCAACGATCAATGGATCGTGCCGGGTATGTGTCACGTTAACCGCATTTGTTACTTGCTTACTGAGATTCCACACAACTGGGCCGATATTCAATTTCGCGTGCCAAGCCGACTAACTTCATTAACCAGTCTTGGTCTCAAGAGACAGTCATCGCAATTGCGGCGGTACATGAATGCGCAGCGAGTGAGCAACTAGTCAATGCGCTACGGCCACATCGCCCACCCCACCCGATCCGTCTCCGCTTTGAAGAAGTGCCCCTGAGTCGTAGTCACAAATAGCGTCGTCATATCCGCCCCGCCGAAGCAGCAGTTGGTCGGACGGTTTGCGGGGACCGGATGCGTTTCGAGCACGCGGCCGGTCGGTGAGAACACGGTGATCATTGGGCCCGGACCGGCCAGCTCCCAGCCGTTGGTGGCGACGATGTTGCCGTCGCGATCGAGGCACATGCCGTCGATACCGCGGTGAATCTCGCGGTAGTCTTCGCCCCACGTGAAAAGCGTCGAGTACTTGTCGAGGCTGCCGTCGTCCTTGATCGGATACGCGCGCAGCTCGCGCGCGATGCCTTTCTCGTATCCGCTTTCCGCGACGTAAAGCGTCTTTTGATCCTGCGAAATCAGAATGCCGTTGGGCTGCGTGGTATCGAACGTGACGCGCACGGTCTTGTACGTGCCATCGGCTTGCGGATCGGCGCGGAGAACGGAGTGGTCTTCGATGTCCTTTTTTGAATCCTTGTCCCAGTTGCCGCTGTTGACCGGGTTCGTGAACCAGATGCGGCCTTGGCGATCGACCGCGAGGTCGTTCGGCGTATTGAGCTTTTTGCCGCCAAGGTTGTCGGTAATGGTTTTCGTCGTGCCGTCGGGATCGAAGCGCACGATCGAGCGGCCGCCCGAGCAGCAGCCGAACAGTCGGCCTTGCGCGTCATAGCAGAGACCATTCGTGCGGTTGGTGTTCTCGCGCGCGACCGTAATCTCGCCGCTTTTTGGGTCGTAGCGCAGGATGCGGCTCGCCTGGATGTGCGTGAAGTAGAGATGCTCGCCGTCCCAGACCGGGCCCTCGGTGAGCGGTTTCGCGGGCGGCTTCATCAGGAGCTCGAATTTCCACTGCTTCATCTTTCCTCCATTCATTAAGCGCCATTGTAACCGCCGATGAACGCCGATGAACGCCGATAGGTAAGGCGGAGGATGGAAGATACATATGCCATGAAAAATCGAGAATTCAGCAGTGCAGGTCTTTGCGACAGGTAGAAGAGGCAGGCGGCTTGATGGCGTATGGCGTGGATTACCGCGACCTGTACTCCCGCGCGCCGATCATCGTCGACAAGATTCTGAAGGGCGCGACTCCCGCCAACATCCCGAGCAGCCCACGCGCTTCGAATTCCAGATCAATAGGAAAACCGCGAAGGCGCTCGGCTTCCGTGTTTCGCAGTCGATTCTCGTACAGGCGACCAAGCTGATCGAGTAGCTGTACGGGCGAGTCAATTTCCGCGCTTGCGAACGACGAACCCGAGCAGCGCAAGCCCCGCCAGCAACAACCCGTATGTCTGTGGCTCCGGAATCGCCAGCGTGAACGCCGTATCGCCCGTGCCGTTGTTGACCTGGTAAGCCGGTCCCCGGTCGGGTGTCCCGGTACTCACAATTTGATCGCCCGAGGCAATCAGCACGATCGAGACGGCAAGCGGGATCGTCGATCGCGGGTCCACGAAAAAACCGGCGAAAGCAGGGTTCGGCACGAACGGCACATCGATTCGGGTATTTACGATCAGCCCGTCATCCGGATCGTTGGTCACGAACGTGCTGCCTCGCGGAAAACCCGTAAAACTGCCGTGAGCCAACTCGACGCGGCCGGTTTGGTCTCCAATCACGATTGGACCGTTGTTAGGATCCGTCGGATCGTTTTGGAAAGTAACGACCCGCGGCACACCGATCAGGCTATATTGGACGAACGCGATGCCGGTAGGGAAGGGTTGAAACGATGACGAGCCAAGAGCGGATATCGCCCAATAAAGTGTGTATGGGCTGGCGCTCGCGGCCGGTGTCTGGGTCACGACGCCGTCGTTGGTGAAGCGAATCATATCGGCGAACCCGAATAGAGCGCCGTCGCCAGGCGGTGAGGCAGCGTACGCGAGAGTCGTATTCAGCGCCACGTTATCGAACGTGAACGGTCCTGCGCTGCCAAGCCCGACTGCCGAAGGATTCCAGGTGAGGTCGAGCGACGCGGGAAATGATGCGTTCGGGCTAAATAACAAGAACAGCAACGCTGCATAAACGACGTGAAGCACGGAGCGACGGACGGCTTGCGTTGGACGGGGCATGGCACTCTCCGCGGAAATTGCTCGGGTTGCCTGGAACGGGCAGATGCGCTTTGAATTTATCGCCCGCGACTGCGATCCGCTAGAGGTGCTGGACTACAAACCGCGGCCTTTTGGCGTGAAAGTTGTCCGGGATCAAAAAATGGGGGCGAAGCGGAAATCCGCCAGAGGAATTGTCGCGCTGCGCGCGAACCCCCGGGCCGATGCTCTGATAGCGCGCTGAATCAGCTCCCCGGCAGCGCGTGCACTTCCGGAAAAAAGAGTTCTTTCCAGTCATTCGGCTTCGTTTTGACCGATCCTGCCTTGTTCATGAAGAGCACCGTCTTCATCACGTTCTGCGGCGTCGGCGTGAACTGGGTCTGCGGGTCTTCGAGCATTTTCAGGATGCTCTCGGGCGGGCTCTTGTCCTTCGATTTCTGAATATAGAGGTCCGCGGCCGCACGCTTGTCGCGCGCAATGAATTCGTCGGCCTCGCCGAGCGCCGCTACGAACGCCGCGTACGTCTTCGGGTTCGCCTCGCGGAATTTCGCCGTCGTCCAGACCATGAACAGCGTCGCCGGTCCGCCCAGCGTGTCGTACGAGTTCAATACCGTGCGAATGCCCGGGCGCTCGAGCTGCTGATATTGAAACGGCGGGCTCGAGAAATTGCTGTCCACTTCGCCCTTGCCCGACAGCAGGAGCGCGGTGGCTTCGGGATGCGGCATCGCGATCGTCAGCGGATCGAGTTTCGCGTAATTGCCTTCGCCGAAAGCCTGTTCCGCCGCCATCTGCAGAAAAATCGCCTGCGCGGACGATTTCACGGCGGGCAGTGCAATGCGGCTCGCGGGCGTGAAGTCACGAATCGTTTTGACGTTCGGATTGCGCGTATTCAGGAAGATCGGCATCGCCGACAGGGCGGCCACCCCTTTGACGCCGCCGCGGGTTTTTTCCCACAGCAGCGCGAACGGCGGTATGCCGCCGGAGACGAAATCCACGTTGCCGGAGAGCAGCGCATCGTTCATCCCCGAGCCGCCGGAAATCGTGACCCAGTTCACCTTGATGTCGCCGAGCCCCGCGGCTTTCGCGTGTTTCTCGAGCAGCCGGTTTTGCTCCATCACCACCAGCGGCAGATACGCAATCCCGTAGCTTGGAGCGATTTTGACTTCGGACACCTCCGCCCGCGCCGCGGCAGCCAGTATCAATGCGCACAAGATCCCGATGCCACGATGCATCATCACGCTCCTCCGCTGGTCGCGCCCGCTTCGATTTTCAGGCCGCCGAATTGCACGACGATGTGGCGGTTGCGGGCGCGCCTGGCCAGCTCGCGCTTGAGCCGAGCGGCCGGCTCTTCGAACACATAGTCCGTGCGGGTAGGGCCGGCCGCGAGCATGTCGTCGACTTGCGAGCCCGCGTACATGTAGCGCAGCAGGCGCTCGTCGTCGCTCGCGGCGGGATACTTGCGCCGCAAAGCGTCGACCGCCGGCGCGGGCGGCTGCGGCCGCAAAGAGATGGCCGGCGAGCCGTTGCCGATGATGCGATCGAGCGCGTTCGCTTCCACCGGTGCCAGCAGCTTGCCGTAATAGCCGAGCGCGTATTTCTTGACTTCGTCCGGCACGATCCGATAGCGCTCGCCCTGCACCACGTTCAGCACCGCTTGCGTGCCGACGAGCTGCGAGAAGGGAGTAACCATGACCGGCCAACCGAGCTCGGCGCGCACGCGCGCGCATTCCGTCAGCACTTCGTCGAGCTTGTGGCCGAGCCCGGCCTGCGCGAGCTGCGCGCGCATGTTCGAGAGCATGCCGCCCGGAATCTGGTGCTGGTAATGAAAGGCATTGTATTCGGCCGGCACGCCGCAGGGCAGGCCCGACTGCGCCGCCACCCGCCGGAAATGATCGCTGATGAGAGCAATGCGCTCGTCGTCGAGATTGACGGTGTAGCCTGCGCTGCGCAGATTGCGCGCGACAGTCTGCACCGCAGGCTGCGCCGCGCCGTTCGCGAGCGGCGCGATACACGTGTGCAGTTGGTCTGCGCCGAGTCTCGCCGCTTCGAGATACAGAAGCGGTGCCAGGCCGGTCAATGCATGGCTGTGGAATTCCAGCGGGACGTTGCCGCAGACTTTTTTCAGCGCCGGCACAATGCTGCGCACCCGATCGAGCGTCAGCAGCCCGCTCGCATCCTTGAGCATGATTGCATCGACGTCCGCGCGCTCGATCAGCTCCTTTACTTTGGCAGCGTACATCTCGTCGACGTGCACCGGGCTTTCGCTGTAGACGACCGCGCCGATCGCGCGCGAACCCAGCTTTTTGACGAGGCGCAGGCTGTCAACGATATTGTCCATGTCGTTCAACGCGTCGAACGCGCGCACGCTGCGTATGCCGTTGGCGACCAGGCGCTCGATCCATAGAGCATTGATGTCGTCGGGCAGCATGTCGAAGGAGAGCACGCTTTTGCTGCGCAGATTCGCCTGCAGCGGCGTGGCGGTAACGCGCTCGCGCATCAGGCGAATACGCTCCCACGGATTTTCCTTGAGATGGCGGATCGCGACGTCGAACTGCACGCCGCTCATGAGATCGATCACTTCGAAGCCGGCGCGGTCGAGGTCACCAGCGATTGGCAGCATCATGGCAGTCGACATGCGCGTCGCCCACAGGCATTGATGCCCATCGCGCAGCGTTGTGTCCATGAACCTGATTTCGCGCATTTCCTTTGCTGCCGTGCGGGAGAGCAATTACTCTACCGCATTTCGCTGCGCGGCAGTCCTTAGGGACTCAAGCGAAAGTAATTGGGCGGTCCGCACGCCGGCGCGCCAAAATATCTACAAAGCGCCCGCAAAATATATTCGGTTCAGCGGGGCGCAAGGCCCGGATAAGGCGCATACTCAGCTGTTGGGACAAGCCGACCGCTCAGGCATCGGTTGCCGCCAATCTAAACAACACAAAGAGGCGCACCGATGGGCTATTACGTCAGTCATTGCGAGTCTGGATCGTGGGCGCTGTTGCAGGCGCGGCCCATGCAGCACATCATCGACAAAACCACCGACACCACGTTATGCGGGCGCGCGCCCGAACGCGGACGCTGGTTCGGCAATCCCCGGCAGCTCACTCAGCAGAGCTTTCATGCGGAGGACTGCGAGTGCTGCGCGGAAAAAGCGATCGCGCTCGGCATCTGGACCCTGCCTAAAAAGAAGCCGCCCCGGCAAAGTCATTCTCATCGCAGCGTCGCATCGCATGCAGCGGAGGGTTTGTCCCAGAACCAGCCGGATTTTCATATGAAAGTCCCGGCGCGCTAAGCATTCTGTCGGCTCGCGTCTATACAGCCTGAGCCGCCGCGGTGACAGCCGAAATCGAGCGCTTTGGGCGTTCATTCACTTTAACGAAAGTCAATCAATGAACACAGAAATGGAATGGTGGGGCTACAGCACGCTCCACGGATGGGTCGTCCTCGATCGAAGCGTGGCCTGCAATGTGCCGGGCATCAGGGTGCCCCTTGAGTTCGTGCGCGCGCGCGACATGAGTGTCTATACGGAACCGCGCGAGAAGTGGGTGCCGCCGCATTATCGGTTTGCGCCAAATTATCTCGGCGGCCTGAAGGGTGATGAAGCGGTAGCCGCGGCCGCGGAACTCGAGGCCTTCAAGGCTCTGTGGCCTGAGACGCAAGGCAAGCTCGAAGCCGAGCGTAAGGCGGCCCACGACCGTGCGGAAGCGCTGCGGATCGAAGCGGAGCAATCGCAAAAAGCCAAGGCGCGCAGCAAAAAGTCGGCCACAGCCGAAGAAATTACGAGCCTGTGACGGAGTACCGAGCCGGTTTTCGGCGACTGCCCCTTACCGGCAACTGCAGTGCGCTCGACGCAAGCTCCCGCAGTCGCCGCACGTTCAGGTGATGAAGGCGATCGGGCAGGCGCGCGTGCGCGCATCCCCATAATCACGGCAAGCGCTGTCAGTCCAAATCGTCGGGTCCGGATTGAAGATGAACGCGGGCAGCCGCTTGAAAGGCGGTCGACGAATAATATTCGCACATGAATTCGCGGCACAAGCTTTGGCTGTGCGCATTCATCTCGACGATCTGCGCACCCATGCAGCAATCGGTGATGTGCGCGATGCGGATTTTGCATTCGACAAACCGGTCGGGATAAAACTCACCCCTCAGGCCCACCACTGAATCGACCGGGAAGGTCGTATTCGACATGAGCAGGAAGCCCTGAGTGCTCATGTTCTCGATCAGGCACGGCAGCAATTTATCTTCCCACGAGAGCCAGCCTCTGCGGATTATGCAAATGCGCTCATCTCCGCGCAGGTCGATCGGCGCAGGCGCCGTGAACACGGCTCCGCATAGACCTATGCCTGCCTCACACCTCACCATCTCGGTCATCGCACTTCCCCTCGGAGTGGTTGACGGCTCGATTTACGAGTCCATCCATGAGAACCCGTGATCAAATCTTCTTCGAGGCACTTTGCCACGAAGGACGCGATTATTGCGTCCGCGGCCAAGAATGTGTCGTATGTGTAGGAGTAATACGGACACGGTTTGAGAATGCGGGACGCGCGAAAGGCGGCGCGCCAAGAAAAATGGCGGGAGCCGAGGACAGCAAACGCGCGCGTCATTCAATTCTTGCCGCAAGAAGCGGCGGCCTAGGCGGGCGAACGCTTTCCGGCTCGTATGCCCGCCAAAACCATTCGCCGGCTGAAGACTACTATTATGTTTTTGACTTGGCGATATTATCGAGCGGAAAGGGTTTATTCCTTTGAAGCCAATCGTCCGCTTTCTTCACGATTTTCGGTTCGATTCCCGCGAGGCGCTTCGAATTTTTATGCAGGTAACGCGCCATTGCATATGCTTTCGCACGCTCATCGTCATTGTTCCCATGCTTCGCTTCAAACGCATACGCCCAAGCTTCCCATGGCTTGTCCAACTGGGTGGATTTTGCCCAGTCCAGCGCAGTGTCGAGATAGTCTTTCATCCCGCTATCTGCAGCGAGCATTTCAGAAATTTCGGCGAGTACGTACTCGGGCGGAAGCGGCCGCAAGCCATTGGGCTGCCCCAACGCTTTAGCTTGACGAAGCCTGCGCTTGGCTTCGAGATGATTACTTTCTGCAAAATACAGGATCGCCTCAGCGAGATAAACGTCGTAGCGGGAATATTGAGGAGGAGGGTTCTGGTCGAGAGGCGTATAACGCAAGGGTTTTCGATATTCTTCCAGGTACGCTTTGAACCGGCTCAACTGGCCGCTCTTGACGGCGGCGTACGCATAATAAGGTAACACCCCGGCAAAGACTTCGGCCGAGGCAACCGTCCTTCCTGCAACGGGCCAATTGCGGAAGACGTTACACGTCGTCTCATAGCTTCCCTCTTTGAAAGCGAGATAGCCGGATACAAAGCGTTCGATGTAATCGAGGTGCTCTCCGATTCCGGTATTGCGCTTGGCAGCGTCCGGTGATGTCAAGTCTTGCGGTTTGTAATTTGGAAATGCGTTCGAGCGCAGGTTCGCAATTGTCTTAATTGTTTGTGGATCCCGGTCCATGCTGAGGACACTCGCGCCAATTGTTAAGGCCGTCAGCGCATTGTCGTTCTGCGTCGAGCCCTGGCGGGCGGGAATCTGGCCAGCATCCTTGATCCATGCGGAGATTGCGGCTTCGCTGGCATTATCGATGCGAAAACCCACTCTCGTCGCCCACCAAAAATCCGAAAGTGAAAATCGTGTGGATGCTTCTTTTGCGGCGGCCCATCCTTCTGCCGAATTTCCCGTGGCAAAAAGAAGCGCCAGATAGTCGAATGTGTGCCCGCTTTCTCCGTAATGTTGCACCGATTTAAGTGCAATTTGTCGAGCATCGCCGAATCGACGGTCCATATAAGCCAGTTTGATCGCAGCCCCATAAGAAGCGCCGGAACCATTCTGGAATTTCGCTGCAATCTCGTATAGCGGGCGGGCTTCTCTCGCTGCACCGCGTATGGCCAGGCGCTCGGCGGCCCATGATGCCTTGTTACTTATGCTGACAGTGTTTGTTTGTCCCGGCTCGCTAAAGAGCGGATACGACAAAAAGTACTTCTGTGCGTCGGCATAATCCCCGGTTCTTGCCGCAATTCCTCCAAGCTGAAAATAACCCCCTGACGATTTCGGCGCCTTTGCGCGTATGCTTTCCGAGTATGCGCGAGCCGCATCAATGTCGCCGCGGTCGATCATCAATGTCAGCAAGGCACCTTCCGCATATGGATTGCCATGAAACCGGGTCATCAGCTGCTCTTTCTCGTACTTGTCTGCCTCCGCCGCTCGCCCTGTGGCTGCCAGCGCAGAGCGCCAGGCGAAACAGGCTCGCATACCGACGACGGAGTAGCCGCAGGTCCTCTCAATAATGTCGACGTTCTTTGCGCTGCTGATTGCGGTTTTATACGGCTCGGATGTACGTAGAAAATTGTGGGTCGGCGGAAAGTCCCGTTTGAATGCGTTCAGATCGGGATAAGCGAGTTCTTCCGCCTTCGAAGAGAACCGGACGAACACGGCGCGCCTTTCGGCATTTACTGCGTCGACAACGATTCCGGAATCACCCGTTTCCCATTCGCGCACCTGTTTTGCCGTTTCGTATAGCCGAGTGGCAAGTATCTTGTTTCGAGCAACATCTCGTTCGGAACGTAACAGCTCCGACAGGATGAGCATTTTCCGATACTGCAACGACGTATTGCCCTCTTTGAAAATCACCTCGTTAAGCAAGTCGACCATCTGTAACGACTGCTCGGCGCGGCCCTGGACGGTGTGCCAATGGGAGACGGTATGCAATAGCATCGCTTGAGACAAGTTCGAGAGCAGGTCAAGGTATTGGAATGGTCGAGGTTGCCACGATTGCGAAGCGCAGCACCATAGTGAGCCTTTCTGAGCGAGCACCTCATTGGAATGACTGATCGGCAGACCCTCGACTTCGATTGCAATCCTGGGATTGTCCGGCGCTCCCGCAACCGTCTTCGCTTTAAGAAGTTCCTCTGCACTTTGACCCGGGAGCGGAAAATGCGCATCCATAACTTTTTTCATTTCGATATTGCCGCGCATACTCCATTCGTCTTGTAGGCTCGCATTCCAGAAAATTGCAGGTTGCCACGCCGTCGGAATTTTTTTCGCGTAGTCGATGGCTGAAGGAATGACTTCGTCACTCTCCAGGTAGGCGCGGTGCAGCAGAAGCAGTTCCATTTCCGCCAGGAGTCTCGGGAGCGGTCGGGTAATCTGGGAAATGGCAGCCGTCATTTCCGGCACATTGCCGTTAAGGTACTCAACGAACGCGCGTTCTTCGGGAGTTTTGGGCGTCCCGATTGCTTCGAGCGCAGCGGGTCGTCGCTGAAGATGTACCAGAGCCCTTGCGTTGAGCAGGCGGTAATCCGGAGAATCCGGAGAAACAAGATCCAGGGCCGCAAACGCCCGCTCGAATAATCGCTCTTTTCCGCGGTACACCTGTGGAGGATTCAACGACGCCAGCAATTCTTGAATCCAGATCCCCTCAACGGGATTGGATGGTTCGACACTTGTCGCGACAACAGGGTTATCAGGAAAAAATGCAGGTTTTATCGAATAAACCTCGCGCTTGATCGTCGAGCTTATCCCGGCCTGCTGGATGAAGGTGTCCGCTATCGACCGAAACGCCAGTTCCGGCGTTACTGTATCCGAGATGGGAATGGCTTCGTTGACTGCCTGGGACTCATCTTTGCCGGCAGACACAGAAATCTTCGCGAGGCGGACAGACAATTTGCCGGCGCCATCATGCCAGGTTTGCCCATAGTAGACCGTTGCGGCACCGATCGTCTTTGCAAATGCCAACGCGTGGTCGCGACTCAGATATCGGGGTTGTCCCAGCGCGCGTGAAACCAGCTCGACGTCCGCTACCTTCGCCTGAGTTGTCAAGCCGACGCGTTGAGCAATCATGTAAGCCATGATCATTCGGGCGGGAAGATCGATGCCAAACTGATCCTTCGTTTCGTCGATCTGAAACGGCAAGACCACGATTTCCGGTTTGGCCTGTGCGAGCACGCTGGAATATCGTTGTTTCTCTGCTTGCACCCAAGGTGATGGATCGATTGGTTGGCGTGCCTCCGATTCGATCTTTACGCGCAGATCAGACTCGGCGGCTGGCACGATGGCAGCCGGTTGCTTTGTCTGTGCGAATGTCGTGATCCATGGATCGAATGCCTGCTGCTGCGCTGCGATTGCAACCGCGCAGAGCAAAATAAGCAGGATTGCGATTCGCATGGAGCGATATTTTCCGGGTTGTGTCCTCTATAGCTCGCAATAAAGTTAGCGATATTTATCGATCGCGCAGTCCGAACCTTGGTGAAGGCGGTTACGTTATCCGCTGCCGTTCAATGTCTGTTCATATCGGCGCTATCCAAGGTTATGCGTTCGGAATATTAATCGCAAGCGAAGCATGAAATTCAAGACTGAAGCCGACCGCCCCGATTCCCGACGTTATCCAGGTTCCTGGTTACGTGTGTTAATACGTTGGGCGGGTGCAGACGGGTGTCCCCGAGTACAATGCGAACTCTTGCGTAAGCCTGCATCGTGAGCCGCGTGAACCCAATCCTGACGTTGGCAAATACCGCCACGCTCGCGGCGACCGCACTATCGTGTACATATGTTCACGCGCAGCAATACCCTTCTAAACTGGTCCGCATGATCGTGCCGTATACCCCCGGCGGCGGCACGGACATCATGGGGCGGCTCGCGGCGCAGAAGTACAGCGAGCGCTTCGGCGTGCAGTTCGTGGTCGAGAATCGGGCGGGCGGCGGCACGGTCATTGGCACCGAGCTCGTCGCGCGCGCGGCGGCGGACGGGTATACGCTGCTCTTCACGAACCCCGCGTTATCCGCCAGCCCTGCATTGAACGAGAAGCTGCCCTTCGACCCGGTCCAGAGCTTTGCGCCCGTCGGTCAGTTTGCATCGTCGTACAATGTGCTGGTAGTCCATCCGTCAGTGCCCGTGAAAACGGTGGCGCAGCTCGTCGCGCTGGCCAAAGCGAAGCCGCAGCAGCTTAACTATGCCTCGGCCGGCAACGGCAGTGCGATACACCTCGCGATGGAAATGTTTGAAAGCGCGGCGGGCGTTCAGCTCGTTCACATTCCGTACAAGGGGGCGGCTCCGGCGCTGACAGACGTCGTCGGCGGGCAGGTCACGATCATGTTCGCGACGGCGCCGACCGTGACCGATTTCGTCAACGCAGGCAGATTGCGAGCGCTCGGCGCAAGCAGCGCGAAGCGGCTCGCCGTGCTGCCGAAGGTGCCGACGATCGCGGAAAGCGGCTATCCCGGATTCGAAGTAAACAACTGGCTCGGCATGGTGGCGCCGGCGCAGACGCCGCCGGAAATCATCTTGAAGCTGAACGGCGAGATGAATGCAATGCTCGCACAGCCGGACGTGCGCGAGCGCATCGCGTCGTTCGGCAACGATCCCGCCGGCGGCACGCCCGAGCAGATGGGCGAGCGCATCAGGAAAGAAGTCGTCGAATTGAAGAAGATTTTTGCGAACAAATCGAAAGCGCGCTCATGAAAGCGATTGAAAGACGCGATCTCGACAACGTGGGCGAAGCGACGCTCGCGCTCGGCACGTTCATCTCGCGGCTCGAGTTCGCCTCGTTGCCGCCGAATGTCGTGGAAAAAGCCAAGGAATGCGTGCTCGATGGACTGGGCTGCTGCTTGTTCGGGGTGACGCAGCCGTGGACGCAGATGATTCTCGAGATGGCGCGTGAGCAGGGCGGCGCGCCGCAGGCAACGGTGCCTGGAACCAATTTCCGCACATCGATCTCGCAGGCGGCGCTGATTGCGAGCACGGCGGGTCACGGCTTCGAGCTCGACGACATTCACGTGGGCGCGCATCTGCATCCGGGCTCGCTGACCGTCCCAGTCGCGCTCATTTTCGGTGAATGGCTCGGCAACAAAGATGGCCGCGCGTTTCTGACCGGCGTCGTCGCAGGCTACGAGGCGGGCTTGCGTATCGGGCTCGCCGCGACCGGCAGCCATTTCATGCGCGGCTTCCACTTTCAGGGCACATGCGGCTCGTTCGCGGCCGCCGCGACCGGCGCGCGCATGCTCGATCTCGATGCGGAAAAGTCGCGGCACGCGCTCGCGATCGCCGCCTCGCAGGCCTCCGGGCTCATGGCCGCGCAGGAAGGCGCGATGGCGAAGCGCATGCACGGCGGACGCGCCGCGCAGAACGGCGTCTACTCGGCGCTGCTGGCTGCGCGCGGCTTCACCGGCATCCCGAACGCGCTCGAAGCGCCGTACGGCGGTTTCCTCAGTTCATACACGGACAGCGCGCAGCCGGAGAATCTCACGCGCGGGCTCAACACGGAATGGCGCATTCTCGAGATGGGCTACAAGCCATACGCCTCCGCAGCGAGCACGCACACGGCGCTCTATGCGCTGCAGCAGATCATGCAGGAGAACAAGTTGAAGCCAGCGGACGTCGAGCTCGTGCACCTTCACTGCAGCACCATGGCACAGCGTCACTGCGCGTGGCCTTACGAGCCGCAGGGCGTTACCTCGGCGCAGATGAGCCTTTACTACACGCTCGCGGTAATGGCGCACGACGGAGAAGTGCTGACCGGCCAGTTCGATCCCTCGCGCCTCAACGATCCGACGCTGCTCGACTTCATCAAGCGCATCCGTATCGAAGTCGACCCAGCGTTCGATGTTGGCGGCGACGCGACGCGGCACGAATCGCGCATGGCCGTGACGACGCGCGACGGCCGCCGGTTCGAGCGTCACGAACAGCACCGCAAAGGCAGCCCCAGGAATCCGATGACGCGGGAGGAGCGGCACAAGAAGTTCCGGCGGCTCGCGGGCGCCGTACTGCCGGAAGCGCGCGTGGACGCTGTGATCGCCGAAGTGGAGTCGCTTGAAAACTCGTCTGATATCAAGCGGCTTGCAGCTTTACTGACCGCCTGACGCGTCAGGCGCAGGTAAATGCCGACCCCTTTTCAAACCCGGGATCGCAATGCGTTGGCATTTCGCCATAATGTCACGGTAAGCGGATGCGGAAATGGAAGACCGCCGCGCGCGGTTGATGTAGAGTGTTTCATCCAATCAGATCCCGGCTGCACGACGGGACCGCATTCGTAGATCCCCGGGGAGAAGAAATCAACGGCCTGCCGTTTTGCACGGCGGATTTCGTTCGAGTTCACGCATGGAGGGGCTGACATGAAAATTTTTATCGCTGCAGTCATAGCCGCCACACTTTTGCTGGCCACCGTCGCGCGCGCGCACGACGAGGACGAGCTCGGCGTCGTCCGCTTTCCGACTTCGTGCAGCCCGCAGGTGCAGGCCGATTTCGAGCGCGGCGTCGCGATGCTGCATTCGTACTGGTTCAGCTATGCGGGCAAAACGTTCAAGGGCGTGCTCGATAAGGACCCGCAATGCGCGATGGCGTATTGGGGGATTGCCCTAGATCACATGGGCAATACGCTGGGCGGCGGGCCGCCGGTGAAAGAAGTTCAGGCCGGGCTTGAAGCCATCGAAAAGGGGATTGCGCTCGGCGCGAAAACGCAGCGCGAGCGCGACTGGATCGCGGCGGCCGGACAATATTTCCGTGGCTATAACGACACTCCGCTCGAGACGCGGCTGCTCGCGTATACGCGTGCGATGGAGCAGATTACGCAGCGCTATCCGGACGATTACGAAGGCTGGGTTTTCTATGCGCTGACATTGCAGGCGAGCGCGCCGAAAGACGATCTCAAGTACACGAACCAGATCAAGTCGGCGGCGATTCTGGACAAGATGTACTCGCAGAACCCGAAGCATCCGGGCGTGTCGCACTTCCTGATTCATGCGTTCGACTATCCGCCGCTCGCGGAGAAAGGCATTGCTGCCGCGCGCCGCTATGCGAGCATCGCGCCCGCAGTTCCCCACGCGCGGCACATGCCTTCGCATATCTACTCGATGGTCGGCTTGTGGGAAGAATCAATCGCGTCGAACGCGCGCGCGCTTGAAATTCAGCCGGATTACCGCCACGCGTCGGACTTTACCGTGTACGCGCATTTGCAGCTCGGGCAGGATGCCCAGGCGAAGGCTGTAATGGAAAAATCGATCGCCACTCCCGATAAGGGCGATCGTCCGGTCGGCGGCGGCAATTTCACCGCGCTCGCGGCGATGCCCGCGCGTTACATGCTCGAGCGTGCCGATTGGCAGGGCGCCGCAAAACTGCCGATCACAAAGAGCGCTTATCCGATGGCGGATGCGATCACGCGCTTTACGCGCGGACTCGGCATGGCCCGCAGCGGCGATCTTGCCGGCGCGCAGGCTGAAATCGATGCGATCGCCGCGCACCGGCGCGCGCTGGAAAAGAGCGGCCAGAAATATTGGGCTGACCGCTCGGAAGAGCAGATGCTCGCGATCACGGCGTGGATTCATTACGCGAACGGCGCGCGCGACGAGGCCCTCAGGTTCATGCGCGCCGCCGCCGACGGCGAAGATCGCAGCGTCAAGCACATCCTGATGGAGAACCGGCTTTATCCGATGCGCGAGCTGCTTGCCGACATGCTGCTCGAGATGAAGCAGCCGGCGCTCGCCTTGAAAGAATACGAGACGGCGCTGCACGACAATCCGAACCGTTACCGCGGCTTCTATGGTGCCGCGCGCGCGGCCGATGCCGCGAACGAGCGAAAAAAAGCGGCGGACTATTTCGGCAAGCTCATCGCGCTGTCACAGAAGGCCGACACCGAGCGGCCGGAGCTGGTGCGGGCGAAGGCGTACGTCGCGCAGCGCTAAAGTAGCGCGGAATTAAAGGATTAAAGCGCGAACCGCAAAGGACGGACGCCAAGGACGCAAGGGACGCGAAGGATAGAGCGCAAGCGCTTTGCGTATTTGCTTCATTCCCGCGACGGCAGGAAGCCAGCAGTGCATTTTCTATTCCGGATCGAGCTCGGAATGACAAACAACTCTGGGTTCTTTGCGGTTCAAGATTTTCGCTTGAGTATCTGCGCTCATCGGCGTTTATCGGCGGTTTCCATCCGCATTAATGGAAGGAGAATTGAACACGCCCTTGCGATGAAAGTAGACGATGCTCGCCGCGGCGCGCATCGGCCGCGTGCCGAGCAGCAGGTCGAAAGCCAGATCGCTCTGGAAGTGATCGAACAGGAAGCGCAGCAGGCGCTTTAAGCGGAAATTAGGATAGGTGCTCACGAACCCGTGCGCGGGATCGGCGCCGCCTCTGAGATATCCGGCAATCGCCTGCCCCGCGGCAGCGCCATGCTTGAGCGCGGTGTGAATTCCGCCGGCGGTGACCGGCGACACCATTCCCGCCGCGTCGCCGACCAGCAGCGTGCGCTCGGCGGCGACCGGATTCACGACGCCGCCGACGGGGATCATGCCCGCGCGCACGGATGCCGGGCGCATCGAGCGGAAATCGAAAAACGGCGAGATCTTTTCCAGAAAAGCCGTCATCGCTGCATCGGGCGAAGGCTGCGCTTCGCGCACGCGCCGCGCGAGCCCGACCTGCACGACACCGACACCGGCGACGACCCATCCGATATAGCCGCGCGCGAGCTTGCGGTCGATGAAGCAGTGAAGCTTGTCGGGGTGTTCCATCTGCGCGCCTGCGTATTCGTACTCGACGCCGAACAGGAAACGCGTGTTCTGGCCGAGCCCGAGCACTTTCGCGACGCGGGAGTTGGGGCCGTCCGCGCCGACCAGGTAGCGCGTCGCGCCCAGTTCGCCGAGATCGAAACCGTCATCTGCACGCGTGCAGTCGTGGAAAGCCGTCCGGTACTCGATGCGCACGCCGCCGCTTTCGGCGCGGCCGGCAAGCCAGCGCATGAGCCCTGGCGTGTCGGTGGCGAGAAAGTAATAGCCGGGCGCGGCAAGATCGACATGGCGCAGGTTCGGCGCATATAGCCGCACGCCGTCGATGCGGCGCACGAGCTCGGACGGCAAGCCGTCGAGCAGCGTCACCTGGTCGATCGCATCCTTGACGATGATGCCGGTGGTGTGCAGCTTGGCGCCGACGTCGGCTTTGCGCTCCAGAATCGCAACTTCGAGCCCAGCGCGAGCGAGCTCGGTCGCGCACGCGAGCCCGGCGAAGCTCGCGCCGACGATCGTGCAATCGGTGGTTCTCCCCATCTGCTTTCTCAGAGGTTCCCGCACACGGCGGGAATCGTCAGGAACTTCAAGACAGCGCCGAGCACCCGGCCCGGTTGCGCGCCCATTCCGGCCTTCGCTCCGCGAGGTCCTCGTTGCCCGGCTGTTCGTCGTACGGGTTGCGCAGGACCTTCATCATGCGCTCCATCACCGACGGATCGTTCTGCGCAAGACCGTCGATCGCGAGCTGCGCCATGTAATTGCGCAGCACGTATTTCGGATTGACGCGGTTCATGCGTGCCTTGCGCGTCGTTGCGGGCGCCGGGTCGCGCTGAACTCGTGCGATGTAGCGGCGCAGCCAGGCGGCGAGTGCGCTTACATACAGCGGCGCGGACGCCGCTTCTGCATCGTAATAGGCGAGCTTGAGCGGCTCGATCAGCGCGGCATCGCTCGCATCGTTGGCGGCGCCATCGACCGGCACGTTGGCGAGCGCACGGAAGAAAATCGTGAAATCGGTTTCGACCTCCCCGAGCAGCTTGAACAAATCGTTCTGCAATTGCGCGTCGGATGGCTCGGCCGGTGCGCTCAATCCGAGCTTTGCTGCGATTGCCGCCGGCCACTCGGCCTGGAAGATTTCGCCGTAGAGCTGCAGCGCGAGCTCGAGCGGCTCCTTTTCCTCGAGCAGCGGATAGAGCGCATTGGCGAGCTGCAGAAGGTTCCATTGCGCGATCTGCGGCTGATTGCCGTACGCGTAGCGGCGGCCCTGCGCGTCCGTCGTGTTCGGTGTCCACGACGTGTCGAAGCCTTCGAGCCAGCCGTACGGGCCGTAGTCGATCGTGAGCCCGAGTATCGACATGTTGTCGGTGTTCATGACGCCGTGCACGAAGCCCACGCGCATCCAGTCCACCATCAGGCGCGCCGTGCGCCGGCAGATTTCCTCGAACCATTTTGCATAGACTTCGCGTGACGGCGCGCCGAGCTCGGGATAATGCGTGGTGATCACATAGTCGGCGAGCTGCTTCAGGATGTCGTTCTCGCGGTGCGCAGCGTGAATCTGGAAGTTGCCGAAGCGCACGAAGCTAGGGGCGACGCGGCACACGATCGCGCCCGGCTCGGGCTCCGGATTGCCGTCGTAGAACATGTCGCGGACCACCGTATCTCCGGTCGCGACCAGGCTAAGCGCGCGCGTCGTCGGCACGCCGAGGTGATGCATCGCTTCGCTGCACATGAATTCGCGCACCGAAGACCGCAGCACTGCGCGCCCGTCGGCGCCGCGCGAGTAGGGCGTGAGCCCCGCGCCCTTGAGCTGAATTTCGAAGCGCCGGCCCTCGGCGTTGACGATTTCGCCGAGCGTGATCGCGCGGCCGTCGCCGAGCTGGCCCGCCCAGTGGCCGAACTGGTGGCCGCCGTAGCGAGCGGCGTAGGGCTGCATGCCGCCAAGCACGCGGTTGCCGCCCAAAAGCTCGACCGCTTCGCTCGTCGATGTCGGCGGCCGCGCGATGCCCAGCATCGCCGCGACGTCGTCCGACCAGCCGAGCAGGCGCGGCGCCGCGACCGGCGTCGGCGCGGCGAAAGAATAGCTCGCCTTGCTCACGGCGCGCGGCACGTTCGTCGTCACCGGGTCGCCGGGCAGCGCGCGCACGAACGAGTTGTCGAACGCGGCGCCCGTCAAGTCGACGGCGGCGGGGGGCAGGCTGGGATGATTCAAGGATGCTCCGGGAACTGCATCAGGCGGAATAAAACATTCGGGGTGATTCTACTGCGAGTGAGGCGCAAACGCGCTCTAGTAGAATGTAGACATTCGAGTGCGTTCGCAGTTCGACGACGAGGTCATATGGATACAGCAGGCAGCCAGACGCCGGTCTGGAAATTCTCGGCACGCGCGCAGGCATTGAGCGGCTCGGCGATACGGGACATCGTCAAGAAAATCGGCCAGCGGCCCGAGGTGATTTCTTTCGCCGGCGGCCTGCCGTCGCCCGCGACCTTTCCGGTCGAGGCGATACGCACGGCATTCGACGCAATACTCACGCGCGAAGGCAAGGCTGCGCTCCAGTATTCGGCGACTGACGGATTCTTGCCGCTGCGCGCGTGGATCGCCGATTCACTCTCGACGCACGGGGCGCGGATAGTGCCGGAGCAGGTGCTGATCACGTCCGGTTCGCAACAGGGGCTCGATCTGCTCGGCAAAGTGCTCGTCAACGACGGCGATCCGGTGCTCGTCGAGACGCCGACCTATGTCGGCGCGCTGCACGCGCTCGGCGTCTATGCGCCGCGCTTCGTCGCGGTGCCGATGGACGAAGATGGGCTCGATCCGAAGGCGCTGGCCGGCCGCATGAAAGGTCAGGCGGCAGCATTTCTGTATACGATCCCGACGTTCCAGAATCCGACCGGCCGGACGTTATCGCACGCGCGCCGGGTGTCGCTAATCGAAGAAGCGTCGCGTCTCAAGCTTTTGGTGGTGGACGACGATCCCTACCGCCTGCTCGATCATTCAGGCAAAACGTATCAGACGCTGCTGTCGATGAATCCGGATGGCGTCGTGCATCTGGGCTCGTTCTCGAAAATTCTCGCGCCCGGCATCCGGCTCGGCTACATGGTGGCGCCGATCGAGCTCGCGCGCAAAGTCGAGCAGGCGAAGCAGGGTGCCGACCTGCATACCGCGACGCTCACGCAAATGGTCGCGTACGAGATCATCAAGGACGGATTTCTCGATACCCAGCTCGTCGCCACTCGCAAGGTCTATGCCGAGCACTGCGCGACGATGCTCGAAGCGCTCGAGAAAAATTTCCCCCGCGGCGCGACGTGGACGAAGCCGACTGGCGGCATGTTCATCTGGGCAACGCTTCCGGAGAGCATCGACGCCGCGCGCATGCTCGACAGCGCGCTCGACGCTAACGTCGGCTATGTGCCCGGCGGGCCGTTCTTCGCGGAAGCGCCGCGCGCAAACACGATGCGATTGAGTTTCGCGACGGTCACGCCGGAAAAAATGCGCGAGGGCATTGCGCGGCTCGGCAAGGTGATCGCCGCGGCGCAACCGCGATAGAAACTTAAGGGAAGTTCCGGCCGGCCGAGCCAGCCGGGAAAACTCAGCCGACGACGCTCATCTGGAAGTCGCTCTTGCTCGCCGAGCAGTCGGGGCAGGTCCAGGTTTCCGGCACGTCTTCCCATGGCGTTCCCGGCGCTACGCCATCATGCGGCATGCCGACCGATTCGTCGTAGACGAACGCGCAGAGCGCGCACTGCCAGACGCGGGTGCCCGGTGATCTGGCCAATTTCGCGTCGTTTGCCGCTGGAGCCGCTTCGCGGCGCGGATAGTTGAGGATCAGCGCTTCCAGTCCCTCGGCTCCGGCGGTGATCTGCCAAGTGCCTTCATGCGGCTTCACGAACGCCATCGTGACAGCTTTGTACTCCTTGCCCTGATAAGTCAGGCTGCCTTTGGTGACGATGATGTGCTGGCCGCCGGTGTTCGCCGCGTCAGGCGTCTTCGTCGTTGCGTTGGGCGCGAGGCTCAACGCATACGCGCCCAGACCGCGCTCGTCCTTGATCTGCGTGAACGCGTTGAGCGCCACGTCGCCCGCGCGCGTAAAGTCCGGCGCTTCCGTCATTTGCCACGGATTGCGGTTCTTGACTTGGGTGAGCTGGTCGCGCGCTTCCGGGATGTACTGCGCGCCGGGGTCCTTGCGCGCACGCAGCGTGAGGAAGCTCAACCCGTCGGCGCCGAAATTGATCGGGCCGTAAGGCGTGTAAGCGCGCGAGAAGTGCACGGCGTGAACCGACAGCGGATGCTTGCCGAGCACGCCGCCGCCGCTCATCACGACCTGAAACTGATCGTTGTGATGAAAGTGCGGCTTGATGACTCGCTCGTGATTGCCTTCGACGAGGAAGCCCATCGGCTCCTCGGTCACGTCCGTGCCTTCCGGATAGGTCAGGAAGTTGGTGCGCCAGCCCTTGCCCTGCTTCAGCTGGCGTTCGATGCGATTCGCTTTGACGTCTTCGTGTGCGGCGATGTAGGGCATGGCGGTCGTCCGTGCGAAAGAACAAGGGGTCGGCCATTTTACGCCGATTCGAAAATCCGGGTACGCGCCCGTACGGGCGCGCCGTCCTACACACGCTTCAATAGCCCATCTTTACGATGCCCTGCGACATCCCGTTGACCGTGCCGTCGCGCAGCCAGTCGAGCGACGCCTTGAAGAGCAGCAGGTGATTTCGTTCCCACATGGCGTTGTGCGACGAGCACGCGAGATCGATCATCACTTTGTCTTTGGAGCCGATGTCCTCGTAAAGCTGGCGCACCCGGTCGGGAAGCACCTGCTTGTCGTGCACGCCTGCCACCATTAAGTAAGGGATGCTCATTTTCGACACCACCGCCTTGTTGAATCCCCAGCTCGGCACGCCGGGCGCGCGACGCACGCCGGTGCCCCATGTCGCGCCGACGGGATCGGACGCAAGCATGTCGGCCCACACCGCGTCGTGCGCGGCTTTCTCGTACTGGTCAGTGCATCCAACCTGCCGGTCCCAGTTCGCGGTGAAATCGCTGGCCGATTGCGCTGTCATCGGGCCGTTCGGGGCCGCCAGCGGATTGGGCGCATCGAGCGGTCCATCTCTCAGATAGGCGGGCGCGAGCGCGACAATGCGCGAGACTTTCGCCGGGTTGCGCGCTGCGTATCCGCCGGTACGCGGGCCTCCCTGCGACCATGCGACGAGCGCAACTTTGTCGACGCCGCGCAGTTTGCGCAGATGATCGACGACCGCATCGATGTCGTCCCAGTCGGATTGCATCGTCGTGATCGGCCTCGCGAACGAAGGCGGGCACGGCGCGGCGATTTGTCCCGGTACGAACTGCGCCTGTTGGTCCTTCTGGAAGTTGCACGGATCGTTCATCTGTGAAGGCCGGGTTGAACGGCCGTAGCCCGTCATGTCCATCGAAAACACGTCGAAGCCGGCTTTCGCCAGATACGCCATCCAGCTGTAGTCTTTATAAGGCACGTCGAACGACACTTCGGCCGGTGTGCCGGCGCCGTGCACGAACAGCACGACGCCTGCGCCGCTGCGGCCGGATTGCGTGACCTCGCGCACATAGATAAGCGCGTCCTGCCCCGTCATCGCAGGCGCGGTTGACTTCGTTCGCACGTAATGCTCGACCGTGACGAGCCCCGTGCGGTCCCCGCCCGGCGTGGCGCATGCCGACACGAGAACCACGAGCGGGCAGAGCAAAAGCAGATTTCGATACATGCTTACTTCCTCCCTTGGTTGAACCGATGGTGTGCGGACCGAAACTGCGATTCTTTGGTCGTTCAGTCGTCCGCCGCGGAATTGCCGGAAAACACTTCGTTCGTCTGCATCCCGGCGCGGACGAACGTGGTGCGCTTCGTTAGCTCCCGCAGCATGCGGGCGCCGACATAAGTGCACGCCGAACGCAGCCCGCCGAGGATGTTCTGCAGCGTATCGGCGACCGCACCGCGATACGGAACCAGCACTTCCTTGCCTTCGGATGCACGGTAATGCGCGACACCGCCCGAGTATTTCTCCATCGCGGTGCGCGAGCTCATGCCGTAAAAAGTCATGTATTTTGCGCCGTTGCGCTCGGCGACTTCGCCCGCGCATTCGTCGTGGCCGGCGAGCATGCCGCCCAGCATGACGAAATCGGCGCCGCCGCCGAACGCTTTCGCGACGTCACCCGGCGACGTGCAGCCGCCGTCGGCGCATATACGGCCGCCGAGCCCGTGCGCTGCGTCGGCGCATTCGATGATCGCGGACAACTGCGGATAGCCGACGCCCGTCATGCTGCGTGTCGTGCAGACCGAGCCCGGGCCGATGCCGACCTTGACGATATCCGCGCCCGACAGGATCAGCTCTTCGGTCATCTCGCCGGTCACGACGTTGCCGGCCATCACCGTGATTTTGGGATACGCATCGCGAAATCGTGCGACGAATTCGACGAAGCTCTCGGTATAGCCGTTGGCGACGTCGATGCAGACGTAACGGATCGAATTGCCGGCGGCGCGCATAACCCGCTTGAACTTGTCGAGATCGGGGTTCGTGATGCCCATCGAGTAGAAAGCGGTCGACTTGTTCTTGAGCGCCTTGAAGTAGGGCGCGAGCTCGCCGACCGCGTAATGTTTATGCAGCGCGACCGACAAACGGAATGGAGACAGCGCGCGCGCCATCTCGAACGTGCCGACAGTGTCCATGTTGGAGGCAATGATGGGAATCCCGTGGTAGCGGTCCGCCGAATGCTTGAACGTGAACTTGCGTGTAATGTCCACTTCCGCGCGGGATGGCAGAGCCGAGCGCTTGGGCCGGATCAGCACGTCCTTGAAATCGAGTTTTATTTCGTGGTCGATATGCATGGCGGGAGGCGGGGCCGGCGAAAATGCCGCCCACAGCATCCGCTTCGCGTGCGCCGGCGTCAAGCCGCCGGCATGCCGCGCTGACACCGGTCGTATACAATCTTAAGCCGGCAGATCCGATCGACCGCAGAAGACCAACAAAAGGGAGCGCCGATGCGCCATTTGTTCGACACGATCACCGAAATCTCGCTGTGGCTGGCGAGCCAGAACTTCTTCGTCTGCCTGCTGTTTATCCTCATTCCCTACGCGATCATCACGTTTCCGGTCCAGTACTGGATTCGCAGGCTGCTCAAGAAGCGGGAGTTCGAGAACAACGATTTCGCCTATCCTATGGTCGCCGGTATTCTCAACGGCGTCACCGGCCTCACGATCGCATTTGTCGTCGTCACGTTGTGGAACCACCACCGTGAGCAGGACGCGATCCTCAAGAAGGAAGCGCAGGCGATCGAGAATCTGCACATGGATTTGCGTTATGACACGAAGATGATGCGCGAAGCGGAGCGCGCGCTCGTGCTCTACGTGCAGACGGTCGCGACGATGGAATTCAACCAGGAGACCCGGCAGGCCGGCAGCGAAGACGCGGTCAAGTTTCTCGACGAGATTTACAAGATCTGCCAGAACGTCAAGGACCCGCTCGTGCGCGCGCACGCGATGGGCGAGCTCGCGAATCTTTCCACTTACCGCCATCAGCGAATCGCCGGCACGTTTTCGAGTCCGATCCATCCGGCGTTGTGGCTGACGGTCGTGCTGCTGACGATGCTCACCGTCATCAACGTGATCATGTTCAATTCCAAGAAGAGCGGTTACATCTCGGCGTCGATCGGCTCGCTCGCGTATGCACTAATTCTCACTCTCGCGAACCAGCTCGAGTATCCATATCTGGGGCCGCTGTCAGTGTCGATCGATCCCCTGTACCTGCTCCTGCAAAAGTACGATAACCCCTGATTAACTTGGAATTTCGGCTCGCTGCGCAGTATCATGCGAGTACGAAATTCCGCGTAAGGAAAGTTTTTGTACGCCGACTAAGCGGTTCGAGCGTTGGTAGGACGGTTGGCTTATTTATCGATCGACAGGAGAAGTCATGGACCAGCAAGCAATCATCAAGAGCGCCCTGATGGGACTGGTTGCGCTCGGCGTCGCCGGAACGACGGCGGTGCAGGCGCAGACGGCCGCGGGCCCGAAGGAAAAGTGCTACGGCGTGTCGAAGGCAGGGCAGAACGAATGCGCGGCGGGCAAGAACTCGTGCGCCGGAACGTCGAAAGTGGACAACGACCCGACGGCGTGGAAACTCGTCGCCAAGGGCACCTGCGAGAAAATGGGCGGCAAACTGGCGCCGCCGAAGACCTAGCAATAAAAGCTTTTCGAAGCAGACGATGCCCGCCTTTGCGCGGGCATCGTCGTTTTCGGCCCGGCTACTTCCTGAAAATCGCTTTCGGCAGCATTGCGTGAATGCCCTTGGTGACGTCCACGACCTGCGTCACGTGCAAGTCCATCTGCGCGCTCATCAGCATGTAAGCGTCTTCGCGCGAGAGGCCTTTCACGTCGGTCAGGAAATTCAGCATTTCCTTGATCGCCATTTTGGCTGCGATGTTGAGATCCGGGTCGAGCCCGATCGACATGTAATGCGTCGGTGTTTCGGCGCGCGGCCAGCGGGTTTTCATCCCTTTATGCAGGATTACCTGAATTTCGCCCTGCAGCGAGGTTTCAATCGCCGACTGGCCGACTTCGCCGTTACCCTGCGCGGCGTGACCGTCGGCAATCGACAGCAGCGCGCCCGTCGCGTGGACGGGAAAGAATATGCTCGTGCCGGGCTGAAAGTCGTGATTGTCCATATTGCCGCCGTGCACGCCCGGGATGCTCGCGTTGATGCGCCCCATCGAGAGCGGCGGCGCAACACCGATGTCGCCCCAGAACGGCCGCGTCGGAATGACCACGCCCGGGGCGAACGGCACCTCTTTCCTGTCGATGTCGATCCACAGCACCTTGTCACGCGAGTACGGAAACTCTTCCGGAATCGAGCCGCGTCCCGCGCGGAAGCTCATCGCCGCAATCGGCAGCCACAGGTCGATCTTGCGCAGCTTGACTTCAATCGTGTCGCCGATTTCGGCGCCGCGCACGAAGATGGGGCCGACCAGGGACTGGTCGCCGCGCGCGGATCCCTTGACGCCTTCGAACGCGGCAAAAAGCTCAGGCGGGATCTTCTCCTTTGGAATGCCAAGCTCCTGAAAATATGCGGGGTGCCCGGTCGCCGTCTTGAGGCGCACGATGTCGCCTGAGTCGATCGTGAGCGCCGGCGGCACCGACGCATCGAAATAGCCGTACTGAATATTCTTCGGCACGGGCAGCAGCTCATGGGTCGTTTGCGCGTGGACATTGGCCGACGCAGCGCCTGACAGCAATGCGGCGCCGAGCAGCTTCAAAGCGGCGGACTTCATGGTGGTCTCCCTCGTTGTGGTGATGAATTGAGCGGCGCGCCCGACGTGCGCGGGCTAGCTCTGCGAATTATCCGCGATAAAGTCGAGCGTTGCGCGCGCGCACGCGTCCGGATTCGTCGCCGCGACGTGATACGAGTTGCCGGGAAGCACCGTCAGTTTCGCGTTTCGCATCTTGCCGACCCACGCGCGGTTGGCTTCGACCGAAGCGAGACCGCTTTCTTCGGTGGTGATCACGAGCGTCGGGCACACGATGTTCGGCATGTCCGGCGTTATGTCAGCGCAGGCGATCGTGTGAATGAAGCCGAGCTGCGACGATAAAGCGGTGCGCGTCATAAATTTCGTCCACCACTCGACACCTTCCTGCGGAAAGCCGTCGCCGAGCCGCCCGGCCATGCTGCGGCGCGCCCAGTGCTCGATTCCCTTTTCTTCGAATTCCTTAGTCCATTCGGGCAGGCGCTCTTTCGCTTCGGGCCCTCGGAACGGCGGCGGCGTGCCGATTACCGTCAGCGTCTTGACGCGTGCCTGTCGCCGTGCCGCGAATGCGCGCGCGACGGTGCCGCCGATCTTGGCGCCGACGAGATGAAAGCGCTCGACGCCCAGATGATCCATCAGGTGGCAGTAGTCGTCGATGATCGCATCGAGCGTCCACGGGTAATCGCGCGGCATCGGGGTCGAGCGGCCGAAGCCGCGCATGTCGGGGCGAACCACGCGACAGCGGCGCGCGAGTTGCGGCATCCACGCGTACCACGCCTCACCGCTTTCACAGTTGCCGTGCAGCAGCAGGATGCTTTCGGGCTGAGTCCAGGGATCGGTGAAGTCGTCGACCTCGTAGTACAGATCGAAGCCGGAAGTTGAAAGAACGGCCATGACGCAGGGAGCTTATTCGCCTTTGATTCCCGCCGACTTTATCACTTTGCCCCATTTGTCGGTTTCGCCCCTGATGAGCGCGCGAAATTCATCCGGCGTGTTGCTCGCCGGCTGCAGGCCCATGTTCGTCAGCCGCTGCGCGAGCTTCGGATTGGCGATCGTGCGCGCGATTTCCGCCTGCAGGCGGTCGACGATGTCCTTCGGCGTGCCGGCGGGCGCCATGACGCCGTACCACTGCAGCACTTCGTAGCCGGGCAGGAACTCGGCGATTGCCGGCAGGTCGAGGATCGAGCGCTTGGCGCCCGTCGTTCCGAGCGCCCGCACCTTGCCGGCGGCATAGTGCGGCAGCACCGACGGTCCGGAGCCGATCATGACCGAGCACTCGCCCGTCATCAACCCGATCGAGGCGGGCCCGTTGCCCTTGTATGGCACCTGCACGAGCTTGACGCCGGCCATCAGGTTGAAGAGCTCCATCGCGAGATGCGACGGCGTGCCCGTGCCGCCGGCGGCATAGTTCAACTGGCCGCGCTGCGACTTTGCGAGCGCGATCAGCTCGCGCACGTTTTTGACCGGCACGGACGGATGCACCACGAGCACGAAGTCGGATAGCGCGCCGAGGCTGACCGGAACGAAATCTTTGACCGGATCGTACGGCAGCTTCTGCGTGAGATTGGGCAGGATCGAGAATGTCGCTGAATTGCCGAGCAGCAGCGTGTAACCATCCGCAGCAGAGCGCGCCGCGACTTCGGTGCCGATCACGCCGTTCGCGCCGCCGCGCGAATCGACCACGACCTGCTGACCCAACTGGTCAGAGAGCGCTTGAGCGATGACGCGCGCGACCGCATCTGTGCCGCCGCCTGGAGGGAAGGGGGAAATCATACGGATCGGGCGACTTGGATATTGCATAGGCGGGGCTGAGGCCTGCGCGATTAACACGGCGGCCGCGGCCGACTCGCGGACGGTCGCATCCCGCAAGCGGGAACCCTGCTCACTGCTCGCGTCCAGCCCACCCGGAGGGAAGGGCGAGATCATACGGATTGGTTTTGCCGGGTATGTTTGCGCCACGCACACCGTCGCTACGGCGGACAGTGCGGCGATCAAGAGAATTCGCTTCATGCCTCGGCCTTTTTCGTTTGGTCGCCTGCCAGCGCAGTCTTGAGCACGCGTATGTAATTACCGCCGAGCATCGCACCGATGTCCGCATCCGCGATGCCGCGCTTCGCCATCACGTCCGCGAGCTCGGCGTATTCGCGGTATGAAGGAATCAGCACGTGCGTCATGCCGTTCATGTCCGTGCCGACGCCCGCGTGGGCGACGCCGAGCTGTTCCGCGAGCTCGAGCAGCGCGTCCGCATAACGGTCGAGCGTCGGATACGAGGTGGCGTTCGCCCAGATGCCGACGACGCCGCCTTTTTGCGCGACCTTACGGGCGACCGGCAGATGGATCGACCGGGCGGAGACCACGCGATGCGTGTAATGCGGTTCCGTGCTGCTCATCTGCCCATGCGAGTAAATCACCGGTTTAGTCGACAGCTCGAGCGTTTGCTCGATGAGGGGCGTGGTGCCGTGCGCGACGTCGATCAGGATGCCGAGGCGGTTGCAGGCAGCGACGACATCGCGGCCGAAATCCGAGAGACCGTTGTAGCGCGGCGCTTCGGTCGAGATGTCGCCGATCTCCGACAGGCGGTAATGCACGAGCTGCAGATGGACGAGGCCTTCCTTGCGGAAGGCCTCGAGCCGCTTCAGGTCGCCTTCGAGAAAGTCGCCGCCTTCCGCCGCGATCACTGCCGCCGGTACCCGCTTGCCGAGGACTTCGTCGAGCGTCTCGGCGGACACGATTTCGGCGAGCCCTTCGCGCCGGATGCTGGCGTGGAGCGTCGCCAGCCTTTTCTCGAAATGCTCGGTAAGCTCGCCGGGACGCGCTTCCCGCACGGTCTGGATGCGGCCGCGGATGGATTGCGTGACCGGAAGGTCGGCCGCAATCGTGCGCGCGACGATCAGCATGCCGTTATCGGCCATCAGCGCGCGCATCGTGTCGAGGCGCCTGCCAACGCCGGCGTGGCTGTGCATGTCGGCGAATCGGAGCGCGCGCTCCTGGGCGCGTCCTGCCAACGGCGCGAGCGCGAACAGGCTGGCGGCGGCGATAAAGCGCCGGCGATTCATGCCCGCGCGATGTTGCGGATCGGTTGCAGGCGCATCGTTTTAGTTATCGAAGTGGCCTCGAATCATTATAGTCTCCGCCTCGAACTTGGCCGGCAGGCCGCGAGTCATATAACCCGAGTCCCGGCAATCGGGCTCGAACGCGATAAAATGATGCATTCACATGACTTTTCTGCCTGAAAGGCAATCGCCATGATCGAAGTTCTCGAAAAACCCGCCGCCGGCCCCGTTATTCGCCTGCACGAGGCGGACAACGTCGTGATCGCGCGCTCCAACGTCGAAATCGGCACCAAGCTGGGCGACGGCCTGTCGGCGCGCAGCCAGGTCCCTTCAGGCCACAAGATCGCGACCCGCCTCATCAAGAAAGGCGAGCCGATCCTCAAGTACAACGTCACCATCGGCTTTGCGGCGACCGATATACCGGCCGGCACGTTCGTGCATTCGCATAACATGGAATTCCGCGAATTCGACCGCGATTACGCGCATGCGAAGGAATATCGCGCGGTGCAGTTGCTGCCCGAATCCGAGCGCGCGACGTTCATGGGCATCGTGCGCGCCAACGGCCAGATCGCGACGCGCAATTACGTCGGCGTGCTGTCGACGGTCAACTGCTCGGCGACCGTCGCGCACAAGATCGCAGAATATTTCACGCCCGAGCGCCTCGCGGAATATCCGAACGTCGACGGCGTCGTCGCGTTCGCGCACGGCACGGGCTGCGGGATGGAAATGACCGGCGAGCCGATGGACCTCCTGCGCCGCACGATGGCCGGCTATGCGCTGCATGCGAATCTCGCCGGCGCGCTGGTCGTTGGTCTTGGCTGCGAGCGCAATCAGGTGAGCAAGCTTTTCAAGGAGCAGAATCTCGAAGCGAGCTCGCGGCTGCGCTCGTTCGTCATGCAGGACGAAGGCGGCACGACGAAGACGATTGCGGCGGGCGTTGCGGCGGTGAAAGAGATGCTGCCCGAAGCGAACCGCGTCACACGCACGCGCGTGTCGGCGAGCAACATCATGGTCGGCCTGCAATGCGGCGGCTCGGACGGATTTTCATCGATCACCGCGAATCCCGCGCTCGGCGCGGCGATGGACATCCTCGTGCGGCACGGCGGCACCGCGATTCTTTCGGAGACGCCTGAAATCTATGGCGTCGAGCACACGCTCACGCGGCGCGCGCGCTCGCGCGAAGTGGGCGAGAAGCTGATCGAGCGCATCCGCTGGTGGAAAGACGAATACACGGTCGGCCGCGACACGCAGATCAATGGCAACGTGAGCCCCGGCAACCAGACCGGCGGTCTCGCGAATATTTTCGAAAAGTCGCTCGGCTCTTCGATGAAAGGCGGCACCGGCCCATTGATGGAGGTCTATCGCTACGCGGAACCGGTCAAGCAGAACGGGCTCGTGTTCATGGACACGCCGGGTTTCGATCCTTGCTCGGCTACGGGCCAGATCGCGGGTGGCGCCAATGTCATCATGTTCACCACCGGCCGCGGCTCGATGTTCGGCGCGAAACCGGTGCCTTCGATCAAGCTTGCGACGAACACGCCGATGTACAACCGTCTCAAGGACGACATGGACTTCAACTGCGGCGTCATTCTTGACGGCTCGAAAACGCTGCACCAGACGGGGCAGGAAATATTCGAGCAGCTCCTGCGCGTCGTGTCCGGCGAGAAAACCAAGAGCGAGCTGCTCGGACTGGGCGATCACGAGTTCGTGCCCTGGAATATTGGCGTTACGGGCTGACAGGTTGAGCTCTTTGGTTCGCGCCCACTGAAGATGGCGCGCAACTGCGCTCTGGTCGCCGGCGCTTCCGGCGTGGTCGGCCGCGGCCTCGTCCGCTATCTCGGCTCGCAGAAGGACTGGGATGTGATCGGACTCGCGCGCCGTGCGCCGGCCAACGTCGGCTGCCGCCTCGTGCAGGTCGATCTCGCCGATGCAGACGCGTGCCGCGCGCAGCTCGGACAACTTCGCGATGTCACGCACGTGCTCTATTGCGGCCGCGCGACCCATACGACGTCCGCGAAGGAGCCGATCGAGCTCAATGTGGCGATGCTGCGCAACCTCCTCGACGCGCTCGAGCCCGCCGCGCGCAACCTGCAGCACGTTCACCTGCTTCAGGGCAGCAAGTTCTACGGGTCCGATCTGGGGCCGTACAAGACGCCGGCGCGCGAGTCCGATCCGCGCGTGGCTCAGAACAACTGGTATTACGAGCAGCAGGATTTCATCGTGGCGCGCAGCCGCAACAAGGCGTGGCGCTGGAGCGCGTCGCGGCCGCATGCGATCTGCGATGGCGAGCCGGATGTCGCGCGCAGCCTGCCGAAGGTCATCGCCGTTTACGCCGCGATTCTGAAAGAGCTCGCGCAGCCGCTGAGCTTTCCGGGCACTGCCGCGAATTTCCACGCGCTGTATCAATGTGTCGACGCGACATTGCTTGCCGAGGCGATCGTGTGGATGTCAACGTCGCCGGCCTGCGCCGACCAGGCATTCAACGTGACGAACGGCGACTTCATTCGCTGGGAAAATTTGTGGCCGCGCTTTGCCGATTACTTCGGCATGCCTCAGGGACCGGTCAAAACGGTGAAGCTGCAGGAAGCGATGGCCGACAAGGGCGCGGTGTGGGAACGGATCGCCGCGCGCCATGGGTTGCTTCCCGTCGCATACAAGGACGTGGCGCTATGGTCTTATGCCGATTTCGTGTTTACGCCGGGCTACGACATCATGTCGGATACGCTCAAGCTCCGGCAGACGGGCTTTGACCGTTGTCTTGATACCGAGCAGATGTTCATCGATCTGTTCGACCGCCTGCGCGCGGCGCGCGCGGTGCCATAAGAACATCCGCAATCGATTGGGGGAAATTTGAAAATAACCAAGGTGAGCGTAGTGATTGCGGCGCTCGGCGCAAGTATCGCAGCGTCGGCCACCGCCGCGCAGGACTATCCGACCAAAACCATACGCCTCATCGTGCCCTATCCGCCGGGCGGCGGTAACGACGCGCTTGCGCGCCTCTTCGGGCAGAAACTTTCGGCCGCCTGGGGACAGCAGGTAATCGTCGACAACCGGCCGGGCGCAGGCACGACGATCGGCACGACGCTCGCCGCAAAAGCGCCACCGGACGGCTACACGCTGCTCCTGTCGTCGATCGCGAGCCACGCCGTGAGCCCGAATCTGTATCGCAATCCGGGCTACGATCCGATCAAGGATTTCGCGCCGATCACGTTACTCGCGGTTGCGCCGATGCTGGTCGGCGTCAACCAGGCGGCGCCGATCGCATCGGTGCAAGATCTGATCAAGCTCGCCAAAGCTCGACCCGGAACGCTCAAATACGCGACCGCGGGCAGCGGCTCGCCCATGCACATGGGCGGCGAGATATTCAAGGACGTGACGGGAGTCGATCTGCTGCACGTGCCTTACAGCGGCGGCGGACCTGCGCTGATCAGCCTCGTCGCGGGTGAGACGGACATAGCGTTCGACACGGCGGCCTCGATCCTGCCGCAGGTTCGCGCGGGGCGCATCCGTGCGCTCGCGATCGCGCGCAAGAGCCGCCTGGCGGAATATCCGAATATTCCGACCTTTGCCGAAGCCGGATTGCCCGCGTACGAAGCCAATGCGTGGTACTCGATGCACGCGCCGGCCCGCACGCCGTCCATCTTGATCCGCAAGATCAACGCCGAGCTCGTCAAAGCGATGGCGGCGCCCGACATGATCGAAAAGCTGCGTCAGCTCGGCAGCGATCCCGGCGGCGACACGCCGGAGCATTTCGGCGCGTTCGTGCGCGCGGAGCTCGACAAGTACAGCAAGCTCATCAAGAAGGCGGGCATCAAGGTCGAATAGCGCGTCAGGGGCTCGCGCCGAGGCGCAAGGCGAGCGCGCTCACGTCCTTGCACGATTCGAGATCGAGCAGCGAGCCGCGAATCTCTTCGGCCCGCGCGTGCGGAATCGCGCGCATCGCGTTGTCGAGAAACTTCTGCTCGATTGTCGCCGGCGCGATCGGTTTCGCCGACGAGCCTGCGTTTTCATCTTCGCGCGCCGCATAGACGCGGCCGTCACGGATGGTGATTTCGACGCCGCCCGAATAATGCGCGGGAAAAGTCGATTGAGGATCGACTGCATATTCGACTTTCTCCGCGAGCGCGCGTATCGCGGGGTCGCGCAACGCTGCGTCGTTCGTTTCGTCGAGCGTGAACTTCTTGCGCACAGCTGCGCACGCGGCCGAGAAGTAGATGCTGAACTGCGCGGCCGCAATGTCGCCGGGCGCCACTTTGGCTGCACGCGGCTCGCACACGGTGTCGATGGCGGCGCGCGGGATGAGCGCGCGTATTTTCACGATCTGGTCGGCACCGATCGCGTGCCGGTTCATTAGATCCAGCGTCGAATTGATGACCGGGTGATTGAAGAAGCACGACGGGCGCAGTTTGACGAGCGTGCGCGAAAATTCCCAGTCTTCGCCGATCCGGTCCGTGATGCCCGCGAGCGCGTCTGCGCCGGCCGGCTCGTTGAGATACGTATTGAACACGCCGTACTTTCCTTCGTACGCGGTCGCCGGGCCAATGAAGCCGTTCTTGCCGAGCATCGCGGCGGTGATTCCGTTCGCCGCCGGCCAGCCGGCTTCGAAGCGCTTCGTCCACGCATCCGCGGCGGAAAACTCGCGGTTGCCCGCGGCCGTGCTGTACGCGATTCCCTGCGCGCTCGCGAGCTGCGGTTCGTCCAGACCGAGGAGCTTGCCCGCAATCAGAGTTGAGCCGAACGCGCCGATGACGCTCATTGCGTTGAATCCGGACGGTGAAAAGCCGCCGCGCGCGGCGGCGCCGAGCCGAATCGCACATTCGACCCCTGCGATGTAGGCGGCGAGCACGTCCTTGCCGCGCGCATGCGCGAACGCACCCGCGCCCAGCGCGCAGGGCACGCTGAACGCGCTGGGATGAATGCGGCCTCGCACCGACGTGTCGTCGAATTCGAGTCCGTGGATCAGCATCCCGTTCATCAGCACCGAGTCGCGCAGGGGCAGCCGCGCGGCCATGCCGATCACGGAAAACTCGCCGGCGCCGAGCGCGGCGAGCCCGGCGCAGGCCTTGCCCGCGTAATCCTGGCTGGATGCGGCGAGCGCGATGCCGACCGAATCGAGCAGATGCAGGCAGGCCTGCGTGCGAACGGCCTGGGGTATCGCATCGGCGTCGATGCGCGTAACGAATTGCGCGAGCCGGGCGGCGATTGTCGGAGAAGTTTTTGTCATGGGTTCATTTTAAGAGCAACGTGATGCCGCAGAGGCACAGCGTCGCGCACGCAAGCCGCCGGAACATGATTTCGGTGAGGCGAATCTGGATGCGGTCTCCGGCGTAGATGCCGGCCAGCATCGCCGGAAACGCCGCGGCGAACATGACCCACGATTCCTGTGTGAACTCGCCGACCGCGTAGTAGCCGATGCCGCGCACCGTGGAAAGAAACAGCAGCATCGCTGAGATGGTCGCGCGGAACTGCGCTTTGCCGAGCTTGTGCGCATCCAGAAAAATCACGAAGAACATGCTTCCCATGGTGCCGAAAATCGCGCCGACGAGTCCCGATACAGTCCCCGACAGCGGGCCGATTCCGCGCGGCAGCTCGATTGCGCGATGCGGCGGGCGCATGGCATTCCACATTGCGAACGCGGCGTAGGCGATGATGAGCACGCCGAGCGCGTGAGCGAGGGTGCGCGACTCGAATCGCGTGAAGACATAAAGGCCCATCGCGATGCCGAGCAGGCACCAGGGGATGAACGCAATGACCGCGTCGCGCGCGACGTGCTGCCTTTCCTTGCCGAGTATCGCGGCCGAAGACGCAAAGCCGAGCAGGGTCCATACCGGCACCAGCGTCTTGAGCGGCAGCACGAGAGCAAGCAGCGGCATGCCGATCACTGCGCCGAACCCCGTGCTGCCCCGCAGCGCGTACGCGACGAAGATGACGGCGGCGCAGTACGCGAGCTCGAGGGCGGAAAGGTTGCTCAATGCAAAGCGCTGGGGATTAAGTGATTAGATGATTTGATTGAAAGCTCTCAATTACTCAGAACGATTTCCCCGCCGCCGAGCGGTATCACGCGCCCGGACACGAAAATATTTTTGGCGGCATCTACTTTGAGCCCGAGACGGCAGGGGCGGCCGACCTGGTCGCCCTGCATGACTTTGAATTCGAGTGGCAGCGGCCGGCCCTGCGCGATATGCCAGCCGCCCAGATTCGCGCACGCCGACCCGGTGCCCGGGTCTTCGACGAGGCTCGCGTGCTTGCTGAAGAAAAACCGTGCGCGAATCGTCGTGTCGTCGGCATGCGCCCAGACGTAAGCGAGCCCATTGCGCTTCTGTCCGACCGAGTACTTCATCAGCAATTCCGCGCTCGGCTGGCAGCGCTCGACCGCGGCGGCGGAAGCGAGCGGCATGATGAGCTGTTCACTTCCGGTATCGACCCAGAGCGAGCCCTCCAGGACGTCGCTTTCGGCGAGCCCGAGCATTTTTGCAAAATCGGAGCGCGCGACATGCGGCACGTGCGAGCGCGGCGCATTCGCTTTCAGCGTCCACTCGTCGCCGCGCGCGGTCACCGGAATCACGCCCGCCTTCATTTCGAGCCTGACTTCGTCGCCTGCGTTTTTCAATTCGCGCACGACATGCGCGGTGCCGAGTGTCGGATGGCCTGCGAAGGGCATCTCGAAACCCGGCGTGAAGATGCGCACCCACGCGGTCGCGCCGGCAGCGGTCGCCGGCAGGATGAAGGTCGTTTCGGACAGATTGAATTGAAGTGCCAGCGCCTGCATCGTCGCAGTGTCGAGCGCGCTGCCGTCTTCGAACACGCACAGCGGGTTGCCGGCGAGCGGCGACTCCGCGAAGACGTTGACGATCCGATAGCGCAGCGCCGGCATCATCGCGCCGCGTTGTCGGAGAGCCATTTGATGATGACGTCAGCGACCTGCAGGTTGTTCTTGTCCATCATCATCATGTGGCTGTTGCCTTTGATGCCGCGTTCGGGAAGCAGAATCAGCTCCGCGCGCCCGCCGGCCGCTTTGATCGCATTCACCGCAGCCAGGCACGCATTGCGGCGGCCGTCGCCGTTGACCGTGCCTTTGGCGCCGACGCTGAAGTCGCCCCAGACCGATAGCAGCGACACCTTTGCATAGGCGGACGGGATGTCGGCGGCGGAAAAATTGTCGCAGCCGCCTTCGACGGTCACCAGCGCCTTCACGAGCTGCGGGCGCTTTTTCACGACGTCGAGGCCGATCACGCCCGATTGCGAATGCACGATCACGATCGCAGGCCCGATCTTGTCGAGCAGCGCCGCGAGCCCATCGACCGTGTTGTCGCCCACGCCGGCCAGCGTGGTTTCCGTGTTGGGCACGAGCTGCATCAGATACTGGTCGAGCGCTTCGAGCGGAAACTGCAGGCCTGGATACGGCTCCGGATATTTGGGGCCGAAGCGGAAGTTGGGCCACGCGCGCTCGTGCGAACCCAGGAGCAGCGTGGGCAGTGTCGATGGATTGCCGCCGGGCTGATCGCGCATGCGATTGATCGCCGTCGGATCGAAGCCCGAGCGGCCGCGGCCCGCCTGATCGACGACGTAGACCGGCGTGCCCTTGCGCGCGAAGTATGTTGCCCAGCCTTCGCGGCCGTCGGGCGTCGTTTCGTACGTCATGCCGGTATGCGTCGAGCCGTGCACCATCACGACCGGCAGCCCGCGCTTGCCCGCCGGGATTCGGTAGTGCACGTACATTTGATTGACCACGATATGACCCGGCGGCGAAGGGCCGGTGATCAGGGATGCACCCGGAAAATCGGACGTGATGACCTTGCCGTTGACGAAGAAGCTGCCTTCGTCCTCGAGCGTCAGCGGGCCGCCGAGGGAAGCCGCAAACGACTGTGCCGCTGCCAGTACGAACAGAATTGTGAGCAGAGCGCGTGAGACAGACATGTTTCCTCCCGGATGCTGCGTTTATTTATATTATTTGACCGACGCGACGGATTCGCGAATCCAGGCCGTAACGCTTGCCGCATTCTGCTGCGGCGGCATCAGGGGCGAGAGCACCGAGCCGGGAATCAGCTCGCGCAATGCATGCGCCGCGGAGGTCGCGTGCGACGCATCGTCGCCGCTCATGATGAAAGTCGGCAGCTTGATCGCCATCAACTGCTCGCCGGTGGCGCCGGACGGCATCGTGTCGTTGAACAGAGTGTCGCGCGTGTACGAGCAGATCGCTAGATATTGCTCGAGGTCCTGCTTGACGTAGCGGACTGCGAACGTCTCGTCCTGCGCGAGCACCGTTGCCCACGGGCCCGATTCGGGGTCGGCCCAGAAGCCCGTCACTTTCTTCGCGCGCTCGGCGACCGCTTTGAGTCCATTCGCGCGCGCGAAAGCGATGTGCTTGTCGAAATTGAGATGGCCTTTCGCGCGCCAGCGAAAGCCGCCGACCGGCCAGTGGCACAAGAGTCCCAGGCAGCGGCCCGGAAAATGCGCGCCCATGGCGACGGCGACCGACACGCCCATGCAGCCGCCGATCACCCACGCGCGGTCGATGTCGAGATGATCGAGCAGGCGCACGGCTTCGGCCGCCCACATGCGCCAGGTATGCGGTTCGACACGCCCGCCCGAACGCCCGGCCTCGCGCCGGTCGTAGGCGATCATCGTGAAATCCTTCTTAAGCGTTTCGAGCGGCTTCAGGTCTTTCCACACGCCGCGCGACGACCAGCCGTCGATGTTCGAATCGAAGCCGCCGGGCGACAGCATGATGAGCGGCGGGCCGCTGCCTTCGACGACATAGTTGATGCGGATTCCGTCGATCGTCGCTTGGGGCATGACAGCTCCTCCTTTCGAGTCGTTGCGTAAATTATTTCTGCCAGGCGTCGCGCAAGGTCACCGCGCGGTTGAAGACCGGCGCGCCGGGCTTCGAGTCGACGTGATCCGCGATGAAATAACCGTGGCGCTCGAACTGGAAATGCTCGCCCGGCCGCGCGTCGCGCAGCGATGGCTCGAGCTGCGCGGTGATGACCTTTTTCGAATGCGGATTCAGATCGTCGATATGGTCGCGGTCGCCCGCGCCCGGATGGGCCGCCGTGTAGAGGCGGTCGTACAGCCGAACCTCACAGGGATAGGCATGCGCCGCCGACACCCAGTGAATATTGCCTTTGACTTTGTACTGATCGGCGCCGGGCGTACCCGATTTGCTGTCGGGCAGATAGGTGCAATGCACTTCGATGACGCGGCCTGCCGCGTCCTTCGTGGCGCCGGTGCATTCCACGACGTAGCCGTAGCGCAGTCGCACGCGGTTGCCCGGGAAGAGCCTGAAGTAGCCTTTGGAGGGCGCCTCCATATAGTCTTCGCGCTCGATCCACAACTTGCGCGAAAACGGCACGGCGCGCTTGCCCAGCTCGGGCTTCTGCGGATGGTTCGGCGGGTGCGCTTCTTCGCTCTGACCGGCGGGATAATTGTCGATGACGAGCTTGACCGGGTCGAGGACGGCTACGCGCCGCGGCGCAACGTCGTTGAGGTGGTCGCGCATGCAGTCTTCGAGCACCGAAAAGTCGATCCAGGAATCGGCCTTCGAGACGCCGATGCGCTCGGCGAACAGGCGAAAGCCTTCCGGCGTATAGCCGCGACGGCGGGCGCCGACTAAGGTCGGCATGCGCGGGTCGTCCCAGCCGTCCACGCGTTTCTCGTCGACGAGCTGAATCAACTTTCGCTTCGAGAGCACGACGTTGGTGAGATTCAACCGTGCGAACTCGTACTGGTGCGGCAGCGGTTTTGCGAGCAGGCCGCCTTCGGCTAATCGCTCGAGCAGCCAGTCGTAGAACGGCCGCTGGTCTTCGAACTCGAGCGTGCACAGGCTGTGCGTGATCCGCTCGAGAGCGTCTTCGATCGGATGCGCGTACGTGTACATCGGATAAATGCACCACTTGTCGCCGGTGCGATGATGGTGTGCCGTGCGGATCCGGTAGATGGCAGGATCGCGCAGATTGATGTTGGGCGACGCCATATCGATTTTCGCGCGCACGACCATGCTGCCGTCCGCATGCCTGCCCTCACGCATCTCGTGGAACACGCGCAAATTTTCTTCCGGCGAACGCTCGCGCTGCGGGCTCGGGCGGCCGGGCTCGGTCAGCGTGCCGCGGTTCAGGCGGATCTGCTCGGCGCTTTGCTCGTCGACGTAGGCATGGCCGGCGCCGAGCAGGTACTCGGCGGCCTGGTACATGAAGTCGAAATAATCGCTCGCGAAATACAGGTGCTCTTTGCCATTCGCGCACCAGTCATAGCCGAGCCATTTCACCGCGTCGAGGATCGAGTCGACGTACTCCTGCTCTTCCTTCTCCGGGTTGGTGTCGTCGAACCGCATGTGACAGACGCCGCCGAAATCCTGCGCGAGCCCGAAATTGAGGCAGATCGACTTCGCATGGCCGAAATGCAGGTAGCCGTTGGGTTCCGGCGGAAAACGCGTGCGGATTTTTGCGAAGTCGGGCGGCGCGCTCGCGTGCGCCGGCGCGCCACCCGGGCGGCCACCCCAGGTGCGCGCTGCGTAAGTACCCTTGGCAAGGTCCGCTTCGACGATGTTGCGGATGAAATTCGTGGCGTGGGGCGCGGCGGGCTTGCTCATCGACAGGCGGAATCCAAAGCGGTCAAGGCGCTATTCTAATCGATGCCGGTTCACGCTTCCCGCCGCAGGGCGTGTGCGGACGGCGCAAATCAGTCGATTGCGCGCACTATGACCGTTGACGATGGCCGGCAAGCCATTAAGATTGCGCTATCGCGGAGTTTCAGGGAGGTGGGGAATGGCGCTGTGGGCAGGTCTCGCATTCATGATCGGATTGATTCTGTGCATCGCCGACTACCGCATGGCGACTGCGCCGGACCCGAAAGACAAATACAAGCGGCGCAAGAAATTGGACGCGGTCGCCGCCAAGCAGCTGCGCTCGATGCTGCTGTGGACCGTGATCGTGACGGCGGCGGTTTACTTCGTGCCGGGCTGGTTCGAGGATTGATGCGCGTTGCCGCGCGCCCGCTGCTTCAATCGACGCGAGAACCGGTCGCCTTGACGACTTTGCCCCACTTGGCAATTTCCACTTTCAGGTGCTCGCCGAATTTCTCCGGAGTGCCGCCCACGGGCTCGACCCCGCCGGCGAGAAAACGCTCGCGGACGTCCGGCATCAGCAGGATCTTGTTGATTTCACCATTTAGCTTGGCGATGATTTCGCGCGGCACGGCGGCCGGCGCGACGACCCCGAACCAGACGAGAACTTCATAGCCCGGCACGCCGGACTCGTCCACCGTCGGGACTGCCGGCACGAACGATGAGCGCTTGAGGCTGGTGACCGCAATCGCGCGCATGCGGTTGGTTTTGATGTGCGGCACCACGTTGGGCGTATTGTCGAAAATCATCATGACGTGCCCGCCCATCAGATCCGTCAACGCCGGCGCGCTGCCTTTATAAGGCACGTGCACGATGTCGGTATTCGTCATCATCTTGAAGAGTTCCATCGACATGTGATTGGACGTGCCGCTGCCCGTCGACGCATAGTTCAATTGCGCCGGCTTCGCCTTGGCGAGCGCAATCAGTGTCGCAATCGAAGTCACCGGCACGGACGGGTGAACGACCAGCACGTTCGGCGTCGAGCCCGCGAAGATCACCGGCGTGAAATCGCGCTCCGTGTTGTACGGCAGTTTCGTATAGAGCGTCGCGTTGACGGCGAACGGCACGGCGATTTCAAGCAGCGTGTGTCCGTCCGGCGGCGATTTCGCCGCCAAGTCGCTGCCGAGCGTGCTGCCGGCGCCTGCGCGGTTGTCGACATAGGCCTGGCCGAAGCCGCCGTCGGTGAATTTCTGCGCGATGATCCGGCCGAGCGTGTCGTTGAATGCGCCCGGCGGAAACGGCACGATGATCCGGATTGGCTTGGCGGGATAGCTCTGCGCGAATGCGCCGCATGAAATCGCGGCGAGCACTGCGGCGAGTGAAAGATGGCGCATGCAGCGTTCCTTAATCGATTTTGACGTTCGCTTCCTTGATGACCTTCGCCCATTTGGCAACTTCGTTCTTGAGAAACGCCGTGAGCTCCGCCGAGCTGCTGCCGACCGGCTCCATGCCGAACTGGGAAAAGCGCTCGCGATTATCGGGGCGCCGCATGGCTTCGCCGACGATTTTCGAGAGCTTGTCGACGATCGGTCTGGGCGTGCCCGCGGGCGCGAGCATGGCAACCCAGGTGCCGCCGGTCATGTTCACGCCCTGCTCGATCAGGGTCGGGACTTCCGGCGCGATCGAAATCCGCTTTTCGCTTGCCATGCCGATCACGCGCATCTTGCCTGCGCGGGCTTGCGGGAGCATTGCGGGCATCGGCGTATCCATCATGAAATTGATCTGGCCGCCGATCAGGTCCTGCAGCGCCGGTGCTGTTCCCTTGTAGGGCACGTGCACCATTTTGATTCCGGTCGTCGACATGAAAAGCTCGGTCGTCAGGTGCGCGGCGGCGCCGATCCCGCTGGAAGCGAACGTGAGCGTGCCGGGCTTGGCTTTGGCGAGCTCGATCAATTCCTTGACCGAATGCGCCGGCAGCGAGTTGGTCACGCAGACGATCAGCGGCGACGTCACGAGCAGCGACACGTGCTCGAAGCTTTTCACCGAGTCGTAAGGCAGCTTTGCGTAGAGCGTCTGGTTGGCGGCATGCGCGGCGATGACCGTGCCGAGCGTATAGCCATCCGGGGTCGCTTTCGAAACGAGATCGACGGCGAGGATACTGTTGGCGCCGGGCCGATTGTCGACGACGACCGTTTGGCCGGTTGCTTTCGCGAGCTCGCCGGCCGCGATCCGCGTGACGAGGTCGGTGATGCCGCCCGGGGTGTACGGCACGAGCACGCGCACCGGACGCGTCGGGTAATCCTGTGCGGAAACGCTAACGACCGCGAGCAGGCCGAGCGCGCAGCAGGCGCGCGCCACATTCAGTCCAGTTTGCATGATGTCTCCTCACCACGTTTGTTCAGCGCACGCCGAGCTTTTTAGGTCTTAACGAAGTCTCGACTGCGCGCGAGCCGGATTTTCGCACACGGTAGGCCTTTGCGCGCGGCTCGGCGGCGATCACGCGGTGCAGGCGCGTATCGATGAAGTGCAGGGCGGCTCCGTCGTCCGCGGCGAGCCCGTCGGGAAGATTGCCGCGCGCAATGAGCTTGCGAAAAGTCGGCCGGCGCGCGGGCTCGCTGTCGTAATGCGGGCAGTTGCTGCCGGCAAGAAAACCCAGGCAGGGCATGGGCGTCAAAGGTCCCGCCACGGAATCGGTCACGCCGTACTCGAACCAGCAGATCGAGCCGGCGCTCACTCCGCCGAGCACGGTTCCGCGCTCCCAGGCGTCGCGTAAATGCGCGTCGAGTCCCCATTCACGCCACACCGCGAGCATGCTGCGGGTGTTGCCGCCGCCGACGAAGATTGCGTCCTGCTCGTGCACGAACGATGCGAGGTCGCGCGGCGTGCGCGCGAAGAGTGGCAGGTGCGCGGGCCGGCAGCTGAACTGGCTGAAAGCCGCATAGAAGCGCAAACGTCCTGCATCCGCATCGCCATGCGCCGCGCCGATAAACGCGACTTTCGGATTGCGCCTGCCGGTCATTTTCAGGAAGTAATCGACGAGCTTGAGGTTGCCCGTTTCGATCGGCATTGCCGCGCCGCCGATGGCTAGGATTTGTTTTTTCTTCATGAAAAATTTCTTATAGCCACAGATAAACACGGATATACACAGATGAAAAGCTCGAAGCCTTCTTGCATGTCCGCGAACTATCCGTGTTTATCTGTGTTCATCTGTGGCTGGATGTTGGCTTTTGACTTAGATGCGCTCAGACGTAACTCGGTCCTTCGATGACCGGATGCTTGCGGATGAAATCTTCGTCGACCTCGACGCCGATACCGGGCTTTTCGAGCGGCCGCACGCAGCCGTCCTTGCCGACTTCGTACGGTTTCGACGTGAGCGTGTCGCGGAAGTGATTGTTGCGCGACACGTCGCCTTCGAAGTAGCCGCCGTTGTCGATCGCAGCGAGAAAGTGGATCGACGCGGCCATGTTGATGCCGGTCATCGATGTGTGCGGGTTGATGCCGAGCTTGTAGGCTGACGCCATCGCGGCAATGCGCAGCGCTTCGGTGATGCCGCCCGTTTTCGAGAGGTCGGGCTGCAGGATGGTGATCGCGCCGTCTTCGATTACGCGCGTGAATTCGAAGCGCGTGTAATGGTTCTCGCCGGCGGCAAGCGGCACGCGGCTGAACGTAGACGCAAGCTCGTAGCTGCGATGGTCGTGCGGTGGAAACGGCTCTTCGAGCCAGCCCACGTCGAGTTCTTCCATCGCAGGCATCGCTGCGCGCGCATCGGCGACCGTATAACCGATATTCGCATCCGTCAGAATTACGATGTCGTCGCCGAACGCTTTGCGCACGGCGGTAATGCGCTCGATGTCGCGCTTCGGCGTGTCGCCGACGCGCAGCTTCAGTGCCTTGTAACCCGCAGCGAGATGCGGTCGCGCTTCTTCGACGAGCGCCTTGGGATCCTGGTAGCCGAGCGAAACGCCGCCCGCGTAGGCAGGAACCGGTTTCGACGTGCCGCCGAGCAATTTGTAGAGCGGCCAGCCGGCGGCTTTGGCACGAATGTCCCACAGCGCCTGGTCGATGCCGCTCATCGCGAGACAGGTGCCCGCGCCCATGCCGTGGCTCGCGAGCTGCTTGTCGTAAATTTTCTTCCAAACGCCGACTACGTCGGCCGCGTTCATGCCGAGCACGAGCTGGGTCAGCGCCGTGTTGACCAGATGCGCGACCGTGCCGGGCGAGCGGCCGTGATGCGATTCCCCAAACCCCACGAGGCCGCCGGCCGTCGTCACCTTGACGATGACCGCGTCGCGCTTGACGACCCGGCCGACGCCCAGGCTGATGCTGTCTTCCGGCTTGACGGGAAATGAAACGGGAAACGCCTGAATCGAAGCGATCTTGAGATCGGGATCCAACTGAGCCACGCTGCCTCCTCGCGCGCCGGACAGGTCGCCGGCAGGCGCACACTATACACGCGGGATTGAAGCTAAGGCGCGTGCGACTGCTTGTCGCCCGTGATCATGGCTTTGACGAGGTTAACCCGCTGCAGAATGCTGGTCGCGATCACGCCGGCGACGTGTACGAGTGCGAAAGCGGCGAGCGTGTACGCGGCGCCCGCATGCAGGGTCTGCAGCGTCTCGTCGCCCCAGTAGGCTTCGACTTCGAGCGCCCAGCCCGTCGCGACGATGACGAGCACGAGGGTCCAGAGTGCGAATGCCATCCAGGCGCCGAGCGGATTGTGCCCGGCATAGCGCGGTGGCGAACCCGTCGACAGCGCGCGCACGTAGGCCGGCAGGGCGAGCGCACTCGTCGCCATTTCTGACAAGCGCGAATAACGGCTGCCGATCAATCCCCAAACGAGACGCAACAGGACCAGCGCGCCCGCGGCAAAACCAATATAGCGATGCGACGGGTTGGCGCCAGCCTCGTTAACGAGATCCCAGACGACGAGCAGCGCGACGCTCCAGTGCGTGACGCGGACGAGTCCGTCCCAGACTTGCATCGGTTATTTGCGGATCTCGGCTTTCACGATCGCCAGCGTTTTCGCGTCGAAGTAAACTTCCGCGCGCTTGCCTTCCTTGTTCGTGCCGTAGATCTCGTAGCAGTTGCCGTCGACCTTGAACTTCGAGATCTTGTATCCCTGCTCTTCGATTTTTGCGCGCGCTTCGCCTTCGGTCATCCATTCGGACTTCGGGTACTTCGGGCAGTTCGCCGCGGCGGACGCTGCGCCGGCGACGAGAGCAAGGGTCAGGGCGAGAGCGGTTTTTTTCAACATCGGTTTTCTCCTTCGTTGGGTTTACAAAAATACGGCGTTCGCCGCGGTGCAAACTAATCTCAATTACGAGGGCGTTGCCGCTCCTGGTTTACGGTTAGAAAGAAGTCATGACGGTAAGCCTCGCGTTGACGGGCGCGCCGACGCTGATGTTGTTGTCGCCGTCGACCGTCGGCCAGTATTTCTTGTCGAAAACGTTTTCGACATTCAGCGCCACCCGTGTCTTGCCGCCCGCAAACGTGTAGTAGGCCGCCGCGTCGACGCGTGTGAACGAGGGCAGCTTCACGGTGTTGGTGAACGACGTGTACGAAGAGCCCTGGTAAATCACGCCGAGTCCCGCCGCCCAGCCCGCGTTGAAATCGAATTTGTTCCAGAAAGAGAGCGTGTTTTCCGGAACGAGCCCGACCTTGTTGCCCGCGGGCACGAGAGACGCAGCGGTCGCTGTCGTGTTCGAATTGAACGGCTGCACGACCCGTGCATCCATGTACGCGTAGCCGCCGAACACGTGCCAGTCCGGCCGCACGTCGCCCTGCAGGCTTAGCTCCGTGCCGCGCACGCGCTGCTGCCCGGTCTGCACGAACAATCCGGGAACTGCCGGATTGACGGACTTCACGTTGTTGCGTTCGGTCTGGAAAACCGCAGTGGCCAGAGTCAACTTCGGCCGCAGGTCCCAGCGTGCGCCCACGTCGTAGTTTTTGGCGGTTTCCGGCTCGAGGTTGGCGGTCGTCGTGGTGAGCCCGAGCTGCTCCGCCGACGGCAGGAATGCATAGCTGTAACTCACGTAATACGACTGCGCAGTCGTCGGTTGCCAGATCAAGCCTGCACGCGGGCTCCAGCCGACTTGCGTCTGAGCGAGATTTGCCGGTGTTACGAGGGTGCGGCGGTCGTCGAGGTTGGATTTGAACCAGTCGTAACGCACGCCGGCCACCGCTTTCCATTGCTTTGTGAACTCGACCTGGTCCTGCACGTAGAGACCCAGGATGTCGGCGCTGACATAGTTATTGGCGTCCGTGCCGTTCGGCCGGAACGCGGTCGCGATTGCAAACGGATTTGAGGTGCGCACCGTGGCGCTGGTGGAATTGCCGAAAAAGCCGGTCTGGCGGAAGTTGTCGCTGTATTGCCGTCCAAGCTCCATTCCGGTCAGCAGAGTGTGGCCGACGGAACCCGTGGTGAACTTCGAAACGAGATCGGTCTGGTTGAACGCGTTCGTGCGCTCGTTACTGTTGTTGTATGCGGAAAGCGTCATCGTCCCGGCGGCATTGACGGCGCTGCCCGGATAGACGTTCTGGTAATACTTGTCGTAGTGCGTAACGCGATACGTATTCTTGAGCTGCATGTTCGAATTGATTTCATGCTCAAGAACGATGCCGAGACTGTCGACGTAGGAGTGAGAGGTGCTTTCCGATGCGTTGCCGAAAAAAAGCGAAGTTGACGCATCGAACGGCGCGCCGTTGAAGGACGGCACGCCGCGATTGGGTACCCGTCCGTCGTGCAGGTGCTCGTAATCGAGCGTGACCGAAGTTTTGGCGTTGAAGAAGTAGGTGAACGTCGGGTTCACGGCCCAGCGCCGCAAGTCGACGCCGTCGACGAAGTCGTTGGCGCCCTCGGCCATTGCGTTGATGCGATACGCCCCGGAATCGCCCACCTTGTTGCCGTAGTCGAGCGTGGCGCGGCGCTGGTCGTAGCTGCCGAGTGTGAGCGAGGCCTCGCCGATGCGCCCGAACTCGGGCTTCTTGGTGACGCGATTTACGATGCCGCCGGCGCCGCCGCGGCCGAAGATCATGCCTTCGGGTCCTTTGAGGACTTCGACGCGCTCGAGGTTGTAGAGGTCGCGGAAAATCTGCGCGTCGTCGCGCACGCCGTTGAGATAAAAATCCGCCGTCGTGCTGACGCCCCGGATTACGATCTGATCGCGGTTGCCTTCGCCTTGATGCATGAGCACGCCCGGGACGTAGCGAAAAACGTCGCCCATGCCGCGCATCGCCTGGTCCTCCATCAATTGCGCGGGCACGACAGTGATCGATGCGGGCAAGTCCTTAAGCGGCGTATCGGTTTTGGTTGCCGTCGACGAGCGCGTGGCGCGATAACCGTCGACCGGGCCATCGGCGCGCTCGGCCTGGTCCTGCACTTTGATTTCGGACAATTCCTGGTCCGCGGCAACTGCGCGTGCCGCAGCGGTCAGGGTGAAAAGAACGGCGCTTGCGAGCGCAGTGAAGCGTAAAGGGCCAGCCATGGAATCTCCAGTCAAATAAAGCTGCGTGGCTGGCTATCCCGGCCATGCGGCCGGACTGGCTGGCTTGATGAAAAAACAAACTACTTCGTCAAAATCAACTTGCCTTTGCTCGTATGGCGCAGCGAGTAAATTTCGCCAGCGTGCTCGATCAGCACTTCGCGCTGGTCACCGAACAACTCGCTACTGCGGATCTGGCGCCGCGAGGCCTGCGTGACGTCCAGCGTTTGCGGGTCCGCCGGCGGCTGCTTTGCAGGGTCGTGTTTTTTCACGTCGAGCGAATCAGGCACGGTTGCGGGCCACATGCGCGGCCGCCGCCGGCTTTTTGAGCGCGGCAACCGCAAGCCATGCAGCGGGAATCAGCACGAGCGCAAGCGAATAGACCTGGGCGTAGACGCCCTCGGCGTACGCTTCGGTCGCTTCGTGCCAGTACTCGTTGTCGAGCGGCAGCGCCTTCGCTTCGGTCAGCTCGTGGAACGCATAAACGAGCAGCTGCACGGCAAAGAGCAACAGGAAAATCGACGTGACCTGGAAAAACAGGCCGAGGTTGACGCGATGACCGAAGTGCGACCACGCCCACGCGAGCAGTGCTGCGACTGAAGTACCGGCTATTGCGCCAGTGATGATGTCCGCCGAGCCGGTGCGCAGCGCGACTGCGTCGATCAGGAATGCGGTCTCCATGCCTTCGCGCGTAATCATCAAAACCGTGAATGCGAACACGCCCAGCCATGCGCCATTGCCTGCTTTCTGGGCCGCCGCTTCAAGCCGCGAGCCGATATGGCTGCGCATATGTTTCGCGGTGCGCAGCATGTATACGACCATCGAGGTCACGAGCACGACTGCGATCAGCGCAAGTATGCCCTCCCAGAGCGGCTGCACTGCGAACTGGGCGAGTTTCACGCCGAGGAATATAGACAGCAGGACACCCGTGCCCGTGCCCCAGAATACCGCCGGCACGAGCGCGTCGCGGCCGGTCTTGCGCAAGTAAGCGAGCGCGATGGCGACGATCAGAAATGCTTCGATGCCCTCGCGCAGAGTTATCACGAACATTTGCAGCATGACGGGCTCCTTAATTGGTCCGCGGGTCGGAGACGAAGCCGATGCGCGTCAAGCCGGCACGACCGGCGGCTGCCATGACTTCGGTCAGCGCCTGGTACTGCGTCGTCTTGTCGGCGCGCAAATGCAATTCCGGCTGCGGCTCGGTTTTCGCCGCGGCCTTCATACGGGCGTCGAGGTCGCTGCGCGCGATGCGCTCGCCGTTCCAGAACAGTTGTCCGCCGGCGTCGATCGACAATGCGATGTGCTCGGGCCTTGTCAGATTCGCCTGGCTCGCCGCTTTGGGCAGATCGATCTTGACCGCATGCGTGAGCAGCGGAGCTGTGATGATAAAAATGACCAGCAGCACGAGCATCACGTCGATCAGCGGAATCATGTTGATTTCCGCCATCGGCGCGGATTCGCCGCTGGACTTGAAGCTGCCGAATGCCATGTCAGACCGCTCCGCGCATTGCGAGGGGCGGGCTTCGCAACGGCTGCACCGAGGCGACGTCGTTCACGTGCGAGCCGGTCGTCAGGAATGCGAAGAGGTCGTGCGCGAACGAATCGAGCTGCGCGAGCACGACCCGGTTGCTGCGCACGAGCGCGTTGTAGGCGAGCACGGCGGGAATCGCGACTGCGAGACCGGCAGCGGTCATGATCAGCGCCTCGCCGACGGGGCCCGCGACCTTGTCGAGCGTCCCTTGTCCGCTCATGCCGATGTTGATGAGTGCGTGGTACACGCCCCACACCGTGCCGAAAAGACCGATGAAGGGCGCGGTGCTGCCGACGGAAGCGAGCACGGTGAGGCCTGACTCGATACGCGCCGTTTCTTCGTCGATCACGCGGCGCATGGCCCGCGTCAGGAACTCCGCGGTGCCGCCGGCGGCGTCGAGTTTGTCAGCGCCGTGATTTTGATGGTGGCGGGCGGCGACGATCGCATGCCATGTCAGATGCGAAAACGGTTCGTCGGGATGCTGCTGCTCGAGACGCGTCGCGACGTTCTGCAGCGAGGGCGCGTCCCAGAAGAATCTCAGGAACGTCGCGGTGCGCCGGCGCGTCATCAGAGTTTGCAGTGTTTTCGTCGCAATCAGGTACCACGTGGCGACCGACATCAGAACGAGCAGGGCGATGATCGCTTTCGCGATGCCGTCGGTCTGCGCGAGAAAGCTTGCGATGCCTGCGGATTGAGCGGGTTCCATGTCGGTTATTCCTAGCCCTTCAGAGAAAACGTAATCGGGATCAGCACCCAGGCCGGCACCGGCTGGTCGCCTTGTTTCGCCGGCACGAACCGCCAGCGTTTCACCACGTCGAGCGCGGCGTCGTCGAGCCGCGCGGAGCCGCTGCTCGAGCGCAGCTCGACCTTGTCGGCTGTGCCTTTCGGATTTACCAGCACGCGCAGCATGACCTTGCCCTGCTCGCCCATGCGACGCGATAGCGGCGGGTAGGCTGGCGGAGGATTTTCAAGATAGTTTGCGTTGAAGCTCGGTGGCACGACCTCCGGCGCAGGCGCGGCCGGCGCAGGTGCAGCCGGCGGCGCAGGCGGCGCTGTGGCTACGACTGGCGCGGGAGGCGGCGGCGTCGGCGCAGCCAGTGCGGGAACTTCAGTGGTGGAGGTGATGATGTGTTGCGGCTCTGGCGGACGCTCCACATGTCTCCTGACTGGAAGCGGCTTCGGCGGCTCTTTCGGTTTCTCGACGACCGGCGGCTGCGGCGTGATCAGGCTGACCATAATGGGAACGGCCTCACTGAAGGCCGAGCGCACCGGCGCGTAGTGGAGCAGCCCCCACACGACCGCGACGTGGAGGGCAGCCGTAACGGACAGTCCCAGAACGCGGCTGCGCGGTCTCGCGACGCTCCACGGCTCGATTCTTCCGCTGAATTCCATGTGATCTACTGTTATTTAACAGTGACTTACGTTAAACAAACCCAGAGTTTTGCGGCGGGATGCGGCAGCGTTAAGGGTGCTTGACATGAATGCGAATATAAATGAGAATGATTCGCATTGCAATTACTTGAGCTCGATTTTTAACTATGTACGTCTGCCTTTGCAACGCGATCACCGAGCAGGAAATTCGTCAGGCGGCGGCGGCGGGTGCGACCGAGATGCAGGCGCTGAAAGACGGCCTCGGTGTTCCGACGTGCTGCGGGACCTGCGAATCGTGCGCATCCGAAATTCTGCAGGACGTGGTTGCTTCTTCGTGCGGCATTCGCGAGCCGCAGCCAGCCTGATCCTTTTTTCCTGAATTCTCACCGCGGGCGTTCTGCGCGCGGTTCCACCCGGCGCGCAGCGCGCCCTCCCGTTTTCATTCGTTTACCGCTCGCGACAACCGGTGTGCGCGCGTGCGCGCAATGCTATTCTGCAAGCTGGCAAAACCCGTCAGGAGACGTGCATGAAAGGCGATCCCAAGGTCGTGCAGTACTTGAATCAGGTGCTCACCAACGAGCTCACCGCGATCAACCAGTACTTCCTGCACGCGAAGATGTTCAAGCACTGGGGACTGAAAAAACTCGCCGAGCACGAGCACTCCGAGTCGATCGACGAGATGAAGCACGCCGATCGCCTGATCGAGCGCATCCTTTTCCTCGAGGGGCTGCCGAATCTGCAGCTACTGCATAAGCTGCTCGTCGGCGAGCGCGCGGAGGAATGCCTGCAATGCGACCTCGACCTCGAGCACGCTGCCTTCCCGCCGCTCAAGGAGGCAATCGCGCACTGCGAGTCCGTCGGCGATTACGTATCGCGCGAGCTTTTCGAGGCAATTCTCGAATCCGAGGAAGAGCACATCGACTGGCTCGAAACCCAGCTCGAACTCATCACCAAAGTCGGACTGCAAAATTATCTGCAATCGCAGATGAGTTGAGCCCGCGCGCCCGGGCCGGTGGGTTCGCGTGCAATTCCAGCGCCGCAGCGGAATCGACTATCCTATGCAGGCTCATGAACTCGCTCACCTTTCAGACATTGCGCATGCTCGCCGACGGCGAATTCCGCTCGGGCGAGGCGATGGCGCGCGTGCTCGGGGTGTCGCGCGCGAGCGTCTGGAATGCGCTGAGCTCGCTCGACGACTACGGTATTGAGGTTTTCAGCGTCCGGGGCCGGGGTTACCGCCTCGCCGAGCCGCTCGCCCTTCTCGACGCGCAAAAAATAACAACGGCGCTCGGCGAGCGGGCTGCGGGCTTCGCGCTCGAAGTGGCGGATCGCCTCGATTCCACCAACTCGCAGTTGATGAAGCGCGCGGCGGCGGGTGCTCCCGCCGGCACCGTCATCGCCGCGGAATGGCAGACAGCGGGCCGCGGCCGGCGCGGGCGCGTTTGGCACGCGTTGCCCGGTGCCGCGCTGACGTTCTCGCTGTTATGGCGCTTCGAGCAGGGCGCGGGCTTTCTGGCCGGCTTGAGCCTCGCGGCGGGGCTTGCAGTCACGCGCGCTCTCGCTCGTGTCGGTGTGCGCGATGCGGGATTGAAGTGGCCGAACGACGTGCTCTGGAATGGCCGCAAGCTTGCGGGCATCCTGATCGAAATGCAGGGCGACATGTTAGGACCGAGCGCGGCCGTGATCGGCATCGGCCTCAACTGCCGGCTGCCTGCGCAGCTTACGGAACGCATCGATCAACCGGCCGCGGATCTTGCAACGGCAGCCGGCACGCTGCCCGACCGCAACGCCCTGCTCGCGCGCCTCCTGATTGAGCTCGACGGCGTGCTGACGCTTTTCTCGCGCGAGGGCTTCGCGCCGTTCCAGGCGGAGTGGAAAAACTGCGACGTCTATCGCGGCAAGCCGGTGAAAATCGCATTGCCCGACGGGGGCATCGTCAATGGCATCGAGGAGGGCGTCGCTGAAAACGGCGCGCTGCTGGTGGCGACGAAATCCGGCGAGCTCAGATTTCACAGCGGCGAAGTGAGCTTGCGGAACGCCGCAGCATGAAAGGCCAGCGGCCGGCGCTGAGCGTGCTTACCATCGACGCCGGCAACACGCGCATCAAGTGGGCGCTGCATGACGGCGCGCGTTGGCGCAAGCGCGGCTGGATCGAAACGAAACGCGCAGCCGGCCTCGCCCGGCCATTCTCGGCGCTCCGCGACGTCGACACGGTCGTCATTTCCAACGTCGCGGGTGTCGCGGTTCGCAAGCAGCTGCAGCGCACGCTAGAGGGTAAACCTGTGCCGCTGTGGCTTAAGAGCTCGCGCAGCGAAGCGGGCGTGAGCAGCAGTTATGCGATTCCCGCCCAGCTCGGGTGCGACCGCTGGGCCGCCGTGATCGGCGCGTACCGGCTCTTCGGTACCGCCGCAGTCGTCGTTAATGCCGGCACCGCGCTGACAGTCGATGCCTTGACCGCCGATGGCGTATTCGCGGGCGGCACGATCTCCCCCGGCGTCGACTTGATGCGCACGGCCCTTGCCGAGAACACTGCGGGTCTGAAGCGCCGGCCGGGCGGGTTCAGTTTTTTTCCCGACGCGACCGGAGATGCGATCGTGAGCGGCGCCATCAATGCCTCGTGCGGCGCGATCGAGCGCATGGCGCGCTTTCTCGAGGAGACGGGGCACAACGCGCCGCTCTGCGTGCTGTCGGGCGGCGGCGCGGGGCTGATTGCGCCGCACCTTAACCTGGAAGTGAAGCTGGTGGATAATCTCGTCCTCGAAGGTTTGCTCGCTATCGCGAGACACCGCCTGGCATGCGCTCGATGACATCAACATGAGACTTCTGTTTCTGATTCTGCTGCTGCTCAATGCGCTGGCATTCGGCTATATCCGCTTCGAGGAGGGCCGCACCGGCGCCGGCAACCAGCTCATGCTGCTGCAGATCGCGCCCGAGAAAATGAAAACGGTGAAGCCGGGCGCGCCGCCGCCCCCGCCGCCTGTGCAGGTTCCCGCGATGCCCGCGAAAGACGCGGCACGCGCGCAGCCGACGCTCGTGTGCATCGAGTGGGGCGGCTTTGCGGTCGATGAATCGGCGCGCGCCGGCTCGGCGCTCGAAAAAGTCGGCTTGCGCGAGCGCGTCACACAGCGCGAAACCGCGGAGCGCTACTGGGTTTACATTCCGCCGCTCAAGACGCAGCCCGAGGTCGACAAGAAAACCGGAGAATTGAAAGCGCGCGGCATCGGCGATTTCACGGTCGTGCAGAACGACGAGCAGTGGCGCAATGCGATCGCGCTCGGTGAATTCAAATCGGACGAGGCGGCCAACGCGTTTTTGGGTCAGCTGCGCCAGAAAGGCGTGCGCTCGGCGGTCAGCGGCCAGCGCTCGGGCAAGTCGATCACATTCGTCATTCGCGACCCCGGCGACGCGCAGGCCGCGAAGCTCGCAGGGCTCAAAGCGGATTTTCCGAACGCCCAACTGAGGGTTACCGCCTGCACCGAAGCGGTCACAGCGAAAAACTAGCTCAGCCGCCGCGAATCCGTTTGAGAGTCTCGGACGTCGAGCGCTCGAAGTCGAACGGAATCGAATGCACAGTTCCGTTCCAGCTTTTTACTTCTGCGGCGCCGACGATCTTTTCGACCGCCCAGTCCCCCCCCTTGACGAGAACGTCCGGGCGCACGAGCCGGATCAGCGCGAGCGGGGTGTCATCATCGAACGAAGTAACGAGGCTCACCGACTCGAGAGCGGCGATGAGCGCCATACGGTCGGCGAGCGGATTGATCGGCCGGTCGGCGCCTTTGCCCAGACGCCGCACCGAAGCATCGCTGTTCAACGCGACGATCAGGCTCGTGCCGAGGTCGCGCGCCCGCGCGAGATATGTCGCATGACCCCGATGCAGGATGTCGAATACGCCGTTCGTGAATACGAGCGGCCGCGAGAGCGCGGCGATCCGCGCAGCGAGGCCGCCGGGATCGCAGATCTTCGCTTCGAAGGCGGCGGCCACGCGCGCGCAGCGGGCTAGTCGATGTACTCGAACAGCTTTACGACCCGCTTGACGCCGCTCGTCGTACGCGCGATCTCGACCGCGTCGTCGGCTTCCTTTTTCTTGACCAGGCCCAACAGGTAGACGACGCTCGCTTCCGTCACGACCTTGACGTGAACCGCGTTGAACTTGCGCTCGTCCACGAAGCGCGCCTTGACTTTCGACGTGATGAACGAGTCGTTCGTGCGCGCTGACAGCGCACTCGGCGCTCCGATGGCGATCTCGTTATAGACGCCGCGCACGTTCTCGACAGCCTGCACGATTTTTTCTATGTCGGCTTTGGCGGCCGCGTCCGCAGCTTCGCCGGTCAGCAACACCATGCGGCTATAGCTCGTTACGTTGATGTGCGCGTCCTTGTACTTGTCGCGGATGCGGTTCTCGGCCTTGATTTCGATGCCCTGGTCTTCGGTTACGGTGCCCACGGTGCGCCGGTCTTCACTGACGACTACCCCGGTCGCCGCGCCGCCGACGACGGCGGCAACGCAGCCGCCGAGCAGGACTGCCGCGAGCGATGCGGCCGCGCAGAGCGACACAAGCCGTAATTTATGCATGTTCATTCCACCCCCAAGAGTAAACAATCGATCGCATCGCACAGGCAATGCAAGGTGAGCAGATGCACTTCCTGCACGCGCGCCGTGCTTTGCGCGGGCACGCAGATGTGAATGTCGGAATCGGCCAGCACTTCGACCATCCTGCCGCCGTTACGGCCGGTCAGCGCGACCACCGTGAGGCCGCCCTCGTGCGCAGCTGCCACTGCAGCGAGCACGTTTTTCGAATTGCCGCTCGTCGTGATGGCGAGCAGCACGTCGTTCCTGTGCCCGAGCGCGCGTACCTGCTTTGAAAATATCTGCTCGAAATCATAGTCGTTGCCGATCGACGTCAGCGTCGAAGTGTCGGTCGTCAGCGCAATCGCCGCGAGTCCGGGCCGCTCCATCTCGAAGCGATTCAGGAGCTCGGCTGAAAAATGCTGGGAATCCGCAGCGGACCCGCCGTTGCCGCAGGCGAGAATCTTGCCGTCGGCCTTGAGACACTGCACCATGCGCTCGGCCGCGGCGGCGATCGGTTTGGCGAGCGCATCCATCGTCTGCAGTTTGAGATGGGCACTCTCTGAAAAGTTCTCGCTGATGCGGGTGATCAAGTCCATTCGGGTCCAATCAAGTCGGGCGGATTATCCCACAATCATTCTGCAAACGCATTTTTGAGCCACTCGATCGAGAGATCTTTGCCGTTCACGAGCAGCGCGTCGAAGCGGCATTGCGGCGCGCGCGTCATGCCGGCGAGAAAGTGGCGCGCGGCGCGCAGAAGTTTCGCCTGCTTCGGGGAAAG
>JADMIO011482748.1_pt1 | contig 119612 bp, 126 predicted proteins | sample 8958161 | NCBI WGS metagenome assembly JADMIO01 (sample SAMN16585339, study PRJNA669376) | soil metagenome | isolation source: Crop rotation soil | place: USA: Cullars Rotation, Alabama | collected 2011 | reverse complement strand
AGGTGAGCCAGTGTGATTACATTTGCGGCCTAACTGTGGCCAGTCCAGTTACGCTGGAGTCACTAGTATTTAGGTGACACTATAGAAGCGGCCGCGACAACTTGTCCACGTGGAATTCTAAGCTTAGGATCCCAATGTGCTGGAAAGTCCGCATCAGCTCCTCCGGTAATTCGATCCGCGGCGAAAGCGTCTCCAGGCAATCGCGCAGTTTTTCAAGCGTGTTCATTTTCATGTAAGGACATTCACTACAATTGCAGTTCTCGTTCGGAACGAAGTAAAACTTCTTGTGCGGCGCCAGACGCTTCAAGGAATGCTGCACGCCGCTCTCCGTCATCACGATAATCTCGTCGGCATCGGCCGAGGTACACCACTCGATGATCGCGGTGGTGGAACCGATAAAGTCTGCGTGCCTCAGGATCTCCGGAGGGCATTCCGGGTGGGCGGCGATCTTTGCGTGCGGATGCTCCGCGCGTGCGGCCGCAAGTTTGCGGGCAGCGAAGGTGGAATGGACAACGCAGGCCCCCTGCCAGATCTTCATGTTCTGCCGGCCGGTTTCCTTCTTCACCCAATTGCCCAGATTTACGTCAGGCAGAAAAAGAATCGGCTTGTCGGCAGGGATCGAATTGACGATTCTCGCGGCATTTCTGGAAGTACACAGGATGTCACTCTCCGCCTTCACTTCCACCGAGGTGTTGATATAGCTGACAATCACATACTCCGGATGAGCCTTGCGAAAGGCCGCGATCTGCGGGGCCGGGCAACTGTCCACCAGGCTGCACCCTGCCGCCAAATCCGGCAGCACCACGGTTCGCGTCGGGTTCACTACCTTGGCCGTTTCGGCCATGAATTTCACGCCGCAGAACGCGATCACTTCTCCCTCAAAATCGCGCGCTTTCCGGGCCAGCTCCAGGCTATCGCCTACGACGTCGGCCAAATCCTGAATCTCACCTTCCTGATAGTGATGCGCAAGGATAACCGCTTTCCTTTCGCGTTTCAGGTCGAGGATTTCGTCCGCAAGAGAGGTGGTAACGGGCACGGTTGCGTTCCTGCTTTCAGTCTAGCGCTTGGAGGTGTGCGTATTTCCCAATTGCAACTTAGCGCTACTTGGGAAACGAGGGATCCTTCCGCACATTCCACGCCTGCCATAAGTGCCGCCGGTCGTGCGCAGCGAACAGCGCGATGCGAACCCCCAGATTCATGCGCAACAATCTGGTAACGGCGCTGGGCGCCTTGATCTTGCCTAGATCCAGTCCGCTCGAATTTTTCACCACTTCCTGCATGTCCGGAATGGTCTTGCGAAAATCTTCGATGGCTTTCTGCGGATCCGGTCCCGGCGGAGAAACATATACCTTCGGCACTTTGAACTTTTGCTTAACGGGAGGTTCCATGGACCGCACGAACCAGCGGCTTACCCAGGAATATTTGAACGGAGGCTTGCCGAGTATCCCCTTCTTTCGTCCTTCCTCGATCACACCCCGAAGAGTTCCAATTTCTATCTCATGAATCTTGGCGATATGCGCCAGGCACTCCGCGATCGACCAAGAGCCGGGACGGGCTCGCCAGGAGAGCTGGTCATTGTTTAATCCCGCAATCAGTTGATCTGCATCCTGTCGAATGGCCCTGAATTGCTGGTCCAAACTCTCAAGTTCCGGTTCCATTGTGGCGATGCTACCACAGACGGCTCAAAACTCTCTTTGTCTTTGACGACTTAAGAACACAGGACCGAAGCCCCTCGCGGCCTTCCACTCTTAGTACTCCGTAATCCTGTGTAAGGCGAAAGACGCAGCGAGCCCCATAATGAAGCGCCAACGTGTCCATCGGCCAGTCCGAGTCAACCAGGATCCGAATCGCGCCGTCCTGACCGATAAGCATGGTTGTATGGGCACATTCTTCTCCGCACAGTACCGCCGCTTCTGCTGCGGAAAGGATTTCCTGAGCTCGTTCCACCAGACTCACGCTGTTCGTATCGGTTCAGAACTTCGAAACGTCTTGTATGTTAAAAACATCAAGAAGTTGTCGGACCGCAACCGGACTCTCATCGCGTCCATCTCAACTTGGTAGGAACACTCTGGAATGAAACGAAAGTTTGTGCAGCCGATCCTGGCAGTGGTGCTTTGCGTGGTGGGCGCAAATGCGCAAAGCCGCTTGCGGACGCCGATCAACCGTAATGTAACGGCGCGCCTGGAAGGCAATACCCATCCGCGAGCCAGAGCGAGTGCAGACCGAGGGTCGGTGGAGCCAAGCTTTGCATTGGCGGGGATTACTCTGTACTTCAAACCTTCGCCTGCCCAGAAGGCCGCCCTTGAGTCTCTTCTGGCGGATCAACAAAATCCCAATTCACGGCAGTTCCACCAATGGATTACTCCGGATCAGTTCGCCGACCGCTTTGGTGCAAGCAAAGCGGATTATGATCTCGTCACGGCATGGCTGCAATCGGAGGGATTTACCGTGGACGCCGCACCGCGGTCTCGTCGCTGGGTGACCTTCCGAGGTAACGCCGCCCAGGTGGAAAAGACCTTCAAGACTTCCATTCATCGTTATCAGGTGGATGGGCAGCTTCACTTCGCCAACGCAGACGATCCATCCATTCCGGCTGCCCTGTCCACGATGGTCCAGAACATTCGTGGTCTGAATGATTTTCGACTGAAGCCTCGGCTGCACCGCGGCGGATTAACGGCAAACTTCAACTTCTCGGATGGAACGCACGGCATGGTGCCCGACGATTTCGCCACCATCTACAACGTGATGCCTCTCTACAGCGCGGGAATCGACGGTACCGGACAGAAGCTCGTGATTGTAGGGCAGACCGCCATTATCGATTCCGATATTCAGAAATTCAGGACCAAGTTCAACCTGCCCGCGCAAACCATTCAGAAGGTTCTCGTCTCCGGCTCCAGCGATCCAGGGATCTCTTCCGGAGATATCGAGGAAGCAAACCTTGATCTTCAGTGGGCGGGAGCGCTGGCGCGAAACGCACAAATCATCTATGTATATTCAACCGATATACACCAATCTATTGAATTCGCCATCGATCAGAACCTGGCGCCGGTGCTGTCGGCCAGCTACGGAATTTGCGAGCCGTACGACCTGATCGATCTGCCCTCCAATCAGATGACGGCTCAGCAAGCCAACGCACAAGGCATCACTTGGATCAACGCCTCGGGCGACGTGGGCGCCTCTGACTGCGAGGATTTTTCAGCCGTCATCGCGCAAACGGGTTTGGCGGTGGATACGCCCGCCGACATTCCGGAGGTCACCGGTGTGGGAGGAACGCAGTTCAATGAAGGGCTTGGCGCCTTCTGGGCGCCATCGAATAACGCCAACAGTGCATCGGCTCTGTCTTACATCCCAGAAGTTGTGTGGAACTCGACGATCCTGGACGGCACGCTCTCGGCCAGCGGCGGCGGCACGAGCGTCCTTTTCGCAAAGCCGGTTTGGCAGACGGGACCCGGTGTGCCGAGTGGTGGTTTTCGCCACACGCCGGATATCTCTTTCAATTCATCCTCCAAGACTCCGTATTACGTGATGAGCCAAGGGGCAGCGGGCTACTTCTATGGCACCTCAGCCGCGGCGCCCAGCTTGGCCGGTATTCTGACACTGCTGAACCAATACCTGGTTTCCACGGGCGCGCAGAAACAGCCTGGGTTGGGCAACATCAATCCGGCTCTTTATCGCCTGGCGCAAGTAAGCCCCGAAGTATTTCATGACACCAAGAGCGGCGACAATATTGTTCCCTGCGCCCTGGGCTCGCCCGATTGCGTAAACGGCGCGGTCGGATTTCCAGCTACGGTGGGCTTTGACCGGGCAACCGGGCTGGGCAGCATCGACACCGATGCGTTCATACACAAGTGGACGAACTCAGCGCCGGCGGGATCGGTCGTGGTGCCGTCCATCGATCAAATTCCTGTTTTTCAGACCGGCGACCAGTGGACTTTCCTGCTCACGCTGAATGAGGAAGCGGGAGTGGGTACAACTCTGCTGTCCATGACCGTGGACGGAAAGCCCTTCGATTTAGGCGTGTTCACTACTACCACGATCCCGGCTCGCGGCTACATTGTTTCCAGGCAAATTAGTCTGACGCAGCTCTCGGTGCCGAAGTCTGTGGTCTTTGGGTTTAGTGGAATCGACGCGAATAACCGCACCTGGACACAGGAGTTCTCGGCTCAATTCCGCGGGCCCTTCGTCAAGCTAACCGTAGCCGGCGCGGGCAACGCAGCTTCCGGCTCCCAAGCGTATGCTCCCGGAATGTTGCTTAGCTTATATGGCACACAGATGGGCGACTCCGCTGTTGCCGCAACCGCCATCCCTTTGCCCGCGATCCTCGGCGGATTCGAAGCGTGGGTAAATGATGTTCCGGCGCCCCTCTATTTCGTCTCGCCGGGGCAGGTGAACATCCAGATCCCGTACGAGACGCAATCCGGTACGGCAACCCTGGTGGTCGGCAATCCGTATGATTCCGCCATCTTCCGATTCCCGGTAACCACAGCAGCCCCCGGCGTCTTCGCCTCAAACGGTTTCACGGTTCCCTCTAAGTCCGTCCAACGGGGGCAGACTACCATCCTGTTCATCACGGGTGAAGGTCGTGTGACGCCGTCGTTGCCCACAGGCACCACGCCGGACCCTGGCACAGCCATCGCTCGCCTGCCCAAGCCAAGACTTGCCGCAAGCATGACCATCGGCGGCCAGCCGGCCACCATCCAATTCATTGGCATCCCCAGTGGCTTGGTAGGAGTAACTCAGGTGAACTTTACTGTTTCGAACGACACGCCGCTCGGAGTGCAGCCGGTGGTCGTGACCATCGGAACCGTCCAATCCCCGCCCGTGAATATCACGGTAACCGAGTAGCGCATTTATTGACAGCCGTCAGGCAAGTTGCGGACAATAGAGGAGCCCACCTCAAATGCGGATGTGGCGGAATTGGCAGACGCGCTAGATTCAGGTTCTAGTTCTCGCAAGGGAGTGGAGGTTCAAGTCCTCTCATCCGCACCAAATAAGTTGTCAGCTTTCAATCGAGTGCAGCCCTTCGCTGACGGCATCGTTCTTCGCTGAATGTTGATGTGCCCACGACTGTGCCTCCATTTCTCGCCAACGCCGATGTATGATCGGGTTCAAGATGACCGAAATCATCCTCGACGGAGCGGACTGGAAAACGGCGGCTGATTTTTACACCGCCTTCCTTGCATCGGTTCAAGCACCCGATTGGCACGGTCACAACCTAGATGCTCTGTGGGATTCCATCACAGGTGGCGACATCAACGGACGAAATCTTCCATACATCATTCACATCATTGGGACAGGAAAGATGTCGCCGGAAGCAAAGACTATGTTGGATCGTTTTCGTTCACTGATCGAAGATGCAGTAGCCAAGGGGTTCCAAGTAGAACTGGTGTGCGACTAGAACTGGCTGCTCCGCAGCCGTGAAGCGTGCCGCTTCACGATCTTGATGGAATTTGTTCTCATCATCTGCGGCTGGTGGGACGGCTTGAGACACGAACCCCTTACCGAAAAGGGATTCGTATCAAAATCCTGCGTATTGGAGCCGCACGGAATCGGCACACTTCGTTTTAGCGTGTGCAGCATAACCAAGTTCTGATTCACATGGGGTCGGACCATCGCACGATGCGTTCAGGTCCGGGTCCAACTTTTACGTGCTCGAATCAACGCCTTTGGAGAATGATTCCTTCTTGTCGAAGTTCCCAAGCCTTTCAGCATGGTCTCGTTCTTCTCCAGTACCCTTCTTTTTACCGATCACTTTAGCCGCCTGCCAGCATGGAAACGCCAGAAGGAAGTCGGGTCCGGTTGCGTCCTTACAACACGACAGGCTTTCGCCTGCATCACTAGCTACACAAATTGAAATTTCCAGGAGTGGTGTCCCTGTCCGAACACCCCAAACGTACACCCATGTCGTATCTCTCGCCTGGATGGGAGACGCATATCTCGGGAGTGCGGTATATCCCCGCTGATTACGGGTGGCGTGCCTGCGACGGCAAGCGCCATCGGGCGATCAACCGTGCGATTAGTGCTCCGAGCCAGGACAAAACCGAGCCAGCGAACAAGAGAAATCCAGCTACGGCCAACCAAGCGGGAAGTTGGTATAGGCTGCGGTCCACGATTCATCCAGGTGGGTCATTTCTGGATTGGAGGTAATTGTGAAGCGTCATCCAGATCAGGCCGATTGCGTAGCAAGCTACTCCGATCAGGCCGAACTTCCCTGTACGCCCCAATTTCATGCCACTTCGATGCTACCACGTCGTCGAACAGTTTGGCGTTCAGATACATCTACTTCACCTATCTGTCCAGAAAGTTGACGGAACCGGGAATCGGGTTTAAGATGAGGAAGTGAAAAAGTGCTTCGTCTACCTGCGTGTCAGCGGCAAGACGCAAGTGGATGGGGATGGCTTCGCCCGTCAACTTGCGGCGGTGAAGTCCTACGCAAAAGGCCACGGCATCAAAATCATCAAGAGTTTCCGTGAGGAAGGTGTCAGCGGAACCAAAGAATTGGCGAACCGTCCAGCCTTCTCGGAGATGCTGGAGGCACTACACAGCAATGGCGTGAAGTTGGTCCTGGTAGAACGCCTGGATCGTCTGGCGAGGGATTTGATGATCCAGGAGAGCATCATCCAAGACCTGAAGCGCAGCGGTTTCCAGCTTGTCAGTGTGGCCGAGCCAGACCTGTGCAGTGATGATCCGTCCCGAAAATTGATGCGGCAAGTTTTGGGAGCATTTGCGGAGTACGAGAAGAACATTCTCGTGCTCAAACTTCGGGGAGCGAAGCAGCGTTTGAAGGCGAAGACTGGAATCGCACACGAAGGTGCGAAACCGTTTGGATTTTACGAAGGTGAACAGGCTGTGCTGGAGAAGATGAAAACTTTCCGTTCATCCGGCATGGCCTATGACAAGATTGCGGCGGCATTGAACGAAGAGGGCATCCAGCCCCGGCGTGGAAGTAAGTGGCATCCCTTCAGCGTCAGCAAAATTCTGTCCAAGCATGGCGTGCTCAAGGGTATTGGGAAAAATGGGTGATATTGCAGGAACCGTCTATCAGCGACCGGGAACTAAAAAGCGGTGGCTGAAATTTTACGTGGACGGCAAACCAGTTCGGGAGTCGTCTGGCAAAGAAGATCGTGAGGAAGCCGTGGAGCGGCTGAAGACCCGCATTGCTGAATCGAAGCCGAAGGACAAGCGAAGCATCGGCGTTCTGCTCGACGGGCTGGTTGAAGATTACGAAATCAACGGCAAGAGTGTGGATTGGGCGAAGCTGGTTGTTGATACCCATCTGCGTCCGCACTTTGGCGCTATGAGAGCGGAGAAGTTGTCGAAGCAAGATGTCAGAACTTACATCCTGAAGCGGAAGAATCTTGGCCGCAAGAATGCCACCATCAACCGGGAAATTTCATTGTTGCGTCGGGCGTTCAATCTGGCCGAAGTTCCATTCCCCAAAGTTCAAAAGCTGGAAGAAAACAACGTGCGCCGGGGATTTCAAAGCCCGGAGAACTTCGCACAAATCCTATCCAAACTTCCAGAACATCTTCGTCCGATTGCCGTTTTCGCCTACGAGACCGGGTGTCGCCGGGGAGAAATCCTTGGACTGAAGTGGGAACAGGTTGATCTCGACAATTCTGTGATCCGCTTGGAAGCTGGCGAGACGAAAAATGGTGAAGGTCGGACCATCCCATTAGCAGATTCCATTGTTCGGTCGCTTCGCTACGTTCCAAGAGAATCCGAGTTCGTCTTCACTTATCGTGGGAAACCGATCAAGTCCATCAAGTCGGGATGGAGTAGCGCCTGCCGGGAGGCGAAGCAGCCGGGTGTCCTTTTTCACGATCTGAGAAGAACTGCCGTCCGAAATTATTCCAGGGCGAGAGTGCCGGAACGGGTCATCATGAGCATCACCGGGCACAAGACCCGATCCGTCTTCGACCGCTACAACATCGTAGACGAAGCCGATCTTCATGACGGTGTTCAGAAGCTCCAAGAAGCGAGAGCCGCCAGCGGTGTGCGTTTTGAACGCTATCTCAAAGGGTCGCTGGATGCGCTCTTTGAGGAGTAGGATGGGTCTCACTTCATGCTGAAACACGTACCGAAGATACTGGCTCTCCTTGGCGCTGGCGCAACGATCACCGCTCTACTCGCCGCAGTTTTCATTGAACAATACAGCCTACACGTATTTTTCCGCTATGACTACGAGTGGATGCAGTACGTCGTGCTCCCAATGTTGGTGGCTGGCATTCCAATTGGATTCTTCGGAACGATCTGGTGGGCACGGCGGTGGAATTCTGGCGCTCGGATCGGAACAGCAGTTGCGCTCTTCCTGGCCTGCGGCGCAATGATGATGGTTCCTGGCAACGTTCACGGCGCAGGCGGTTTGCTCATCCTGACATTCATTCCGGTGTTGCTTCTCGGAGTAGTTCTCTTGATCTTCGGGCTGGCGGGGAGAGCGTCAACATGACCCGCTTCCAACACACCCGGTCGATCCAATGGACCATGGCAGATGGGAACCCATTTCGGATTTTCACTGTGCCCGACGACTGTGCCCACGCAAAAGACAATCGGGCACAATCCGGCACGGCATCGCTGGCGAAGTCATTGAAAAATTACGGCAGCATGAATGAGTGTGGTCGTAATTTTGGATTCAGGTTCTAGTTCTCGCAAGGGAGTGGAGGTTCAAGTCCTCTCATCCGCACCAATAACAACGCTGACAATCTCATTCAGTTACGAGTGACGGAGTGCGTTCGCCCTGTGGTCCGACTGCGACGATCTGTGCTCGGATGTGGACGCACGCACTGGTAAACTTTACTGACAGGGCAAATTTCATGGGGCAGCTTGAGCTATGGATCGGACTCGTTGAGCTTAAGCCCCATGATCGTCGTGCGTACGGCCCTGCCGGGGCCTTCACCAACATCATTACGTGGGCGAGTGACCAGGAAAGTTTTCGGCAAAAGGCCGTGATCATAGCGTCCACCCTCGATATGTTTGTTGTCGATGTCGAGGGTGCCGAGCCTGTCGCAGAACGAGCTGAAAAGTGGAGTATGACCGAGGAAACCGACGACATGATTCAGCGTGCCGAAGTCAGCCCCGATGCAATTGTTTACGGCACTTTCCATCGATATCCCAATGACGAAGCCTGAAGGTTGCAATTTTGATTAGACTGCTTCGCAGCCGTGAAGCTGCCGCTTCACGGTCTTGATGGAATTTTTTGTCTTCATTTGCGGCTGGTGGGACGGCTTGAGACATCAATCCCTACCGAAAGGGATTCGTATCAAATCCTGCGTATTGGAGCCGCACGGAATCGGCACACTTCGTTTTAGCGTGTGCAGCATAATCAAGTTCTGATTCACATGGGGTCAAACCATCGCAAGTTGCTTTCAGGTCCAGGTCGAATATTTTACTCGCGACCGCGGGGCGAAACTACTTTACCCGCGACAGCCGATTCAGGATTTCCGCTTTCTCGGCCCCAAGGATGTCCACCTTGCTCTGCGGATCATATTTCTGAGCGGTCATGTAACGGTCCGCCAGGTAATAATGAGCCGTGTCGAAGGCCTGTGTCGACTTTCGCCAATAGGTAGAGATCACGTACCGGTGCGGGGCGTGCGTTGCTTCATTGGGACCCCACACGAAGTCGGCCAGCACGAAGAGGCGGGAGTCGGAAATGGATGGTTCATTCCAGAGTGCGTGGCGGCTTTGATCCGATGCTTCGATGGTGGCGAAAAACAAATCTTGCAACTCTCTGCCGGCTCCTTTGGTGAGAAGTGCCAGGTGGATGCCGTAATCAGAACCGATGCCCGTGGCCGCCGAAAAGAGAAGCGCGTCGAGGTCCTTTGAGATTTGAACCGAAGAGGCTTGGGGTGAGCGGGCGTAACCTTGTGGGGTGGTGTAGCATTGGCGCTGCTCCGGCCAGTCCACGCAGATGGATGCGGGAGCGCCGGAATCAGCCTTGGGTTCATTCAGCATGACGTCCCGGCCTTGAAACTTGAGGGCGGACTGCGCGCACAGACCGAAGACGCAAAGAGGGACCAAGCGCGCCGAGAGAGACACTCTACTCACAGTACCGTAAGACCACCTCGACTTCGCGCGCAACACCCGGGAAATCGCTTAAGGTAGACGAGACCGATCCCATCCTCCCCCCAGAGCTTCTACCAGCGAGACGCTCGCGGAGAGCCTTCGCGTTAAGAGGGTTACCTGGGTTCGTTCCGCATTTAAGGCTGCGGCTTGGGAGGTGATCACCGTCAGATAACTCGTTGTCCCGGCCCGATATTGGGCGTTTGAAATCGCCAGAGCCCGATTTGCAGATTGAAGAGTCTCCGCCACTTGGCCGGCTTCTATTTCCAGGACTCGCAGCGCGGCCAGATTGTCTTCCACCTGCTGTAGTGCGGTCAGCACCGTCTGACGATACTGTGCGACGGTTGCGTCATAAGCCGCTCGCTCGCCCGCGACCACGCCGCGCCTTCGTCCGGCATCAAACAGCGTCTCCGCAAGTTGCGGCCCCACTGACCAAAAGCGGCTCGGCCAACTGAATAGTTTGCCGATGGTTGAACTCTCCAGGCCCCCCGTGGCGCTCAGCGACAGCGAAGGGTAATAAGCCGCCATTGCAATTCCGATTTGCTCATTTGCGGAGGCGACTCGACGCTCAGCGCCGGCAATATCCGGACGGCGCTCCAATAGCTCAGAGGGCAGTCCAATTGGTACAGCCGGTGGCGCCATGGTCAAAGCCTGCGTGGGAATGGAAAGATCGGCCGGTGGTTTGCCCGTGAGGGTGGCGATGGCATGTTCAAACTGCGCCCGCTCGGCTTCCAGATCCGTCTTCTGCGCTTCAACCTGATGCAATTGGGACTCGGCCTGCGCTACATCCAGGTCCGATGCCACTCCCGCCGCGTCGCGATTCCTGGTCAGCGTCAAGTATTCCTGATAGGACGCAGCCGTGCGATTCAAAAGATCCATTTCCGTGTCCGTGCCGTGCAGTCCGAAGTAATCCCGCGCAAGTTCGGCTTGATAGAGCAGCTTGGCGTTCTCCAGATCTGCGGCGAAAGCTTGTGCTGTGGTCGAACTTGCCGTAACCCCACGCCGGATGCGGCCCCAGAGATCCGGCTCCCAGGACACATCGAACGGGATTTGATAGAACGTCCGCGTGCGAGAAGTGGCAGACGTACTCCCCACGGCCGCCGCGGTCGCGCCACCGGCGCCGCGGGACTCGGTCACTCCGGGGTTCAAGCTCACAACGGGAAACAGTGCCGATCGCGCGACTGTGATTTGTGCCTTGGCTTGCCGATATTGGGCCTCTGCTGCGATCACGTTTTGATTGGAAATGCTTACCTGCTCTTCCAACGCATTCAGCGCCGGATCTCCGTAGATTTCCCACCAGCGGCCCTTTTCAAACGCGTCACCCGGCGCAGCCTGTTTCCAGCCTTCCAATTGCGCTTCTTTAAAGCTCGCAGGCGCAGGCTCTTTGAAGGCGACCGGAGCAGGCACCGTGGGCCGCTTGTAGTTTGGCCCTACGCGGCAGGCTGCGCACCCAACCAGGAGCACGGCTAAGACTATCCGCTTCATGCGTGCGACTCCACTGGACCTTCCTGCGTTCGAGCGCCTGACCACCATGTCCGCAGCCGATCGAAATACAGATAGACCACGGGTGTTGTGAACAAGGTCAGCATCTGGCTTACCACCAAGCCGCCGATGATGGCGATCCCCAATGGTCTTCGCAGTTCCGAGCCTGTTCCTGTGCCCAAGGCCAGAGGAAACGCTCCCAACATCGCGGCCATAGTCGTCATCAGGATTGGCCGGAAGCGCAGCATGCACGCCTCATAGATTGCATCCCTGGAGGACTTGTGCTCATTCCGCTCTGCTGCAAGGGCGAAGTCGATCATCAGGATGGCGTTCTTCTTCACGATGCCGATCAAGAGAACGATCCCGATCATCGCGATAATGGTGAGCTCCGCTCTGGCAAGCAACAACGCCAGCAGCGCACCCACGCCCGCGGAAGGAAGCGTCGAGAGAATGGTGATGGGATGGACGGTGCTCTCATACAAAATCCCGAGCACCAGATAGACCGCGATAATTGCGGCCGCGATCAGCCAAGGCTCGCTTTCGAGCGACTCCTGATAGGCCTCGGCCGTCCCCGAAAATACCGTCTGCACATTCGCCGGTAGTCCCGCCTCCACCGACGCCTGTTTCACGGCATTCACCGCATCCCCCAGCGCGGCGCCCTCCCGAAGATTAAAGGAGATCGTGTTGGAGGGGAACAATCCTTGGTGCGCCACCGATAGAGCCGCGACCTCCGGCGCAAACCGCGCGAACGCTGTCAGAGGAACGTCCGCTCCGGTCGGAGAGTGCACATAGATATCTCGAAGGATCAGGGGACTGCGCCAATACTGCGGAGCGGCCTCCATAATGACGTGATACTGATTGAGCGTCGAATACATGTTCGACACCGGCCGCTGCCCGAACGCGTCGTACAGGGTGTTGTCAATCAATTGCGGCGAAATCCCAAAGCGAGCCGCGGTCTGGCGATCGTAGGCAACAAACACCTGCTGGCCATGATTCTCCAAATCGCTGTTCACGTCGGCGATAACGGGAATCCTGCGCATCACCTCCTGCATCTTCGGCCCCCACTTGGTCAATTCCTCCACGCTGTCACTGCGCAGCGTGAATTGATATTCGGCGTTGCTCTGCCGGCCTCCGATACGCAGATCCTGCGACGCATTGATGAACATTTGTGCGCCGGCGACCTGCGATAGCTTCGGCCGTAGCCGGGCAATAATCTCCGGCGCGGCCACCTTTCGCTGATTGAGCGGCTTCAACGAAATAAACACACGCGCGCTATTGGTCGCCCCGCCGCGGCCGCCGCCCACCTGCCCGATCGCCGTATCTACCGCGGGATCCTGATTGATGATCGTGATGAACTGCTTCAACATTTGATCCATCTGCTCAAAAGACGTATCCTGATCGGCTCGAATATTGCCGTTCAGCCGGCCGGTATCCTGAATCGGAAAAAATCCCTTCGGAATTCGAATCACCAGGTAGACGTTGAGGGCGATGGTCGCCAGCAGGATCAGAGCAGTGGCCAGCGAATGCCGCAGCACAAACTGGAGGGAGCGCCCGTACCAATCCACGATCTTCGTGAATCCCTGTTCCGTCTTGCGATAGAGCCATCCATGCTGCTTTTCCTGCTTCAGCAGGTGCGCACACATCATGGGCGTCGTTGTCAGCGAAATAACCATCGAAAGCAAAATGGCGATGGAGAGCGTCACCGCAAATTCGCGGAACAGCCGGCCCACTAAGCCGCCCATCAGCAGGAGCGGGATGAAGACCGCGATCAGCGAAATGCTGATGCTCAGCACCGTGAATCCGATTTCCCTGGCTCCCTTCGACGCCGCCTCCATCGGACTCATTCCCTGCTCCAGATACCGCGTGATGTTTTCGATGACGACAATGGCGTCGTCCACTACAAATCCCGTAGAGATAGTCAACGCCATCAGGGAAAGATTGTCCAGGCTGTAGTCCAGCAGGTACATCACTCCAAATGTCCCGATCAGCGATACCGGCACAGCCACGCTCGGAATGAATGTCGTACGAACATTGCGGAGGAACAAAAACACCACCAGCAACACCAAGGCGATAGAGATGAGCAGCGTCCACTCCACTTCGCGAACGGAGGCGCGAATCGTCACTGTCTGGTCCATCGCCTGCTTCATCTCAATCCCTGCCGGAATGGAAGCCTGCAGTTGCGGGAGAGCCTGCCGAAGGCGATCCACCACGCGAATGATATTCGCGCCCGGCTGGCGAAAGACGATCACCGGGATGGAAGGCTTCCCGTTCGTATATCCCGCATTGCGCAAGTCTTCCGGCCCATCCACGGCTTGCCCGACATCCGAAATCCGAACAGCCGCGCCGTTGCGGTAGGCGACGATCAAACCCGTGTATTCCGATGCCTTGAAGATCTGGTCGTTCGCCCCGATTTCCCAGGTTTGCGAGCCGTAAGAAAGATGACCCTTCGGCGTGTTCGCATTGGCGCTCGCAAGGACGGTCCTTATCTGTTCAAAACCGATGCCGTATTTGTGAACCGCTTGAGGGTTCAATTCAATGCGTACTGCGGGAAGCGAGCTTCCCCCCACGGTCACCTGCCCCACCCCCGGTATCTGCGACAGCTTCTGCGCCACTACCGTGGAAGCCGCATCATACATCGCTGTCTTCGGGATCCTTTCCGACGTCAGCGCCAAAATGTAAATCGGCGAGTCGGCAGGATTCACCTTTCGGTAGGAAGGGTTGCTCGGCAGGTTCGCGGGTAAGTTGCCGCGTGCCGCGTTGATCGCCGCCAACACGTCGCGCCCGGCCGCATCGATGTTCCGGTCCAGCTCAAATTGGAGCGTGACGGAACTTGAGCCGAGTCCGCTCGACGACGTCATCTCGGTAACGCCCGCAATTCGCCCGAACTGGCGCTCCAGCGGAGTCGCCACAGACGACGCCATTGTCTCCGGACTCGCCCCGGGAATACTGGCGCTAACCGAAATGGTGGGGAAATCTACTTCCGGCAGTGGAGATACCGGCAACAGTCGGAAAGCCACCCCCCCTGCCAGGGCAATCGCGATGGTCAAGAGCCACGTTGCTACCGGCCGGTGAATGAAGATCTCAGAGAAGCTCATGCAGCCTGCCTTGGCCGGAATCGTTGGGCCATCCGCTCAAACCACAGATAGATGACAGGGGTCGTGTAAAGCGTCAGCGCCTGGCTGAAGATCAAACCTCCGATGATCGTGATGCCTAACGGGCGTCGCAGTTCAGACCCGAATCCCGAGCCCAAAGCCAGCGGGACTCCCCCCAGCAATGCCGCCATCGTCGTCATCATGATGGGACGGAAGCGCAGAAGGCAGGCCTGGTAGATGGCATCTTCCGGACTCTTTCCCTCATGACGCTCCGCATCGAGAGCAAAGTCGATCATCATGATGGCGTTCTTCTTCACAATGCCGATTAACAGTACGATTCCAATCAGCGCAATCACACTAAAGTCATTTCGAGTAATCATGAGCGCCAGGAGCGCCCCTACCCCAGCGGAAGGAAGCGTCGAGAGAATTGTCAGGGGATGAATGTAGCTCTCATACAGCACCCCCAGAACGATATAGACCGTCACCAGCGCGGCTAGAATCAAAATGGGTTCGTTCGCGAGCGATGCTTGAAACGCCGCCGCTGTGCCCTGAAAGGCGGATTCAATGCTCTGCGGCAGATGCAACTCCTCTTTCACGCGATCCACGGCCTTGATCGCCTCGCCTAACGAGACACCCGGCGCCAGGTTGAACGAAAGCGTAATCACGGGAAACTGCCCCTGATGATTCACGGTCACAGGCACGGGATGGAGCTCCACATGCGAAAACGCGCTCAACGGAACCTGATCTCCCCCGCGAAACACGGCCCGCGATGCCGCCACACCGTTAAAGACACTGGAAGCCGACGAAGAACCTGCACCGGTCAATACGGTCTGCGGCGCATTCCCTGAGGTGTTCACCGGCCCCCTCGAAAGCGCCGATGAAGACGATCCCCCGGATACCAAGCCTGTGCTCTGGTTCTGACCCGTCCGTATATACAGATCGCGCAGATCTTGAGGATTCTTCTGGAACCCCGGCATCAACTCCATCACAACGTGATATTGGTTGAGCTGCGTGAACATCGTGGAGACTTGGCGCTGGCCGTAGGCATCGTAGAGCGTCTGGTCGATCGACGCGGGCGTGATACCGAGCCTTGCCGCTGTATCACGGTCATACACCAGTCTTGCTTGTAGCCCCTGCTGCTGAAGATCGCTCGCAACATCCCGCAGTTCGGGAAGCTCCTGCAGTTTCGCCACCATCTGCGGGGCGTAGATATTCAGCTCGTCCGGTTTGGGATCCTCCAGAGTGTATTGAAACTGGGTGCGGCTCACCCGATCCTCCACGGTCAAATCCTGTACCGGCTGCATGAAAAGCGTAATGCCGGCTATTTCGCCTAGCTTCGGCTGAAGTCTGCGAATCACCTCCGTGGCGCTAATGGAACGGTCATCCAGCGATTTCAAGTTGATCTGAATGCGGCCGCTGTTGAGCGTCACATTCGTCCCATCTATCCCAATGAAGGAGGACAAGCTCTCCACAGCCGGGTCCTTCAGGATTACTGCCGCCAATGCCTGTTGCCGCCTGGACATTTCGGAAAACGAAATCGTCTGATTCGCTTCCGTCACGCCTTGAATCACGCCCGTGTCCTGGATGGGGAAGAACCCCTTGGGGATCAAGATGTAGAGCACGATAGTAAGCGCCAGCGTTCCTACGGCAGCCAGCAGCGTCACTGTCTGGTGTTGCAGCACGAACTTCAGACTCTTGCCGTATAGGTCAATTACCTTTTCATAGGCGCGCTCGGATACTTTAAACAGACGCCCCTGCTTCTCTTCGGGCTTGTGCTTCAACAATCGGGCCGACATCATGGGTGTGAGCGTCAAAGACACTACTGCCGAAACCAAAATCGTGACGCTCAACGTAATAGCGAACTCGCGGAACAATCTGCCGACGATGTCACCCATGAACAACAGCGGAATCAGCACGGCGATCAACGAAATGGTTAGCGAAACGATTGTAAAGCCGATTTGCTGGGCGCCTTTGAGAGCGGCGTCCAGCGGCTTCTCTCCCTGCTCCACATAGCGGCTGATGTTCTCGATCATCACGATGGCGTCGTCCACCACGAATCCCGTGGAAATGGTCAAGGCCATCAGCGAAAGATTGTTCAGGCTGTATCCCAGCAGATACATCACCCCAAACGTTCCGATCAGCGAAAGCGGCACGGCTACACTCGGAATGATGGTGGCGGCGAAGTTTCTCAGGAACAGAAAGATCACCATCACCACCAGCGCCACCGTCAGCACCAATTCGAATTCAACATCTTTCACCGATGCACGAATCGTGGTGGTGCGGTCGGTCAGCACCTGCACGCGCACGTCCTCCGGAAGGCTGGACGTGAGCTGCGGAAGCAGTTTCTTGATCCCGTCCACTACGGAGATGATATTCGCGCCCGGCTGCCGCTGAATGTTGACAATCACTGCGGGGTCCGCGTTCATCCACGCGGCTTGCCGCACATTTTCCGTATCATCAATCACGTGAGCCACGTCCGTCAGCCGCACCGGTGCTCCATCGCGATACGCCACAATCAACCCTGCATAATCCGAGGTGGAGAGAAGCTGATCATTCGCCCCGATCTGCACGGATTGGTGCGCCCCGTCGAAATTGCCCTTCGCCTGATTGACGTTTGCCGCGGAAATTGCGGAGCGAATGTCTTCCAGGTTCAGTCCGTAGGAGGCAAGCAGCGTGGGATTGGCTTGGATTCTGGTAGCAGGCTTCTGTCCCCCGCTAATGCTGACGAGCCCTACGCCTTGAAGCTGCGAGATCTTCGGCGCCAGCCGCGTGTCCGCCAAGTCCTCCACCTTCGCGAGCGGGCGCGTCGCCGACGTCAGCGCGAGCGTGAGAATCGGCGTATCGGCAGGATTCGTCTTGTTATAGATCGGGGGAGCGGGCAGATCCGAAGGAAGAAACGTACCCGATGCATTAATTGACTGCTGTACTTCCTGCTCCGCGATATCGATGTTCAGGTTCAGATTGAACTGGAGTGTGATAACAGAGCTCCCGTCGGAGCTCGTGGACGTCATCTGCTGCAGCCCGGGTACCTGTCCGAATTGGCGCTCCAAAGGCGCTGTCACAGAGGAAGCCATCACATCCGGACTTGCTCCGGGATAGAACGTTACCACTTGAATCGTCGGGTAATCGACCTCGGGCAGCGCGGAGACGGGTAATTCGCGAAAGGCCACCCATCCTGAAAGAAGAATCGCCACCATCAACAAGGAGGTCGCCACAGGCCGCAATATGAAGATCCGCGATGGATTCATTTCGCACGGCCCTTGCCCTTTTGCGGTTGCTTCTGTTCGCCCTGAATCTCCGCCCGGACATGAGCGCCATCCTGCAGCCGATCCGCTCCTGTCAGCACGATCTCATCGCCGGCCGACAATCCGGACGTAATCTCCGCCTCCTCACCCTCCATGGTTCCGATCGTGATGTTGCGCATGGTTACGGTGGAGTCGGGATTCACGACGTACACGTAGCTGTTGGTGGAGGTCCGCTGAATGGCCGCGCTCGGAATCAGGACTACCCCGCGCTTCTCCTCCACCAAGAGGCGGACGTTTACAAATTGGTTCGGGAACAGTGCGCTGGACTTGTTATCGAATGTCGCCCGGATGCGAACGGTACCTGTCGATTGGTCGATCTGGTTATCTACTGTCGTAAGCTGCCCCTGCGCGATCCGATTCTTCATTTCCCGGTCATACGCATCCGCGGTCAGGGTTCTTCCAGCCCGCAGTTTCCCCAGTACCTGCGGAAGCTGATCCTCGGCCAGGGTAAACAACACGCTGATCGGATTGATCTGTGTGATCACCACCAGCCCATTCGCATCCCCTGCGTGCACGATGTTGCCTCGATCTACCAGGCGAAGCCCGACACGACCGGTTAAAGGCGCTGTGATCTTGGAGTAGGAGATGTTGAGCTTGACTGCTTCGATCAAACCCTGGTCGGACTGAACGACGCCTTCCGCTTGCGTGACTGCGGCGCGCTGAGTAGCCACCTGCTGCTCCGGGATCGCATTTTGTTTCAGCAACTGTTCATAGCGCCCAAGGTCGAGCTTGGCATTGGCGAGCGTAGCCTGGTCGCGCAAGAGCTGCCCTTCATATTGGGTCAACTGCGCATGGAACGGGCGCGGGTCGATCTCCATCAGAAGGTCGCCCTTGTTGACTAGGTCGCCCTCTTTATATAGAACTTGCGTGAGCTCGCCATCCACCCGGCTGCGCACGGTGACCGTGTTAATCGGCGTTACTGTGCCTAACGCATTGATGTAGACGCCGATGTTACCTTTACGAGCGCGGATTGCGACGACGGGTGTTTCGGATTCCCCTGATTTGTTACCCTTTTTCCCCTGCTTCGCATTCGCCGGCTCGCGCGCGGCTGTCGCGCGAGGCCCCATAAAATAAGCCGCAATCGCGGCAACGAGTGCTATCGCGGCGATCCATACCAGCTTTGAATTGAAATGACTTCGGGAATGTGCTGTTGTCGCTTCGGCCACACTCGTATCCTTGGCCCCATACAGGGAATCCGGGATGAGTGCAGCACTTCGCGTGCCAGAGCTCGTCCAACTCCATCCAGGACCAGGCCGAAATGTGTGTAGGATTACTCTTGCCGAAAGCCGGTCTGGACTGTCAGCGCTCTTACGCTCGTTGAGACTTGCGCCGCCAGACCATCCAAATACCGGTCACCGCCAGTCCCACAGTCAGCACCAGAATCGACGAAGGTACGGGTACGCTCGAAGGCGGCGGCGGTGGCGGCGCCTGTGGCGTACCGCTAATCGCGATGCCTTCCAGAAGCACGCCTGGATTACCGATGTTGGTGACAAGACCTGAGCTGAGGTTCACGGACCCAAACGGATCAAAGAAGTCCGTCAATACCGCTGCGTATAAGGTTCCGTTCGCCGGGTGGAACTGCATGCCTGAAATTCGCGTGTTGTCCGGATTGGAAAACTGACTGAAGTTGAGATCTTTGACGAAGGTGCGAACCCCGGTCGTCGTATTCACCGTATACAACGCGTCAAAGTCGGCGAGATAGAGCACGTTTGACGAATTAAACGCCAGGCCACCTCCGGTAACTCCTCCCTGATTCGATCCCACGGCTGTGGCGAGCCCTGTGGACGTGTTGATGGTATAGAGCTGGCCTCCGCCCGTTATTGCAAAAAGTACTCCATCGGAGCGGAAGGTGAGATCGCTGAATCCCTGAGTCACACCCGTTCCCCCGACCAATGTTCCTGCCCCTGTGGTTGTATTGATGGTGATCAGTTGACGCCCCGATGCGACAAGCCTGGGAGAAGCCCCTCGGGCAGGCTGCACCAAGACTTCGGAGTTGACTGGAGCCGCAATGCCATACAGCACGCCGCCCGGAGAAAACGCGAGTCCGCCTACGCCGCTAAATCCGGTAGCGCCAATGAGCGTCCCCGCGCCGGTGCTGATGTTGATGCTGTAGAGGCTGGATGAGCCTCCTGCGACGCCCGTTACACCGTATACCGCATTGGATTGAGCCGACGCGATACCCGCGACAAAAATGAGCGAACTAAGGCAGGACACGAACCGAAGTTTCATGACTCTTTCCTTGTGTACCACTGCTTAAATAATGGCCGCACTGCACAAACGGCTAATGGTACGTATAGTTACATACTAAATTTGCAACTGTCAAATGCAGTCTCAGGAGAGAACTTTCTCTCTCGTCAAGAGATAGCTCAGTCCGGAAGACATCGGCCCACCTAACGCCCGCATGGATCCGATAAGCAATCTTACTTAGAACTGGAAGCGCAGGGAGAAGTCCAGTCGGCGATTGGCCGACTGCGTCGCACCACCAAAGCCGCCGCCAACTCCGAGCGATTGCCCGAATAGCGTGGAGCTCAAATTGCCCGTAGGAGCGCTCGGATTCACGGTGTTGATCACGTTGCGGATCTGGACATTCAGAGTGACGTTGTAGCGCCGGCTACCGCCGTTGCCATTACCGTCAAAATTGCCACCGCCTCCGCCGGCAAAGCCGCCACCTCCACGGCCACCGCCTCCGCCGCCGCGGTTCCCACCACCGCCGAAGCCGCCGCCGCCAAAGTTGCCACCGCGTCCACCCCCACGGCCACCGGCGCCCCGGTTCGCATTGGCAGGCCCCGTATTGCGCTCACCGAAGCTCCACGTGCGGCTTACACGCATGTTGATGCTCACAGTCCCGTAAGCTTCGCCATAATTACGAGGAATGATGGTCTGCCCTGGCAGAGGATTGGTATCGAACGTTCCCCAAGGAGTTACGCGAACGCTGGGCCGCGAGAGATCCGTAGCAAACGCCGGCCGGTCGTTGAAGATCGAATCGCCATTCAAATCCTTGCCGGTAGTGATGTTGAACGGAGGCGCGGTATTCATTTCGATAATCGGATTCAACCGGATGCCCATCGGCGCGCTTACGTTGCCGCCCATCTGGAAGCGATGGCGGATGTCGAAACCGGCGCGCCCCCACTCCGTGGAGAGATCGTAGTTGTTCGCCGGGAATGTTCCTGAGCTGTCTGTATCGGATGAGGCGTGCCCATAGGTGTAATTGCCGAACATCTGAATGTAATTGGTGATCCGGCCATTTAGATTGGTCGAGATCTGATACTGCTTGAACATCCCGCTTGACTCATACAGGTACAACGGCCCCGCGCTTCCCAAGGGATAGATTGTGGTTCCCGGGAGCGGCGCATTGATGTTGCGTGAACGCAACTGATGCAGCCCGCGCGAATCCGTGAAATTCATGGACAGTGTCATGTTTCGCGGCAACTGACGATCCACGCCCAGCGCAAACTGTGTAATGGACGCGGCCTGAATATTCGAGTCCACTTTACGAATGTTTTGCGGTACCAGATTGGCCGTCAACTGGCTTACCGGCGGCGCAACCGGATAGAATGTGGGGAACGGAATGGTGAACGTCTGCTGCGTCACGCCGTTCTGACGCAGGGCATCCAAAGTGAGTCCCTGTCCCACACGGTCATAAAACAATCCGAAGCCCGCGCGAACCACAGTCTTCGGCGTTCGCAGCCGGCCTTGCCCCTTGCCGATTCCCCACGCCACGCCTACGCGAGGCGCCCAGCTTCCGAAATTGTTGATATTAGTCTGCGCTTCGTAACGCAGCCCCAGGCTGAGAGTCACGCTCGGATGGATGCGCCAGTCATCTTGAACGAAGGGCGAAAAATCATATTGATTGAGCGCGGTGAGAGGAGTGCCGCCGGCTACCGTGTACTGGCTCGGCCCGCCGCCCTGTGCCCGAATCTGGTCTAGGGTCAAGCCGTTCGCGATTCCCTGCTGTGTGATCGCATACGCGTTGAGCGAGGTAAACGTAAATGTTCCGTTATAGTTGCTGGTGCTATAGCTGTTCTGATAATTGCCGCGGAACCGCAGACCCACTTTCAGGTAATGCACGCCATGAGTAATGGAAGTGTAGTTCTGAAACTCGTAATTGTTGTTGTGGTTGTAGTTCAGGTTGTACGTTGACGCTCCGCCGGTAAAGGAGTCCAGCACCGAGATGGTGGGCGCCGTGCTGATACCGGTCTGATCGTTGTGATTGCGCTGTAACTGGAAACGGGTCTCATTGATGGCCTTGGCGCCCAAGACAGCCGTCTCCACGATACTGAAATTCTGGTTGGTGCCTTCCGAATTGGTCGCCCGCGAAGCCAGGTTAAAGTTGCCGACGCTGTTGTTCAGGTTTTCGTTCTTGGTGAACGTGTAGCGAGCCTGCAAAGTGATGTTCGGCGTGAGTGCGTAATCAATACGGGGACTGAATTGCGTTCTCTTGTTGGGTGCGAAGATGTTTTCGTTGACCGTAATCGGCTGGAAGAAGGAATCCAGCGTGCGGGCGTTGACGAATGACGTCTCATCCTGATTCCTGTGTTGGAATTCCAGGTTGAACGAAGTTTTCTTGTTGATCGACCCGGTCAAATTCACCGAGAACTGGCGCTCCTGGTAAGGGGGCTTGGTGGTCGCATAAGGATTCCGCGCGTTCAGCGCGTTATCGCCGAAACTGAACTGTCCGCTGCCACGCAGCTTGTCCGTGCCGGGCTTGGTGAAAACTTCAATACGCCCGAATCCAACGCGATCATACTCAGCCGAAAACGGATTGGAGTTAATGCGAATCTCTCGAATGGATTCTTTCGGAGGAAGCTGCCCGTTGGAAAAACCGTCTACGAAGATTTGTCCACCGTTGGGTCCCACCGAAGGGCCGGCGAGCGCTAACAGGTCCGCCTGAAGATCATCCGGATCATCGGACAACATGTCCAGATCCTCTTCCTTCAAAATCAGCGCGCCCGCGTTTTGTGCGGGATCGAGTTCCACTCGCTGCGTCTCCGTTACCGTCACTTCCTGCTTTTCAGTTGCAAGCGCGAGCGTCACGTCTAGTGTGGATACGCGCCCCGCTGGGAGATCGAACGTCTTCTCCGTCAACCCAAACCCATTCGCCGTGATACGCACGGTATAGCTGCCAGCCGGCAAGCTCTGCGAAGTATAGGCGCCGGTAGAGTCACTCTCAATCACCTGCACCGCATTGTTGGGTCCGGTGACAATCACGCTGGCCTTGGGAACACCCGCGCCAGACGGATCTAGAACACGGCCATGCAAGCTGCCCACAGCCTGCGCAGATAGAGTCGAAACCAAAAGGAGTGCCAATCCACACAACTCGGCTATATGATGTTTTTGTTTCATTATTGTTAGCTACGTTACTTCCTGAGTGATAAAAAGTGGCGCTGATTATTGCCCGCCGCCACCGCCCCCCACGTCGAGGCTCCAGCCACCCAGAGACATCTCCCTGGAACCTGGCTGGGTAAGAATTGGCTCTACTCCGGCGAGCAACGTGATCGCCGTAATCTTGCCTTGCGTCGCACCCACGGTGCTCAGAACCACAATGGCATCGCCATTTTTCAAATCCGCTAATGTTGCCGAAGGACTGCGCTCCAGCATCTGAGAAAGGTCGCCGCCGCCACCCGCGTTGCGGCCCGCAAAACCACCACGACCCTGCCCCTCCGGCCCCCCGGGTCCGCGGCCGGCTCCGGCGCCCGGACGATCGCCCGCCGCCGCATCACCACCATGCACACGTTGAGCAATCACCTGCGCAACCTGCGGCTGGATCTTGCGAACACTGGAATCCGGTGCGATCTTCACAATCACCGGCTTCTTGGTCTCCAGGTCATTCACTCGAATCTCGTTGGTTTGCGGATCGATATTCAGCACCAATCCAGCCATGGTCTTGAACGTCCCAAAGACAATCTCCGTCGCCACCATCGAACTGCCGTCGGCTGACTTATCACCTCGGGCGCGCACCTGATCCTTCGGACGAATCTCTGAAATCTGCGCCGCTTTCGCGTCCGTGAACTTGATCGAGTCCGGAGCGTACCGCCGGATAATTACGTTCGGCCCCGGCGTGATTACCATCTGTTTCGCACCGGCCATGGTCCGCGTATCAATCGTCACCGAGTCTCCGGAGACAGAGGCCACCAGACCTCCTACGCCGCGCTTATCCCAATCCGATTGCTCCGCCGCCTGTTTCTTGGCAATGTCGCCCTGCGACATAACCACAATCAATGTCGCCGCTACACCCGAATTCTCCGCCGGCTTGCCGCGTGCCAGCACCCGGTCCCCAACGCTCACATCGGAGATAGCAATGCTCGCCGCGTTCCTCAAATCAGTTTCACCGGGAGCAACGCGACGGAAATTCGCTTTAACGTCCATGCTCACCGGCACTTCCTGACCTGCATCTGTCTTGAGACTCAGGGTCCGCGCGGAAGCATCCATTTTCGTAACAGTTCCGGTCGCGCGCGCATCTGCCGCATTTTGAGCGGCTTGGCCCCAAACGGCTCCGCCGAAAAGCATACATGCGGCGATAGCCGTGAGCCTGACCGATTGCATAATGACTAAGACTATAACGTACTCTTTCAGGTTACCGTTCGACCGTAGTTTTTTTGTCCTGAAGCTATTGATTCCTTAATGGTTTGCGAGAATCGCGTAGTAAAATCGAAGGACCAGCATGCAATTTCTTGAAGAGAGCCTGATCGAGCTCATTACCCAGACGTCTTCTAATCTCCCGCCCGATGTCCGCCACGCGATGGGCATCGCCGTCGCCGCCGAGACCCCGGGCACTCAGGCATCTCAAGCTCTCAGCGTCATCGCCTCCAACATCGACATGGCCTCAAGCGAAGAAGGGCCCATCTGCCAGGACACCGGCATGCCTACCTTCGATGTCCACACACCCGTCGGTGTCAATCAAATCGCCATCAAGAAAGCGATCCGTGCCGCGGTCGCGGAAGCCACGCGTCGCGGTAAGCTGCGGCCCAATTCCGTCGACTCCCTCACCGGCAAGAACAGCGGCGACAATCTGGGTGTCGAAACCCCCGTGATTCACTTCGAGCAATGGGAAAAAGACGACATCGAAGTAAAGCTCATTCTCAAAGGCGGCGGTTGCGAGAACAAGAACATCCAATACTCTCTTCCCGCGGAGCTCGATCATCTTGGCAAAGCCGGCCGTGATCTGGAAGGCGTTCGCAAGTGCCTGTTGCACGCCGTCTGGCAGGCGCAGGGTCAAGGCTGCGCGCCGGGCGCTATCGGGGTCTGCATCGGCAGCGATCGCGCGCACGGCTACGTGCTCGCCAAGAACCAATTGTTCCGTACGCTGGACGACGTAAACTCGGATCCGGTGCTCGCCAAGCTGGAAGCGCAGGTGATGGAGGAAGCCAACACCATCGGTGTTGGGCCTATGGGCTTTGGCGGCAAGACGTCGCTCATCGGATGCAAGGTGATGGCGGCGAATCGCCTGCCCGCCAGCTTTTTTGTCTCGGTCGCTTATGATTGCTGGGCCTATCGGCGGCTCGGCGTGCGATTGGATGCTTCGTCCGGCGCAATCACGAAATGGTTGTACCGCGATCCCTCCCGGACCGTCGAAAAGATGGCCCAGGGGGAAGGCTTCCCGCTTACGGGCCGCGAAGTCATTCTTCGCGCACCTCTCACGGAAGAGCAGGTTCGAGCCCTCAAAGTCGGGGATGTCGTGCTCATTCAAGGCGACATGTTCACGGGCCGCGACGCCGTCCACGCGCATTTGATGAAAACTCCGCCGCCTGTCGACCTGCAGGGAGCGGTTCTCTACCACTGCGGTCCTGTAATGCTCAAGCAGGGCGACACGTGGATGGTGAAAGCCGCGGGGCCTACCACCAGCAGCCGCGAAGAACCGTATCAAGCCGACATCATCAAGAATTACGGCGTGCGTGCCGTCATCGGCAAAGGCGGCATGGGGAAGAAGACTTTAGCCGCGCTCAAAGACTACGGAGCCGTTTATCTGAACGGCATCGGCGGCGCTGCGCAGTATTACGCACGTTCCATCGACAAGGTTCTCGGCGTGCACCTGCTGGAATTCGGAATCCCCGAGGCGATGTGGCATTTTCAAGCCCACGATTTCGTCGCCATCGTCACAATGGATGCCCACGGAAACAGTCTGCACGCTGACGTCGAGAAGGAAACGGGCGCACACCTCGCCGAGCTTCAGAACGCATAGTGCTCCGTACGCTGTTCATTTTCGGCACAAGGCCCGAAGCCATCAAGCTCTGCCCCTTGGTGCTGCGGCTCCGGAATAATCCGCGCTTCTGCGTCCGGGTCTGCGTCACGGGTCAGCATCGCGAGATGTTGGATCAGGTTTTGGACCTGTTCGGCGTTCGTCCGGATCATGACCTAAACCTGATGACCGCGGGTCAGACGCTGCACCAATCCGCAAGCCGCATTCTGGCCGGTCTTGAGCCCGTGCTCAAGCAGGAGAATCCTGACGTTGTCATCGTCCAGGGCGACACCACCACCACCTTCGCCGGAGCGCTCGCGGCCTTTTATTACGGCTCGGCGGTGGCTCACGTGGAGGCCGGTCTCAGAACCGGAGACCTGCGCCAACCTTTTCCTGAGGAAGCCAATCGAGTGCTTACGGGCCGGCTGGCAAACCTCCATTTCGCAGCCACCGAATGGGCCGCCGCCAATCTTCGCGGTGAAGGGATCTCGCCGGATCAAGTTCAGGTCACCGGCAATACAGGGATCGACGCCGTTTTGTGGGTAAGAGATCATCTGAAACCCCACAGTGCTCTTCCGCAGCTTGACCCATCAAAGAAAACAATCGCCGTAACCGCCCATCGCCGGGAAAGCTTCGGCGAGGGTTTCGAGCGCATCTGCCGCGCCCTCTCACAATTATCTGAACGCGATGACGTTCAGCTTGTGTACCCGGTGCATCCGAACCCAAATGTCCAAGTCCCCGTCCGCCGCTGGCTCGAAAATCGCCCCAATATCTTCCTGATTCCGCCGCTGGATTACATGCCCTTCGTGGATCTCATGCAGCGCTCTTACTTGCTGATCACAGACTCCGGCGGAGTACAGGAAGAAGCCCCCTCTCTCGGCAAACCGGTTCTCGTATTGCGAGAAAAAACCGAACGTCCCGAAGCCGTAAAAGCCGGCACCGTACGGCTGGTGGGCACGGATGTGGATCGTATTCTCAGTGAGGCTGTTCGCCTGCTGGAGGACGCGGAAGCATATCGCGCGATGTCTAGAATTCACAACCCGTATGGGGACGGCCACGCGTGCGAAAGAATCGAAGCAAGGCTACTCTCATTTTTTAACGCGCCTTCAGAAAAGCCCTGACCTGCGTGCTCGAGGACGCGGCGCGCCACGCGAAAACCGTTATACTGCCCACATGCGACTCTCCATTCTCGCCCTCATTAGCGCCGCAGCCCTTTTCGCTCAGGACAACCCCTTCACTGACGATGTGAAGTCCGGCTACAACGGCATCAAAAGCACTCTGACGAAGGCCGTTGAGAAAATGCCCGAAGAGAATTTCTCTTTCAAGACCGTTCCTACCGTTCGCAGCTACGGCGAGATGGTAGCTCATGTGGCCGACGTCCAAACCCTGCTCTGCGGTATCGCCAAAGGCGAGCAGAAGCGAGGCACGGCGCAAGGCAAGACCAGCAAGGCCGACCTCACGGCAGCCCTGCAGGAATCCTTCGCTTATTGCGATGGAGTGTTCAATTCGATGAATGACAAAGAAGGCGCCGCAAAGGTGAAAATGTTTGGCCGCGACCTGACCAAATTAGGCGTGCTGAATTTTGTCATCGTTCACGACAACGAAATGTACGGGACGATGGTCGCCTTCCTGCGCATCAAGGGAATCGTTCCGCCTTCGAGCGAAGGCCGGCCCTAACGGGCGGAACAAGCCTCCGGACGCCACGGGGAATTGTCCGGGATTTTCTTGAAATGCGTGCTGGTGATGAATCGCTGGGTCAGATACTGCGGATCCAGGACGTCCGTCGTCACCACTAACCAGGTATCGCCGTTTGGCGCGGTGTGTCGATCGTAATATTCCGTAACCACCGCGTCTCCACTATACGGAACACCATTCTTTCGCAAATACCCGGCTTTCAAACTGCTGGTGACCACCTTCAAATCGCCCTGTCTAGGCTGGCCGCGGTCGACTGCGGCATTCTCCCAGGAAGCCAGCGACTCACCCTGCCAACTGCGATCTCCGGATGCACCCGAAGGCGCTACAAAACGAAACAATCGAGTCTGCGTTCCGGCTTCGGTCTCTACCTTCATGATGCGATCGTCCTGCCAGGAAATCCGGATTTTTCCAGGAATCCTCATGACACCGGGAGCGCCATAGGCTTTGCAGGCATTTCCGTCGGCCTCATCTTTCGCCGGATCCCACGCCATCATCACACGGCGCCCGGCCGGATTCAGCGGCACACCGCCGAACTCGCCCTTCGGAGGTGTCACCATGCGGAACTTCCAGTCTTCGGTGACGACGGAGACCCACGTACCCGTCATGTCGATGGCCGCATCGGCGCGTGGAGTTGGAGGAGCGCCTCCCCGTCCCGGAGGCTGCGCCCAGATACAAACCGGCGCAATGAGAAGCAGCAGGCGCTTCATTTACTCGGTGGTCTCTCCTGGACGATTGCCCCACCCAAAACCATCCGACTTGCGATGCAGAGTCTTCAGCGCTCCCCGAAAATCTCCTTGCGTGCGCGAAGGATTCGCCGTGATGGTGACTTCATCACCCGCCTTTAGCGTGTCCCGCTTGATCCCTTGTTGGCCGAGTGATCCTGAGCCGCGCCACTCCAGCGACCACCGCTGCATCTTACCGTCCTTGTCCGGCGCATCTATCTGAAGAAAGGAGTGCGGATTGCGCAGCAGAAGTTGGACAATCTTCCCGTTAAGCGTGATCTCCTTGTCACCCTCATATGTAGCCCCCAAGGAATGATGCGCGAATGCGGCAGCGGCAAGCAGCAACACGCCGCCGAATAACGAAAAGACCCTTTTCATACCCCACTCCTACTTTTTCGTAAGACTCAAGTAAGCGCCCTCGACAAATTTGTCGGGCGAACCATAGAGTCCATCATATTCCATGCTCGGCCGGGCCGCCTTTACCTGCGCCAGCGTCATCTTCCGGTTAATCATGTCCTGAATTCGGTCTTTGATGATCGCAACCATATTGCGGTAATTAGCCACATCTCCCGTATCGCAAATGCGGCCATGCCCCGGAATGATCATGGTTCCGCCCTGCGAACGAAACTCAGGAATCGCCAGTTCCAGAAGCTTGTTGAGTCCATCCAGAATGCCCTGTACAGAACCGCCCTTCTCGATATCGATAGACGGGTAACTCAGAGTGTTCAAGATGTCGCCTGCCGCAATTACATCCGAGTAGCGGAAGTAGACAATACTGTCGCCATCGGTATGCGCATTCGGAACATGGAAAACCTGAATGCCTTCGCCATTGAAGAACTCGCTGATCTTGTACGAATTCGTCCGGTAGGTTTCCGTAGGCCAGGCGCTTGAGTCAACGAACGTCTTGTCCTTTCCCACGGGAGCGCTCATCCGGCCCAGCACGTTCTCATGCGCGATGACCGTCGCCTGAGGCGCCACGCCTACCGGAGGAAACGTCACGCCCACGATTTTCGATCCCGAGGGAAGCTCCGCGAGCCTCGCATTACCGCCCGCGTGTTCAGGATCAATACTTGTGTTGATGATGTAGCGGATCGGCTTCGCCGCGGCCGGTACACTTACGGTCGCATTGAGCGCGGGGCTCGACCATCCGAACGGAGCGCCAGGGCAGCGCAGCCCTACACAACGATTCGGCTGGGGAGCGGCTGCAACACTAGTCGCCAATTGGAGCGCCGTTGCCAGAATCTGATTGCTCAACTGCGCCGGGCCGGTATCGACAGCGAAAATTCCATCCTTGCCTACCGAAAGCGCAAGGTTGGCCCCGCCTGCCACCATCATGTACACGTTGCCCTGCACCGGGAAAACGCGAATTTGCGAATTCTGTTGTTGCGCCCAGCACAGGGGCGCAAGGATGAGGAAACCAAACTTCGACATCTTCATTTCTTGATCTTCTGGCGGTAGTCCGGATATGTGGACGCCGCACCGCCTCGGGCAGCTTCTTCCGGAATCCATCCGGCCGCGTCTTTCAGATGTTCTTTGGTTCCTGGCAGGAAGTGCGGCACGGCAGTGGAAATATTCTCTTCACTGACAGTGCATGGGTAATACGTCAGTGCCGAATGCTGTGCCAGTACGTAATTCGTCGTTTGGATGAACGGCTCTTCCAACCACACAGGGTCGGTCAGAATCATCGTGATCGTCAGGATGTCGCCATGCCGATCGATGTATTCCATCATCGTTGCCTTGTCGCTAAAGCTCGCGCCATTGCGCCGGAGATAGCTTCCCTTAATGTGGTCGGTGGTTACCACAAGCGTATTGCCTTCCCATTTCCCTGTAGAAAAGCCGGACCATGAGTAAGGCGCATACTCGGACGGATGCGGACGTCCGTCCATATAAATCACACGGTCGAGCGACCGCAGATACTCGATATGGATCGCGGTAAGATCGCGCCCTACCGGATCGATCTCCTCCCAAAACCGTACGCTGCCCAGAGCTCGCCATTGGTAGGGAGCAGAGTGGGGACGGCATTGGAACTCGGGCAAACTCCACTCGGAGTGATCGTGACTATCCGCCTTGCGGCGTCCCGCGTCATTCAGCGGAATGCCCTGATAGTCGCCGAGTGGCGGCCCCCCGGAACGTTCGTAGGAGTCCTCATGAACCGTCTCGCCCCACACGCCCGAAAAATCAGTTCTCGAATACTGCGGCGTCCCCTGACCCAAGAGGACACCAGCCCCTAATAAGAAACAAGCAAATCGCATTTACCGAACCGAATTCTATCAAAGTATGGTGGACCGCCCGGCGTGCGGCTCTTTCAATCTGCCGGCCGTTCGGACCAACCCTTGCCAGTTTGTTCCGGCAGGCGAGCTTTCTCCCCACCCCTCAAGATGCCTTCTTCGTCGCGATAGGCATACACGACAACGCCGCCATTTGCCGCCAGCCCGCCGGTATCCGCAGTCGGCCCGTAGTTGCTGTAAATCTCACGACCCAGCATCCGAAGCATAGCCATCTGCTGGCCCCGATGATGGGACGTGTGGGCTATTCTTCGAACCATCACCCAGGCACGGCTCCGGCGGGTATCGAAGAATTTCACCTCTTCCTCCCACCAACTCTCGTCCGTCAAGCCCAACGCTTCCAATCGTTTACGCGAGCATGCGGAATATTGCGAAACGAACCCAATTATGGTTTCTTCGGCTGGTACCGGCGAAGCCCCAACATCGATACCCAGTATGCTCTTGAACCACGCATCCTCGCTCAAACACTGATGGATCATCTGCTCTAAAACGCTACGGCCGCGAGCATCGTCGTCTCGCGGCCGCTCCTGCAAATCTTCTTCGCCAAACATTCGCCAGACGCTCATGACCTTTAAGCGTTCCGTCGCATATGTGTCGATGAGGAACTGATATCTCACTTTGAATAGCTGACACGCCAGATGACGTTGCCGCCATCGTCAGTAACCAGCACCGAGCCGTCCGGGGCGGTGGCTACCGAGACCGGACGGCCCCACGCTTCGCCCTTCTCATTGACGAAGCCGGTGAGGAAATCCTGATAGACCCCAGCGGCCTTGCCGTTCTGGAGCGGTACACGGACCACCTCGTAGCCCGACCTGTTGGCCCGATTCCAGGAACCATGCTCGGCGGCGAACAGGTCGCCTTGATACTCGGCCGGGAACATCTTGCCGTCATAGAAGGTAATCCCGAGCGAGGCATTGTGTGGCTGCAGCAAGACATCCGGAACGATGGTCTTGTCTTTTAACTCCGGATGCTTTCCGTCGAGTCTCGGATCGGGATTCGATCCCATGTAGTAATAAGGCCAGCCGTAGAACCCGCCTTCTTTGATGCTGGAAACATAATCGGGCACCAGATTGTCACCGAGCTCATCACGCTCGTTCACGGATACCCAGATCTCCTGCGTAATCGGGTTGATCGCCAAGCCGACGGGATTACGGATTCCCGAAGCGTAGACCTTGGTGAACTTCCCATCCGGCGAGAACTCCAGAACGTTGGCGCGATGAGTCTCTCCGGCATGCGTGTCAGGATCATCCACGTTCGACGCGGAACCAACTGCTACAAACATCCGTTTGCCGTCTTTCGAAAACACCACATCCCGAGTCCAATGGCCGCCACCCGCGGGTAAATCGGGCACCATCACCTGGGCAGGACCGCTCGCCGTGAGGTCACCGTTCTTGTAGGGGAATCGCACCACGGCATTCGTGTTGCCGATATAGACGAATTCAGGGTTCGGCCCCGGCGGGTAGAAGGCAATTCCGAAAGGCTGGCGCAGACCGGTTGCGAAGGTAGAGACTTTCTCGGCCTTCCCATCCTTGCCTATCCCTCGCAGGACCTTGATCTGGCCGGGTGTGCTTTCGGCAACAAAGAAGTCTCCATTCGGTGCGGTGATGATCTTTCGAGGACCCCGGAGATCCGTGGCGTATAATTCCACCTTGAAACCTGCGGGCGCTTTCGGCCATGCATTGGCCGGCCGAGCTATGGGGCCTCCAAAATTTCGAGCCGATGCCGTAGCGAAAGGCTTGGGAAGATCGGATGGGGTGATCTTATGAAACGTCCCCGGTTTCAGCGTTGCCGCGTCGGCAAAAGTCGCTAGATCCCGCGTAGGAATCTTTTGGGCATTCAGCGTCAGCGCCGCGAACGAAAGAGCGAGAACTGTTTTCATCGCCAATTATTATAAAATGGCCGCGATGAACGTAACTTCGTCGTATCGCCGAAACTTCTTGCGTTTCCTTGCTGCCAGCCCACTCGCCGCACGAGCCTGGGCACAGAATCCAACGCTTCCCACCATCGCCATGTCGGGCCCCAAGGACGCAATCAACGTTCTTGATTTCGAAGACATGGCACGCAAGGTTCTGCCTCCAGCGCACTGGGGCTACCTGACTACAGGAGTTGACGACGATTTGACGCTGAAAGCGAATCGCGAGGCGTATCGCCACTACCAGTTGAGACCTCGTCGCCTGGTGGACGGTACCAATGTCGATACCAAAGTGACGCTGTTCGGTACGACCTGGGAATCACCGATTTTCATCTGCCCGGTAGGCACGCAGCGCGCGTTCCATCCCGAAGGTGAATTGGCGGTGGCCCGCGCCGCAAAAGCAAAGAAGACTCTTCAGATACTGTCCACCATGACGTCTGTGGCGGTAGAAGATGTCGGCAAAGCGCTGGGCACGCCACCTTGGTATCAACTCTATCTCCCGGTCAAGTGGGATTCTACGGAGAAGTTGGTGAAGCGTGTGGAAGACGCGGGATGTCCCGTTCTGCTCTTCACTGTGGACCTACTGGGCGGCCGGAATACGGAGACGCTGGAACGTTTTCGGCGGACCGACACTCGTGACTGTTCCAACTGCCATGCCGAAAATCCCACGGGCGGAGTGACATCGTCCCCCAATGCGACTCGGCCCATGTTCCGCGGGATCGACTCGGCGGTGAATCCTCGCAACGCTACCTGGGAGACAGTGGCAAAGCTCCGCAAGCTTACCAAGATGAAGTTCTTTCTCAAAGGAATTGAGACTCGCGAGGATGCGCTGTTGGCGCGCGAGCACGGCGTCGACGGCATTCTCGTCTCCAACCACGGCGGCCGGGCAACGGAAGATGCTACGGGCACCATCGATAGTCTGCCTGAAGTTGTCGACGCCGTAGGCCGCTACATGACTGTGATGCTGGACGGCGGAGTCCGCAGGGGTACGGACGTTTACAAGGCCCTGGCTCTGGGAGCGAAGGCGGTAGGAATCGGCCGGCCTTACATCTATGGACTCGCTTCTTATGGCCAGCCCGGCGTAGAGCGAGTGATTGACATCCTGCGGGCGGAGCTCGAAATGACGATGCGCCAGTGTGGAACGATCGCGATCAAGGACATTACAAAGTCGTCAATCCGCCGCGCGTAGTTTTGATCCGCTATTCCAATAGATGATCTAAGACAGGCAGCGGTACGGCGCTTTCTTTCAGAGCGCGCTCGTGGAAATCTTTCAGGGTGAAGGCCGAGCCCTTGCGGGTTTTGTAGTGCTCGCGGACCTCCAGCCAGCCCTTCCAGCCCAAATAGTACGTGGGTAACTGACAAGACGAAAGCTGAGCGCGCTGAAGCTTTGCCGTAGCTTCTTCTTTTTCCTGGAAGGTGTCTTTGATCATCAGGTCCAGCGCTTCCTGATCGGTCATCCCCATGGTCTGCAGGCGGATATCCAGAATCGTGTTCGCCAGTACACGCAACAGTTGTTTGTACAGCGTCAGTCTCATGCCGGGAGCGTTATTCAAATAACCTTCGTCCGTCATCACTTGTTGTGCATAGACAGCCCAACCTTCCACGTAAGGCCCGCTGCCGAAGACATTCCTCAGCAGACGCCGGGACTTGGGCTGCACGTCATTCGCATACTCGAGTTGCACGTAGTGACCGGGCATTGCTTCATGCACAGTCAGGTGCTGCATGCCGTAGGTGTTGTACTCCCGAAGCTTCGAGTCAATCCGATCCTTTGGCCAGGTCTTCGGAATGGGCGTCACCCAAAAGAAGGCTCCCAATTGGGGCTCCAGCGGGGGCGCGGGATTAAATCCGCCGACCCCGTAAATCCCGCGCATGAACGTGGGGGTCTCGATCACCTCCAGATTCGCGCGAGGCGGAAGCGTCAACAGATCTTTCTGCTTCACGAAGTCGGTAGCCTGCTGCAAAGCCTTCTTTGCCGCATCCATATAGGTGTCCGGGGTTGCGTGATCCTTGGCGACATCATCCAGTGCCTGCTTCACGGTCTTCGGGGCGGAGAGCTTCGCCATTTCGTCGCGCGTCGATTTCAGATCCGCTTCCGCCAAGGCCAGTACCTGCTCCGGCGTTTTTCCGGGCGCCAGTACATATTCGAATTTCTTCGCATACTTCTCCTTGCCGAGCCTCCAATCCCCCTTCTTCGCCGATAGCGTCTTCTCCAGCCACGTGTTGAAATCTTTGATCGCGGCCAGGGCGGCAGTCGCAGCTTTTTCGAAATCCGCTTTTTGTGCCGCAGGCACTTCTTTGCGTAGAGTCTTGTCGATCAGGTCCGAATTTCCGTCGTTTTCCTCACGAGCGACACGGTTCCACACATCCGGTGCATCCACCAAATTCCCTTTAGCCTGCTCAAACAGTCCGGGAATCTTCTCCATCCGCTTGATGATGTGGGCAAAGCGCTGTTCCTTTGGTGCGTAGGCGAGCACGTAGGGCGTGTAGAGCGCATTTCCGGCCAACTCCACATAGTTGGTGGGATTGTGCTTGTAGCTCTGGATTTCGTTCAGTTCCAGCAGCGACGCTTTCACATTCGCCTGAATCACTCCGATGTCGGCTTGTTGTTCCTTGTCCAGGCCTCCCCCATCCAGCGCCGCGAGCCTGGCCTCGAAGCCTTTATAGAATTTGAGATTCGCGTCGATTCCGGAAGAAGCATAATCATCCAGCCCCTCGTCCAGGCTGACGCCGTTGTGGTTGTGATACCCCGTCGAAGTCGCGCTCACGGGTGAGAGGGCAAGGCTTCCGTAGACAAACTCATCTACCAGCTTGTCGAAATCCTGAGCGGTTGTCTTGGACTTCGTCTCGGTGCTGCTGCATCCCGCCAGCAAAAGGGCCAGGACAACGGGAGCAAATCTCTGTTTAGACATAGGAGCGAATTTCCTCACTCCCTGAGTATAGTCAGCGCACGTAATAGCCGGACCGCGCCTGCGCCGTCATCCCTTTGTCCTTTACGGAAATACGCAGCTTGTGGAAGCCTGCCACGCTTTTATCAGGCGCAAACCCCAGGCTGTATTGATTGCGGAGCTCTTCCTCAATCAGCGTGTAGATATCCCCGAGCGTTCTCTTTTCGGAGACCTCGTAATACCCGCCCCCTGTTTCTGCCGCCATGCGCTGCAAGACTTTCTTGCCATCGGCAACGCCCTCTGCGCGGCGCGGCAGCGGACCAGGGTTGCCGCCCGGAAAGCCAATTCCCCCGCGGCCTCCACGCCGGCGTCCACCACCGGCCGTACCAAGCGATCGCGGATTCTGCTGATTCTTATCAAAGAAGCGAATCGCATAGATCAGCGTGTCCGCCCTTTGAGCTGACTCGATGGCGTCATTGAGCGTGACCCGGCTGCCGGTATCGACGCCGTCGGACAATACGAACACCGCCTTGCGGCCCTGCTGCTTCTTCATCAGTTCGTCGGAGGCCAAGAGCACGGCGTCATACAAATTCGTTCCGCCGCCTCGCGGACGGCCACTTCCAGGCGCCGAGCGGCCTTGCCCTGGCTGCCTGCGGTTCAGGGCAGGCCGGCCAGAAATTTCCAGATCCTCTAGTGCCTTTTCCAAGTCCTTCCGCGAGGACGTGAGGTCCTGAAGCAGCTCGGTTTCGAAATCGAAGTGAATGACAAAGGCCATGTCCTTCTCCGGCCTCATCACCTGCTCCAGAAAGCGGTAGCTGGCGTGCCTCTCCGGCTCCAAAACACTTCGCTGGCTGCCGCTTGTGTCGATCAGCAGGCCAAGCGTCAACGGCAAATCCGATTGTTGCGAGAAGTACTTGATGGTCTGCGGCTTGCCCTCGTCTTCGAGCGTGAAGTCCTCTTTGCGAAGCGTCTTGATCACGTGCCCCTGCTTATCGCGAACGCTGGCCAGCACGTTCACCACTTCCACGTCGGACGAAAACTTCGCATCATCCGCGAATGCCCAGCCGGCGGCGGCCGCGCCTGCAAACAAAAAGCTCCGCCGGGAGACTCGGAGGTCCATGCCCTCACTGACGTGGCGGGTCAAGCAGCGGGTTACGCTAAATGTATATGGGGAAGAAGCCAGAGGTCATGAGCCCAGCCGGACACTGGCCCCAACTCCATGCCGCCATTGAGGCGGGGGCGGACGCTGTCTACTTCGGCCTAACCCATTTCACCGCGCGCGCCAAAGTGGGCTTCACCCTCAGTGAGTTACCGGAAGCGATGCGTACCCTTCACCGCCGTGGCGTGCGGGGCTACCTGACCTACAATTCGCTGGTTTTCAACTCCGAATTGGCGGACGCGGCAAGGGGCCTGGAGGTCATCGCGCGTGCCGGTGTGGACGCCATCATCGTGCAGGACTTGGCGGTCGTCAAAATGGCGCACGAAATCTGCCCGGAGCTGGAAATCCATGGCAGTACCCAGATGAGCCTCACGGATCCCGCGGGAATTCGGGCCGCTCAGAAACTGGGGGTGACTCGCGTTGTCCTGGCACGCGAGCTTTCGCTTAATGAAATCCGAATGATCCGTCAGCAGGTGGATTGCGAGGTTGAGGTTTTCGTACATGGAGCGCTGTGCGTTTCCTACTCGGGCCAATGCTTTTCCTCAGAAGCCTGGGGCGGCCGGAGCGCCAACCGAGGCCAGTGCGCGCAGGCCTGCCGTCTCCCCTATCAGATGCTGGTGGATGGTCACCACCAGCCCTTGGGAGACGCGCGCTATCTCCTCTCGCCTGGTGATCTCTACGCTCTTGAACAAATCCCGGAACTGATCGACATCGGCGTCTCTGCTCTGAAAATTGAAGGCCGTTATAAGGACGTCGACTACGTCACACTAACGACGCGCGCCTATCGCGAGGCCGTCGACAACGCGCCCGATCCGTCTCTGAAGAAGGGCCTCGAACAGGTTTATTCCAGAGGTCTGGGTCCCTACTTCCTTACGGGCACCGACCATCAGGCGGTTGTGAAAGGACGCGCACCCCGCCACCGGGGCGTGCTGGCCGGCAAAGTGGTTCAGACGAATCCCTTAACGGCAAAGCTCAGCGAACCTCTCAAGCCGGGCGATGGCCTTGTCTTTGATGCCGCCGACTGGCGCGATCCCGCGGAACACGAGGAAGGCGGCCGAATTTACGAAATCATTCCAACAAAGAAAGGAACGGTGGAGCTGCGCTTCGCCAACAATGCCATCCACCCGGAGCGCATCCGCCCAGGTGACCTGATCTGGCGCACCCATGACCCGGAGCTCGATAAGCTGGTCAAGCCCTATCTCAATCCCGCAGCGCCCATCGCCAAACAACCCGTAAACGTCCACGCGGTTGCCAAAGTAGGCGAACCTTTGAGCCTGACGTTTACAGTCGGTTCTATCCAAACAACCGTTGCATCCGAAAAACCTCTCACGGCAGCCCAAACCGCACCCACGGACTTGCGCACTCAACTCGACCGCCTGGGAAATACGGCATACCAACTAAAGGAATTTTCCGTTGAGACCGCCGGCCACCCCTTCATTCCCGCGTCTCTCATCAATACACTGCGCCGTCAGGCGATCACGGAATTGGAAGCAAAGCAGTCAGCTTTGCCGTCGCGGATAATCCGCAACGCGAACCTCCAGGTCAGCCGTCTCGACATTCCCGCCGAGATTCCTGCCCACCTTCATCTCCTGGTCCGCACGCCTGCGCAGCTCGACGCCGCCCTGAATCTTAATCCGTCCAGCATCACGCTCGACTATCTGGATCTCTACGGCCTCAAATCATCGCTCGAAAAAATTAATGAATCGGGGATTCAACCCAGGGTCGCGGCGCCCCGAGTCCTGAAACCGGGCGAACATCGTATCGCCAACTTCCTGACATCCTGCAATGTTCCGATTCTGGTCCGCTCCACCGGTCTTCTGGAGTCGCTCAAGACAGACCAACTCCTGACGGGCGATTTCAGCCTGAACGCCGCCAACTCTATCACTGCGCACGAACTGCTCAAACGAGGATTGGATCGCATCACGCCCACCCACGACCTCAATGCGTCACAAATCGCCGAACTGGCAGTCGCCATTGGAGGGTCAAAGATCGAGGCAATCGCCTACCAGCACCTTCCGGTTTTTCACACCGAGCACTGTGTCTTTTGCCGATTCCTATCCACGGGCACCAGCTACCTCGACTGCGGGCGGCCCTGCGAAAAGCACACCGTAGCGCTTCAGGACTCATCCGGCCGCGCACACCCCGTTTTGGCCGATGTCGGCTGCCGCAATACCGTATTTGGCTCTGAAGCTCAGGAGGCGAGCGCGCATTTGAAAATGTGGCTTGATGCGGGAATTCACCACTTTAGACTCGAGTTCGTTCAGGAGTCCGCGGAACAGGTCCGAGCCGTTACACAGGCGTTTCAAGAAGCTCTCGCGGGAAAGATGGGTGACCTGAGCCGCCGTCTTCGCGCCGCCGCTCCAACCGGTGTAACCGAAGGAAGTTTATACATTCCCCGCAACTCTGAGCAATTTCCCGTGCTTCAATAGGCGTATGAATCGGCTTGGATTGCTGCTGGCCCTCACTCCTGCCCTGTTCGCCCAGAAGATCAATATCGAATTCGACGACAAGGCTCCGTTTTCCGACTACCGCACCTTCGCGATCCGCGATGGCCGCCTCAATAGCAAGAATCCCACTCTCAACAGCGAGCTCACCAAGAAGAAGATCGAAAACGAGCTTCGCCGCCGGCTCACCGAACGTGGCTTGGTGGAAAATGACCGGAATGCGGACTTGAACGTCCGATACACGCTCGGGTCCGCGCGCAAAGTGGAAGTGGACCGGTATCCGGCGGGGTGGCGAGGGCTCGGCACGCGAGTAGTCCGAGTGCCTTATGCCGAGGGCACCCTGGTCATCGACCTTCGAGATTCTCACAAGCGCGAACTTGTCTGGAGAGCTGTCGCCGTGGAAGAGAAGTCAGACGCCATGAAGCTGCAGGGCCGTCTTGACGAGATGGTACGGAAATCCATTGAGAAGTATCCTCCTAAACCAAAGTGAGTCGCTAAATAAATCCGGCGCGGTAGCTCGCGCGTATCTCGCAATATGAAACGAGTCCTGGTGGCGGTGTGCCTGACGATCGTTCTCTGGGGTGCGCTCGATCTTGGGATCCCCTCAACCACACACCTCCGCGATTTTGACGCCAAGGAAGTAGCTCGCATCGAGACGGAAATGTGGCGAGCCTACTACGAGCACCACTCTTTGCTTTTGTTTCACTACCTGGGCGAGTTATTGAGGGATCAATATGGACTCTCACGCTGGAAATCCAATCTTGGCGCTTATTACGCGGCTCGAGCCGCTGTCGTCTTCCAAAGAGGGAAATCTCGCAGCGATTATGAGCAAGCTCTGCCCTATCTGAGGCATTACTACGCGATGATTCGCCGGGGCAGCGATATCGCGTTTGACGCCAATCGTGCTGCTGAGCTCGAACTGGAATGGTGGATCGCCCACCGCGACCGCCGGGCCGACCTCCCGCAAACGCTAGGTGCTCTTCAATCTGAGCTGTACCAGAGCCGAGACACGTTTGAGGAACATGCCGCTGCTCGCGCCCAAGCTATGATTTATCGGGACGAGAAGGGATCGTCCATTACAAATGAAGATTGGAGGCGGATTCAGGAATGGCTACTCAAATCCTGGACCAGCCTCCAGATGAAAGTTCGGCAATTGTAACCGGAGAACGCATTGTCGGAGACCATTGCACCCGACGAGGGAGCAAGCCGCGACGCCCTTTGCGCTGATAGCCTGTGAATTATGAGCCGACGGTTCCTTGCGTTTCTTTTTTCCACCCTGGCGCTCGCCCAAGCGCCGATCGCTTCGGAAAAGATCGCTGCCATGAAGGCAGATCTTACGGGCCAAATCGACGGGATGACGAAGCAAGCGCAGGTGATGACCGACACCGTCTTCAGTTTTGCGGAACTGGGCTTCCAGGAATTCGAAACGTCGAGATACCTCACGTCCATCCTCGAAAAGGAAGGCTTCAAGATTGAGCGCGGTGTGGCAGGCATCCCCACCGCCTTCGTTGCTACGTGGGGAAGCGGGAAACCAGTGATCTCGCTCGGTTCGGATATCGACGACATTCCGCAGGCATCCCAAAAGCCGGGTGTGGCCTATCACGCTCCGCTCATTGAAGGCGCTCCGGGACATGGGGAAGGCCACAACTCGGGGATGCCCCTTAATATCCTAGCCGCGTTGGCAGTAAAGAAAGTCATGGAGCGGGAACATCTTCCCGGTACCATCCAACTCTGGCCGGGAGTTGCCGAGGAATTACTGGGAGCCAAGGCTTACTACGTACGCGCGGGCCTGTTCAAGGATGTCGACGTAGTTCTCTTCACCCATGTGGGCACCAATCTTGGTGTCTCCTGGGGACCTACTTCCAATAACGGTCTGGTATCCGTGGAATACACGTTCAAAGGTGAAAGCGCCCACGCTGCTGGGGCGCCGTGGCGAGGCCGCAGCGCTTTGGATGCCGTTGAACTAATGGACGTCGGCTGGAACTTCCGCCGCGAGCATCTCCGCCTGGCTCAGCGCTCGCATTATGTGATCACGAACGGCGGCGACCAGCCCAATGTGGTCCCGCCCAACGCTACCGTCTGGTATTACTTCCGCGAAGCCGATTACGAACACATCCTGGACATGTGGCGCATCGGCGACAACATGGCGAAGGCCGCGAGCATGATGACGGATACCACCTACACGTCACGCCTGCTGGGGGCAGCATGGCCCGGGCATTTCAACAAACCGATCGCCGAGGCCGTATACGAAAACATCAAGAAGGTCGGTCTGCCCAAATGGTCCGAAGCGGATCAGACCCTGGCGAAGGCGTTGCAGAAAGAGCTGGGAGTACGCAATGACGGATTGGCGATCACGCTCCAGGGGCTTCGTGCGCCGCGGGCGGCGCCGGAAGGGCTGCAAGACGAAGGAGTCGGCCCAACGGGCGGCGGGTCGGATGATATTGGCGACGTGTCCTGGGTGGTTCCCACCATCACGCTGAATTATCCATCCAACATTCCGGGAGGCCCGGGACACAACTGGGCGAATGGGATCTCCATGGCAACTCCTATCGCCCACAAGGGCATCATCGCCGGGGCCAAGGTTCAAGCCATGACCATGCTCGACATTCTTACGCAACCGAACCTGGTCAAGAATGCCTGGGACTATTTCAATAACACTCAAACGAAAACGACCAAATACAAGAGCTTCCTCCGCCCCGAAGACCAGCCTGCGATCTGGCTTAATCAGAGCACCATGGAAAAATACCGGCCGGAGATGAAGAAGCTCTACTACGATCCGGCGAGATTCAATAGCTACTTAGAGCAACTGAACATTCCATACCCGACGGTTCGCTAGGTTTGGCGCTTAAACGGTAGGCGTGCTCTCGACGCCTTCACGAAACGCCTGCTTCCCTGCTTCCACCGCGGCCTGAAGATTTTCTTTCTGATACTTCAAGGCCTGTCGTCCTCTTTGCACGCCGCTCTTGACCGTATCCATCGCGCCCTTCACCGTGCCCGCGGCCGAATCAATTCCTTCATTTACCAGGTCCGCACCCTTGCTTACTCTTCTTCGAATAGCCCCTATCGCCTCACGACCCGTTTGAGGCGCCATCAGCATTGCTGCGGCGGCTCCGATGGTAATGCCGAGCAAGAGATATCCAGTCTGCTTACGATCCATATAACCTCCGTCCCGGTCTATGCATTCAAGCGGCCACAGGATTTTCCCCTCGCAAAGTGTCGATTCCATTACAAAAACTCCCAGGTGGTTGGGAAACATCAAGAGAATGGGACGTTTTTGCTTTGGCTGTTCGCGTGCTCTCTCGCTTTGCGTGAGACGGACATCTGATTACCACCAGAACATATTCGCTGAGATTCAGCAGCTCAAAGTCGAAGAAGGCCGATTGGAACGTCTCTATCGACAACTGGGAACGAAGTCTATCGAAGCGCGTTCACAATTTCTTGCAGCGCTTGCGCGATTGGAAGAGAGAACTCAAAAACTTGATCGCTCTCTCCTCGCAGAGACACAGGTATAAGGAGCCTCAGAACATATGAAATACCTTGGCGCATGGTTGATTGGCGTGCCGACGAGTTTGATTCTCATCTGGTTCGTCTTCAATCACATTCATTAGATCCGTCGTTGACGGTCTCAGGCGGTCCAACTCCATGACGAAACCCGAACGTCCGCCCGGTTGGACCGCTGTCCGCATGGCGTCCATCCTGGTGGGCGTGGTCGCTGTTCTCTATTTCGGACGTGAGCTGTTCATTCCCCTTGCTTTCGCCATTACTTTAACCGTTATTCTTGCGCCTGCTGTGGCGAAGCTGGAAACCTGGCACGTTCGCCGGGGGTTAGCGGTGGCGTTCCTGATGCTGGTGATGCTGTTTGCGACCGCCGGCATCGGCTACGTCATCTTCAACCAGGTTGTCCAGGTGTTGGCCGAGCTTCCGGGGTATCGCAGCAACATCCATAACAAAATCCAATCGCTGCGGATACATGACAAAAGCGCACTGGGAAGGGCGCAGGAAAGCGTAAAGGAGTTGGGCAAAGAACTGGCCGCCCCGCCCGTCGCTCCTGCTCAGCCGGCAAAGCCGACTCCCGTGCAAATCGTGGATCAGCCGTCCAACGGCCTTCAATATCTTCGGGATGTCACCCAGCCGTTCCTGATTCCGGTTGCGATGTTCGGCATGGTTATTGTCTTTGCCGTCTTCTTGCTTATTGAAGAAACGGACATACGCAATCGGGTTTTCAGGCTGGCCGGCTTAGATCGGCTGCATGCGGTTACCCAGGCGCTGGAAGATGCGGTGCACCGGGTGAGCCGCTATCTATTTCTTCAGTTTCTGGTGAACGCGGTGTTCGGCCTCCTCTGCACCTTGGGATTGGCGCTGATTGGAGTGCCTTATGCCGCGCTCTGGGGTGTGATTGCGGCGCTGTTGAGGATCGTCCCGTACGTGGGCGCCGTGAGCGCGGGGCTTCTTCCGCTGCTCCTGTCTCTGGCGGTTTTCGACGGATGGAAGGCCCCGCTTCTTGTTTTCGCTCTGTACGCGATTCTTGAAACGGCCACGGGTAATTTCATCGAGCCTTGGCTCTACGGAGCGCATACAGGGATCTCAGGGCTGGCTCTTCTTCTTACCACCGTCTTCTGGACGGCCCTTTGGGGACCCGCGGGCTTGATCTTGTCTACGCCGCTTACGGTATGTGTCGTGGTTCTGGGCCGCCACGTCCCGCATTTGTCGTTCCTGCACATCCTGCTGGGCGATCAACCGGTGCTAACGGCGGATGCACACCTCTATCAGCGCCTACTGGCTCTGGATGACCGCGAAGCTCGCTCCGTGGTGGATCAGTATTTGACGGAAAACTCTTTCTTGCAGCTTTGCGACACGGTAATTATCCCTACGCTCACCATGGCGGAGCAGGATCGTCACAGAGGAATTCTTGAGCCGGATCGCGAGGAATTTATATTCATGAGCCTTCGCGAGATGATGCACGAACGAAGCGGGAGCGCGGAACCGGGCGTGCGCCCGGCTCGCCCGGTGGTTTGTATTCCTGCCAATGACGAAGCCGATGAGCTCGCGGCCTCCCTTCTGATCCAAACGCTGGAGCAAGCCGGTTGTCCGGCGATTCTTCTCCCCAGCGATTCCCTCACAGAGGCGCATGAACGGGATATTCTGATCATCTCTTCAGTCCCGCCATTCGCATTTACTCATGCTCGAACTTTGAATCGCCGTATTCGGGAGCGCTTCCCCAACGCTACCACCGTGGTGGGAGTTTGGGGATTCAGCGGAGAAAACCAACGAGCGATGAACTGCTTTCGTCCCGCACACCCGGAAAAGCTGGTAACCACCTTTGCCGAGGCATTGGAATTCCTGGCTCCGGAGCCGGGACGCTCAGAAGTGATGAAACCCGGTGAGAGCCCGGCAATCGCTTCCTGACGGTCGCGGCTCGGGATGTAATGCCCGAGCCGCAATGTTGATCCGCTGGATCCGTGTCTAGTTATACTGCACGTTTTCCGAGAAGGAAACGTTCCCGAAGACGCTTCCGATATCTAATCCTGTCGCGGTGAATGTGGAGAATCCGGTGTTTACGCTGATACCCAGCGTTCCAGATCCCTGCGGCAGGCCGAGCAGAACAGCGGGGGGGACGGTGAAAGACCCGGCACTCAGCGGCGCTGTGCAAACGAAAGATGCGCTCACCGTGGTTCCGTCTGCGATGTTGGTGGCGCTGGAGCCGCCGCTGATCGTTACCAGTACGCCTGGTGCGCCGCCGCTCCAGGTCACGGTGACTCCCTGCGCACGGTTCGGCACCGTAACGGTTGCCGAGTTGGTCCACGCAAAGGACTGCGGCATGGGCAGCGATGTATTAAAGTGCCCCACATCCTTGCCACCCGCACCGTTATCGAACGTATAGGTGCCGCCTCCCCCTAACGGGATGAAGTTGTTCGGGACATTGCTGGCCGTGTAGACGGTAGTTCCTCCAAAGCTGAGGGGCGTCATGGTCAGAGAGCCCTGCGGACCGGTAACGGTAATTCCGGTTCCCGCGTCCAGGTACGACGCAGTGGTGGTTCCCACTGGCGCATCCGTGTTAATGATGCAACTGCCGATCGAAGTCTGGTTATAACCCACGCCGCTGAGGTAGCTGGTAACACTGGCAAACGTTCCACCTACCGTGTTCGCAAGTGTATTGGTGTTTCCCGCTCCGATAAGCGTTCCCTGGCCGATAAAGAGGCTGCCTGCCCGGACGGTGGTCTTACCTGCCAGGCCTCCAAGTACGGCAGACGTAAATGGATTACCGGGATCGCTACAGGTCTTGCCGCTAGCGGCGATGGGAATCGTTGTGGAATTGCTGACGATGCTGTTGTTGCTCACTACTACCAGCGAGACAAAGCATCCGGTGGGCGCATTCGGCGGAATGGTGATTACAATCTGGTCTACACCAGGGAACTGAGATCTTCCCCGATACGCAATCGGAGCCGAAACCCCACCCACGAAGACCTGCATGGGAATGTTGGTAAGGTTGTTCTGCTTCTGCGGGAAGATCCGATCATCATTGGTGGGATCAGCGCCGACACCCGAACCCCAGATCACGATGGCCTGGTTTGGATTCGCAGAGTTGGTGCTGGTAATGATCGCATTGTTTGCGTCATAGGTCGCCGCCAGTGTTCCGTTGTAGTTGATAATCCCGAAGGCGCTTTGTACCACCACGATCGGCACAGTCGCACTCTTGACGCCATTGTTCGATACAGCGATGGTTCCGTTTCCTACCGGGGTGTTGCCCGGCAGTACCGCATTGATCTGCGTGGGTGAAACGTAATACAGAGGGCACAGGACGCTGGTGGTGCCGACTGTTACGGTTACGGAGACGTTCTGTACGGTAGTCAGAAGTCCGGGTGATGCGCTGGAAAGCAGGTCTGTCGTGACGCTCGCCATATTCGAGCCTTTGATATAGAACAGACTGCCTTGGGCGATGCCGTAGTTCGGAAGGCCGATCGCAATGCCCGAGTAGTTGTTCTGCGCAACCTTGATGGTTGGATTGTTGCCTCCTCCACCCGATCCCGTGCCAAAGGTGGTGAACCGGAGCACGAGGGCGCCGCCCTGGCTCGCGCTCACTACCAGCATCTTGCCGCCAAGCCCGCTTCGGGTCTTGTAGACCAGGATGGTCCCCCCAGCCAAGTTCGCCGCCGTGATGGGTGCCGAGGTCGTGAGCTGCAACAGAGGCTGAACGATTGCCTGGGTAATCTGGTCATAGGCCTGCTGCCCCTGAAATCCGGACGCCTGAAAGAATCCGACTGTTGAACTCTGCGGATTCAATTGAGTTCCGGTCCACAAAATATCACCGCCGGACGTTCCGGTTGAAGCTGTTTCCAGGTCGAGCGTCATGTTCAGCGTCAGAGTAGGCGATCCGGTCACATCGCCCAGGGCAATCATCGAAAAAACGCCGCCTGTGAGAGCCAGGACGGCTAGTCTTATTTTTTGGTGCATTTCTTCTCCTCCTGAATAGATCCTCAGAATCCTATTCTGTTGCGCGTCAACGCATTAGCCAATCTCGCGGCAACGCACCATACCTACATCCGAGAATAGGTCTTTTAGTACCCTTGTGGGGGCCATGGGACGTTGCCTTCTAGTACTCACGGCCTTTCGCTCGACTCGCAAGGTCGCCTGATTATTTCTGCAATGACGGACCGAAACGTTACGCGGCTGCAGAGGGAGGGAAGAGCCACATTATGTCACGCCCCCCACCTCTTCCGCGTCCGGTTTAAAGCCGAGGCCGGCAAGCATTAGGGCTTGACGAGATCTTTATTACGTGGCACGATATACTACGTGGCACGTAATATATGTCGGATCCGACTCTTTTAGTACTCTCCAGCCTGCTCTCCAGCGACAAGCATGGCTACGCCATGATGGAAGACATTGAACAGTTCGCCGAGGTGCGGCTTGGCCCTGGGACTCTGTATGGCGCCATTACCAGGCTTGAAGAGCGCGGCTGGATCCGCCCGGTTGCCTCGGAAGACCGGCGGCAGCCGTACACGATTACTGCCTTGGGCCGGCAACATCTAAGCGAGCAATTGGAGCAGTTGGAAAAGGTGGTGAAGACAGGTCTCAGGAGAATGAAGGACGCATGAAACGCATTCTCCACCTGATGGTCTATCTGTACCCGAAGCCGTGGCGAGATCGTTACGGTTCGGAGTTCGCCGCCCTTCTGGAAGAGACCAGTCCTGGCTTAGGAGTTCTCGCCGACACTTTGAAAGGAGCGCTCTCGATGCACGTCTTAAGAGGTCGATTTCTACAGGTTCTCTTGGCGGGTGGAATTCTGGGAGCCATCCTCGCATATGGTATCTCCATCACTCTGCCAAAGAGCTACACCTCAAAGTCTTCTCTGCAAGTTGGCGGGATTGCGGAGCCCAGGGGCATGGTGAATACTCTGACGGAGCGCGTCTTAAGCCGGGCGACCCTGACGCATATGATCCAAGACTTGGATCTCTACGCCCGCGAACGCTCGCAGAAGCCGATCGAAGATGTGGTCGAAAGGATGCGCCGGAATATCAGAATCGAATCCTTAACCGATGAAACCTTCAGCATTGAATACAACTACGAGGATCCCTCCATCGCTCGGAGGGTAAACCAGGGCCTGGTTTCGCGGTTTATTGATGAGAATCTCCGCCAATATTCATCAGGGGCGGCGCCTAAGGATCGAGGTGGATTTCTCCGGCTTCAGACGCCCGCCACGCTGCAGCTAACGCCCACATTTCCGAACTGGCGGCTGATTACCTCACTGGGACTCGCCGGCGGTCTGGTGATTGGCGCGATTCTAGCCTACCGATTCCGCTCGTCGACGCTAAGCTAAATCGTCCAGAAGTAGCGCGTCAAATGAAAGAAGACCGGAGCTGCGAAGCAGATCGAATCTAATCGGTCCATTACGCCACCGTGGCCCGCAATGATCGTGCCGTAATCTTTTACACCCCGGTCACGCTTGATGGCGGACATCACCAGACCGCCGGCAAAACCTAAGAGGGTAATGACTAAGCTCATGGCGCCTGCCTGTAGTGGCGTGAAGGGCGTGACCTTGTATAAGGCCATGCCTAAGAGCGATGCAGTCAAAACTCCACCGACAAATCCTTCCACAGTCTTGTTCGGTGAAACGGTGGGAGCGACCGGACGCTTCCCGGCGAGTTTTCCCCACACGTACTGCAACACGTCACTCACCTGGGCCACAAATAGAAAGAAAAACAGCAGGCTGCCATTCCGTCCCGCATATCCGGGAATGTCCAACATGTAGATAGCCGGCACATGACTCAGGCAGTACGTGCAAATCATCAGCCCCCACTGGATCTTCGCCGTGCGCTCCAGAAACCTGTCCGTCTGACCTGCCCAAGCGCTGCGCGCCGGCAGGAAGAGGAACGCAAATACGGGAATCAGAATCGAAAACAGCCCATACCAACGGTCCCAGACCAGAAAGTATTGAAACGGCGTGATGAGGAAGAAGCTCCAAAAGAGAGCCCGATGGTCGCCCCGGCTGGTGGGCGTCAGCGTGATAAATTCGCGCAGAGCCAGGAAAGAAAGCAGGGCGAACAACAACACTACCCCTCGAAATCCGGCGGCCAGCGCCCCTGCCAGGATGGCGACCATCACCCACCAGGCCACGATCCGGTCATTCATATTCCCGATCGTCGACTTGGCTTTGTCCGACTTCGCGGTCTTCTTCAGAACGAACCCGATGAGGGAGGCGACCACCAGCAGAAGGCCCGCAAATCCAAACAGCTTCGCCAGCATAGGATCGGCTGCGAAGATCATGCGTGCGCCAGCTCCATCACGCGAGTCCGCAGCCTCTCCAGGAATTCGGCCTTGCCTTCTTCCGCTTCCAACTGCAGCGGAGCCCCGAAATGGACTTTACCCAGGAGCGGAACCGGCAGCACTTCTCCCTTTGGCAGCACGCGATTCAGATTCTCCAGATAGGCGGGGACTACGGGCACTCCGGCTCGGTGCTTCATCAGGTGATAGACACCACTCTTAAATTCAGCCGGCTCCTCGCCTGAGCCTCGCGTACCTTCCGGAAACAGAATCAACGAATCACCCTGTTCCAACGCTTCAATCAGCGGATCCAGAACGTGCCGATTATGGCCGGACCGATCGACCAATACGGCCCGGAAGATCTTCAGCGCGAGATATCGACGCAAGGCGCCTTTTTCCCAATAGTCCTTGGCCGCCACAGGCCGGGCGCGCTCGCGCACGGCTCTGGGCAGCGCGGACCACAAGACGGTGAAGTCCAAATGGCTGGAATGATTGGCGACGAAGATACATTGACAGTCAGGCGGTTGACAATTGACCCAATGTCCCTGCGCCCCGCTGATCACCCGAGCTGTCCATGCCAGCACCGCTGCTACGTGACTCATTTCGCCTCAAGCTCCCGGGCTACGGTGGCGGCTCGCGAGAAGGTGGTGTAGAGCGACCCCAGGGCGATTAGCGCCAATGCCGCGATCATCACGTATTCGGTATGGAACACCAAATTCTCAATAACTGTGACCAGAGAGGCAAACGTCATGATGGCCATGCGATGCTGTTTCGCCATAGGGCCGGCAAAACTCTGCTTCAGGCCGAGCGCTCCGCCCAGGACACGGACGTACGCAGTTAAGACCGCGAACGTCCCGGCGAGCCAACCCAGCTCCCGGCCCCACGCGAAACTCAATCCATATCCCGCGCCTACCAGGATCATCAGATCGGCAAAGCGGTCCGGCATGTCATTGAAGACTTCACCCGATTTGGTGCCCATCTTCCCTTCTACGGCCACCATGCCGTCGATCAAGTTGCAGATCAGCCTAAGTTGGATACAGGCCGCGGCGCCCACCAGCAGGGCCACTCCAAAACGCTGCCAGTAGAAGAGGCACGCTCCCGCGATGGCGCCGAACGTCACGCTGGCGATCGAGATGGTATTAGGGGTCACCCGGCGAGCCACCATGAAACTGGCCAGCGAATGCGCCCACGCTTTGTCACGTACCTTCAACGGACGGCGACTAACGGTCTCAGTGCCCATGACGTTTGTAAGCCTCCACCACCGATCCGGTATCGCCGATCATCATCATCTTGCCGTGGTCCAGCCAGACTGCCCTTCCACACAGCATGGTGATCAATTCAAGGGCATGCGAGGCCAGAACGATGGTCTTGCCTTGCTTCTGGAATTCTTGAATCTTTTCGAGGCAGCGCTCGTAGAACGACTGGTCGCCCATCCCGATCATTTCATCGATCAACAGAATCTCCGGATTCGTATGAATCGCGACAGAAAAAGCCAAGCGCACGATCATGCCATTGGAATAGGTGCGAAGCGGATCATCGATAAAGTCGCGCACTCCGGAGAAATCCACGATTTCCTCAAACCAGCGAAGGGTCTCTTTCCGCGAGAACCCCATCAGCGCGGCGTTGATGCGAACATTTTCCGCGCCGGTAAGGTCGGGATGGAATCCCGCGCCCAATTCGAGCAGCGCCGCCACTTTGCCGTTGACTTCGATGCGTCCGGAATCGGGCCGCACCAAACCCGTGGCCAGATTTAGAACAGTGCTCTTGCCCGCTCCATTGGCTCCGATCAGTGCGAAGCTCTCGCCTGGGGCGAGCTCAAAAGAAACATTCTCCAGTGCAGAAAAGCGGAGTCCCTGTTTCGGCTTCACCGTTTGCATCAAACGCTCGCGCAACAGCAGGCGGCGCGTTTGATGGACGAATGTCTTGGTCACATTTTCAAAGGCGATGGCTCGCATTCAGATGTGCTCGTAAAAGTAAGGCTTGCAGCGCCGAAAGATAATCACACCGATCAACAGCGTCACCATGGAGGCGATCAACAAATTGAGCACCAAAGACATGGGTGGCGCTTGCCGGTCCATCAAGATATTTCGCATCGCCATGACCAATGCGGCAACGGGATTGAAGCGGTATACCGCAATGTACTTGTCCGGAATGATGGTGAACGAATAAAAGATAGGCACCAGCCAATACAGCACCAGATTGAAGGACTCCACCACATAGCGCGTGTCTCGCATCAAGACATTGATGGCGCTCGATCCGAGCGCAAGGCCGCATAGAAATATGATGTACAGCACCCAAATCGGAATCAGCCAGAGCCAATAGCGGTTGGGCCGAAATCCGTACAGGAACGCGACCACAACCAATAATCCAATCTGGATTGCCAGATGCACGCAGTTCGACAGCACGGCCGCCACCGGAACCACCTCGCGCGGCACAGGCACGCGTTTGATCAGCCCTGAATTCTCAATCAACGATGTGGTCCCGCTCGACCATGCTCCCGCGAAGAAGTTGTAGGGCACCAAGCCGCACAGGACGAACAGCGGGTAGGCCATTTCCTTCTGCCCTCCGAACACCCTTCCGAAGACGAACGTAAATACGCCCATCATTACAATCGGGTTGATCAGGGACCACAGAATCCCCAAAGACATGTTCCGGTAGCGTATGCGGAAGTCCTTGAGAATAAGGTTTTCGAGAAGGAAAAGGAGATCTCCTCTCCATTCCTGTCTGTTCATGGACCTCAAGTATACAATTTAGAGTGGTTATGGCTTTTCCTGCTGCATACCGCGAGCAGTTCCTGACTGCTCTCCAGACCCTGGATCTGGCTCTTGTTGACCAGGCGATTGAATGGTTTCGCGAAGCTCGCGCGCAAGGACGAACGATTTTCGTCGCCGGAAATGGCGGGAGCTCCGCTACGGCAACTCACCTGGTCTGCGATCTGGTAAAGGATGCCAGCTACGGCCGCAATGCCCGATTTAAGGCGATGACGCTCCTGGACTCCATGCCGACGTTATCAGCCTACGCCAATGACGTCGACTTCAAGGACGCGATGTCGGAAACTCTGCGCAACTTCGCGCAGCCGGGGGACTTGTATTTGGCGATCAGCGGGTCCGGCAACTCCGAAAACCTGGTCCGAGCCATGAAATTTGCGAAGGATCACGGCCTACGGACGATGGCGATGACCGGCCGCGACGGAGGCAAGCTCGGCGCCATGGCCGAGCTGGAGATACGAGTACAAGATCGCCACATGGGCCGCATCCAGGACGTCCACCACATCCTATGTCATATGATTTGTTACTCTTTCGTGGAATCGGAACCCGTTAAAGCATAGTCCTAATCCCGCCGATGGAAAGGACGATGAAGTGGCTTGCCCTCTCAATCGGAATAATCGTCACTTTGGGCGTGGCGCTTCAGTTCCCCGCCCAACGAATATTCCGCGGCCAGAACGATTTCCTGTCGCTGTATTGCGGCGCGATGCTGTCCGGAACGCCGGAGTTGCGTTCCGTGGACGCTCATAAGGAAATCGCCCAAAAATCGGCAGACATCTGGCTGCCGTCCGTTCTCTTCACCCGGCCCGACTATTATGCGGCGATCCTTCGGCCGCTGGCCTGGATGCCCTACCAGGCTTCCTATGTCCTCTTTCAGGTTCTGAGTCTGGTAGCTCTCTCCGTATTCCTCTGGCTCTTCCGGCATCAGCAGGATTTCTGGATGCTGGCATTGTGCTCTGTGCCTTTAGTGGCCGGATTCGCCAATGGCCAGGACGTCACGTTTCTGATGTTGGCGCTCACCGGGGCGGTCATACTGGACAAGAAAGGCTATGCATTCCCTGCCGGACTCCTGCTCAGCGTCTGCACCATCAAGTTCCATTTGTTCATTTTTGTCCCTATAGCTTTGATTGCCTGGCGCAAGTGGCACCTGATCGCAGGAGCCTGCACGGGCACCGCCTGCGGCATCGCAATTGCGAACCTCACACAGCCCCCCGGTTGGATCGGCCGATATATTACGCTCCTCCAGAGTCCCGACATCAACCCAATGCCATTCCCGCTGAACTTTCACGGAGTGGCTGCCAGTTTGGGTTGGAGCATGGCAGTAGAGCGCGGCCTGATCGCCGCCGTGATCGCTGTTCTGGTGTTCCTCGCGTGGCAGAGGCTCCCGTTTCCGACTCTTCTTTCGCTCTGCGTGCTCGGCGGCATGCTCGCGTCGAGCCATTTAGGAATGCACGATTACGCCCTCCTGCTCCCATGCTGTGCATTGTCAAGAGGCTTGCTCCGCCGAGGCTTCTTCGCGCTCACCACACCACTGGTGTATATCGTGATGCTCTTGCCGGATCCGTGGAGTTCCTTCGGAGCCGCGGCGATGGCGGCGCTGTTGGCCCTGCCGTTCATTGAGATGCACAAGCAGACAGCGTTGGAGATTCGAGCGGTAAGAGGGTTAAGAGAAGCCTCGTTCTAAAAAGATCAGTTCGTCTGCGGAGGCATGTTAAGTCTCCGTTCGAGTTCAAGTACCCGGTTTTCCAGGGTCGTGACTCGGCTTCGAAGGGCATTCTCATTGCCTTCAATCTCGATCAGTCGCTTCGAGTTCGTTTCGGCGAAACCGTAGAAGGCCTTGAGAATCTCAGTCTGCACATCGCGCATCGTTTCGATCACGTTTTCCCGCGTATGACCAAGTTCCGCACGTAGCATCTCATGCCGCTCGTTCAGACGGGTTTCGACCGCCGCGAGGTCGTCTTTCGTCGCAAGTCTTGTGGGGTCAATCTCCAAGGGAGGTCTCCTTTCAAAGGATACTGCACTATCGGCTATAAGAGTTCATCTGGATCGCGACGTCATCTCGTGGAAAATACGGACGCGACCTCATCGGTTATGAACGGGAGGACAAAAGATTATCCGAATCTTGCGATGGGGCGGCTGGTGGGATTTGAACCCACGACATCCAGAACCACAATCTGGCGCTACTACCAACTGAGCTACAGCCGCCGTGTTGTTCTATTTTACCGTACACCATGCCTCAGGCCTCAGGCTTGCGATCCATACCCGTAATCAACCTCGCGCCGCGGTCGAATGTTAAATATTGAAAACCCCATCGCAGGAACACGAGGAGCCGGTTGCGAAAGCCCGCCAGATACATGAGGTGTACGAAAAGCCAGAGCAGCCAGGCGATCCAACCATGCATATGGAACCTGCCGAAGTCTGCCACGCCGGAGGCTCGGCCAATAACGGCGAGGTTGCCCTTGTTCCAGTATTTGAAGGGCTCGACCTTCCCGCCGCGAAGAATTGCCTTGGCGACATAGGCGCCCTGCTGCATCGCGACCGGCGCGACCCCCGGAAGCCCGGAGCTTGCCAGATCGCCAATCACGTAAATCTCCGGATGCCCGGGAATGGTGAGGTTCGGATCGACTGTCACCCGTCCCTGTTTGTCGAGCGTTGCTCCCACAGCTTTCGCCAATACCTCACCGAAGCCCGATGGTGCGATCCCGGCGGCCCAGAGCACCGTCCGCGTCGGAATCTTTTCCTGGCCCAGCGTCACACTGTTCTCATCCATCGCAGTCACAATCACGCGAGTCCTGGGACGCACCCCTAGTTTCACCAAGGACCGCTCGGCGGCCGCCGAGAGGTCAGGCGGAAAGGTGGGAAGAACACGGTCCGAGCCCTCTACCAATAGAATCTGAGACTCCTCCGGATGGATGGCTCGGAAGTCGCGGCGTAGCGTATCGCGCGCGATTTCAGAAAGAGCGCCCGCAAGCTCCACGCCGGTCGGCCCGGCGCCGACAATTACAAACGTAAGCCAGGCCTTGCGGATCGCGGGATCGGATTCCCGCTCCGCCGCTTCAAAAGCGTAGAGTAATTTCTGCCGAACCCGGAACGCATCCTCCAGGGACTTCAGACCGGGGGCATACTTTTCCCAATTGTCGTGGCCGAAGTAATGGCCGCGCGCACCGCAGGCGATAATCAACGAGTCGTAAGGGATCCGCGCTCCATCCTTGAGAACCAACGCCTGCGACTCAATGGATACGGCTTCCCCTAGAAGGACGCGCGTATTCTTCTGTCGACTAAGAATGGAACGCAACGGTGCTGCGATCTCGCCGGCCGAAAGCGAACCCGTGGCCACCTGATAAAGCAGCGGTTGGAAAAGGTGATAGTTGCGCCGATCGACCAGTGTTACGTCGACGTCCTTGCCGCGAAAGGCCTTGGCCGCGTATAGGCCGCCAAATCCACCGCCGACAATGACTACTCGATGCTTCAATCGTCGTCGTTTTGTGAGGCGAGCTTGGTCAGTACGCCCAAGTCCTCGAGCGTAGTTACATCACCCGTCACTGAATTGGAAGTAACAATCTCTCTAAGCAGGCGGCGCATAATCTTGCCGCTGCGTGTCTTCGGAAGTGCGTCGGTAAACCGGATTTCCTCCGGCCGAGCGAATGCCCCGATCTCGTGAGCCACCCACTGGCGCAAATCCTTGCCGAGCTGTTCGTGGCTCCAGTCACCTTTCTTCAACGTGACGAAGCAGCACACGGCCTGACCCGTAATCTCATGAGGCTTCCCCACCACGGCGGCCTCGGCTACAGCAGCGTGATGCACTAATGCCGACTCCACTTCCATGGTACTAAGCCGATGTCCGCTGACATTCATCACATCGTCCACCCGTCCCAATACCCAGTAGTAGCCGTCGTGATCGCAGCGCGCTGCATCGCCGGTGAAATAAGCACCCGGAACTTTAGTCCAGTATTGTTCTTTGAATCGATCCGGGTCGCCCCAGATGTTTCGCATCATGCTCGGCCAGGGCTTGCGGAGAATCAGATAGCCTTCTTTGTCCGGGCCTACTTCTTTGCCCTGCAGATCGACAATCGCGGGAATCACCCCTGGCATAGGCATGGTACCCGAGCCTGGCTTCAATGGCTGAGCGCCGGGCATGGGCGCGATCATGATGCCCCCGGTTTCCGTCTGCCACCATGTGTCGACAATGGGGCAGCGGCCTTTGCCGATCACCCGGTGATACCATTCCCACGCCGCCGGATTGATCGGCTCGCCGACGGAGCCGAGCAGGCGGAGACTCGAAAGATCGTGCTGGTTCGGCCACTGCTCACCCTGACGGATCAGGGCGCGGATGGCCGTCGGTGAGGTGTAAAAAATGTTGACGCGATACTTCTCGATAATCCTCCACCAGCGGTCAAAATGAGGATAATCGGGCGTACCTTCGAAGATGACACTCGTCGCGCCATTGCAGAGAGGGCCGTAGACGATGTAGCTGTGCCCCGTGACCCAACCGATGTCCGCGCTGCACCAATACGTGTCCTCATCTTTGATATCGAAAACCCATTTCATGCTGGCCTGCGTTTGGGTCAGGTAGCCGCCCGTGGTATGAAGAATGCCCTTTGGCTTCCCGGTGGTGCCGGACGTGTAGAGAACGAACAAGGGGTGCTCGCTATCAAGCGGCACTGCCGGACAGTCTTCCGTGGCGGTCTCGTCCAATACATGCCACCAATGGTCGCGGCCCTCCTGCATGTGTAGTTCGGAGCCCGTCCGCTTGTAGACGATCACGTCCTTGATCGACGGACACTCGGTAAGGGCTTCATCCACCGCAGGCTTCAGCTTCACTTCTTTCCCGCGCCGGAAGCCGCCATCGGCGGTGATCACCAGTGACGCACCCAGGTCCTGGATGCGGGCCTTGAGCGCCTCTGCCGAGAAGCCGCCGAAGACGATGCTGTGAATGATGCCGAGCCTGGTACACGCCAGCATGGCGATGGGAAGCTCCGGGATCATCGGCATATAGATGATGGCCCGGTCGCCGGCCTTGTAGCCGCGCGACTTCAGGACGCTGGCGAACCGGACCACCAGCCGATGCAGTTCCTGGTACGTGAGGAAGCGCTGCTCGCCGGGTTCGCCTTCCCAAAGAATGGCGACCTTATTCTTCCGATGCGTGGTGAGATGACGGTCCAGACAGTTGTAAGAAACATTGGTCTTGGCGCCTACGAACCAGTGCGCGGAGGGAGGATTCCAATCCAGCACCTTGGACCACTTCTCAAACCAAAAGACATCGCGTTCCGCAATCTCGCCCCAGAACTTCTCGGGGTCTTCGGCGGCTCTCCGGTACAGATCCCGATAACCCTCCATTCCTTGGACGTGCGCTTTTTCTACGAATTCGGGAGGAGGAGGATAGATGGCGGATTCACTCATGCAGTTGGGATTTTAGCAAAGGTGTCCAGCTTCCTGAAAAAAACTTCTGCGGCCATGTCGAAATCCGCCATGCCGCTCCGACCTGCCTGAGAAAACGCACCGAAGTGCGAGAATCGAAAGGAACCAAGAACCATGAAATTTATCCTGATGATGAATATGAAAACCGACGCCCAGAGCCAGTCTCAGGGAATCATGACCTGGGCCCAGGAAGACATCCAGGCCCACATTCAATTCATGATGAACTTGAACAAACAGTTGAAAGCAGCCGGAGAACTCGTTTCGGCTGAAGGGCTTGCATGGCCGGATCAGGCCACGCGGGTGCGAGCGGGAAAGGACGGGCATCCGATCACGGACGGCGTCTTTCCTGAATCCAAAGAGTTCCTGATCGGTTACTGGATCATCGACGTCGAGAGCCCGGAGCGGGCCTACCAAGTCGCGGCGCAGGCATCGGCGGCGCCCGGCAAAGGCGGCGTACCGCTCAACATGCCCATCGAAGTTCGTCAGGTGATGGCAGGTCCTCCGGAGGAGTTTCAGTGAGCCGGGGAGTAGTGCGGCATAACTGACGCGCCTCGGTAGCGTCAAAGGCGAGGAGGAGAAATGCGAGTGCCTCGCTACATCTTCGGTCTAATCGTCGCAGCCGGCCTCTTTGGTCAGTCCGCGACGGGCTTGGAATTCGACGTCACGGTAATTAAGCCGACTCCTGCCGGCACGCAAGGTTCCCGTCAGTCAATGGGACCCGACGGCGGCTTCACCATGATCAACATGCCCGTGCGCGAGCTCATCACATTCGCTTACAACATTCGCGAATTTCAGCTCTCGGGCGAGCCGGGATGGGTTGGAATCGATCGCTATGACGTAACTTCAAAGATCGACACCGCAGGCGTCCGGGAACCTCTGGATCCCCGTACCATGACAGACCAGCAGCGTCAGACCCGTGCGGATCAGATGCGGGAACGGGTGCGTTCCCTGCTGGCCGATCGGTTTAAGCTGGTGGTGCATCGCGAAACCAAAGAGGCTCCCGTGTACGCTCTCCGTGTTGCCAAGAGCGGGCCAAAGCTCGAAGAAGCGAAGGAAATCGGAGGCCGCCAGGGATTGAGTACGCAGCGCGGGCGTGTTCAGGGTTTTGCGGCACCCATGGGCATGTTGGCCACTATGTTGTCTATGAATGTCGGGCGTCTGGTGATCGACAAAACCGGGCTGATGCAGAAATACAACTTTGTGCTGACATTCGTACCCGAGGTCGGCACCAATGGAACCATGGGTCTCAAGGGACCAAGCGAGGTAATCGAGCCTGCCACCGACCCTTCCGGGGCCACCCTCTTCACCGCCCTTCAGGAGCAGCTAGGACTACGGCTGGAGTCGGAGAGGGCGCCTGTGGATACGATCGTTATCGATCATATTGAGAAACCCTCTGAAAACTAACTGCGCAAGACTACTGAGGTGCGAGAAGCTAGGGAACAATGGACCCTTCCTTCGAGAACCTGCTGCGCGAGCTCGCCCCGCAGGTGCTCGGAGTCCTGGTCCGCCGTTCTCGCGATTTCGCAGCCGCCGAAGATGCTGTTCAGGAGGCGCTGCTGGCCGCCGCAACACAGTGGCCCCGCGACGGTTTTCCCGGCAATCCACGAGCTTGGCTCACTCAAGTAGCATCCCGTCGTCTCACAGACCAGATTCGCAGTGATGTGTCGCGGCGTCGGCGCGAGATGGAATCAGGCTATGAGATTCCGTCGATGGAGGCGGCTCACGATAAGGACGACACCCTTGCTCTCATCCACATGTGCTGCCATCCCGCGCTGACTCCCTCGTCAGCTATCGCGCTCACCCTTCGAGCAGTCGGCGGACTGACCACTGCCGAAATCGCTCGCGCACTGCTGGTTCCCGAATCGACCATGGCTCAGCGCATTAGCCGTGCCAAGCAAACCATCAAGGAATCGCATATTCCCTTTCGGCTACCCGAAGGCGAAGAGAATCTGCGTAGTGTGCTGCACGTTCTTTATCTCATCTTCAACGAGGGCTACACGGCGAGCGAAGGCAATCAGCTACATCGTTCAGACCTCACGAGCGAAGCAATCCGGCTCACGCGCCTAGTGCATGACCGGCTCCCAAATCAAACCGAAGTGACCGGATTGCTCGCACTAATGCTGCTGACCGATGCCCGGCGAAGGGCCCGAACCGGTCCGAATGGTGAGGCGATTCCGCTGGATCAGCAGGATCGCAGCTTGTGGGACCAGCAACTGATCCGGGAGGGGGTGGACTTAGTCGCCTCCGCCCTCCAACAAGCCTCTGTAGGGCCATACCAGTTGCAGGCAGCCATTGCCGCAGTGCACGACGAAGCACGGACACCGAGTGAAACCGATTGGCCTCAGATTGTGGCCCTATATGATCTCTTGCTGAAAATGTCCGGCAATCCGATGGTCCGTCTGAATTACGCGGTAGCGGTTGCAATGGTCCAGGGTCCCCGGCAAGGACTGGAAATCCTCACTACCCTTGATTCAGACGAGCGCTTACGGGACCATCATCGACTCCACGCCGTGCGCGGCCACTTACTGGAACTGGCAGGCGAGAAGAAGGCTGCCATCCTGCACTACCAAGCCGCTGCGTCGCGGACCGCCAGTCTACCGGAGCGGAATTATTTGATTAGCCGGGCAGCCCTGCTCGGACAATAGCTGTTTTCAGGGCCGCTATTGAGCCGGAGGAGCGTGGAATCGGCCGTAATAGGCAGCCTTGCCGATTACGTGCCCGTCCATCGCCTTCAGCAGTTCCTCGCGCGTGCACGTTGCCGGCAGATCCAGCTTCGTATCCAGCGCATAGAATTCGAACAAATAGTGATGAATCGGACCAGGACCTGCGCCCGGGCCGAAGTACGCGCCGGGATTTCCATTGCGATTCGAAATTCCAGGGCCGTTGCGAGTCCCATCCGCGAGATCTCCCGAGCCCAAGCCTTCGGGCAGCCCCTTGGCCGTCCCAGGAATGTTGAAGGCGGACCAGTGAAGCGTATCCGTGGTGGTGCGATTCGTGGAATTTTCCACATCATGGAAAATTACGGCATAAGTTTGGAGGGTATCCGGGGCCTCGGTTGGGTTTGTACCAAGGTTCCAATGAAATTCGAATGCCGGCGACTTGTTCTCACCGCGGCCGGCGTTTCTCATCGGCACTTCTCCGCCATCGGGCCAAGCGGGCGATGTTACCGAAAGAACAGGCCGGGGCGCGGGGGCGCCACCCTTGCCCTTTCCGCCGCCGGGCTGGGCAAGCATGATCGCGCTTGTCGAAAGAGCAAGGATAGATGAAAGCAAAATTCGTTGTGTAATCATGTCGAGATTCTCCTCTACCGTAGTCTATCCGAGAAACCGCAGGCATAAGCCTGGGATTCCGGGTGTCTCTACGTTCGGAGCGTTCAAACCACCTCAATCGGAATCGGCGCCAACCTCCGGCGTCCCATACTCACCTGGAGCGAATGCGCACCAGCCTGAATCTCCTCGGGCAGCCGGAAATTCACCTCGAACCTCTGCGGCCGAGGATCGATGCAGAAATACTCCAGCCCCATCACCGGCGTTCCATCCACCGACGCCTCAATCTCATAAGGCTTGGCAATTTCCTCAAGCGTCATCTTTACCGTCCGAGTCTCAATCCGAGTTCCCGCCACCAGGTTCACCCCATCGCTAATCGAATGCACCCTGGGTACGGACGGTCCCGGCGGAATTACACGTAGGGTCGCTGGAGGGGAAATGCGCTTGCCCAACCACTGAATCTCTACCGGCAGCAGCCCCGTCGCCTCCAGCTCCGGCAGAATTACGGTCATCTGCTGCAAGCCCGAGGCGTCCGCGGGACCGATGTAGGTCAATGTCCCGAACGAATCGCCAATCATGACGCGCAAATGGTGCAGCCCGGCATCGGCAGGCAAATCCTCCACCCAAATGGAAATCGAAGCGAACCGCCCACGGCTCGGGGCGACGGGCTCAGAACTGTTCGCATTCGTGATCCTCCGGATACGAACCGTCGCGTCCACCTGGCGGTCTTCCTGGGCGATGCTCCATCCCGCAGGCTGCTTTCTCCACGTGGTCCACATGTATTGCGTGGCGACGCCCTCCATCGCCAGGACCTGGAAATCGTTCATCTGCGTGAACTCCAGGAGTTCCAGCGCGGAGAACCGCGCGCCTGCCCACGTGCTGTACGCCGCCTCCACTTCATCCGTCCGAGGCAGCCCGTTGAATTGCATCCGAACCAACCCGCCCGGCTTCAATACTCGATGGATCTCACGGAGATATTGATACACAACATCCCGGCTGGGGATGTGCTGGAAGACCGCGTAGGAATAGATGAAATCGAAATGCGCGTCCGGGAATAGCGTGAGGCTCGCGCCATCGGTTGAGTGCGCGTGAGCGTTTGTTATGTCCTTCAACTTCTCCTTCGCCCGCGCAATCATCTCATCGGAAACGTCGACGCCGTGAATCTCCAAAAAGTGCCGGCTCATCGGGCGCATCAGCCGGCCCGGACCACATCCGATCTCCAGCGCTTTCCAATGCGCCCGCTCCAGAGGAGATACACGACGCAGTTCCCACTCCAGGCCATTGATCACTTCCGTGGCGGTGGCGAAGAATTCGGCGTCGTCCTGATCTCTGCGCCCAAATGCGACATAGTAACCGGCATCCTCGCGAGCACGCGAGTTCCAGTCTTCCCGCATCTGGGCGCTAACGTCGGTTGGTTCCATCTATGTTTGTTCTATTTACTTACGGCTCGAGAAGCGGTTCAATTCCGTCATCAGGCTCGATGCGCCCTTCGGAGCCGCCGTCTTGCCGGTAACGATTTCACGGTTGGACATCTTCTTGCCGTAGAGGTCCTGAATCCACTCCTCATCCTCTCGCAGGGTCGCGCCGCTCAAAGAGATTCCAGCGAACAAGCCGCGCGCCCGGGACCAGGTAAGAATCTCGGCCGTCATGGCCGCGTCGGTTTCCGCCTGAGTGGACCTTCCCACCGGCCCCGCGGCCGCCGTCGCGTCGCCGCCCACGGTGAACTGCGAGGAAAGCAGGCGATCCATACCCTTCTTATTCATCACCAGCATGAACACGTCCGTCTCTGAGCCGCCAATCTGAAACCCGAAGCTCCCGCCTTCCACCTTAATCGCGCCGGGAGCCGACCAGCCCGTACCGCCATCTTTCCGGCACGAAACAAATCCGCGGCCATACTTCGCGCCCACAATGAACGCGCCCTTCTTCAGATCGGGAACAATGACGATACATTCTGCCTTCGCCAGTAGATCCTGCGGGATGGACTTGTCCGGCACTCCCATCACGTCCTTGAACGCTTGTGCTGCCGCGCTCAGCCTGCCATTCACATCCGAAGCGGCACTCAAAATAGTGGCGCTCATTAAGATTGCTGTCAGTATCTTCGTTGACATCAGACTCCTTTATTCTTTCTCTACAGTACTGGAGATCTCCACTCGCCGGACACCATAGACCCTACGAATCAATCGGCAGATCTCCTCCGCCAGACGATCCGGGGACTCCAGCTCATCGGTGTCGAGTTCCACCTTTAGATGGAGATCAGTTCGGGCCATGTCCCGATTGTCGCCGATTTACAATGGATACAACGGCTGGTGAATACCCCCTGCAAACTGTGCGAAAAGAAAAGGGCTCGGCGCTACTGTCCTGGAACCGCGGGTGAAATCTGCGCCACCTGCTGCGGAACCGAGCGCGAAAATACCATCGCCTGTCCGCTCGATTGTGAGCACCTCATGGCCGCCCGCCATCATGAACGGCCCGCGCCGCTGACCGACCTGGACCTCCCTAACAAGGACGTCCATCTCACCGAGAAATTCCTGCGAGATCAAGAACATCTGGTCATTTGGCTCTCGCATTCCCTGGCCCGGTCCGCCCAGGCGACGGGTGCCGTGGATGCAGACCTGCGCGAGGCTCTGGGAGCCATGATTCAGACCTACCGGACGCTTCAGTCCGGGCTGATCTACGAATCGAAACCCCAGAATCCGTATGCCGCCCGCGTGCAGGAAGACATGAAGGCGGCCATCGAGGAATTGCGCAAGAAGGTTGTCGAGGAAGCCGGGATGGAGTTGTTGAAAGATTCCGACCTGGCGGGAGTACTTGTCTTCCTGCAGCGCCTGGAACTTCAGCACAGCAACGGAAGAAAGAAGGGTCGAGCCTTCCTGGACTTCCTGCGCAGCTATTTTCCGCCCACTCCCGCTCCCTCGCCGAGCGTGGCCACGTGACAACTACCGGCTATATCGTCTTCGCCCACGGGTCGAGCGTCGAATCGGCCAATGAGGCTGTACGCAAAGTTGCGCGCGAAATGGCTCGGCGAGCAAGCTTAGATAAAGTGGTGCCTGCGTTTTTGGAAGGAGGACGTCCAAATCTTGGCTCAGCCGTGGGCGAGTTGATTGCCGCAGGCGTGTCAAAAGTGGTGGTGATTCCCTACTTCCTGACTTTGGGCCTGCATCTTCAACGCGACCTCCCGCTTCTAATAGAGGAGGCGAGAGAGGATCATCCGGGTGTGGAAATCACCGTAACCGAGCCTCTGGATGGGCATCCCGCCATGGTGGAGGCCCTGCTCGACAGGGCAAACTCGCAATGAAAGCGAAGCTAATCGACTTCCGAGAGCTAACCCCCGGCGTGCGGCATTTCGTTTTCGAAGCGGCCGATGTCGACAGCCTGGAATTCCTGCCGGGCCAATTCGCTTCGCTCACTCAGTTAATTGACGGTCGTGAAATCACGCGGGCTTATTCTTTCGCTTCCGCCCCAATTCATGGCAACCGTTTTGAGCTGTGCCTGAATCGCGTGCCCGACGGCATGTTCTCCGCGCAACTCTTCGAGATGAAGCCTGGCGATACCGTCGACATGCGGCCGCCCTTGGGGACTTTCACTCTGCGCAACGCAGCCCGTGAAGCGATCTTCGTCGCCACAGGAACCGGTATCGCGCCATTCCGCTCCATGCTGAAGGCGCACTTGAATGAGTCCTCCGCGCCGGTAACGCTGATCTTCGGCGCCCGCCACGAGCACGGTCTGGTTTACCGCGAAGAGTTCGAAGAAATGGAGCGGCGCGTTCCCCATTTCCGTTTCTGGCCTGTAGTCAGTAGACCCGGCGCCGATTGGCACGGCCGTACCGGACGAGTACAACCATGGCTTCGCGAAGCAATGGAGACCATCCCCGACAAACACAGCGTAGACGTGTACTTGTGCGGCCTGAAAGAAATGGTCAATGACTCGCGGACAATGTTAAGAGAAATGGGCCTGGACCGGAAACAAATCTTCTACGAGAAATACGACTGATGAAGCGGACGCTCATGCTGTTTGCCATCGTCGTGTTGGTCTTCGGCGCCGTCGCGGCAATTCTGCTGTGCGGGGTGATGCCTCAGCCCATGAAACCGTCCGATTACCTCGTGGTCGGCTCGGTAGCAACATTGGTCTCACTACTGGTGCTCTTCTTCCTGCTGGCGACTACAGTAGGAAAGTCGGATTTGTTCCTGAAGCGCCGCAAGAAGCAGTAAGGCTCCGCACATTTTCGGATTGCCCTACGCAATCGGACGTACCTCCGCTTGCTTATACATCGCCCTGGTCTGCTCCAATGTTGGAAACTGAATCCCCGGCAACGCCGCCTTCGCCGTCCCCGCCGCGATTCCCCATCTCACGGACTCAGGGAAACTCTTCTTCTTGTCCATGCTCCAGGCAAACGCAGCCGCCAGAGCGTCGCCCGCCCCAATCGGACAAACCGGATCAATCCGCGGCGGAATAGCTTCATACACGCCGCTCCTGTCCGCCGCCACCGCTCCCCGGCTCCCTAGCGACAAGATCACCGACTCCGGTCCCATCCCGTGCATATTGTTCAGCGCTTCCAGGAATTGTGCCCGTGTCAGCAGCGCCCTTCCCAACAGCCGCTCTGCCTCAGGCAGATTCGGTGTGATAACGGTCGGCCGAGCCTCCAGAGCATGTTCCAGGGCCAATCCGTCGGTATCCAGAAGCGTCTTGATTCCCATACCCTTGGCCTTCTCAATCAATTCGCAGTAAAAATGAGGAGGAACATGCGGTTGCATGCTCCCACAGATCATCAGCCACGAGGCTTTCGCGAGCCGAGCCTCTACCAGCTTCCGGATCGATTCGATCTCCGATTTCTCCAGCGGCGCTCCCACTTCATTGAGCTTTACGCTTAACCCGTGTTTGTCGGAAATCGTCAGGTTGATACGGCTGTCCGCCCGAACCGCCGTTGCCTCAAACGGAAAACCCATTCCCGCAAGCGAGGATTTGATCTTCTCTCCCGGCGCGCCGCCCGCGGTCAGGAGTGCCAGCGTCCGCCCGCCAAACCCATGGATCACCTGCGATGCATTGATCCCTCGTCCACCCGCTGCCTCGGCACGATCCAGGATGTAGGCTCGATCCTCAAAGACAAGCTTGTCGACCGTCACCGTGCGGTCCACGGCCGGATTAATGGTGAGCGTGAGAATCAAGCTAACATATTAACAATCTGGCCTTTTCAGGCCGGGGTATCATCCGTGCGCGATCATCCCTTATTCCGCGCATATTCTGCCCTGATCGCGGTGTGCATCTTCTGGGGCACCACTTATCTTGGAATTCGGATCGCATTAGAGGATATTCCGCCGTTCACACTCGTCGCAGCGAGATTTCTGCTCTCCGGCTCGTTGATGTTGATCGGAACAAAACTGAGCGGGGCTGTCCTTCCCCGCGGCCGCGAGCTTTGGGAAACCGCGGGCTACGGTCTATTGACGCTGGCGATCGGAAACACATGCCTTTCTTTCGCGGAGCTGCTGATCCCCAGCGGCATGGCGGCACTGATGGTGACCACTGCACCCTTCTGGATGGTCGGGCTGGATGCCCTTCTCGGCGGCGAGAAGCTCCATACGCCCACACTGCTGGCGATGCTGGTAGGCTTCGCCGGCGTTGCTCTTCTGGTGGCACCGACGTTCTCCACTCCCACCTCGGGAGCGAGCTCAGGGATCGGCACACTCCCCGCGTTCCTGTTGCTCCAACTAAGCTCCGGAGCATGGTGCCTCGGATCGCTCCTTCAGCGACGCCAGCGCTCGCGAGCCCATCCCTTTGTGAGCGGAGCGGTGCAGCAATTCGTCACCGGCATTGTTGTGGGAGTCATCGCCCTATTCGAACCCCAAAAGGCCCACTGGACTGCCCGTAGCATTGGCGCTGTGGTCTATCTCGCGATGTTTGGCAGCATTGTAGGCTATAGCGCCTATCTGTACGCGATTCAGCACCTTCCCATCGCCGTCGCGTCCATCTACACCTATATCAACCCCTTGGTTGCCGTTCTGTTGGGCTGGATCGTGTTCCGCGAACCATTTGGCCGCTGGGAAACCGCCGCAATGATGGTGATTTTTCTGGGAGTGTATCTGGTGAAGCGAGCTTCTAGTCGCGGTCGAAAAACTTAGCGCAGATCGCCCCTCCAAATGCCGGGAGGGAGGTTAGAAAGAAGAACGAGCCCAACAGCCCCGCCGCGATTCCCACTGGACTCCGCAACATCTCCAGGATTTGATTCAGATCTTCTTCCGGACGATGCTGCGCTCTCCACTGCTCTCGAATCGCCGCGACGCCGGCGGGTTCGGAAAGCGCAATCGCAATGATGGTTAGAACAATCGTTACTAATACAAACGTAAACAAACCGGAAATCCATCCCAGCCGGGCACCGCTCATCGCGGAAAGATGCTGGCCTGTGCGCTTGCGATAGACCATCACCGCAAAGAACCCCGCGCCTACGAACCAAAGCAGCGAAATCACCGGCGGCATTCCCAATTGCCCCGAAATGATCAACAGCACCGAAGACAGTGCACAAGAAGCGAGCGCGATCCGGACCGCTTGACCATTCTTCAGTCCAATGGGAGGCGGCGCCGGAATCACCGATATGGGGGGCGGCGCAATTACTTGCGGCTGCTCCTCGATAATGAGCGGCTCGTCGCGCTGAGGCTTTCCGCACTTGTGACAAAACCGCGCGTCCTCCGGCAGCTTCGCCCCGCAAGTACAGTATTCGTTCACACCTTCAGTGTACCCGGGCCATTTTCCTGGAGCGCAAAGGGTGCCGCGGCATCCACACAAAGACGAAGTAGCCTGCCGCGGCACCCGTTTGCGCTGGGTCACGGGGGCGTTGTACTTCACCCACTTCGTTATCATGAATTCGTGCTAACGGTTACCGTCCTAGGGAATCCCGGCGATTCCTCCTTTGAGCCGCTCAAAAAGCTCCCGTCCGACATTCACCTGACCATCACAGACGATTTCGAAGTTATTAAGACTGCGGTTCCCCAATCCGACGTGCTCGCTGTGGGCATCTTTAGTGGTGGCCTGTGGGCCAGGACCATTCCGCTTGCAAAGAAGGCGACGTGGCTCCACGCCATCGGCACAGGCGTAGAGCGTTTGCTGACACCCGAAACCATCGCCCATCCTGCGCCGCTCACGAACGGCCGGGGCGTCTTCCGCCGTCCTCTGGGCGATTGGACCGTCGCCATGATGCTCCACTTCGCCTGGGATATGCCGAGAGTCCTCCGCCAGCAGCGCGATTCACACTGGGAACCGTTCACGGCGCCGGGTATTGAAGGCAAGACGCTAGGGATCATCGGCTTCGGAGGCATAGGCAGCGCCGCCGCGGAGCGGGCCCGGCCCTTCGGCGTGAGAATCCTGGCACTCCGCCGCCGCGAAACCGAATCGGATCCACGCGTGGACCAATTCTTTCGGCCCGAGAAAATGAATGATCTGATGGCCACCAGCGATTACATTCTGGTCTCAACACCTCTGACGCCGGAAACAAAGGGCTTGGTCGGCGCGGCCCAAATTGCCGCCATGAAGCGCGACGCTGTGATCATCAACGTCGGCCGTGGTCCGGTAATCGACGAGCCTAAGCTGATCCAAGCTCTCCAATCCGGTGCGATTCGCGGTGCCGCGCTCGACGTGATGGATCAGGAGCCGCTGCCCAAAAGCAGCCCTCTGTGGTCTCTCCCGAACGTCGTGGTTTCGCCGCATACCGCCGATCATGTCGAGGATTTCCTGCGCCCGGCGGTCGAATGCTTTATCGAGAATTTAGAGCGCTTCCGTAAAGGCCAGCCGTTGGAGAATATCGTCGACAAGCATGCAGGATACTGAGATCACCGTCGATCAAATCCGCGAAGCCGCCGTCCGTATACGGCCCATCGCCAAGCGTACGCCTGTGATGACCTCTTCCAGCTTCAACCGCGACGCCGGGTTCGAAGCCTACTTCAAGTGTGAGAATCTCCAGACCTGTGGGGCCTTCAAGATCCGCGGTGCTTCGAATTTAGTGCTCGGCCTATCAAACGAAGACGTTAAGCGTGGCGTCGTCGGCTTCTCCTCAGGCAATCACGCCCAGGCGGTGGCCATGGCCGCGCAGTTTCGCGGGGCTCCGGCGACGCTCGTCATGCCGACCGATGCACCGCGCTCCAAAGTGGAAGCGACGCGTGCCCGCGGCGCCAACATCGTCATGTATGACCGGTTCAAGGATGACCGTGTCGCCATCGGCAAACGAATTGCCGGGGAGACCGGGGCTACGCTCGTTCCTCCCTTCGATCATCCGGCCATTATCGCCGGCCAAGGCACTGCCGCATTGGAGTTGCTGGATCAAGTTCCCGATCTGGATGCGATCGTGGTCTGCATCGGCGGCGGCGGTCTCATCGCCGGCTCCTCGATCGCGGCGAAAGCGGTCAGCCCGGATATCCGCGTCATCGGTGTGGAACCGGCCGACGCGAACGATACCTTCCTCTCGCTCGCCGCCGGAAAGCGAACTGAGATTCCTCCGCCCCAAACCATTGCAGACGGCCTGCGCACGCCCATGCCCGGTGAGCTGACATTCCCCATCATTCAGCGCAACGTAGAGCGCGTGGTACTGGTGAGCGAACAGGAGATTCGTGACACCCTGAAGTTCCTGCTCGCGCGCCTGAAGATCCTGACTGAACCCAGTGGAGCCGTTTCCGCCGCCGCCGGCCTGTTTCACAAACTGCCCGAGGGCGTTCGTCGAGTCGGCTTCATCCTGTCCGGTGGCAACGTCGACTTCGAGCTTCTAACTACCTTATGATCATTCCCCTGTTGTTCTGGCTGGCTGGAAATCCGTTTTGGATGGAGAAGCCGCCCTCTGATTGGACCGACGTCGAACTACAGGAATTCTTCGTGGATTCCCCCTGGGCCCGGACCGTCGCTGGACCCGCACGAACGACGGGCGCTCGGCCCGTCCAGGTTTATCTAGCCACCGCCGCACCCGTTGTAGAAGCCGAGAAGGAGCGCGATAAGCGTGCCAAAGCGAAGAGAAAACCCGGCCAGAAGGAAGTAGAAGATCCGCTGGCCGAAGAATACCGGGCTTGGTTTGAAGATAACCACGAATCGCAGATCGTGATCGCGATCAAAATCGGAATGAATCCGGACTTGTCGAAAGAGGCCGAAGTCCGCCACATGGAAGAAGACTCCTTCATGCAGATCGGCCGGAAGAAAATCAAAATTAGCGGCCACTTCCCGCCAACACCTTCAGATCCGTTTTTGAGAATGGCCTTCCCCCGCCAGCCTATAGGTGACGAAAAGAAGATCACCTTCTCTCTCTATATTCCGGGTCTGCCGCTTCCCTTTCGCGAAGCGGAATTCCACCCCAAGGATATGGTGATCAACGGCAAGCCCGAGTTTTAAGAATTCCCTAGTTTCCCTATCGGATTGCCACAGTAACGGATGGACTACTGGCGCCGGCAACCGTGACGACAACAGGGACACTGTTTCCCGCAGGAATGCCGGACGGCACAATTACATTCACTTGATAGAGACCGACGTAACCGGGAGCGAGGCCCGTGAAAAGTACTTCCGCTGGCTTGCCACCTACGGTGACGCTCGCAGGATTGTCCGCGAAGGAGAGCACGTTTGAGGGTGCGGGCGTTCCGGCCGGAACACTGGGAGACGTAGTCCCAAGGCCCGTGCAATAGATCAGGAGAGCGTCCCCGGCGCTGGCGGGATTGGCGGGGGTATTCAGGGCCGCCGACCCGCCGGCTTTCTGGCCAAGGATCGCACCGGGGCCCTTGCCGCTCTGGTCCTGTGTGAATACGGAGGGCTCCGCCGCACCAATCAGCACAGGCTCGGGCTGCGACACGGATGTGCCCGATTGCACTACAAGTTGCTGGATAGTATTGGGCGGAATATCTACGGGTACAATCGCATCGATCTGCCCGGCAGACGTGAAATAGAGGGGGATCGGCTTTCCTGCCAGAAATACCTGGGTGCCTCCCAGCGAGGTGGGAAACGGCTGGCCCGGCGGCGCGACAAGGACACCGCCACCGGCAGCAAGATTTGCTCCATAGATGGCGATGAATTCCCCTGGAGCGATGGGCGAGGTGCCGCTTGCCGCGCTGAGGACTCCGCCGGAATTGACAATCGGATTCTCTGCAGTTCCCGCGACGACTGTCCAGGAGGCGGATTTTGACGCCGCGAGAATAGGCTGCCCCTCCCGTTGTGACCGCACGGAAACCGTCACTTCCGCCGCGGCCTTGTGGGGCGTCCAGGTGCCTGACCAGACTCCTTTTCCTACCGGTATGAGCTTCAGCGCCGGATCGCCATTGGAAAATGAGGCGGTCACCGAACCTGCGCTTAAGAGTTCATTGCAGTTGCTCAGAACGAAGACGCTGAGTTCTGTCGGCTCTCCCACCACAGGCTGGATGCCCTGCGGAGGCGAAACGATACGCGAGACAATCTGGGTGGGGTTGCAGGTCGCCGCCCGCGCGCCATAGGCATACGAAGGAGCACCGACAGAGAAATCCGACACGGTTCCCCCTCCCGCCACGATGTCCTGAATAAACATCTCCACCAGGATGGCTTCAAAACCAGGGTAAGCGGGAGGATTCGATTCCAAATGCACTACCGCCTGGTAGCCCCCGGGCGAAAGCATTCCCCTGGTGCCGGTGAACGTCAAGTTGGCAAATTGAGGCGCAATCACACCAGGCGTTGGAATGCCCTGGAGCAGCGTACCGCTGGAGGGTGAGATGCTCAGCCAGCCTGTCCCGTTATCCGAGATGTACTCGATCCTGGTGCGCCAGTCCGCGGTGATGTTTCCGGTGTTAAAAATCTTGACCGTATCGAAGGTGGTCTCGCCGGCAGGTTCCATGATCAGCCCCAGGTACGGTCTGAAGAATCCAATCTGAGCCTGGTCTTTTACCAGGTCCATCAACACGGTTACCGACTGCGGCGAATTCGGCGCACCGGGCAAAGTAAACACAAGACGGCCATAATGTTTTGCGACCGTCTGTCCTGCGGGATTTACGGAAACCTCCACTTGAAACTGCTCGCCCGCGGGTATGAGCCGCGTCTGGAGCCAGGATCCGCCTTCGGTGGTCGACGCAATGACGTTGAGACCGCTCAAATTGCCAACACCCGTGTTGGTGACGACGATGGTCTGTGGCGCGGGGGCAGCGCCGCTCGGATTGCCCCGGAACTTCAGCCCGGTCTGGGAGAGTTGCAGATAGACTCCGGAAGGTCCGATCACCAGTTCCACAAAGACCGTAAGGGTGCTTCCGCTGGAGCGAATCACCACCTGATCCGTGTAGATGCCGGCCTTCAATAACGAGGGATTAACAGTTACCGCAATCGGGAAGTCCCCAAACGCGGGCACATTCCCGCTCGAAGGAGTGACCGAAAGCCAAGTCCCTGACGCCGTCGCCACCTGAAGAGATGCGACCTCGGCTGAACCGTTATGGACGGCGATCCCCTGCGTTGACTTGGCCTGACTGCCAACAGGTAGCGTGAAAACGAGGCCACCTGGGGAAACCGTCAAGCCGGAGGAGGGATCTGCCACGCTCACCGTCCCTGATCCTGTGACCGTGAATTTCAAAACAGCAACCACCGTGGGCGGGGCTAGATTCGTGATGGTTCTGGCGAATTGCAGCGAGCCGCTCGCGTTCCTGAAGATTCCTGTTCCGGAGGTGATGTTTCCGCTAATGGAGAGCGTGGGAGAGTTTACGGTCGCCATTGCCGTGAAAGTACCGGAGAAGCTGCTGCCGTTGGCGATGGTGAACGTCACATTGACGGTGCGCGTGCTTCCGGTGCCCTTATAATCGCCGAACGTTACGGTGGCGGCGCCAAAGGGAGAAATCTGGCCTTGGGAGGTGCCCTCGGCAAATGAAGTCCCCGGCTGGGGATTGATGCCCGAGCCGTTGAAATTCAAAGTTACTGGAACGTCGGCCCCGCGGGCGGTTCCGCTATGGATGGCGAATAGGAGGGCCGCCAAGGCCAATCTGGTGCGTTTCATGGCTGTTCACTTGACATAGCGCAAGGAACAACAAATGCACCTCAATGCAAAACGCCCGCCACCCATCGGCGGGGATGCCGGGAGGGAGGCGGGCGTTCTTTTGCCGAGGAGTTATTGCTCCAGGGTTATTCTTCGGGCGTTTCGCCCTCGTCCTTGCCCTGCTGCATCGCCTTCAACCGCTCTTCACGGCGCTTCGCGCGGTCTGCCGCACGCTTAACCAGCTCCGAACCCACCAGCTCGATCATCGCCTGCTCCGCACCGTCGCCCTTGCGCCAGCCGAGCCGGACCACGCGAGTATAACCACCCTCGCGCTGGCCGAACCGCGTGCCGAGCTTATCGAACAGCTTCTTCACCGCGCCCGGAGTTTCCAAAAACGCAGCGGCCTGACGGCGTGAGTGCAGAGTATCGCGCTTCGCCAGCGTGATCATCTTCTCCACCAGAGGCCTCGCCGCTTTCGCCTTCGGGACCGTCGTCACCACGCGCTCATGCTCAATCACGCTGGTGACCAAGCCTTTAAGCAGCGCCTTGCGCGACCCGGCGTCGCGCTTTAACCGATTTCCAGATACCTTATGTCGCATTGCTTTGTCTCGAGCGAGCTATTCGGTCGCCGCCTCTCCCTCTTCCTCATCGTCCACCATGTCGACATCCGTCGGAGGCAGCGAGCCACCGGCGGGCGCCACCAGACGGCCCTGAGCATCAAACTTCATCCCGAAGGACAGGCCGAGCCCCGAGAGGATCTCCTTAATCTCATTCAGCGACTTGCGTCCGAAATTCTTCGTACGCAGCATCTCCGCTTCCGTCTTTTGCACCAGATCGCCGATGGACTGAATATTGGCGTTCTTCAGGCAGTTGTACGAGCGGACGCTCAGCTCGAGCTCTTCCACGGAGCGGCTGAGCACTTCGTTCATCTGACCCGCGCCGCGCTCCGACGGCTCTTCCGTCGTCTCCGGCAGTTCTTCGAAGTTGATGAAGATGGTCATGTGGTCCTTGAGGAGCTTGGCGGCCTGGCCGATGGAATCGGCCGGCGAGATCGCTCCGTTGGTCCACACTTCGATGGTGAGCTTGTCGTAGTCGGTCATCTGGCCCAGACGAGCCGCTTCCACCGAATAGTTCACCTTCCGCACAGGCGAGTGAACCGAGTCGATCGGAATATAGCCCACCGGAAGATCTTCGTCATGATTCCGATCCGCTGCCACATAACCACGGCCTGACTTCAACCGCATCTCGATGGAAAGCTTGCCGCCCTCACCGATGGTGGCGATATGCATGTTCCGGTCGAGGACTTCGATCTCGGAATCGGTTTCAATCTGCCCGCTCAGTACTTCACCGGGCCGATCCGCCTTAATGCGAACCGTGCGCGTTCCCTCGCCCAGCATCTTGAAAGGAATCTGCTTCAGGTTGAGGATGATATCGGTGGCGTCCTCGACGACGCCAGGAATCGGACTGAACTCGTGGGCCACACCCTCGATCCGGACCGCGGTAATCGCCGCGCCCTCAATGGAGCTCAGCAGCACGCGGCGAAGGCCCGTGCCGATGGTGGAACCAAACCCCCGCTCAAACGGTTGAGCGGTGAACATGCCATACCGGTCATTCAGAGTTTCGGTATTGGCAACCAGACGTTTCGGCTTTTGAAATCCTTTGAACATTCTGTGTTTGTCCCCTTTTTTACTTCGAGTACAATTCGACGATCAGCTGTTCGTTCAACTGAATCTGGACCAGATCTTCGCGCTTGGCCTGGTTGATCACCGTGGCCTTCAAGCCTTCGCGATCCACATCCAGCCAGTTGGGGCTGGGAGCGTGCGCCGTGGCGTCACGAGCGTGAAGAATGGTCGGGTTGTTTTTGCTTCCCTCGCGAACCGAGATCACATCATTCGGTTTCACGGTGAAGGAAGGGATATTTACGCGCCGGCCATTGACGTCAATGTGCCCATGGCGAACCAGCTGGCGGCTTTGGGCGCGGGACGTTCCAAATCCCATGCGATAAACCACATTGTCCAGGCGGCGCTCCAGCATGTTCAGCATGTTGTCGCCGGTGATGCCTTTCATCGCACTGGCTTTCTCGAACAGATTGCGGAACTGCCCTTCGAGCAATTGATAATACCGGCGGGCCTTCTGTTTCTCGCGAAGCTGTAGCCCGTAGCCAACGATTTTGGCTTTGCGCTCCTTGCCATGCTGACCGGGAACAAAATTGCGCTTTTCAATCGCGCACTTCTCGGTATGGCAGCGCTCGCCCTTCAGAAATAGCTTCATCCCCTCGCGACGGCAGTGCCGGCACACGGGACCAATGTATCGTGCCAAATCAGACCTCTTTCTAGTAGGTGCAGTTTACGGGCAAAAGCCCTTCTTCCTGCTTAAACATCTAACCCGCACCCGTGAAGGCGGGGATCTTCAATTAAACTCTCCGCTTCTTCGGCGGCCGGCAGCCATTGTGCGGAATCGGAGTCTTGTCCTTGATCGTCCGCACATCCAGCCCCGCCGTTGCCAGAGCACGAACCGCTGACTCCCGGCCCGCTCCCGGTCCGCTCACGTGCACTTCCACCGAGCGCAAACCTGATTCCTTCGCCTTATTCGCCGCTGTCAACGACGCCTGCTGGGCGGCAAAGGGAGTCCCTTTACGCGACCCGCGGAACCCCAACGAGCCCGAGCTGGACCACGACAGCACGTTCCCCAGAGGATCCGTGATCGTGATGATGGTGTTGTTGAAGGAAGCCTGTACGTGGACCAATCCTGCTGGTACGGACTTCTTCTCCTTCTTCTTGAAGGTCTTTTTCTTACCGGTTTTCGCCGCTGCTTTCGCCATTCAAATTCTCTCCGTATTAGGTCTTCGCGCTGGCTTTTTTCTTATTAGCCACAGTGCCCCGCCGCGGACCCTTCCGCGTACGAGCGTTGGTATGAGTGCGCTGGCCGCGCACGGGCAGACTGCGGCGATGGCGCAGACCACGATAGGCGCCCATCTCGATGAGGCGCTTGATGTTCAAGGAAATCTCTTTGCGGAGGTCGCCTTCCACAGACCCCTCGGATTCAAGGATCTGGCGAATGCGGTTCACCTCATCCTCGGTCAGGTCGGAAACTTTCTTGTCGGGATTGACGCCGGCGCGATGGCACAAAGACTTGCTGCGCGTGCGTCCAATTCCATAGATGTAAGTCAGACCGATCTCGGTTCTTTTTTTCGCCGGTAAATCCACACCTGCCAGACGTGCCATATTCGCTCCTAATTAACCTTGCCGCTGTTTATGCTTGGGGTTCACGCAGATTACGCGGACCACGCCCTCGCGGTGCACCAGCTTGCACTTGTCACACATTTTCTTCACCGAAGCTCTTACTTTCATAACCTCAACCTTTCTGCAACAGCTCCACAATCCGTCCGCGCGTCTTGTCCAGGGGCGAAAGCTCCACTTCCACCTGATCTCCCGGACGCAACCGCATAAAATTCCTCGAAACTACGCTGGCCGCATGCGCCAGCACCGTCTCTTCGTTTTCGAGCTTCACCCGGAAGCTCGCGCTCGGCAATAATTCGATTACCGTCGCCTTTACCGTCATTTCCCTACACTCAGGGGCGCGTCAGAACCCACGGTCCGCCCGCCGTTACCGCCACCGTGTGCTCAAAGTGCGCCGAGTATTTCCCGTCCTCGGTCACCGCCGTCCAGCGGTCCGCCTGCACCCGGCTGCCCGGTTTTCCCGCATTCACCATGGGCTCGATCGCGAGCACCATGCCTTCCTTCAACCGCGGATTCTCGCTCCGGCGGTCCACGTAATTCGGAATCTGCGGCTCTTCATGCATCTGCGTTCCGATGCCGTGCCCTACAAACTCCCGTACCACCGAAAACCCGTTGGCGGTCACATGCCGCTCCACGGTTCCACAAATATCGAAAAGCCGGTTTCCCGGCCGCACTTTCTCAATCGCCAACTCCAGCGATTCGCGAGTCACTTCCATCAACCGCTGAGCCTCGGGAGAAATCTGCCCTACGCCCACGGTCACCGCCGAATCCCCGAAATATCCGTTCAACTGCACGCCCGTATCGATCGAAACGATGTCGCCGCTCTTCAACTGCCTCTTCTGCGACGGCATGCCATGCACGATCTCGTCATTCACCGACGTGCACAACACAAAGGGGAATTTGGTTCCCGCGCTCGGCGTCGAGTAGCCCTTAAAAGCCGGCCTCGCACCGGCGTCCGCCATCATCTTCTCCGCCGCGACTTCCAATTCGTAGGTGGTGACGCCTTCCTTCACCATCCCTTTCAGCGTGTCCAGGATTTTCCAAACCAGCATCCCGGAGGCTCGCATCTTCTCGAGCTCGGCGGAATTCTTGCGAACGATCATGCAGTCGCTTCTCCGCTCGCCGCTCTGTGTTCCCGAATCAACGCCTCAATTTTGCGGGCAATCGCGATCGGCGACTCTCCCGCCCCTTCCACATCCTTGCAGCTATATCCGGCCTCTCTCAAAAACGCCAAAACCGGCGACGTCTGCTTCTCATACGCAAGCAAACGCGCCCGGACAACATCCTCCCGGTCATCCTCACGCACGACAAGTTTTGAGCCGTCGTAATCGCACACCTCGGAAACTGTCGGGGTGTTTGAGGTCACACTATACAGCGCCCCACAGGTGGGACACTGCCGCCGGCCGGAAAGCCGGGCAATAATAACATTGTAATCTACTTTCAAATGCACCACTAAGGGGTCAATCCCCTTGGCGGCAAGCACCGTTCCCAGCAGCGCAGCCTGGCTGATCGTCCTCGGATAGCCGTCCAGGATGAACCCGGAAACAGCGTCCGGCTGCTCAATTCTCTCGCCCACCAGCCGGTTCACCGTCTCATCCGGCACCAGCGTCCCGGCCTTCATCAACTCTTCTACTTCCTGACCCAGCGGATCACCCGAAGCGATCCGTTCCCGCAGCATATCGCCTGTCGAAATATGCGCGATTCCGAGCGTCTGCTTCAACAACTTGGCTTGTGTGCCTTTACCCGAACCTGGGGCACCAAACAAAATAAGGCAGAGCCTAATCATTTACGAGGCTGTCCCCACCCAACCGCCACAGGTGATTAGAACGTGCTTCTGCGACCTCGGATTCTTCCCGCCCGCGGCGTAAAGCCCTCGTAATGCCGCATGATGAGCTGCGCCTCAATCTGGTTTACCGTATCCATCGCCACACCGACGACGATCAGCAGCGACGTGCCGCCGAAGTAAAAATTGACCCCCAGGCCATCCAAAAGGAAACGGGGAAAATGCGCGTCGATCCAGTTGCCGATTCCCGGTAGCCTCTGCAGCTTGATACCGGAGATCATGATCTGCGGCAGCAGCGAAAGGATCGAAAGATACAAACCACCCACCACTGTGATCTTGGTGAGGATCTTGTTCATGTACTCCGCGGTGTTCTTGCCCGGCCGGATCCCCGGAATGAACCCGCCGTACTTACGCATGTTGTCGGCGGCTTCGTTGGGGTTGAAGATAATCGAAACGTAGAAGAAGCAGAAGAAGATAATCAGCGCCGTGTAGAGCAGGTAGTACAACGGCTGCGCTCCGCCGATGGAATTCAACATCGCGGTCAGTACCGGGCTGTTCTTCACATACTCCACCTGAAGCAGCGTCTGCGGGAAAGCCAGCAGGGAACTGGCGAAAATCACCGGGATCACGCCGCCCGCGTTCACCTTCAACGGCAGATGCGTGGACTGTCCACCCATCATGCGCCGTCCGATGACGCGCTTGGCATACTGCACCGGAATACGCCGCTCGCCGCGCTCGACTAATACGATAAACCCAACCACCGCGATCATCATGACGAGAATCACCAGCACCTGAAGCAGGTTCCAATCACCCGTCTGCACCTTGCTGAAGATTTCCGCAATCGCATTAGGCAGATTGACGACAATGCCGCAAAAGATAATCAGCGACATACCGTTGCCTATACCGCGCTCGGTAATCTGTTCACCCAGCCACATGATGAAAGCAGTACCGGTCGTCAAGCTGATCATGGTCAGCAATGTAAATCCGACGCCCGGATTATTGACAAACCCTTGCTGCGCGCCTTGCAGCGTCGCCGCAATTCCAAAACTTTGCATCAACGCCAGGCCGACCGTCAGGTACCGAGTCCACTGGGTGATCTTGCGCCGCCCCAGTTCGCCTTCCTTCTGGAGCTTTTCGAGAGTCGGCACCACCACGGTCAACAACTGCAAAATGATCGACGCCGTGATGTAGGGCATAATGCCCAGGGCGAAAATTGTAAGACGGCGGAACATACCGCCGCTAAAGAGGTCGATAAATCCGAAGAGCGTGCCCTGGTTCTGGCGGAAAAATTCCTCCAGGCGGTTGGTGTCGATACCAGGCGTCGGGATATGGCCGCCCAGGCGGTATACCGCCAACAGGCCGAGCGTAAACAGGAGCCGCTTGCGCAGATCGGGTACGCGGAATACGTTCGCTACGGCTTCAAAAAACTTCATAGTGCCCCCAAAACGACAGGACTACTTCTTTTTCTCCGCTTTCTTATCAACTTTGGCCTTATCAACCTTAGTTGGTGCGACCACCCTCGGCGCGATCACTTCGGCCGTTCCCCCCGCCGCCTGGATCTTATCAATCGCAGACTTGGAAAAGAAGTGCGCCTTCACCGTGATCTTCCGCTTCAAATCCCCGGAGCCCAAAATCTTCAACCCGTCTTTCACCTTATGAATCACGCCCAAGTCGAGCAGAGCTTGAGGATCAAACGCACCGCCTTCCAGCGTCTCCAGCTTGCCGACGTTCACCACACTGAATTCCTTGCCAAAGATGTTGGTGAATCCCCGCTTGGGCAAACGGCGATGGAGCGGCATCTGGCCGCCTTCAAACCCGCGCATGCGCGAATAACCCGAGATGGACTTGGCGCCCTTCGCGCCGCGCCCGGAATACTTCCCTCGGCCCGAGCCCATGCCCTGACCAACACGCTGATTCTTCTGCTTCTGGCCCTTGGGCGGTCTAAGCTGACTTAAATTCATGTGCGCTTCCTAGTCTACTTCTCTGTCCAAATCCTCAAGTGGGGCAGACCCCTGGATCCCGCCTTTATTCCACAATCGCCAACAGGTGCGGAATCTTCTTTACCATTCCCCGAAATGCCGGCGTATCCGGCCGTTCCACCACCCGATTCATCTTCTTCAACCCCAACGCCCGCACAATCACCTTGTGCTTCTCCGGCGTACAAATAGGGCTGCCGATAAGTTTGATTTTGATCTTGCCGGGCATAAAAATTAACCAACCTTCTCCTGAGCCAATCCGCGCAGACTGGCCATCTCGGCCTTGTCGCGCAGCTGCTCCAGTGCATCGATGGTCGCCTTCACCACATTATGGGGATTGTGCGAGCCAATCGACTTCGTCAATACGTTCGGAATTCCCACCGCTTGAATCACGGCGCGCACCGGTCCGCCGGCGATCACGCCCGTTCCAGCCGGAGCCGGCTTCAGCAGCACGCGCCCTGAGCCGAACTGCCCCAGCACCGGATGCTGAATCGTTGTCGCCAGCACGTGCACCTTGCGCAGGTTTTTCTTGGCTGCCTCAATTCCCTTCTTGATCGCTGCGGGAACTTCCTTGGCCTTTCCGGTACCAAAGCCGACCACCTTCTCGCCCGGATCCCCTACCACCACCAGGGCCGAAAAGCTGAGGTTCTTGCCGCCTTTGACTACCTTGGTCACACGATTGATGGAGACCACCTGTTCCTTCAGGTTCAGGCTTCCCGCATCGATGCGCTTTGCTGCTATCGCCATATACGTTAGAACTCCAGACCCGCTTCGCGAGCCGCTTCTGCCAGCGCCTTAACGCGGCCATGATAGAGATATCCGCCGCGGTCAAACACCACGGCCTTAACGCCCTTGTCCTTAGCCCGCTCGGCAACCAGCTTCCCGATGGCCTTCGCTCCAGCGAGATTTCCGCCGTTCTTTCCTTCCTTCTCGGTCGACGCGGCGGCGGCCACGGTGTGGCCCTTGCTGTCATCGATCACTTGCGCGTAGATATGCTTCACGCTGCGAAACACGGCCAGCCGGGGACGCTCCTGCGTGCCCTCCAGCTTACGGCGAATTCGCTTGTGGATTCGGGTTCGAATTTGAGCCTTTGAATCTCGTGCCATTGTGGTTGTTCCTTACTTAGCGGCGCCCGTCTTGCCGACCTTCTTGCGCAGCGCCTCGCCCGTATACCGGACGCCTTTGTTCTTGTACGGATCGGGTGGACGCAGCGCCCGCATATTGGCCGCCACCTGCCCCAACACCTGACGATCAGAACCCGTCAGCACCAGATGCGTCTGCTTGTCGACCTTCATGTCGATGCCGTCCGGCAGATAAAACTCGATGGAGTGCGAGTAGCCCAGGGTGAATGTCGCAATCCGGCCCTTCACATCGCAGCGGTATCCAATACCTACAATGTCGAGCTCGCGGGTAAATCCGGTGGATACCCCCTGAACCGCATTCGCCGTCAGCGCGCGAGTCAATCCATGCAGCGCGGCCTTGTCATTGCCGTCGCGCTGGATCTCGAGCACGCCATTGTTCTGATGAAACGTGACACCGGCCGGAATCGGCACCGTTTGTTTGCCCTTGGGGCCTTCCACCAGCAGTTCGTCGCCGACGGTGACCTTCACACCCTTCGGCAGCGGAATCGGTTTCTTTCCTACTCTAGACATGAGAAACTCCTACCAGATCCTTCTACCCAATCCCCTCTACCAGACATGGCAGAGCACTTCTCCGCCGACGCCTTCTTTGCGAGCCGTATGTCCGGTCATCACACCACGCGGGGTCGTCAGGATGTTCACACCCAAGCCGCCCAGCACGCGCGGAACGTTCTTGGATCCCACATACACACGGCAGCCCGGCCGCGACACGCGCTCAATCCGCGAAATCACCGGCACATTGCCCGGAGTGTACTTGAGATAAATACGGATGGACTTCTGCGAGCCGTCCTCGGTCAGCTTGTAATTGGCGATGTAGCCTTCGTCCTTCAGGATTCGGGCGATGTCCGTCTTCAGCCGCGACGCAGGCACGTCCACTTTGGGATGGCGGGAAGCCAGAGCGTTGCGGATCCGCGTGAGCATATCAGCGATAGGATCGGATGTTGTCATGAATAGTCCTTTCGTCCTTTAGCTCACCAGCTCGCCTTGATCACGCCCGGCACTTCTCCCGCCAGCGCGAGGGCTCGGAAACAAATCCTGCACAGCTTGAACTTTCGCAGAAACCCGCGCGGACGTCCGCACCGGAAACAACGGTTGCGGTGCCGGCATGCGAGCTTCGGCGTCTTATTTCGCTTCGCCTTCTCCAGGCGTTCGTCCCTTGCAATTTTGGCGGTTGTGGCCATGTTCTTTTTCTAATCCTCTTACTGCGTGCGGAAGGGCATGCCAAGCTGCTTCAATAACGCCAGACCCTCGGCATCCGTTCTGGCGGTGGTCGTAATGTTGATATTCATTCCCTTGGTTTTGTCGACCTTGTTGTAATCGATTTCAGGGAAAATGAGCTGGTCTTTCATACCGAGCGTGTAGTTGCCCCGCCCGTCAAAACTCTTCGAAGATACGCCGCGAAAGTCGCGGACGCGCGGCAGGGCGACATTCACCAGCCGGTCGAAGAACTCGTACATCCGGTCGCCGCGCAAGGTCACCGACACGCCGATCGGCATGCCTTCCCTCAGCTTGAACGCCGCAATCGACTTGCGCGCTTTATTGATCACCGGCTTCTGGCCCGCGATCTGCGCCAGCTCCGTCGCCGCGCCTTCCACCAGCTTGGCGTTCTGAGTCGCTTCACCCATCCCGATATTCACGCTGATCTTTTCGAGCTTCGGCACCGCCATCTTGTTGGTGTAGCCGAACTCCTTGGTCAACGAGGGAACAACCTGCTTCAGGTATTGCTCCTTCAAACGAGCAGGATTCTTTGCGGAGTTCGTTGAATTCGTTTTTGCCGCCATAGTCTTTCTAAAAAGGGTCTTTTCTGAAAAATGCTAGCTCTTCTTGTCCAAAATCTCGCCGCCCTTGCGCGCGATGCGAACCCGCTTCGCTCCGGCGCCGGTGCCGTCGATCCGGTAGCTCACCCGCGTCGCGACGCCGCCCGAGGTGAGCATCATCACGTTTGAAATCGCAATCGGGCTCTCGCGCTCGGCAATACCGCCCTTAATCTGCTTGGAGGGATTGGGGCGCGTGTGGCGCTTGATCATGCCGACCCCTTCCACCAGAACCCGGCCCTGCTCGCGGTCAATCTGTAGCACGCGGCCGGTCTTGCCCTTGAACTTTCCGGCGATCACCTTCACCGTGTCGTCCTTCTTGATCTTCGTTTTGATCAGTACGCGCGGCTCGTTCTGATGCCGCTGCGGAATCTTATTCGCCATGGACTAGATCACCTCCGGGGCGAGCGAAACAATCTTCATGAATTTCTTGTCGCGCAGCTCACGAGCCACCGGCCCAAACACGCGCGTCCCTACCGGCTCTCCTAATTCGTTGATCAGCACCGCGGCGTTCGAATCGAACCGGATATAGCTGCCGTCTTTCCGGCGCGTCTCTTTGCGCATCCGAACCACTACACAGCGGACCACTTTGCCCTTTTTAATGGCCGAATCCGGAGCGGCTTCCTTCACGCTCGCCGTGATGACGTCGCCCAAACCCGCGCGCAGACCCAGATCGCCGCCGCGCGGCAAGATGCACTGTAGCCTCCGTGCGCCGCTGTTGTCAGCGACTTCCAGAATTGTCCGCATCCCGATCATGGCTTATTTCCCCTTCTTCTTCGACTGGCGCTTTTCCGGACCAGTCTGAATTCCAATCGAACTCAGATCCGTGGTCACCTGCACGGCCTTGCGGACGATTTCCTTCAGCTGCCAGCGCTTTAGCTTGCTCAGCGGGCGGCACTCCACAATTCGCACCACGTCGCCCACCTTGGCCTCGCCCTTTTCGTCATGGGCGTAAAACTTTTTGCGCTTGCTTACAATTCGCTTGTACAGCGGATGCGGTACGCGGCGCGTCACTTCCACCACGATGGTCTTGGCCATCTTGGAAGACAACACCGACCCGACTTTTTCGTTCTTATTGCTGTGTTTGGCTTCCGCCTGCTTTGAATCTGCCATGGCCGTTATCCTTTAGCCTTCGATGGGGTCTTCGCCACTGTTTTCCGGGCCGGCGCTTTGGCAATCGGCTTGGAGCTCTTGGCGGCCTTCGGCTCGGTTGCCCGCCTCTGCCCCGCTTCCGCCGCCGGCGCCTTCGCCGTCTTGGGTTTCGCTTCGGCTTTGTTCTTGGCCGGGGTCTTGGCTGCCTTCGCGGGTTTCGCCTTTACGGGAGTCGAATCGCCCTTGATTTCGCGCTCACGAAGAACCGTCAACATCCGGGCCCGCTCTTTGCGCAACGACCGCAGCTTCTTCAACCCTTCCGCCTGCCCCATGGACATCTGGAAGCGGATGCGGAACATCTGCTCTCCACCTTCGCGCAGCTGTTTGTTGATTTCCGCTGTATCGAGCGCTCGCGCTTTGTCTGCGTTTTCCTTCATCGAATTAATCCTTAGTCCCAACCACTAATCAATGTGGTCCCGAGCCACCAGCTTGGTGGGAAGAGGCAGCTTCGCCGCCGCCAACCGCATCGCCTCTTCGGCAACCTCGCGCGGCACACCTTCCATCTCGAATAGAATCTTGCCCGGACGAACCACCGCTACCCATTGCTCCGGCGCGCCCTTGCCCTTACCCATACGGGTTTCAGCAGGCTTCTTGGTGATGGGCTTGTCCGGAAACAAGCGAATCCATACCTTGCCGCCGCGCTTGATCGAACGCGTCATCGCAACACGAGCCGCTTCAATCTGCCGGTCCGTAATCCATCCGCAGCGCATTACCTTTAGGCCGTAATCTCCAAAGGAGAGCGAAGAGCCGCGCCACGCCTTGCCGGTCATGCGGCCGCGCTGCTGCTTGCGATACTTCACTTTCTTGGGCATCAACATGGTGGTCTAGCTCCGTTTCCTTAAATCTGCTATTCGCCCTTCTCGGCGTCAGTCTTCCCGGTGTCCGCACCCGTGGAACCTTCGGGCTTCGTTTCCTGTTTCCAGCTCGGCTGAGGCGGAGCCATCGGCGGAAGAATCGGTGCGGACGTCCGCGGCATATCCGCTGGCGGAGCCTGCGTCACCGGCCCGGCCGGCGGCTGCTGCCGGAATCCACCCCTGTCTCCACGATCGCCTCGGTCTCCCCGATCGCGCCGGTCACGAGGCGGCGCACGGCGAGGCTCCGGATCATTCCGCAATCCGCGTCGCTGGCCGCCGGGCAGAATCTCACCCTTGTACACCCAGCACTTGATCCCGATCACACCGTAGGTGGTGTAAGCCTGGCTAAATCCGTAATCGATATCCGCTCGCAAGGTGTGCAGCGGAAGCTGCCCTTGCAGATACCATTCCGTCCGCGCGATTTCGGCGCCGTTCAAACGGCCCGACACACGAACTTTGATCCCTTTGCAGCCAAATCGCAGCGCCGAATCCACGGCTTTCCTCATAGCCCTTCGAAAAGCCACGCGCTTCTCCAGCTGCAACGCAATCGACTCGCTAACCAGCTGGGCGTCCAGCTCCGGCTTGTGTACTTCCTGAATGTCGATAAAAACTTCGCGCTTGGTCTTCTTCGCCAGATCGCTCTTTAGCTTCTCGATTTCCGCGCCCTTGCGGCCGATAATGATGCCCGGACGCGAAGTGTGAATCGTGATGCGCAGCTTGTTGCCCGGCCGGTCCACTTCCACCGAGCTCACACCGGCAGCCTTCAGCCGCTCCCGCAGCGAATCCTTCAATTCCAGATCTTCGGCCAGCAGCTTCGCGTAGTCCTGCTTCGCAAACCAGCGCGACCGCCACGTCTTGGTGACGCCCAGCCGAAAACCGTAAGGATGTACTTTCTGACCCATGCTATTTAGGCCTCTCCCTTTTGGCCATCACCGACCTTCACCACAATGTGCGCCATACGCCGCTGATACCGATAGGCCCGGCCCATCGGAGCCGGCCGCACGCGCTTCATGCGCGGCCCTTCATTCACGTAGCACTCGGTCACAATAAGCTTGTCCACGTCGACGTCGTTGTTCCGGTTCTCCGCGTTGGCAATCGCCGATCGCAGCACCTTCTCCACCGACGGCGCAATCCGCTTATTGGTCGACCGCAAAATATTGATCGCATCGCCGGCCCTTTGCCCGCGAATCAGGTCCACCACCAAGCGCGCCTTTTGTGGTGATGTCCGGATGTATCTCGCTTCCGCCTTGGCTTGCATATCTCGTAATCCTCTTCTTTATGCCGGCTTGGCCGTCTTCTCCGCCGCCGCCTTGGCCGCATGTCCCTTAAAGGTCCGGGTCGGCGAAAACTCACCCAGCTTGTGCCCCACCATGTTCTCGGTTATATACACGGGAATGAACTTCTTCCCGTTATGCACCGCCAGCGTGTGGCCGATGAACTCCGGCAGAATGGTCGACCGCCGCGACCACGTCCGCAGCACTTTCTTCTCATTCTTCGTGTTCATGTCTTCCACCTTCTTCATCAGGTGGTCATCCACGAACGGTCCCTTAGCTAGTGAACGTCCCATTAGCGTTTCTTCGCCTTCCTCGTCACAATCCACTTGTCGGTGCGCTTGTTGTTGCGGGTCTTGAAACCGCGCGTCGGCTGACCCCACGGAGTAACCGGGTGACGGCCTCCCGAAGTCTTGCCCTCACCGCCGCCATGCGGGTGATCCACCGGGTTCATCGATACGCCGCGATTGTGCGGGCGCTTGCCCATCCACACCTTGCGTCCCGCCTTACCCAGGCTTACATTCTCATGCTCCACGTTGCCCACCTGGCCAATCGTCGCCGAGCAATCCGCCAAAACCTTGCGAACCTCGCCCGAAGGCAGCTTCAACAAAGCGATATCACCCTCGCGCGAAACCAACTGCGCCTGCGCGCCGGCCGAGCGCGCCATCTGCCCGCCCTTTCCGGGCTTCAGCTCAATGTTGTGAACTACCGTACCTGCGGGGATATTTCTCAGCGGGAGGGAATTGCCGACCAGAATGTCGGCGGTGGGACCGGACATTACCTTGCGCCCAACTTCGATTCCGGCGGGAGCCAGAATATAGCGCTTCTCTCCATCCACGTAATGCAGAAGAGCGAGGCGGGCGCTGCGGTTGGGATCGTATTCGATCGCCGCCACCACGGCGACAATGCCATGCTTGTCCCGCTTGAAGTCGATCTCGCGATACGTCTTCTTGTGTCCACCCCCGCGGAACCGCGACGACACCCTTCCCGTCGAAGAGCGTCCGCCCGTGCGAAGCTTGCCCTTTACCAGACTCTTCTCGGGAGTCTGCTTGGTGATTTCCTCGCGCGACACAACCGTCGTAAAACGGCGCGTCGGCGTAGTCGGTCTGTATGTCTTAATGGGCATGTTAGATCTCCGCGTACTCCGGCATCTTCTCGCCGGCCTTCAACTTCACGTACGCCTTCTTCCAATCCGCGCGATAGCCCGAGAAACGCCCTCGGCGGCGTAGCTTCCCTGCGGTCGTCGTCGTCCGGACGTCTTCCACCTTCACCTTGAAGAGGGTCTGAATGGCATTCCGGATTTCCGTCTTGTTGGCCTCGGCCGCCACTTCAAAGCACAGGGTGCGCTCCGCGTCCTTTTTGGTGACGCCCTTTTCGGTCACGATCGGCCGCTTGATCACTTCATAAAGGGTCGACATTATGCCAATGCCTCCGACAGTTTCTTTGCCGCAGCCTCACTCATCAGCACCTGCTCATGACCCAACAGGTCATAAACATTTACTTCATGACTGGCCACCAGCTTCACGCCGTCCAGGTTCCGGCTCGACAATTCGAGACTCTTGTTCTCGGAATTGTCCACCAGAAGCACGGTCTTCTTGATGTCGAATCCGTCCAGCGCCTTGCGCATCGCCTTGGACTTGATCTCAGAAACGCTGAATTCACTTACCACCCGAAGCTCGCCATCGCGAAGCTTGGCCGAGAGCGCGCTGCGGAGTGCACCTAACTGCATCTTGCGAGGCAGCCGATATGCATAGCTTCGCGGTTGCGGTCCGTGCGTCGTACCGCCATGGCGCCAAAGTGGACTTCGAATCGAGCCCATGCGCGCCCGGCCCGTACCCTTCTGCCGCCACAACTTCTTGCCTGAACCCGCTACTTCGTGCCGGGTCTTGGTCGACGCCGTACCACGGCGAACCGTCGCCAGATGATGCCGCACCGACTCATACAACAGCGCTTCATTCACAGGAGCGCCGAACACCTCATCCGCCAGGTCCATCGAGCCGACTTTCTTGGCGTTGAAATCGAGAATATCTACGTTAGGCATGGCTTATTGCTTCGACCTCCGCACCACCACGTAGCCGCCGTTGGGTCCGGGAACCGCGCCCTTCACCAGAATCACGTTGTCCTCGGTATCCACCTCCACGATTTCCAGGTTGCGGACCGTCACCCGAGCCGTGCCCATGTGCCCGGCCATGCGAGTGCCCGGGAAAACGCGCGACGGAAAGCTGGATGCGCCAATCGAACCAGGAGCGCGGTGGAACATCGAACCGTGCGTATCGTCGCCGCCCCGGAAGTGATGGCGCTTCACCAAACCCGCAAACCCGCGGCCCTTGCTGATGCCGATCACGTCCACTTTCTCTTTGGGCTTGAACTCGTCCACCAGAACGCGATCCCCGGCTTTTAAATCGCCGTTGGTGCCTTCCGGAAGACGAAACTCGCGCTGGAACTTCACACCCTCAGCGCCCGACTTCTTCAGATGACCCGTCTGCGCTTTATTGATCCGCGACTTCTTGGCGTACTCCATAAAGCCAAGCTGAATGGCATCGTAGCCGTCGGTTGTCGGCGTCTTGCGCTGTACCACTACACAAGGTCCCGCCTTCAGCACCGTCACCGGCACTACCTGCCCGTCCGGCCGGAAGACCTGCGTCATCCCGATTTTTTTCCCTAAGATTCCAGGGCTCATAAAAATTTCTCCAGGGCCTTCTACTTCACTTACCTACTGGCCTTATCTTCCACTCCTCAGAGCGGGTCTTCATTCCCAACCGGAACCCCACCCGTAAAGGTGGGGATAAGGCCTACTTTCCCTTACCGAACGCCTTGATTTCGACGTCCACACCGGCGGGCAAATCCAGCTTCATGAGAGCGTCCACCGTGTCCTGCGTCGGCTCCAGAATATCGAGCAGACGCTTGTGCGTCCGGATCTGAAACTGCTCCCGGCTCTTCTTGTCCACGTGCGGCGAGCGCAGCACCGTGTACAAGTTCTTCACCGTGGGCAGCGGAATCGGCCCGGCCACCGTGGCGCCGGTCCGCTTGGCCGTGTCGACAATTTCGTGCGTCGACTGGTCCAGAATGCGGTGATCGTACGCCTTCAGGCGAATGCGAATTCTTTCTCTCAAGCTACTCATTTAGTGTTCCGCCCGCTTTTCAAAAAGCTAACTCAAAATCTCCGACACGGTACCGGCGCCGACGGTTCTGCCGCCCTCGCGAATAGCGAAGCGCAGTCCTTTGTCCATAGCCACCGGCGTAATCAATTCGATCTCCAGCGCCACGTTGTCCCCGGGCATCACCATCTCCATCCCGGCCGGCAACTGCGCCACTCCCGTCACGTCCGTCGTGCGGAAGTAGAACTGCGGACGATACCCCTTGAAGAACGGCGTGTGGCGTCCCCCTTCGTCCTTGCTCAGCACGTACACTTCGCCCTTGAACTTCTTGTGCGGCTTGATCGACCCCGGCTTCGCAATCACCTGACCGCGCTCCACGTCGTCCTTTTCAATTCCGCGCAGGAGCAGCCCGACGTTATCACCAGCCCGACCTTCATCCAGAAGCTTCTTGAACATTTCCACGCCCGTCACTACCGTCTTGCGCGTATCCCGGAAGCCGACAATCTCCATTTCCTCGCCGACCTTGCAGATCCCCTGCTCAATTCGGCCCGTCACCACCGTGCCGCGCCCCTGAATCGAGAAGATATCTTCAATCGGCATCAGGAACGGCTTGTCCACCACGCGCTCCGGCATGGGAATGTACTTGTCGACGGCGTCCATCAGCTCGTCTACCGTCTTTTCCCACTTCTCTTCCCCGTTCAGCGCGCCCAGCCCGCTTACCTTCACCACCGGCAGATCATTGCCCGGAAATCCATAGCTGGTCAGCAGCTCACGCACTTCCAGCTCCACCAGCTCCAACAGCTCCGCATCCTCCACCATGTCGACCTTGTTCAAGGCCACCACAATGTAAGGCACACCCACCTGGCGAGCCAGCAGAATATGCTCGCGCGTTTGAGGCATCGGACCGTCCGTGGCAGCCACCACCAGGATGGCGCCGTCCATCTGCGCCGCACCGGTGATCATGTTCTTGATGTAGTCGGCGTGACCGGGGCAATCCACGTGCGCATAGTGCCGGTTGGCAGTCTCATATTCCACGTGCGCCGCCGCGATCGTGATGCCGCGGGCCTTTTCTTCCGGCGCATTGTCGATCGAATCGAAGCTCCGGAACTTTACCTTCGGATTGTGCTTGGCCAGCGTCTTGGTGATCGCCGCCGTCAACGTCGTCTTCCCATGGTCAATGTGACCAATCGTCCCTACGTTCACGTGCGGCTTACTGCGATCAAATTTTTCCTTCGCCATGATTTCTCCTAAAAAGAGGGCTGCCTCTCTCCTGATCTAAAAGTTAGGCCACGTTCTTGCCCTGAGCGCGGCTCGTAATCTCTTCCGACACCGACTTAGGCACTTCCTCGTACTGACCGAAGTGCATGGTAAACGCACCACGACCCTGCGTACGCGAACGAAGTTCCGTCGCATACCCGAACATCTCCGACAGCGGCACCATCGCCTTGATGATGTGCGTCGAACCAAGAATCTCGGTGCCTTCCAACCGGCCGCGCCTCGAAATCAGGTCGCCATTGACCGAACCCATATATTCGTCCGGCACCACAACTTCAACCCGCATTACCGGCTCCAGAATCACCGGCTTCGCCTTGCGGGCCGCGTCCTTGAAGCAAATCGCCGCGCAAATCTTGAAGGCCATTTCCGACGAGTCTACATCGTGATAGTCACCGTCAAACACCGTGACCTTCACGTCGGACATCGGATACCCGGCCAGAACACCATGCTCAATCGACTCGAGCACGCCCTTCTCAACCGCGGGAATATATTCCTTCGGAATCGAGCCGCCGACGATCTCGTTCTCGAACTCGTACTCGCCGCCCGGCAAAGGCTCAATCCGCAGCTTCACGCGCGCATACTGACCCTTACCACCGGTCTGCTTCTTGTGTGTGTAATCCGCTTCCGCCTTGTTGCGAATCGTTTCGCGATACGCCACCTGCGGCTTGCCGACATTGGCGCCCACGGAAAACTCGCGCTGCATCCGGTCGACAATGATCTCCAGGTGCAGCTCGCCCATGCCCGCCAGAATCGTCTGTCCGGTGTCGGCGTCGGTAGAAACCTTGAGCGTCGGATCCTCCTGCACCAGCTTGGCGATCGCCATGCCCAGCTTCTCTTGATCCGCTTTCGTCTTCGGCTCGATGGCAAGCTGAATTACCGGCGCCGGGAAGTCAATCGACTCCAGAATTACCGGATGCTTGTCATCGCAAATCGTGTCGCCCGTGGAGACCGACTTCAATCCCACTGCCGCCGCAATATCGCCGGCCAGGATTTCCTGAATCTCCTCACGCTTATTGGCGTGCATCTTGACCAAACGGCCAATCCGCTCTTTGCGGTTCTTGGCGACGTTGAAGACCGTATCGCCCGCACCCAGGCGGCCCGAATATACGCGAATAAACGCCAACTGACCCACAAACGGGTCAGTCATGATCTTGAACACCAGGGCCGAGAACGGCTCCTTGTCATCGGCGTTGCGGACCAGTTCCTTGCTCGGCTCTTCGGGATGCGTACCCGTAATCGCAGGAACCTCAATCGGCGAGGGAAGGTAGTCCACAACCGCATCCAGCAGGTTTTGAACACCCTTGTTCTTAAACGCCGTCCCACACACCACCGGGAAAATTTTCTGCGCGATCGTCGCCTTGCGAATGCCGGCGGCCAATTCTTCCTTCGAAATGGCCTGACCCTCGATGAACTTGTGCATCAATTCATCGTCTGTTTCAGCGACTGCTTCCACCAGCTTGTCGTGATATTCCTTCGCTTGTGCCGCCAGATCCGCCGGAATCGCGACGTCTTCGTACTTCGCGCCCAGCGTCTCATCCAGCCATACGCGCGCGGTCATCGTCACCAGGTCGACAATGCCTTTGAACTGGTCTTCCGCGCCGATCGGCAATTGAATCGCCACCGGCCGAGCCTTCAACCGGTCAATGATCGTCTCGATCGCACGGAAGTAGTCCGCGCCCACGCGGTCCATTTTGTTGATAAAGCAAATACGAGGCACCCGATACTTGTCGCCCTGCCGCCACACGGTTTCCGATTGCGGCTGAACACCCGCCACTGCATCGAACACCGCCACCGCTCCATCCAGAACGCGGAGACTGCGCTCCACTTCGGCGGTGAAATCTACGTGACCCGGCGTGTCGATAATGTTGATGACGAAATCGCGCCATTCGCAGGTGGTGGCGGCGGAAGTAATGGTGATTCCCCGCTCCTGCTCCTGCTCCATCCAGTCCATGACCGCCGTACCCTCATGGACTTCGCCAATCTTGTAGGTACGGCCCGTGTAATACAGGATGCGCTCCGTGGTTGTGGTTTTTCCGGCATCAATATGCGCCATGATGCCGATGTTCCGCATTTTCTCGAGAGCGATTGTACGAGCCATAACTCCTTATAAATCCTGTATTTAAACCCGAAATTCCTGACTACCGGCCACTACCAGCGATAATGCGCGAAGGCCTTGTTTGCCTCCGCCATCCTGTGGACGTCATCCTTCTTCTTGATCGCCCCGCCGCGCTGATTGGCCGCATCGTTCAACTCATTCGCCAGCTTCTCCGGCATACCCTTCTCCGGACGAGTGCGGGCATTGATCAGAATCCACCGGATCGCCAGCGAAGTGCGGCGATTCTGGGAAACTTCCACCGGCACCTGATAGTTGGCGCCACCCACACGCCGCGTCTTTACTTCCAGTAGCGGCTTGCAGTTCTCCACGGCCTTCTTGAACAACTTCAAGGGGTCATCCTGCGACCTGTCCTTGATCTTGTCCATGGCTTCGTAGAAGATCTTTTGGGAAATGGCCTTCTTGCCATCCCACATCATGGAATTGACAAACTTCTCGGCGAGAGTCGAGTTATAAACCGGATCCGGCAGGATCTCGCGTGATTCTGGTCTGCGTCTACGCGGCATTATTTAGCAGGTCCTTTCGGTCGCTTCGCTCCATACTTCGAGCGGCTCTGCTGGCGCCCGGCGACTCCGGCCGTATCCAACGTTCCGCGCACCACGTGATAGCGCACACCAGGAAGGTCCTTCACGCGGCCTCCGCGGATCAACACAATCGAGTGCTCCTGAAGGTTGTGGCCCACACCGGGGATATAGGTGGTGACTTCGATTCCGTTGGTCAAGCGCACGCGGGCGACCTTGCGGAGCGCCGAGTTGGGCTTCTTAGGCGTGGTGGTATACACACGCGTACATACACCCCGCCGCTGCGGACAAGCCTGCAGCGCGGGACTGGCCGTCTTATAATTCGTGGGACGGCGACCCTTGCGCACGAGTTGAATAAACGTCGGCACTAGCTTTTTTCTCCCAGTTTGTGAAAACTACCCAAGGAATCCCGCGCAGCCGCCAATCACACGCGTACTGCCAGGCCCAAAAAATCAGAGAGGGTAATAAGACTTCGGACTAGCCCATACTCAGCAGGCGTCAGATCCTGCAAAGCCTCGGGGCCGGCCCCCAGCCGGACTCTCCAATAAAGGAGAGCGGTAGCATAAGGGCAGAAGACGACTCCCTAACAAAACCTTGACCAGAATAACACAGCTGAGCAGAGGGTTGTCAATTTCCAGATGGGGGTAGGGGGTCCCAAATGGCCCCCTACCGTCAAGCGTGGGCCGTCACTTTCTACACTGTAAAGCGTTCATAGTGTCACGTCCGGCTGACGTCAATGAGCTTCCAATAGCTAACTTGACGCCAGCTCGAGTTGATTCTTGAATTCTGTATTGTCTTGCTTTATATTGCTAATATTTCGCCGGAGCGTGGCGCCTCAGGCCACTCTGCGTGCCCATCGGAGAAAGCACGTGTTCGGAGCAATTCATCTCTCTAAGTCTTTTGTTTTTGATGCCCTTGTCAGCCCACGGCTGCGCAGGTTCCTGGTGCTGGCCGCAGTGGCCTGCTTCCCCTGCTTTGGCAGCTTTACATTTGTCCCGGGTGGGTTTGCGAACGTCGAGGCCGACAGCAATGGAATCTCTCCGTTGTCGGTTGGCTCGTTTTATTTTGACGGTGGGTCTCAAGGCCACGGCAGGATGGATGAACTCTACGACGCTTCGGGCTTCTTGGCTTTCGGCAGCGGCCTCTTCATCAGCCAACTGGCTTTCCGGAACGACACCGACAATTCGTCTCTGCCCTTCAGTTCGACCCTCCAAAATATCGAGGTGTACCTCGACACAACCACTCAGACCATCGGCGGTATTTCCACTACGTTCGCGGCGAACCAGAATGCCCCGGTTTTGGTATACAGCGGACCCATCACCTTCAGTGGAGGCTTTGATAGCGGTACCCCGCGCTGCTTCTGCTATGTGATCCCCTTCCAGACCACATACCTTTACCTGCCGGGAAACGGAAATTTGCTTCTCGATATCAAAATCCTGCTTGGAAACGATCCGAATACTTCCTCGCTACCCACGCTCGATTATCAGCGCAATACGCCTACATCGGCTATGTCGATCCTGATTGAATATTCAGATGGGAATGCCGCTACCGGAGCAGTAGGGACGCAGGTGGGATGGCCAACACAATTTACGTTGGACCCCGTCCCGGAACCATCCACCGCAACCTTGGGCCTTACCGGATTCGGGCTGGCAGGCTTAGTGGCCGTAGTGCGCCGGGCACGCGCTTATCGAAGGTAACGATATCGAAAGACTTCACGATCCCGTCGCTAAAAAGCGCAAAGGGTGCGGCCATCCGATTTAGGAACTGATGGCGCCGCACTCCGTTTTGCGCGTGTTTCTTAAAAGCGACGCTTCTTCAACCCAAACCATCCCGCAAAGCCGAGTCCCAAACCGGTGAGCACCATCGTCCCCGGTTCCGGCACCCCAGCCAACGCACCCGACCATGTCCCATTCGTCCCGAAGTCCGCGGCGCACGTATTTCCCGTGCACACGAACCAATTCGGACTCCCAACAACCGTAGTGGACTGAAAAGACTTGGTGCTCAACCCGCTTCCGCTCGAGATAAACACGTTCGCTGGTCCCGGCAGGCTTGCCGGAATAATACTGTTCGGGTTGCTGCTGGAAACAATTAAGTTCGGATCCGAGGAAAGGATCGTAAAGGACGGAATTAAGTTCGACGTGTAGGTCAGGCTTACAAAAGAAGCGCCGATCTGCGTCCCGGGAACATAAGTACCGAGCACCGTCAGGACCCCAGTGCCATTCCCGGTGCAGTCACCCGGAAAACATACACCGCTAAAGTTGTATTGGGTCGTCGCAATTGGTCCGCCCCATGCCGAAACCAGGAAGATCGGCGAAAGAATTACCAGGCGAGAAAACCGGGACATAAGTAACTGGTTAACGGATCAGGTTCCCGAGGACCCGTGCGCGACGTTTCCGCGCATATCCCAGCAGCGCAATCGGTAGTCCGACCAGTACGGCCGTCGCGGGTTCCGGAACCCCCGCCACCGCCGCCGACCATGTTCCGTTCGTGCCAAAATCCTCGCATTGGTTCGGTCCAACACAAACGGACCAATTGGTGCCGGGAGATCCGGTCGTGCTTTGAAAGCAATGGATCTCCTGTCCGGTACCCCCACAGAAAAAGACATTCGCGAAGCCCGGCAGATTGGATGGAATGATGCTGTAGGGGTTAGAGTTCTGAATGAACAGGTTAGGATCCCCCGAGGTAATAGAGAAACTTGGAACCAGATTCGAACTATAGGTGAAACTCTGGAAGGACGGTCCTATTTGGGTGCCGGGCACATAGGTATCCAAAAGCGTCAGCACTCCGGTTCCGTTTCCGGTGCAATCGCTGCAGACCCCCGTAAAGTTGTACTGCACGGTCGATACCGCCCCAGCCCAAGCCAAATTCGCGAGAGCCACGAAAGCAGACACAGAGAGGGCGAACCTCAAGAAAGTTCTAGACATATCGTTTGAGCCGCTATCCTACCATATAACTGGTTGATTTACCTAGATCTAGTACTTACGGCCTCGAGCGCGAGGTGCTCGTTACTTTCTCCGCCCTCGCGACGCCATTGCACAAGAGTCATTCAATCAAAGGGGTACTCCCAGATGTCGAAGATCTTCGTCCGCTCTGTCCTAGCCTGTCTGATCCTGGCCGCCACGGCCAGGGCCGCCGACAATGAACCGCTGGACGTCATCAAGATCCGTCCCAACTTCTATATGATCGCGGGCGACGGCGGAAACATCGCGGTTCAGATAGGCAATGATGGCATCGTCCTGGTGGACTCCGGCCGAGGCGATAAATCCGATCAGGTCCTGGCCGCCCTCCAAAAAATGACCAACGGGGCCATCCGCTACATCCTCAACACCGGAGCCGAAGCCGATCACGTCGGCGGCAATGCCAAACTCGCCCGAGCCGGACAGACCATCTTCACCAACGCCCTCGGCAATACCGATACTCTCCGAGCCATGACCGGCGGCGGGGCCTCCATCATGTCCCACGACAGCGTCCTTCGAAGAGTCAGCGCCCCCACCGGCAAAGTCTCCCCCTACCCCGTCGACGCCTGGCCCAATGAAGCCTTCTTCCAAAAACACAAGACCTTCCGCATGAACGGCGAAGGCATCGAGATGATGTATCAAGCCGCCGCCCACAGCGACGCTGATACCTTCGTCTTCTTCCGTGGCTCGGATGTCGTCGTCGCAGGCGACGTCCTGGACACTACAAGGTTCCCCACCATCGATGTTGAAAAAGGTGGCAGTATCAACGGCGAGATCGAGGCTCTCAATAATCTGATCTCCCTCGCCATCCCCGCGCTCCCCTACATCTACAGTGGCGGCGCCACCTACGTCATCCCCGGCCATGGGCGCGTCTGCGAGCAGCAAGACATCGTCGATTACCGCGACATGGTCGTCGTCGTCCGCGATGTTGTCGCCGATCTCATAAAGCAAGGCAAGACCCTCGACCAGATTAAAGCCGCCCGCCCCGCTCTCCCCTTTGAAACCGAATACGGCAACCCCACTGCCTTCGTCGAGTCCATCTACAAGAGCCTCACCGCTAAGAAATAAGGAGCACCCAAAATGAAAATTACCTTTCTCCTTCTTCTTGCTCTGCCGCTCCTGGCCCAACCTCCCGGCCGAGGTGCGGGAGCCGCCCCTCAAGCCCCCAAAGCCGCTGCCCCCATCGATCTCACGGGCTATTGGGTGTCCATCGTCAATGAAGATTGGAAATACCGCATGGTCACCCCCGCCCCGGGCGACTATCAAGGCGTGCCCATGACCGCCGAATCCCGCAAAGTCGCCGACGCCTGGGACCCCTCCAAAGACGAAGCCGCGGGCGAACAGTGCAAATCCTACGGTGCACCCAATATCTTCCGAGTCCCCGGCTACCTCCATATCACCTGGGATGACGACCGCACCATGAAAATGGAATTCGACGCAGGTACGCAAACCCGCATCTACCACTTCGGCAATTCCACAGCCCCTACCGGTCCCAAAACGTGGCAAGGCGAGTCGACCGCCTCCTGGGAAGTGCAACGAGCGAATAATGCAGTCGTCGGCGGCACGATGAAAGCCAACACCACGCACCTCCGAGCCGGCTACCTTCGCAAGAACGGCGTCCCCTACAGCGACAACGCGACGCTCACCGAGTACTTCGACATCCTCAAAGAAAAGAATGGCGATCAGGTGATGATCATCACCAGCGTCACCACCGATCCTCAATATCTCCGCGAGCCCTTCATCGTCACCTCGCAATACAAGAAACAAGCAACCAATGCCGGCTGGAAGCCCTCGGCATGTTCGTCCAGATGGTAGGGAGGAAACGAATCATGAAATCTATTTTTTTGACGCTCTGCCTCACGATCCCAACATTCGCGGAGATCGATCTCTCCGGCTCCTGGACCGCCAAGAATCATGAAGACGCCATGGAGCGCGGCGCCGGGCCGAATACGCTCGACTTCACCGCCATCCCCTTCAACGACTCCGGCCGGGCCAAAGCCCTCAGCTATTCCCAGTCCGTCATCTCTATGCCCGAACGGATCTGCGCCTTCTACACTCAGTGGCACATGATGGTGGGCCCCTTCAGCCTCAAAATCTGGCAGGAGAACGATCCCGTCAGCGGTAAACCCGTCGCCTGGGTGGTTGGTGCGTGGGAAACACGCGGACCCATGACCATTTGGATGGATGGCCGCCCGCACCCCTCGAAGAACGCTCCCCATACTCAGTCTGGTTTCACCACCGGTACCTGGGATGGTGACACCCTCACCGCCGTCACCACCCACATGAAATCCGGCTACCTCCGCCGCAACGGAGCTCCCATTAGCGATCAGGCCACCATCACCACCCACTTCATCCGCCACGGCGAAATGCTGAACGTGGTCTCCCAATTGGACGACCCCATCTACCTCTCCGAGCCCTATTACATCTCCCGCACCTTCGTCATGACTCCCAACCTGATCAACTCCGGCGGACCGCCCTGCATACCCGGCGACGAGGGTCTGGAGGAAGGCCGAGTCCCCCATTTTCTGCCAGGCAAGAACCCCTTCCTGGATGAAATGATGAAGACATACAACATCCCCCGCGAAGCCGCGCTGGGCGGTGCCGAAACCATGTACCCTGCCTTCCGCGACAAGATAAAAGACAACTTCAAAATCCCCGAAAAATGCAAACGCAACTGCGGCGCTGGCGGGGGAAACTAACCCAGCCTTGGGTAGTCACAAACTGGGAGTAGGACAGGTGATCTTGTCACCTGTCACTCCCCAAGGATCATCACTTTACCGCTGATCACCGGCCAAGCGCGTCAGCGCGCCTTCCCTCTCTCCACCCATGTCGGAGCCCATCGTCTCCATCAACAAAGGTGATACCATTTACCAAGATTTGCTTTAAGGGTTAACTCTGGGGTCCTGCCCCTGCTCGCAGCACTCCAGCCGAAAGAGGATTAAATGAAGACTGCCACGTTTGCTCTGCTTTTTTCTCTCGCCTGCGCTGCCCTCTGGGCCCAGGGAACGTCTCAAATCCAAGGAATCGTCAGCGACGCCACGGGAGCCGCTGTTCCTGGTGCGGAAGTAAAAGTCACTCAGACCGACACCTCCTTCACGCGCATCGTCACCACCGGCGCGGACGGTGTCTACGCTCTCCCCAGTCTCCCCGTCGGTCCTTATCGAATTGAAGTCTCCAAGCAGGGCTTCACCACTTACGTCCAGACCGGCATCGTTCTCCAAGTCAACACCAGCCCGACCATTGACGTCGCCCTCAAAGTGGGCGCCGTCTCCGACCAGGTCCAGGTCGAGGCCAATGCCGCCCTTGTCGATACACAAGGCACCGCCGTCGGCTCCGTCATCGAAAACCGCCGCATTCTTGAGCTCCCGCTCAACGGCCGCAATCCAGTCGAGCTCATCCCCCTCGCCGGCGCAGCGGTTCCCGCGGGGATCAATGGGACCGCCGGAATGCCCGGCGGCTTGAATATCTCGGTCGGTGGTGGACTCCCCTCCGGTGTTGGCTACTTCCTCGATGGTGCCCTGTATAACAACCCCTTCGACGCCGTGAACCTGCCCTTCCCCTTCCCCGATGCTCTGCTCGAATTCAAAGTCGAAACCAGCTCGCTTACCGCTCAGAACGGCGCGCACGCGGCCGGAGCCATCAACGCCAGCGTAAAGTCGGGAACAAATGAGTATCACGGCAATGTTTTTGAGTTCTTCCGCAACGGCGACATGAACGCCCGGAACGCCTTCGCCGCTAAGCGCGACACCCTCAAGCGGAACCAGTTCGGTGGAACCTTCGGCGGCCCCATCATCCGCCAGAAACTCTTCTTCTTCACCGGCTACCAGGGCACCCGCACCCGTTCCGACCCCGCCGACCGCACCGGCTTCGTCCCCACCGCCCAAATGCTGGCCGGCGACTTCTCAGGATGTTCGACCTTCCCGGCCAACATCATCGACCCCAGCACCGGCCAGGCATTCCCCGGAAAGAAGATCCCCGTCACGCGCTTCAGCCCGCAGGCTCTCAACATCGCAAAGCTTCTGCCCACCTCCAGCGATCCCTGCGGCCGCACTCCCTTCGGCCCCGTCCAGAAGATCAACGAATATCAAGTCCTGGGCCGCGTCGACTATCAGATCAATGAGCGTCAAACCCTCTTCGGACGCTACATGGCCACCACCTATTTGCTCCCCGCCGCCTACGCGTTTTCGGGCAACCTCCTCGACACCCCCACCGGCGGATTGGACGACCTAGCCCAGACCATCACGCTCGGCCACACATTCCTCATCAAGCCGACCGTAGTGAACACCTTCCGCGTCGCCATGAACCGCGTCGCTGTCTTCCGCTTCAATGACGATTACTTCTCCGGCTGCGACATCGGAGTAAAGATGTTCTGCTACATCCCGCATCAGACCGTGGTCACCGTCACCGGCGGGCCCTCCATCGGCGTCGGCACCGCGATTCAAGCCAAATTCATTCCCACGTACTACACGCTCTCTGACGATCTGAGCATCGTGCATGGATCCCATCAGTTCGGCTTCGGCTACTCGGGTTACAAATACCAGCACAGCCAATACGCCAACGTATTCTCCGCCGCGTCCTTTGCCTTCGGCGGTCTCGCCGCCGGACTGAACCTCGGTACGGGTCTTGGCATGTCGGACTTCCTCCTCGGCCGGCTCAACAGCATGACCCAGGGCGTCCCGAATACTACCTTCGCCAACAAATGGTACGCGGCCCTCTATGCTCAAGACACCTGGAAAGTGAACCGCCGCCTCACCCTGAACTACGGAATCCGCTGGGAGCCTTTTCTGCCCGAAGGCATCAATAACGGAGCCATCTTTAACTACAGTTATGCCGACTTCGCCGCCGGCAAGAAGAGCACCGTCTTCCGCAACGCGCCCGCAGGCCTTAAGTATGCGGGCGATCCCGGCTTTCAAGGCCTGACCGGCGTCAACCGCCGGTACAACCAGTTCGCCCCGCGTCTCGGCGTCGCGTTCGATCCCAAGGGCGATGCCAAAACCGTCTTCCGAGCCTCCTTCGGTATGGCGTACGACTATCCCAATATCCAAATCATGTCGACGCCCACTACCGCTCCCCCGTTCGGCAATACCATCACCCCGAACGGTCCTCTGCCCTTCGCCGATCCCTATTCGGCCGTGACCGGAGGGAATCCATTCCCCAGCCAGTTCAACGCGGACGCAACATTCGTCCGATTCGGCTCTTTCATGGCGCAGCAGCCGGACGCAAAAGCCACCACGGTCTACGAATGGAACTTCGCCATCCAACACCAGATCGGAGCCAGTTGGCTGCTCTCCGCCACCTATCTCGGCAACCAGAGCATTCACATTTGGGGAACCAAGCAGTTGAACCCGGCCATCATCGTTCCGGGCACGCTAGGCACCTGCCCCGCTGGTGTCACCACCGGCTGCAACGCCACGTCGAACACCAATCAACGCCGTATTGCTTACCTGACCAACCCTACCGACGGCCAATACCTCGCCGGCGTCGACGCGTTTGACGATGGTGGAACGGGAAGCTATCATGCCATGCTGCTCTCCGTGCAAAAGCGCTTGAGCCACGGCGTCAGCCTGTTCGCGAACTACACATGGTCCCACTGCATCTCCGACATCAACGCCGGCTCGTGGGTCGGCAGCGTCGGTGGTGGTCTGAACAAAGAAAACGATCGCCGCTATGATCGAGGCAACTGCCAGACGCAGACGGGAACCGGCGCCAACCAGGGCCTCGACCGCCGCCACATCGTGAACATCACCGCCGTCCTCGAATCTCCCAAGTTCACGAACCGCGCCCTGCGGATGGCCGCGTCTGATTGGAAGCTCGCCCCTAGCTATTTGTACCGGTCCGCCACCTACTACACCGTCACCACCGGTGTTGACTATGCCCTGAACGGCTCCGCCGTCGAGCGTCCCAATCAGATCCTTCAGAACCCTCTGTGCGATACGCCGCGGCCCACCTGCTGGATCAACCCGTCGGCGTTTTCAGCCACCGTACCGTTCGGTACCTTCGGTAACCTGGGCCGTTCCAACGTTCCCGGCCCCACCTTCTTCGAAGTAAACGTCGCTCTCTCCCGGATCTTCCCGGTCCGCGAAAAGATGTACCTGGAAGTCCGCGGCGAAGCCTTCAACCTGACCAACAGCTTCCGTTCCGGCCCGGTGACCACAGGAAGAAACAGTGCCCAGTTCGGGCAAATCCTGTCTTCGCTCGATCCGCGCATCTTGCAATTGGCAGCGAAGTTTACGTTCTAAAGGCTATTTCAGGCGGAGACCGCGGAGAAAATAGTTCTCTGCGGTCTCTGCGTGAAGCTTGTTTGCGGCTCAGCGCTTTTTAACCAGCGCCTCCACCTTGGATTCCGCCGCTACTTTGAACTTATCCGCGTACCGCTCGTGATTGAACTCAATCTCCCGCGGCCGATACGCGTAATTCACCATCATCCCGAATGAATTCAGTAGGCCCCGCTCGGACAGATCCGCCATCCAGTTAATCCGCTCCAGCGAAGCCCCATTCCTCAAGTGGAACCGGGCCACCGAATCCATCGGCTCCTTGCCCTTCTTGGCCTTGATCAAATACTGCGCACAAAGCGAAGTCAGAATCGGCTCCAGCGTCTTATCTTCCATCCAGGTCGAATCGGCCATCCGTTCTTTGAGGGAATCCCACTCCGGCTGACCCTTCAACCACGCACGGAACCCAGGCACGGGCGATAGCGTCACGAACCGGCGCAGCCGGGGCACCGTCTGCCGCAGTTCATCCACCACCTGTTTGATTAAAAAACTCCCCAGCGGCACACCCCGCAGCCCAGCCTGGCAGTTGGTAATCGAATAAAAGATTGCCGTGTCCACCAGGTCTGGATCCAGTAACTCCGCCTTCGGATCCAGTAGCGGCCCAATCCGCGAGCTTGTCCCCCGCACCAGCGCAATCTCCACAAACACCACCGGCTCATCCGGCATCGCCTGATGGAAGAACACGTAAATCCTGCGATCCGCCGCAAGCCTTCGGCGTAAATCTTCAAACCCCCGGATCTCGTGAACCGCCTCGTACTGAATCAGCTTCTCCAGGACCGCGGCCGACGATCGCCAATCAATCCTCTGCAGATTCAAAAATCCCCGATTGAACCAGGAGAGAAATAGCGACCGTAGGTCTTCCTCTACCGGATGCCACGCCGGCTTCCGCGCGACGTCTTCCAAGATATGTCCGCGCAGAGCCACCAGCACTTGCGTTGCCCCAGGCGCGACGTTCAATCGCCGGAATAACTCCATCCGAGGCGACTCCCCGGACTCCTGCAGCTCCAACAAATTCTTGGGCGACGGATCGTTATAGTAAGCCTTTGCCGCCTTGCGCAGCGCATTCGTATCGGCTGAAAACTCGGAAGCCAGATAGTCCACGAATGCCGAACGTGCCTCGGCGTCAAATCCGCGCACCAAATCCAGCGCTTCCGCCGAAAGCTTCAGCGATGTGACTTCTCCCGATGTCGAAAGCAGCTTGTGGCACAGCGCCACGGCCTGCCGGACAAAGCGGGTTGGATTGGCCGGCGGCTCGTGTTCCCCGCCCTCAAAGCCGAAGATCTTAGCGAGACTCAACACAGCGCCCCCTAAGCCCATTGTCCGCCTCCCGAGAAGCGATAGCTATCACCTCTCTTGATACGAATCATCGGCATTTCGATACAGGTGCCTTATGAGGACCGCCGGGAGTGATTCCTAGGGAAAACCCCAGCCTCCTGAGAGGAGCGGACACTTCTGAACAAACATACGGTGTAACGCCAGCAACTCTGTTTGCTATGCTCCCTTTACGATGACCCGTTGGCTTCTTCTACTCACACTTCCCTGGCTGGTTCAAGCAGAAACTCTACTGGAAACCAGCAATGAAGCCCGCTTTCAACTGGACCTGAAAGTACCCAATGCCGCTCTCGCGGCCTACCTTCCCGCCGGATGGATGTCCAATCCCGCGGCCGAAGGCCCGGCGAAAGGTTGTAACCTGCGTGTCATTTTCATCGACCGCGTCACCATCAATGATCCGAAGGGTGCACCGCTCGGCCGGGGTTCCAACCGCTTCGTGCTGCTCGCCGCTCCGGTAAAGGACCCGGCAGGAGCAAATGTCCAACTCGTGATCGGCGGCCTCACTGAAGACCCCTCCGATGCTCCCGGCCCGTTCGGCAACTATCTGCTCGCCACCACGCATTCAATGCGGCGCACAACCAGGACGGGAACTGGCCCGCTCATGGACACACAGGACTGGGTGTTTGCCGCTGACACGGGTGAGCGGCTGGAACTCCATGTCACCTACTGGCGCGGAAACGACAACAAGCGCAACTTGGCCGATACAAAGTATTACTCCGCGAAAAATCCCGGCTTCGTCCACATCTCCCGCCAGGAGCTGGTGCTGGACATCCTCCGCAACGTCACCACCAACCCACCCGACCGCGTCACCAAGTTCTCCTTCAAAGGGTCCGGTGGCAGTTACTCCAAGCTGTTCGATGACACCGTGAGAGTCCTGAGCTGGGACAACGTCCTGTGGCTAAACCGTTCCATTCTCTTACCGTGAATTGTAAGGAGGGCCGGCCTGTCGGTCTGGCTCTTTGTTCAGCGCCCACACTGTCACTCCACTCATCAAAATCAAATCCATCAATCCGTTATAGAGAAAGAAGTGCCGCGTAGTCTCCAGCGCCTCTCCAAACGACCCAATCCCCATCGCCAGCAGCGCCATCAAACACAGGCACAGCCCCGCCGGCAACATCGGCGGCATTCTTCGCCACAAACCCACGCACAGAATCCCCATCAACCCCAGAGAATAGAAAAGATAGGCTGGCCCACGATTCTCAAATAGCCTCGCTTTGAACCCGCTCCACACGGCGAAAGCATGGCTCTCCGCTTCCTCCGGAAATCCCTCCCCCCGCGGAAAGTTTCCCATCTTCGCGCGCTGCCTTCCGGCTTGATTCAAGCTGTATCGAATCCCCCAATACGCAAGCGTGGGATGCCGCAAAAGGAACAGTCCTAAGCGCCAATGAGAAGTGCGCCTCCGGAACTCCAGCTCCATTCCCGGCTCCTGGAAAGGACTTCCCGCCTGATAAGAAAATGTGCCGATCGCCCTGCGCCAGGAATCGTCCATCCCTAATTCGCGCAGGTGCGTGCTCGGATCCTTGGAATGGGGAAGAAGCTCATAGAAGATCACGCTATAGCGCCCAATCGGCGCATAGAAAGCGGGCGAAATGGACCACGTGAGCGCCATCGTCACAAACAACAGCACGACACTCGTCATCCGAAACGTTCTTCCCGCCCAGGAAGACCCCTTCCACAGAATCAGCGCCATCACCGGAACCGCCAATAGGCAATGTGCGTTCTTCGCTGCCGTAAATAGAATCGCCGCCGCCAGAAATCCAAACCGGTCCGCCCGTCCGCCCAACACAACCGTCCTCAGGTAGAGCACAAGCATCAGCATCAAGAATAGAAACGCGCTGACATCGCTATAGGCGCAGTTCAGCCACGTTACGTACATCGCGTCTCCAAACATGGTGATCAGCAGCGCGTATGCCGGTATCCGAGCCCAGTTCCCCCATCGCCGTAGAAGCGGCTGTAGAAGATAGAAGGACAGTACATACAGCAACGCATGCACGGCTCCCAGCGTCCGAATATCGAATTTCCCATCCTTGCTGGTGAGCGTGTTCAACCCGAGTGCCGCTGCCGTTAGCGCTTGCTCCGTACTGAAGTACTCCCAAACGCGTGGCCGCGTCAGATCAAATTCGTACTTCACCGTGATGAACTTGTACTCGTCCTCCAGTGGCCACCTCAGGCGAAAAACATCGAAGACTTTTCCGAAATCCGAATTGTTCGCCATTCCCGTGATGGGAGGAACAAACGCCTGATAGCAGATCACTGCCGTGAACAGAATCAGCGCAAACCATTCGCCCGTAGTGCGCCTGTCCAGTATTCCGCGCCTCATATGAACTTGATGCGTCGCATCGCCAGCAACATCATCCTCAGCAACAGCGCCCCATGGCTCCAGCGCTGGATGTTGGTTTCTCCATAGGTCCGTTCACGATACCGAATCGGCAGATCAATGATACGGAGATTGTATTTGGCCGCCCCGAAAATCAGGTCAAAGTCACCAAAAGGATCCACTTCTCCGAAGTAGGCTCGATTGGCCGCAATCACTTCATACTGTCGGCGGCCCAGCACCTTCGTGCCGCACAGGGTGTCCTTGATACTCTGTCCGAGCAGCCATGTAAATGCCAGGCTGAAAAACTTGTTTCCCAAAAAGTTGAAGAAGCGCATCGCCTTCTCCTGCATGGGATAGACAAGCCGCACTCCATTGATGAATTCCCCCTGGCCGCTGCGCCATGCCTGATAAAAGCGGGGCAGGTCTTCCGGCGCCACCGAAAGATCGGCATCCAGAATCATCAACACTCCGCCGGTGGCTTCGGCGAATCCCCGCCGCACCGCATCCCCCTTGCCTTGTCCACTCTGCCGGAACAACTTCGTCCGAGGACGTTGTCGTCTCTGCATCTCCTGTTCGATCACCGCGTACGTACTGTCCGTGGAATGCCCTTCCACCAGAATCAGTTCTGTGCCCGCACCCATCTCCGGGATCCGGTCAAAGAGGGCCGGAATGTTGCCCGCCTCGTTGCGAGCCGCCACAATCACACTTACCAATGGCTCTGGCTCCACGGGCCTGGGAGCAGGCCTCGCCATCACGAAGTTCGTAATTCCCAGTAAACGAAACGGCCACAGCTTTACCAGGTACCGATTGCATAATCCTGCAACTAGAGGAATTCCCAGCGGGCACATAATCTCGGCGGAAGACCGGATGACTTCAAAATTCGCCAGATGCAGCAGGTTCGTGATGTCTTCCACCGTCAACCAATTCTGCGGAAGTAACGGATTCGCCAGTCCCAACATTTCGGCAATTCGGCGGGGAATCTCCCAGAGCCGGCTGTGACTGTTCAGGATCAGACGCGTCGAAGCATGCGAGCATCTGCGCGCTTGTTCCAATACCTGCTGCACATCCCACAGCTCATTCACCAGGTCGGAGCAGACAATCACATCGAACGTCTCGCTCAGCTCCAGCCGATGCGCATCTCCCAAACGAAACTCCAGATTCGGAAACGACGACCTCGCGTGTTCCACCATCGCCGGACAAACATCTATCCCCAATCCGCGCGAAGGCTCCACTGCAGCCAGCAGATCTCCTGTACCGCTGCCAAGCTCCAGCACTCGCACTCCCCTTGGAATCAGAGCGCGATACAACTCCCGGAGCCGCCTGCGATAGTAACCACGCGTTCGTTCCCAGCGAGAAAGCTGAGACAGGTATTGTTCCCAATAGCGAATGCGTTCCGAAGTATGCTGGCGCTCTCCTGCACCGGCCATTAGGCCATGATAGAGGATAAAAGTGCGCCTTTGGGCTGGTGAAAAATTAAATATCTTCCAGACTTTCAGTTACTTAGCATTGTGGAAATTCCGTTTTTTTGAGGATGGGTTGATACAACAGTGGGCGAAGGAGCTAAGGCGCTCACACTGTCAGAGGGCCTGGCCGATCCAACCTACGGGTGAACCTTTCGCATTCTAGACACTGCGGAAGGGGGTCTGCGCGTGATAGTTGTCCGCTGGTACAGGACCAGCCCCACGCCATTGCGGGTCAACAAATGGATAAAGGGGTACCCCGATAATATTTGTTCTTTGAAATCTTAAGTTCCAGTGGGACAGGCGATCTTGTTGCCTGTCATCTTGTCGCCTGTCTTGCGCCCGCTAACGAGCAATATCTTTCCAGTCCCGCTCGTAATACCGGACCAGGATTTGATCATTCAACCGGTTCACTTCAGCCTCAACCGGCTGCATGTCCTGAGGGAAGTGAAACAGATCCGGGATCTGCGAAACCGACAAATACCGCAGACCCGAAGGCAAGGCAGCAGGCGGCTCCCAACTGTCTCCTGCAAGCGTAAACCCCCATTCGCCGAAGCTGGGGACATACACGTGATAAGGCCAGGTGCGGAAGCCTGCCTGCTTGAGCGTCTCGACGATGCACCAGTAGGACTGTCTCGCAAACATCGGCGACGTACTCTGTACCACCACCAGTCCGCCCGCGCTCACGTGCTTCTTCAACAACCGGTAAAAAGCGGTCGTGTATAGCTTCCCCAGCGAAAAGCTGGTCGGATCCGGGAAATCCACCACCACAAAATCCCAGGAACCTTGATTCTGATCCAGCCATGGGAATGCATCCGCATTCACCACCGTCACGCGAGGGTTGCTGAAAGAGTGGCTATTCAAGCCGCTCAACATCGGGTGATTCTTGAAGAGTCCCGTCATCTCCGGATCCAGGTCCACCAGCGTAATGCTCTCCAGGTTCGGATATTTCAACAATTCCCGAACTGCCAGCCCGTCTCCCCCACCCAACACCAAAGCCCGCCGCGCACTTGGAAGCGAAGACAATCCCGGGTGCACCAAAGCCTCGTGATACCGATACTCGTCGCGCGAGCTGAACTGGAGATGCGAGTTCAGGAACAATCGCAAATCGTCCTTCCATCGCGTAACCACAATCCTTTGATACCGGGTGTTCCGCTCAAAGATCACATCATCAGCAAAGAGCTGCGAGTCCGCGGACGAAGAGATCCAGTCCGACGCTGCCATTCCACCACCCAGAATCAGAAGCACCACCACACAAAGTACCCGCAGCATCCTGGGCGACGGCAACTGCGCTTTGAACAGGAAGGTCGACCACAACGCCACACCCGCGTTGATGATCCCGAACAACACCGCCGCGCGTACCAATCCAAGCTTCGGCACCAGCCACAACGGAAACGCGATCGATGCCGCCAGTGCTCCCAGATAATCGAAGGTCAATACGTGCGACACCAGGTCCTTCAACTCAAAACGGTCCTTCAAAATCCGCATGAGCAAAGGGATCTCGAGTCCCACCAGAACGCCCACCGCTACCACCACCAGGTACAGCGCCAGACTGAAACTGTGCGTATAGGCGAAGGCGAGGAACAGGGCCGATGAGGAGAAGCCGCCTACCAGCCCCACCATCAGCTCAATCGTCACGAATCGTGCCACCAGGGAGCCGCGCACGAACCTCGACATCCAGCTCCCGATGCCCATGGCGAACAGGTATGTGCCGATCACCGTCGAGAACTGCAGAACGCTATCGCCTAATAGATAGCTGGCAAGCGTGCCCGCGATGAGCTCGTAGATGAGCCCGCAGGCGGCAATGAGAAGGACCGAAAGAAAAAGGACTACCGGCAATGTCTGCCTAGTGAATCGCCGCGGCGATGATGATGCAGATGCCCAAAATTGCGGCGCCCACCATGATGCCTAACGCGACGTTCTTGTCCTCGCATACATCTTTCCAGAGATCGTAGGGCGTCAGCTTGTCGATGATCGCGAAGGTCAGACAGAAGATGATCACGCCCGTGACCGCGTAGATGATTGCGTTGATAAACGTTCCTAGATGAAAGTCCGTCACGTCATTTCCCTCCGGTGTAGCGTGGATATGCTCCGTAGTGCGAACGATAGGCGCCAGGATTGTCGCGTACCGTTTTCGGAACGTTGTTCACTGTGTTGACAGGAGTCAGGCTCCACCCGCGATACTCAGCGAAAGTAGCTCCTCCCAGAAGCATCAAGCTGTAAACCAAAAAGGCGGGGTGTTTCATGGCCTATCTAATCCTCATCGTCATCATTCGAACTCGAACTGCTGGAACCACCCGAGTAATCGCTGTCATTCCACCGCTTCAACTCAAACGACTTCGCCCGAATGCTGTACCAGACCGGCGGAATCAGCAGCAGCGCTGCCGCCAGCACGAACCAGATGTAAGAAGGCGAGTCGTGCCTCAGTATCAGATGGTAGCTCATGGCCTTGGCTACCGGGGTCTCAGAGCCCATCTCCGGCTCAACACGCAAATAGTAGCGCCCCGGAGGTACAGCAGGAATCGTCAGCTTCTCCGAGTTTTGACCTTCGCTCCAGGAACCGTCGCTGTCTGAACCAAAGTAATAGCTGACTTCTTTGGCGAAGTCGTAACCCTGACCGGTATCCTCATTCACCAGAGCGAAATTGAAGTAGGCGGAGTTATTGGATAGGTCTGTATCCACTTCCACTTCAACCGGCGCGGCCCGTCCGTTGAGATTGAAACTGTTGGTGACGAAGCTCGGCTCGCTCTGATCCAGCGTGGAGAATCGGTGCCTCTCATCCACCACCACTTCGTTCTTGCTCATTGCGGCAAACGCAATCAGCAATACCAAAAGTAAGCCCTCCATCAGAAGAAACATCTTCCAGATGCCGCCCACCTTGCCTGTATAGGGCGAAGGCTGGTTGAGATAAATCCCTTGCGGCGCCGGTGCTGAGCCCGCCAGATTGAACGCCTTCCAGATCTCTGCTCCGGATATGTACTCGCCCTGCGACCATGTGACTTCGTTCTTGTTCGATTCCGAAGAAAGAATCAAGGGCGGATCAACATAGTCGTTGGTCTGGACTTTCTCTCCGGATCTCACCTGCCACGGAAACTCACCGAGCACGAAGGACGTCTCCGCTTGTGCGCTGGAGAAGTGCTTATAGGTATGCCCTTCAAAGAGCGCCACCGGACGAACACCGGCAACCGTGGTAGTCGGCAGCGGTTCCAGGTTAAGGACGAAATTCCAGTGTCCTTGATAGTTCGTGAGGTACCGGTAGCCCTTATACGGATTGAACAGGAGATACTCTTCCCACTCGAAAGTCTCGTCGTCGAAAGTAACCCCGCGCGTTTGAAATCCGATGACCTCCCACGTCACACCCTTCAGTACCCCGCGCGAGCCGAGAGGCACCACCGGCCTCCGCCGGTTTTGCTTATCCTGCGCGGCTTGCAGTACACGCAAAGTTTGATTGGACGAATCCAAAATGCTGGTGCACTGCGGGCACACTACGTTTACGGTTGCCCCGAACGTCCGAAAGTCGATGGGGCCGCCGCAATTGGGACAATTCAGCGCCTTCGCTCGCGCAACGGGAGGCATCACCAGCGGCGAGCCCATCTAGGACCACCCTTCAAACTGCCGCACGTTCTTCAATTGCAGCTCTTCCAATTCCACCCATTCGCCCAGGAACAGCATCGGCGCCCCGTCACTGTAGTCAATCGTCCCAAAGGCTCTTCCCGATGTCCGCAGGTCCGCGAAGTACATGTCGCGCTTGCCGTAAAACGGAAACGGAAGTTCCCCTTCCACACCTTTATAACTCGCCACTGTGACGGTAGAGATCTGGTAAATAATGTTACCGACGTTAATCACCTGTCCGGGAGATGCCTGTTCCGATGTGGGCAACTCGACGCCGGGATTCGTCCAGAAGGAAACGGCATATTGAAGCTGAGCGTCGGAGAGCCAACCGCTGGTGCCGTCCGAGAAGACGATGTGCCATTCATTCCACCCGCCGTTCTCCCATTGATAAAGGATGCGGCCCAAAACTTGAAATCCTTTCCCGCGATACACGCCTTCGGTGTAAAGACAGATGGGGGAAGGATCGGGCGGCAAGTCCGCGACTTTGCCGACGTTTTCCAGTTTCAGATCATCACGAACCAGAATGGACTTACAGAAAGGACAGACAGTCTGAACCGCACTGGACCAACGGAATTGGACCGGCGCTCCGCAACTGGGGCAATTGCCGATCGGTGCGCTCAAACCAGACTCCGTGCCTGAAAGGGCCGTTCCATTTTTCGTACGTCGACCGTCTCTGCCCCGAACTGCGCTTCAAGCTCACCTTCAAAATCCCACTCTTCGCGCGGCCGGCAGCAGAATACATTCAAACATAAGCTGCCGTACTCCGGAAAGGTATGGCAAGCCAGGTGGGACTCGGCCAGAAGAGAAAGCCCCGTTACGCCGCCGGTGATGGGGAACTGATGCCACACGGCATCACCAATGGGATGAAGGCTCATCCCTTCCACTAAACGTGAAAAGAGGCGCTTCAGGCGATCCAGATCAGCCAGAGCTTTTGGATCGCACCCGTGCGCCTCTATGATCCACTCGCAGCCGGACATCTGCCTTGTTACTGCGCGCCTCCGCATTCAGGGCAGAACTTGGCCTTTTTGAGGATGGACTTGCCGCATTCAAGGCAGAACTTCGTCTCGCCGCTGGCCGCCGGCGCCCCTCCTGCGGGAGCTGCAGCCGGAGGCTGTGGCTGATTCTGCTGATTTTGCGGATTCATCGCATTCATCATTTGATTCGCCATGGTCAAACCCGCGCCGAGCCCGACCCCGATTCCCGCCACTCCACCACCACCTTCATTGGCAGCAGCAATGGGCATGGAATTGGCAACCTGATATTGCGTATACCGATTCATGTCGCCGATCATGTTCATGCCGACGCGCATGTCCAGCATCTTCTGCAATTCTTCCGGCAGCGACAGATTTTCCACCACGAAGCTGTCGAGCGCGAGCCCCAGGTCGGCGAACATCGGCTTCAAACCCTCGGCAACCTTGGTGCCCAGCTCCACCTGATTCGCTGCCATGTCCAGGAACGGCACGCCGCTCTCGGCGAACGCATCGGTGATTCGCCCTACGATGGTGTTACGGAGCTGGCCTTCGAGATCGGAGACGCGATAAACGTCCCTGGTACCGCTCAGCTTCGTGTAGAAGACCTTCGGGTTCTCCAGGTGCCAGGAATAGATCCCGTAACCGCGCAGCCGGACAGCGCCGAAGTCCTTGTCGCGAATGGTAATCGGCGTGGCCGTACCCCAGCGCTGATCGGTGCGCATGCGGGTGGAGAAGAAATAGACATCACTCTTAAATGGGGACTCAAACTTCTTGTCCCAGTTCATCAGGTTCGTGAGAACCGGCATGTTTTGAGTGGTAAGAGTGTACAGACCCGGCCCGTACACATCGGCAATGCGGCCCTCATTCACAAACGCCGCAGCCTCGGACTCCCGAACGGTGAGCTTGCCGCCGTTCTGGATCTCCATGTCCTTCATAGGAAAGCGCCAGGCGAGTGTTTCCTGGTCCGATTCGGTCCATTGGATAACATCTATAAACTGCTTAGAAATGAAGTCTCGCAGTGACATCTGCTGTTTCTCTCCCCATGAAGTATAACGCTAGCAGCCTGACAGTTGTTCCACACAACCGGGATCACCAAAGGTTGTAGTACCCATTGCGTTCCACCAGATCTACCGGCAGCCCAAACAATGCGCCAAGTCTCGCGGCCGTGAGAATTTCCTTCGTCGGCCCATCCGCTACCGCGCGACCGCCGGAAAGAAGAATCACCCGCTCAATCTCCGGAATCAAGTCCGATAAGTGGTGCGTCACCATAATGATTCCGACGCCGGATTGTGCCAGACGGCGCAAGATTTCTCGCAGCTCGTGCTGGGCGAACAGATCGAGAGCGGTAGACGGTTCATCCAGCATCAGTGCGCGCGGTTCATGTACCAATGCGCGAGACAGAAGCACACGCCGAGCCTCGCCGGAAGAGAGTTCATCCATCCAGCGATCCGCCAGGTGCAAGGCTTCCAGCCGCGCGAGTGCTTCGTCGGCTTTCTTGCGCATCTTTCTGGTCACCTGCACGTTGGACCATACACCGATGCTCGAGAAGAATCCCGAGATGGTGACTTCGCGTGCCTTAATATCGCGCGTGCAAGCGGTCATCAAATCAGCCGAGACAATACCGAGCAAGGACCGCAGCTCAAAGATATTCCATCGCTCCTTGCCGAGGATCTTGAGCCAGGAGCCTTCGATCAGCCGCGGATAGCATTCGCGCGTGATCGACTTGATGAACGTCGACTTGCCGCATCCGTTGGGACCAAGAATCGCGACATGTTCGCCGAGACCGATGTTGAGGTTGAGCTGATCCAGCGCGATGCGCTCGCCGCGGGCAACCGAGACATTCTTGAATTCGATGAGGGGAGGACTGGGGGTCAACTTTTTAGGCTACAGTAGGTCGAATGCATCAGACAATCTGGCTTATCCGGCATGGGGAAACGGAGTGGAGCAAGTCCGGGCAGCATACTTCACGAACGGACCTTCCGCTCACAACTGAAGGCGAGTCGCGCGCTCAAAACCTCAAACGTGTCTTAACGGGACATTCGTTTTCGCACGTGTACTCCAGTCCGATGCGACGCGCGAGAGATACAGCCAGGCTGGCAGGCTTTGAGCCCACCATTCTCGAAGATCTGCGCGAGTGGGATTACGGCAAGTATGAAGGTCTCACTACGCCCCAGATTCACGAAAAGTACGATCCTCAATGGAGCATCTGGACCGGCGCTGTACCCGAAGGTGAAACCGGCGAGCAGGTGGCCGCGCGCGCGGACCGCGTGATCGAGAAAGCCATGTCCTCCGGCAAGGACATCGCGCTATTCGCACACGGGCATATTCTGCGAGTCCTGGGCGCCCGATGGCTGGGGAAGACGGCTGACGCCGGCCGGTATTTCGCACTCTCCACCGCCACCATCAGCGTATTGGGTTTTGAGCACGATCAGCGCGTTCTCCAAGTCTGGAATCGGCCCACGTCATAATAGAAGAGTGCGGCCGCAATTCTGGCTTTGGCCGAACCTTCTTAGCCTGGACGCTCCCGTAGTCGCCCTGCTGTGGCAGGCGTTCTTTCTGCGTTGTTTGGGTGCTCCTCTTAACCTGGTTCCGGCATTGTTTCTTTCGGTGACCGTATGGCTGATTTATGTCGGCGATCGCCTGCTGGATGCACGCAACGGCTCCTGCGCCACCATGCGGCACGCGTTTTATCGAAAGCATCACCGTGGTTTTCTCTATGTGTGGCTGGCGGTATTTTCGGCCACCGCGCTGGGGATCGTCTTCGGGCTGGGGCGCGGCTATGTGGCGCCGGGGGCAGGGGTCATGGCCGGAGTCCTGCTGTACCTGCTTGTGGTTCACGCCCTGTGGGGAGGAAAGCCCCGGTTGGGATTCAAGGAGGCAGGCGTCGCCATTCTGTTTGCGCTCGGTACATCCCTTCCGGCGTGGGGATGGATTCACACGCCGAGTGATGCCTTCACGGTGGTGCTGTTCTCGGCGTTATGCTGGCTGAACTGCGTGGCGATTGAGCAGTGGGAGAGCGGGCCATCGACTCTTCCTGTACGCATCATTGGAAGCGTCATCGCGGTGCTTGGATTGGTGCTGCTGCATCGCGACCGGCCCATTTTGTCCAGTGCCGTAGCAATTAGTCTTTTCGCGCTCGTATTCCTGGATGCGGTGCGCTTGCGAATTTCCCGCGATGCCCTGCGTGTGCTGGCAGACGCGGCTTTGCTGACCCCGCTTCTGTTTCTCCCAGTGATGATGGGATGAATTGCGATCCGATTGCGCGAGCTTATCGCTGGCTCGAATACGGCGCATTCGGACGGGCCCTGGAGCGCAGACGCTTTCGATTTCTGGATGACGTCCGCAATGCGAAGAGCGCGCTGCTGCTGGGCGATGGAGACGGCCGCTTTCTTCAAGCGCTTCTGCGCAGCTCGCCGGCGGTTCAAGTAGAAGTCATCGAGGCAAGTACCCGAATGCTGGCGCTCGCCAAGGCGCGGGCGGGGTCGGGCCGCGTTGTGTTCCGGCAAGGCGATGCCCGTGATGCTCCGCTTGGCGAGTACGATCTGGTGGCAACTCACTTCTTTTTGGATTGCTTTGACCGTCAGGAACTGGAACCGCTTATCCGGCGGATCACGGCGGCTGCTCAGCGCGATTGGATCATTTCCGACTTCCGGCCACTTAAATCCGCATGGGCAAGGGCCTGGGTTTGGTTCTTATATCGCTTCTTTCGAATTACTACCGGCCTTAAGAATCAGTCACTTGTGGACCATAGGCCTCTGCTTGAGGCCAATGGATTTGCGCTTCAAAAAGTGGAAACAGAATGGCTGGGACTTCTGGCTTCCGAGCTATGGAGGAAGCGATAATAGAGTTTTGGACGTCGAAAAGACAATTCTGCGCAAAGTTGGGGAAGCCATCGCGCGATTCAAGATGATTCGCGAAGGCGACCGCGTGGCTGTCGCCCTTTCGGGCGGCAAGGATTCTCTGGCCTTGCTCGAAGCACTGCTCACGCTTCAGCACAAAGCTCCTATTGAGTTCAGCGTGTGCGCGTTCACGGTGGAGCAGGGTAAGTTCCTGAGGCCGTTTGAGCCCATGGGCGACTACCTACGCTCGCGCGGAGTGGACTGGTCCTATCATGTAGATCGTCCATCTTTGAGATTGCTGGAAGAACAGCCGACACATGGTTGTGACTTGTGCAGCCGATTTCGGCGCCGCGCGGTGTACGACATTGTGAGAGGCTTGGGGGCCAATGTCATCGCGTTCGGTCATACGGCGGACGACTTCTGCGAGTCATTCCTTCGTAACGCATTGTTTACAGGACGCACCAGCGCGCTGCCGCCGGTGACGTGGTCCAGCCAAAAGGATTTTCGATTGATCCGGCCATTGGTGTACGTGACGGAGGATCTTACGGCCAAATACGCAGAATTGTTGGGCGCCCCGGTAATTCCGTGCGGCTGCTCTGAGCGTACCGGCACGGTTCGAAAGAGTTTGCGAGGAATGTTGGGGGACCTCGAAAAAGACCATCCGTATCTGAAAGAGAACCTGCTCGCCGCCATGGGGCGGATTGAGACAGATCGATTACTGGATCCCCGCTATCTGGATCTGGAACAGACGGAAAAGGAAGCGGAAACAGATCCCTTTGTGATTGTTTCCTGACCGGTTCCACCCCGAATTGACCAGCCCACAACCCTAATGTAATGATGGATCTCCACGCATGAAGTTCCTTCCGAGCGACGAAAAATTTTACGATTTTTTCCAGCAGCAAGTGACGTTCATCTGCCAGGCCGCGGACCTCCTGGTTGAAGGAGCGGCCGCTGGGAACTCCCACTTGGCGAGCGCTGCTCATCAGATTCGCGCTCTGGAGGCTCGCGCCGACGGGGTGATTCACGAGATCTATCGGCGCTTGAATTCGACTTTTATCACTCCGCTGGATCCGGAAGACATCCACTCGCTGTCCTCTCATCTGGACGATGTTATTGACGGGATTGAGGATTCGATCTCCCGCATGCTGGACTACCAGATCGAGCCCATTCCGCCGACGGTGGTGGAGTTGTGCAAAATGGTCAAGTCTTGCGCCGTCATGATTCAGAAGGCCGTAGAAGCACTAACGCACAGCAAGCCGATGTTGGATCATTGCATTGAAATCAATCGGCTGGAGGAAGCGGCTGACCAACTGGTGCGCAAGGCGGTAGTAGACCTCTTCGCCACGGAAAAAGATCCTTTCCGTGTCATGAAACTGAAAGAGATCTACGAGTTTCTGGAACAGACCACGGACCGCTGCGAGGACGTAGCGGACGCACTTCAGAACGTCCACGTCAAGAACAGTTAACCCCTCAAATGGATTCCACGTTGATCCTGGTTGGCGTCATCGTCATCGTGGCCTTGGCCTTTGATTTCATCAATGGCTTCCACGATGCGGCCAACTCCATCGCAACGGTAGTCGCGACGCGCGTGCTGACGCCGATGCAGGCGGTGGCATGGGCGGCGGGTTTCAACTTCATTGCGGCTTTCACCATGGGGACGGGTGTTGCGAAAACCGTGGGTTCCGGGATGATTGACTTGAAATACGTCACGCCCTACGTGATTCTGGCTGGATTGATCGGCGCGATCTTTTGGGATTTGGTGACGTGGTGGTTCGGACTGCCCACCAGTTCCTCCCACGCGCTGCTGGGCGGATATGCGGGCGCGGCCATGGCGCGCGTGGCATCGGTGGAAGGAATCGACAAGAGCTTTCATGCGCTGATTGGCGGCGCGTGGATCAAGACCCTGGTATTTATCGTGATTGCTCCGCTCATGGGCATGGTGATCGCGTATGGGTTGATGGCGGCGGTGTATTGGATCTTCAAGGATGCTTCTCCCCAAAGGATGGACCGCTATTTCCGCAAGCTCCAGTTGGTTTCTTCCGCGCTGCTGAGCTATTCGCATGGCGGCAATGATGCGCAGAAAACGGCGGGAATCATTACAGGAGTGCTGGTGACGTCCGGTGTTCTGGATAAGTTTGACGTTCCCTATTGGGTGATTCTGTTGGCCTATGCGGCGATTGCATTGGGGACGCTGAGTGGCGGCTGGCGCATTGTTCACACCATGGGTTCCCGGCTCACGAAGCTTAAGCCCCGCAGCGGATTCTGCGCGGAGACGGCAGCCGCCATTACGATTCAGTTCGCTTCCGACTTTATGAAGCTGCCGGTTTCCACCACGCATGTTACGGCGGGCTCCATTGCAGGAGTGGGCGCGATTCAACGAGTAAGAGCCGTACGGTGGGGCGTTGCAACCAACATTCTGTGGGCCTGGGTGATGACCATTCCAGCCTCGGCGGCCGTGGGGTGGCTGGCCATGTGGGTGATCGAGTTCGTGCCGGGCGCGCGATAATCAGACTTGCCGCAACACTTGCAGCAAACCAAAGTTACTGTAGTGGTGCCGACTCTGGCCGCGGGCGAGGCCCTTGCGGATTGCCTCCGCTCTCTCAAGCATCAAACGTATCGGGATTTTGAAGTGATCGTTGTGGACAACAGCTTGGCTCGACTGGCCGAAGGCAGTGAGGCCCGGATCATCTTTAATCAGTGGAATGTGGGGTTCGGCGCGGCGATCAATCAGGGTGCGGCCGAATCCGAGTCGGAGTACGTGGTGGCGCTGAACGACGACGCGGTGGCGGATGCGGAATGGCTTACCAGAATGGTGGAGTGCGCCGATGGTCACCCGCGTGACGGGATGTTCGCGTCGGAAGTCTGGATGCAGGATTCGGGCCAACTTGATTCGGCGGGCATGTTGATCGCGCGCGATGGAAGCAGCAAGCAGCGTGGTCATGGAGAAGCGGCCGAGGCGTATCGGCAAGCCGAGGAGGCGTTGTTCCCCAGCGGATCCGCGGCTTTATATCGGCGCAAGATGCTGCGCGAGATCGGCGGATTTGACGAGAGTTTCTTTCTGTATTGCGAAGACACCGACTTGGGGTTGCGCGCGCGGTGGGCCGGCTGGGGATGCAGATACGTTCCCGGGGCGATTGTTCATCACAAGTATTCGCATTCGGCGGGCAGAGCGTCGCCGATGAAAGCTTACTTCGTGGAACGCAACCGCATTTACACGGTGATCAAGAATTTTCCACTGTCGTGGCTGATCGGTGTCCGGGTCGCCGCCGCCGTTCGATATTTCTGGCACTTTATCTCCATGCTCGAAGGGCGCGGAAAGGCGGCGGAGTTCCGGGAGTCAGGACACTCCGTGTTCTGGTTGTACGCGCTGATCTTGAGGGCGCACGTTGTGGCGCTCTTTCGGGTGGGCCGTTTGTGGAAGGCGCGGCGAGCGATTTTTGCCACGCGCAAGGTGACATCAGCGGAATTCACGGCGCTGCTCAACCGGCATCGCATCAGCCTTCGGAGGGTGGCCCAATTGTGAACGGGAAACTCATGGTGCTGATTCCCGCGTTCAACGAAGAGGGCGCGGTGGGGGAGGTGGTGCGGGAAGTGCAGGAAGTGTTGCCCGGCGTGCCGGTGCTGGTGGTGGATGATTGCTCTTCGGATGCGACGGTTCACAGGGCTCGGGGAGCAGGGGCTCGAGTGCTCACGCTGCCGCATCACCTTGGTTTGGGTGGTGCAGTGCAGTGCGGGTATCGACTCGCGTTTGAGCTCGGGTTTGATTATGTGGTGCGGGTGGATGGAGACGGGCAGCACGATCCGCGTTATATCCCGAAGATTGTGGAAGTCCTTGAGCAAGGGAACTGCGAGATGGTGATCGGCTCGCGGTTTGCTGAAAAGGGCGGCGAGCATTCGGGAGTGATCCGGGCCCTGGGAATCGTGGTGTTTCGAGCGGTGCTTCGGCCGATTCTGGGAAAGCCGGTGCATGACCCGACTTCAGGATTCGTGGGCGTGAATCGAACGGCGCTGGGCGTATTTTCGAAAAGCTTTCCGCTGGAATATCCGGAGATTGAGGCGCTGGTGGTGCTGCAGCGCAAGAGGTTTCGATTTCTGGAAGTTCCCTGTAAGATGCGGGCCCGGCGCGCGGGACGGAGCACGATCACGGCAGTAAAGTCGCTGTACTACATCGTGCATGTTCTACTGGGAGTATTTGTGAATGTCCTGCTTTCCAGCACAGTGGGATCCGAAGCTTGGAATTCACGTGACTTGAAGTCGCGGC
>JADMIO011288061.1_pt1 | contig 119613 bp, 99 predicted proteins | sample 8958161 | NCBI WGS metagenome assembly JADMIO01 (sample SAMN16585339, study PRJNA669376) | soil metagenome | isolation source: Crop rotation soil | place: USA: Cullars Rotation, Alabama | collected 2011 | reverse complement strand
CCGCGACTTCAAGTCACGTGAATTCCAAGCTTCGGATCCCACTGTGCTGGAAAGATTCCAGTTCCTCAAGATCTCAACGGCGACGGCAAGGCCGAACTCTCGGTGTACTTCCCGTCCTCCGCCACGTGGTGGGCCTACGAGTGGTCAACCGCCACGTGGTCGTCCAGCGTGGCCGGCAACGGCGCATCGCCGGTGCTCACGCCGATCGCGCTGCGGAAGTCCGTGGCCGGCGACGAGGATCGCGACCGGCGTCACGACGCTGCCGTCTTCCGGCCGTCCAACGGCTACTGGTTCGTGCGGCGCACCGGCGGCGGCTATGTGGCCGTGCCATGGGGCACGAGCGGAGACGTGCCGGTGGCCGGTGACTACGACGGCGATGGCCGGATGGATGTGGCGATCTACCGCCCGTCAGCAGCCAGCACGTGGTGGATCCTCTATGCGGCACAGAACTACGCGACTTACCGCAGCGTGACGTGGGGAGTGAGCACCGATGTCCCCGTTGCCGGTGACTTCGATGGCGACGGTCGCGCGGACATCACCGTCTACCGGCCGTCGAACGGGACGTGGTGGTCATTGCTCTCGGCGAGCAACTACACGACCAATCGCAGCTGGAGTTGGGGCGTGAGCGGCGACACGCCCGTCGTCGCCGACTTCGATGGTGACGGCGTGACGGACATCACGGTGTATCGCCCCTCGAACGGGACCTGGTGGTCGTTGTTGTCGTCGACAGGCTTCGGTGGGTATCGCACATGGACGCTCGGCACCGCAGGCGATCAGCCGGTGGCCGGCGACTATGACGGCGACGGGCGCGCCGAGGTGGCGGTCTATCGTGCATCGGACGGCACCTGGCGCCTGCTGAACTCCGTCAGCGAGTGGTTGACGGGCGCCGTGCTGTCATGGGGCGGCGGACTGGTGTACATACCGGTGCCGGCCGACTACGACGGCGACGGGCGCGTGGACCCCACGGTCTACAACTCGTCCGACGGGAGCTGGTGGATCCTCGACTCATCATCCGGCTACCAGGCGAACGAGCACTTCAACTGGGGCGCCACCGGAGACCTGCCCGTGCAGACGCCGTGAGCGCACCACGTCGCATCGCTCCACCTGGCAGGTCGGCTTGGTGTTCACCACCGGCCGTCCTACGATCCGGCCTTCATCAGACGCATAGACGCGTCTGATCATCGAGGAGCAGCAGATGCGCCAGACGGCAACGGCACGGGAGCACCAACCGGATCTCGACGAATCGGGCGCGATGTCTTTCGTGGCCCATGGTCTGCATCGCTATCGTCGCGGTATTCGGTCGGCGCGCTCCGTCGCGAGATGCCGCAGCTGCGTGACAACCGTACGCACGAACATGAGGCCAGAGCTGGGCGGCCACGCACATTGAACGTCAGGAGGCTGTGCTCCTTGTGCCCGAGTACGAGCGGCACGGCGCATTCGCTTTACAACATCAGATCCGGGACACCAACTGACGCCGACCGCAGTCATCGACCGGGGTAAGACGCTGCGGGGATGTCATTGTAGGGAGCGCTCGCGATACCCCACTGGACGGCCGATGGCGCCACGGCGGAGCTGTTCAGCACGTACCACCACCCATTGCTCTGGCGCCAGACAGCGAGGTCGGTCTTGCCATCGCCATCGTAGTCGCCGGGCACGGGGACGTCGTTGTAAGGCGGATCAGCGACCCCCCATGGCGTTGCGGTGCTGGTGTTCGTCGCGCTCTTGAGGACAAACCACCAGCCATTCGCCTGTCGCCACACGGCGATGTCGGTCTTCCCGTCGCCGTCATAGTCTCCTGGTACTGGCACATCGGAGTACGACGCGTTCGCATTCCCCCACTGCACCGCAGTCGGCAGTCCCGTGGAACTGTTGATGATGTACCACCACCCATTCGCGCGCCGCCACACCGCAAAGTCGGTCTTGCCGTCACCATCGTAATCACCGGGCACGGGCACGTCGTCGTACCCGGGGTCCGCAAGGCCCCATTGCGTCGCGGTGTACGTCTGCGTAGAACTGTTCGCCACGAACCACCAGCCGTTCTCCCGGCGCCAGATGGCGATGTCGGTCCTGCCATCGCCGTCATAGTCGCCCGGCACCGGGACGTCGTCGTACGGCGGGTTCGCGTTTCCCCATTGCATGGCCGTGGCCGCACCAGTGGAGCTGTTGATGATGTACCACCACCCGTTCGCCCGGCGCCACACGGCGAGGTCAGTTTTACCGTCGCCGTCGTAATCACCGGGCACGGGCACGTCGTCATAGGGCGGCGCCGCGATGCCCCACTGCTGCGCGGTGAATGTCTGGGTGGCGCTGTTCCGTGCGTACCACCACCCGTTCGACTGCCGCCACACCGCCAGATCCGACTTGCCATCACCATCGAAATCGTTGGGCATCGGCCGTGCCGGCCGCAGCCTCACCGCATTGCTCGTCGCGCTGACGATGCCGTTGGTCGCCACGCACCGGAACCGGAGGGCATCCAGCCCCGTCGAGGGACCGGCGATCGACAACGTTGCCGTCGTCGCACCGCTATACGCGCCGCCGTTGGCGATGTTGGTCCAGCTGACACCCGAATCGGTCGAGATCTGCCACTGCAGCGACTGGGCGCCGTTCGCCGAGACGGTGATTTGTGTCATCCCTCCCGGTACCACGCGCTGATCCGCCGGCTGCGTGGTAAAGGCCGGCCGCGGGCCGGCCGCATAGTCGACACTGAGCCTCAGGCGATACATATCCCGTGCGAGGTTGTCCCCCTGGCAGTTCAGCGCGGGGTTGAAGGCATAGAACAGCCATGGATCGCCGTCGGTGAATTCGAAATTGAACCCGTCGGAGTGGCTATCGATGATCGAGACGTAGTTGGTGACCATGAAACCGGTGCTGCAGGACGCCGGGGTCCGCGGGTTGATCTGCACGCCCGCGGAGCCGCCAATCGCGACGGCGTCCGACCACACCGGGTTGGCCAGCGAGGGCGTGGTCACGTAGTAGATCGGTCCTGGCGTCCCCCAGACCACGAAGATCGCAATGTAGAGATGCGCGTTCGTGTCGTAGATCATCTGGGCCTGGCCGGCGTTCATGCCTCCACCCGCCATCCTGGGCGAGAACGCCGTGAAGCCGTGGCTGACCATCGGCACCCAATTGCTGCCCGAGACCCAGCCTTCCCAACCGGCCGCTTGCGCGGGATTCGTCGTTCGCATCAGGACCCAGTCGTACTTGTCGATCGGTGCGGCCTTGGTGATCGCGTTGATGTGAGCGAAATCTCGATGGTTCAACCAGCTGAAGGCGTAGTAGTAGTTGCCTTCCTTGATGATCCGGCTGGGACTCATGTTGCCCGAGTGATTCGTGGCGACCCGATAGATCCCGTCGGCGAGCGGCTGGGAACCGGTCCACGTGAAGCTTTCGTTCGAGACAACGTGCGCCCCGTTCAGACCGTTCATCGCCCAGGAGGCGCCGCCGTCGCTGGACACCATCGAGTTCAACGTGTTCGCCCAGCTATTGAGGTAGTAGTTGCCCGTCGACACGGCTGTCGGCGGCTGGAAGTTGTTGCAGTCCCCCGCCAGGAGGCACGCGTACCATTCGGTGTGCGACAGGGCGTAGATCGTCCGGCCGTCGAAGGTGTAGGGCGCCGCCGGCCAGTGGTGATAGTTGTAGTGCGACTCGACGACGTCCGATGCGTTGGTACGGGAGCTGAAGATCTTCCGCGGATCGCTGGCGACCGACTCGAGGTCGGACCCGCGCAGGCGATACCACTCGAAATGGTTCACGGTGACGTTGACGGTTCCGTCTGCTTCCTTCCAGGCGGTCGCCGGCAGATCGGGAATGTGGTCCGGCTCTCTCTTGTCGACGAGATGATCGAACACGAGCACCGGCTGGCCGACCACGTGGATGCCGGTGATGGCCGTCGATTGCGCCGCGCTGGGGCCCGTCAGGAGAAGGAGTCCGCCAACCAACATGAGAGGTCGTCGCACTTGTGTCCACGACATGGGCGGAAATTCTATCTCCGCCCATTCCGAGTGAATCCTGCAGCCGGCGTAGACACCGACAGTCCACCGGGGCCGAGAACGCCACGATCAACCGCGAGCTTGCGACACCAACTCGCAACAATGCTCAATAACTTGGTGCCGGGGGCGGGGATCGAACCCGCACGACCCTTTCAGGTCCCGGGATTTTAAGTCCCGTGCGTCTGCCAGTTTCGCCACCCCGGCGTGTGACTGAATCGTCCGTATTCTCGCAGGTTACGCAGTCCGCTGGCGACGCGCGCGCCTCGTCGAAGGGCTGTGCCAGAATCGAGTCCGGGGCTCCGGAGTTACCGCCGGCACGCGGGCCTGAGAGCCAGGGCAGAACACCCGTGCCGCACGACCAGGCAATGCACTCAGACGAATCCGCAACGGACGGCCACCAGGCCGGCACCGCTGGCGTGACCGATCGCGATCCGATGGCGGTCCGGCGCCGCGCGCGCGCCGCCGCGATCCTGGCTGGCGTGTCGCTGACGATGGCGATGATGTGCACGGCCGTGGCACAGCCCGCGGCCCAATCCGCGACGCAGCCGCGCGAGGACGTCTGTTCGCTGACCACCGGCGCCCGCGTGGTGGCGGTCGGAGACGTGCACGGCGCCTTCGACAAGTTCGTCACCATCCTCCGCGCCGCCCGCCTGATCGACACGCGCAACCGCTGGATCGGCGGCGGCGCCATCCTGGTCCAGGTGGGCGATCTGCTCGACCGCGGCAACGACTCGAAGAAGGCCATCGACCTGCTCCGCCGCCTGGAACGTGACGCGCCTCGCGCCGGCGGACGCGTGTACACCCTGGTCGGCAATCATGAGTTCATGCGGCTGGCCGGTGACTGGCGCTACGTGAGCGACGGGGAACTGCGGGCCTTCAGCGGAAGCGGGAAAGCGCTCGACAAGGCCTTCTCGCCGGCCGGTGAGTACGGGGCGTGGGTACGCCGGCGCCCGGCTGCCGTGCGCATCAACGGCATCCTCTACCTGCACGGCGGCGTCAGCGAGCGCAACGCCGAACTGGGATGCGAGGGAATCAACGCCGCGGTGCAACGCGACCTCGATGCGCTGCCGGTGGCCCCGGAGCAGGTGCCCGGGCTCTTCAGCGCCGCGGCGGACGGCCCGCTTTGGTTCCGCGGCATGGCGACGGAACCGGAATCGAGCTTTGCGCCAGCCATCGATCGGATCCTCGCGGCCGTCCGGGCCCGCGCCGTCGTGATCGGACACACGGCGGTGCTGGACGGACAGATCACGCCGCGCTTCGGCGGACGCGTCTGGCTCATCGACACGGGCATGCTGGAGGGCCGCTTCTTCCCTGGCGGCATCCCGTCTGCGCTCGAAATCCACGGTGACGCGGCGGCCGCGATCTACGAGCGCGGACGCGAGCCGCTCACCCTGCCGCCGGCGCGCGGACAGAATTAGCGATCGAACAGGACGTTGACCTCGCCAATCTTGGCGATGCGCTCGTCGAACAGCTTCACCAGGTTGTCGCGCCGCGCCAGCAGCGCCTCCATCTCCCCCTTCGTCAACATCCCCTTCATCTCCTGGTCCAGCGCCGCGGGGGTCAGCGCCCGCAGCCGCTGCAGCAGCACCCGGTCGCACCGCTTCAGCTCGCCGGGCTTGATCAGCTTCTTGCCGAGGCGGAACGCGCGCGTGTGATCGATGAGCCACAGCTTCCAGTCGCGGCCCCACAGGATGTTGCCCTGGTTGCGGTCCTTGTTCTGAATCAACTCGTCGAACACCTGCATCACCTGGATCTGCTGCGCGGTCAGCGCCGGCGTGGGGCCGAGGCTCGGATTCTTCAGCCGTTCCCGCTCGGTCATCTGCACGTCGTCCAGCCACCAGGTCACCGCCGCGGGCCTGCCGTCCACCTGGCGTTGCACCGACACCGGGACGTTGTCCATGCCGAGCATCCGCGACAGCCGGTAGCCGGCGATGTTGTAGCGGTAGCTGTCCTTGAAATTGAACTCGCTGGCCTTGCCGGCCTCGAACGAGGTCTTCGAGATGTCGACCGTCTGGATCTGCGCGTCGTGCGTCAGGGTTCCGTCGGTCAACGTCGCCACGACGGTATTGGTGACGCCGGCACCCACGCTCCGGTGCGACCCGATCGTCGCGTTGAGCAGGAAGGCCTCCATCGCCGCATCGGTCAGGGCGGCTGCCCGCGCCGGCGCGCCGGCTGACGGTGGTGCGGCCGTCGCAGGCGCTTGTGCTGATGCCCCGGGCGACAGGCCAATCAGGATTGTCAACGCGGCGACCGTCCACGCGGCGCGGCAACGTCGGGCGCAAGTCATTCGGAATCCTCGAGTAGGCGGGCAATCGCCCGCACGTCCCGAGCGCACGTCGCTGTGCGAGTCCGCTCGTCCAGGGCGCCGGGCGGGCCGGTCACGTGCCCGCTCCCTGACACCGCCCAGAGAATACGACGGGTCCGGGGAATACGGCAGCTGCCGCCGGGGTTCTATCATCGCCGTTACCAACCCATCCGTTCACCCCTGACCATGTGCATACGACTCCGTCTTCGTTCCTCGTTATCCGTCTGCCTGTTTGCCGCCCTTACCAGCGTCCTTCCCGCGTTTGCGCAGGCTCCGGCTGACGATGGCATCAACCGGCGGACCGTCCGGGCCCTTCGCCTGGCACCGGGCGAGGAGATCGTCCTCGACGGGACGCTCGACGAAGCCGTCTGGCAGCGCATTCAACCGGCAGCCGACTTCATTCAGGTGGACCCGCTGAATGGCCGTCCCGCGACCGAGCCGACCGAAGTCCGGATCGCGTTCTCGGCCGACACCTTCTATATAGGGGTCACCTGCTTCGATTCGGAGCCGGACAAGTGGCTCGGCTACCAGCGGCGGCGCGACGAGTTCCTTCCGGCCGACGATCGCTTCATGTGGACCATCGACACGTTCCTCGATGCGCGAACCGGCTACTTCTTCGAGATGAACCCATCGGGCCTGATGGCCGACTCGCTGATGGGCGTCAACGGCGACAACCGGCAGTGGGACGGCATCTGGGATGCCCGCGTCAAGCACAGTGAGATCGGGTGGACGATCGAGATCGCGATCCCCTTCCGGACGCTGAACTTCAACCCTGACAGCGACACCTGGGGCATCAATTTCCAGCGCACCGTCCGGCGCAAGAACGAGGACAGCATCTGGATGGGATGGGCGCGCAACCAGGGCCTCCGGCGGATGACCAATGCCGGCCACGTCACCGGCCTGACCGAGGTGACGCAGGGCCACGGCCTCGACGTCAAGCCGTACGGGCTCGCGACCAGCGACGACCATCCGACCGCCGGCCTGGATCTGTTCTACAACCCGACCCCGCTGCTCCGCGCCAACCTGACCCTCAACACCGACTTCGCCCAGACCGAGGTCGATCAGCGGCAGGTCAACCTGACGCGGTTCTCGCTGTTCTTTCCCGAGAAGCGGGACTTCTTCCTCGACGGCGCCACCTACTTCGACTTTGCCAGCCCGGGCGGCGACCTGATCGTGAACCCGTTCTTCAGCCGCCGCATCGGCCTCAGCGACGCCGGCGCCGCGCAGCCGATCGGCTACGGGACGAAACTCACCGGTCAACTCGGGGCGCAGGACGTCGGCGTGCTCCAGGTCCACACGGCCGAAGACGGCGCGTCCATGAGCGAGGACTTCACGGTGGCTCGGGTCAAGCGCCGGGTCATGCGCCAGTCGTACATCGGTGGTCTCTATGCGCGGCGCGGGCCGGACACCGGCGAGGCGACGCAGACGGCGGGTGTCGACATGCGCCTCGCGACGTCGAGCTTCCGTGGGGCACAGAACCTCGAGGGCAGCGCGTGGTTCCTGCATGCGACCCGCCCCGACCGGACGACCGGCAATTCGGCCTTCGGCGCCAACATCGCGTACCCCAATGACCGGTGGGATGCGCGATTCGAGGCCCGCGAAGTCCAGCAGCACTTCAGGCCGAGCATGGGGTTCGTGACCCGGAGCAACTACCGCCGCTACCAGCCGTCGGTCACCTTTGCGCCGCGTCCGGCCAACAGCCGGCTGGTCCGCCGCTACGTCAGCAGCCTCAACGTCGACACGCAGACGACGTTGGGCAGCGAGCTGCTCATGCGGACGTTCAACGCCACGCTCCTCGAGGCGCAATTCCAGTCTCAGGACAATGTCGGCATCGGCGCCCAGCGGAGTCACGAGCGGCTCGATACGCCGTTCTTCGTCACACCGGGCGTGACCCTGCCAGCCGGATCCGAGTACGACTACACGCGGGTCCGGTTCTTCGGCCAGACCGCCAATCGCCGGGTCGTCGCACTCCAGGCGCGGTACGAGATGGGCGGCTACTATTCAGGCGACCGCGATCAACGCGTGGTGCAGCTCACGGTACGCGCCCGGCCGGGCTACATCTTCTACGTGAATGGCGAATGGAACGACGTGCGCCTGCCTGAGGGGCGGTTCAGCGTGAACGTCTATCGTCTCGTCGCCGAGACGCAGTTCACGCCGTTCATCGCGCTCGTCAACAACGTGCAGTTCGACAATTCGTCGCGCGTACTCGGATGGCAGTCGCGCTTCCGCTGGATCATCAAGCCCGGCACCGACGCCTACATCGTCTACACGCACAACTTCCAGGAAGACCCCGCACTGGATCGCTTCGCCACGCTCGACAAGCGCTTCGCGACGAAGTTTCTCTACACGCACCGGTTTTGAGAGCTGCTTCCGTGCGTGAGGGCACTCGCCAGAAGCTTCAAATTTGAATGGCAATGTCCAGAATCTGATATCACTAGACTCAGATTTTGAACTCTCTGGCAGGGGGCGTCCCTTGGCGATATGCTGATTTGGTCTTCGCTTCTCGGAAGCTCAGTCGTTCGGGAGGCATCGCACAGGCCAGGATCAGACAAGTCAGGCGCTCGTCGCCTTCTTCGCAACGACACCCTCATACCAGTGTCGCGGCAACGTCCCCTGGCCCGGCCTCAGCCGGCGGCCCCAGGCCGCCGGCTGCAGGTCTCTTCTCTTCCCCCTCAGTGGATCGTTTCGGTCGCGGGCAGCACGCTCGCCGCGCGTTCCGCAGCCATCACCCGCTCGATCATCGTCGTCAGGTCGCGCTCCGGAATATCGAACGGGCCGGCGACGATGGCGCCGAGGCTCATCTCGATGGCGATGACGACGCCGCGATTCTCGAACGGGTTGACGATCCAGCTGAACCCGCGCAGGGAGATCGGTCCGGTCTGATCCGTCCCGGGGTCCTTCGCCTGGCCGATGGCCCGCAGCATTCCGACCAGCACGTCGCTCACGTCGCCGTCGGTCCAGGCGCGCGGCAAACGTTCGAGCGTGGCCACTACCTCGGTGGTGGCGTGTTGATTTCCGCGGACCCAGATTTCAGCTTCGACAGTCATGCGTGCGTTCAGTCTAGCAGGTCGATCGCGCGCTCGAGATCGGCGGCGGCCATAACCGGCCGATCGCAGGCGAAGTCGCGGCAGACGTACGCTGCCGGGCTGGTCACGTCCATCGAGGCAGTCCAAGGAAGGAGGCGCGCAAGCGCGTCGCGGTGCTCCGGCAGGGCGCGCACGATCAACGACGTGGGCAGGTACCGGCTGCGAATCACGGCCATGAATGGTTCCGACCCCTCGCGGTCGCCGGTGATCACGATTTGCGGCATCCCGGCGTGATACGTGGAAATCGCCGCCAGCAGCAGCGGCACAGCACGGCCCACCCGGGCGGCACGGCTGGCGAACCCGCGCAAGGTTCGCTCGATGCGATCGGTGAACACGCGGTCGCCCGTCAGGTGCGCGAGCGCCAGGAGGTTCAGCATCGACACCGACGTCACCGCCGGTTCGGCGCCGTCGTATTCCTCCTTCATTCGCATGAGGACCGACGGGTCGGCGCCGGTGGTGCTGAACCAGCCGCCCTCGTGCTCGTCCCAGAAGAGCTCATCCTGGCGGCGCTGCAGGTCGATCGCCCACGAGAGCCAGGACGGGTCGCCGCCGGCCTGGAACAGTTCGAGCAGACCAGCGATGAAGTAGGCGTAGTCCTCGGCGTACCCGTCGATGCCCGCCTCGCCCTGGCGGTAGCGCCGCCGGAGCAACCTGGCCTCGGCATCCCAGAGCCGATCGCGAACGAACGCCGCGGCTCGCCGTGCGTCGGCCACATAGCCGTCCGCGCCCGGCACCATGCGGCCGGCGCGGGCGAAGGCGGCAATCATCAGCCCGTTCCACGCCGTCAGCACCTTGTCGTCGAGATGCGGACGGGGCCGGCGCGCCCGGACCTCACGCAGCGTCAGCCGGCTGCGGCCCAGGATGGCGGCCACCTCGTCGAGCGGCCGGCCCGAGTCGCGCGCGATGTCGTCGAGTGTCCGCGCCGTGTAGAGCAGGTTCTTCCCGGTGAACTCGTTCTGGGGATCGAACGGCGCGTTGCCATCCGGCAGCACCCCGAAGCGCGCGCGGAAGAGGCCGGCGTCACCGGCGAGCGCGTCCCCGATCTCCTCGTCGCGCCAGATGTAGAAGGCGCCCTCCATCCGGTGCGCCCCGGGGTCGCCGGCGTGTTCGGGCGGAACGCTGTCCGCGTCCTCGGCTGAGTGGAACCCGCCGGCGGCGTCGGTCATGTCGCGGCGCACGTAGTCCAGCGTGTCGAGCGCCACCTGCGCAAAGAACGGGTCGCCGCTGGCCTGGGCCCCTTCGACGAACGCGACCACCAGTTGCGCCTGGTCGTACAGCATCTTCTCGAAGTGCGGCACACGCCATTCGCCATCGACCGAATAGCGGTGGAAGCCGCCGCCGATGTGGTCGCGCATCCCGCCGAGCGCCATCGCCCGCAGCGTTTCGAGCACCATGGGCAACGGATCCTCGGAACCGGCGGTCCCGGGCTGGTTGGCTCGCGAGGATCGATGGCGGGCGTGTTCGCGCAGGAGGAACAGCAGTTCGGAGGGGCGCGGAAACTTCGGGTGGCCGCCGAACCCGCCGTGCGCCTCGTCGAAGGTGCCCGCGAACTCGCGCACGGTCGCGTCCAGGATGGCGGTCGAGGGAATCCCCGCGGCGCCGCCAGACCTGCCCGAGGTGCGCAACCGGCCGACGATCGCCGCCGCCGACTGCACCACCTTCAACTTGTCGTCGCGCCACACCCGCGCGATTTCGGCGAGCAAGTCGATGAAGCCTGGCCGCCCCCACCGTGACTCGGGCGGAAAGTAGGTGCCGCCGTGAAACGGCTCGAGCGAGGGCGTGAGCCAGACGCTCATCGGCCAGCCGCCTGAGCCGGTCGTGGCCTGGACGAACGTCATGTAGACGCGGTCGACGTCGGGGCGCTCTTCCCGGTCCACCTTGATCGACACGAAGTCGCGATTCAGCGCCTCCGCGACCTGCGCGTCTTCGAAGCTCTCGCGCTCCATGACATGGCACCAGTGGCAGGTCGAGTAGCCGATCGACAGGAAGATCGGCTTGTCCTCCTGGCGCGCGCGGGCGAATGCCTCGTCGCCCCACGGATGCCAGTCGACCGGGTTGTCCTTGTGCTGCAGCAGGTACGGGCTCTGTTCGGAAGCAAGACGGTTGGGCATGGTCTCTGTTCAGCGGGCCGTTTCAGGTGCGGGGGGTTGGCGCGGCCGGCATCTCCTCGGGACGCCGGCGGCGGAGCCGCGCATAGGCCGCTGTGAACTCCACGCCATACATGAGGATGATCGACGACACATACACCCACAACAGGAACACCACCACGGCCGCGATCGATCCATGGATCATCGTCAAGCGGGAGTTGTGCTTGATGTACCAGGCAAAGCCGAAGAAGGTGGCCCGCCACAGGAGGCCGGTCAGGATGGCGCCCACCCAGACGTCGCGGAACCGGGTCTTCGCATTGGGGATGAAGTAGAAGATCAATCCGATCGCCACGATGAACAGGATCACCGCGGAGTAGCGGAGCGTGAGCGTCTGCAGGACGATCAACCAGTGGAACCGCGACAACATCACGCCGAACCACGAGGCCTCGGCAATCTGCACCGCGGTGACCATCAGCAGGGCGACGATCATGAACGACCCCGCGGCCACCAGCATCAGGAACGACACCATGCGGTGCTTCCAGAAGCTGCGCTGCTTCTCGACGCCCCACGCCTCGTTGACCGCCGAGGTGATGGCGCCGAAGACCCCGAGCGAGGCCCAGATCAGTCCCAGGCCGCCCGCCACCCCAATCTGCCCCCGGGTCTGACGGAAGGCGTCGAGTTGTTCGCTGATGAAGTCGAGTTGCGTGGGCAGGTAGCGGAAGACGAACGTCAGGACGGCGATGCGGTCCTTCTCGTCGGCGGTGACTGAACCGAGCAGCGACAAGCCGAGCAGGAGGAACGGAAAGAAAGACAGCAGTGCGTAATACGCGATTGCCGCCGCGTGGGTCAGGTCGTTACCGTTCACCAGCTCGACGAGGCCGCGCCAGCCGGCAAATCCGGATAGGCGCAGCTCGGCGCGCAGGCGGCGCAGGAGCCGGGCCGGCTTCACGCAGCGATTATGTCAAAGCCCAGTGCCCGAGCGGACGCCGCTTGTCCAACTCCCAAGCGTACTGGGAGTTGGCGCAAGCGTCCGGGTTGGGAACCGGGAGTGTGTCGATCCGCTAGGAGCGGCCGAAGTCCGATCCGGAACCGGTGGCCGGCCCGCTGCTCGAGCCGCCGCCGAACGAGCTGCTGCTGCCGGTGGATCCGCCGTAGGTGCTGCCGGACGAGCCACTGGCAAAGCCACGGGCTTCGTCGGCCCCGCGCGACACGGTCTCGCGAGCCTTGTCGACGAACTCACGGCCCTTCTCGGCCCACCCGCCAGCCTGCTCCGAGGCCCGGCGATACTGATCCGACGCCATGTTGCCGAGATTGCGCGCCTGTTCGCCGAGGGCGCCACGCAGTTCCGACCCTGCCTTCGGGGCCATCAGCAGGCCGAGTCCCGCGCCGAGCACGGTCCCGGTGAGCAACCCCATCATGAAGCCCCCGCCATGCCCCTCGTTGTCGTTGCGATCGTAGTTGTCCGCCATTGTGCTGCTCCTTGTGTACTGGTCCTGTTCGAGATCGATGTCCGTCAGTGCGACCTCGTCTCGCCCCGCAATGCCGATTCGGCCCGCGCCGAGTTGAACTCGTTGAACACGCGCATGCCTTCGCCGGCCATCTCGCCAACTTTCTGGAACGTGCGCTGGAACCTGGCGAACTCGTCGCGCAGGTCGTCCACCATCGGCTCGAACCGCTGCCGGAGGTCGCGCCCCCGTTCGGTAAAGAAGAGATAGGTGGCTGCGGCACCAACCAGCGCACCCACGACCGTGCCCGCCATCACTCGAGACTGTTCGTTCACACGCCCCTCCATCGTTGGGCTGACCCCAACACATTACTCATCCAAAATGGGTGCCACCTGACAGCAGGGCCGCATCTCGCGCCGCACGGCTCGAAGGATCGAGAGCGCGAACCGCGATTCCGAGCGGGACGCTAGTTGGTGGATGGGTTGGCGTTCGCGGCCGCGGCAGCGGCGGCGCGCGCGGCGGCGCGCTGGTCCTGGATCTCGTGCTTCTTCATCTTGCTGTACAGCGTCGGACGATACAGGCCGAGGATCTGCGCCGCTTCCTGCTTGTTCCAGTTGGTGCGCTGCAGCGTCTGGACGATCGCCATCTTCTCGATCTCGGCGAGCGTGCGGTGCGGCGGAATGGTGAACTCCTGCGCCGGACTCCCCTCGTCGCGGATCGACTCCGGCAGGTCGCCCGGTGCGATCTCACCCGTCTTGCACACCAGGACGGCCCGCTCGATCGCGTTCTCCAGCTCGCGGACGTTGCCCGCCCAGCGATTGCGAATCAGCAGGTGGTACGCGGCCGGTGAGATCGAGCGCACCGCCTTCTGGTAGCGCTGGTTGAACTTCGAGAGGAAGTAGTTGCACAACAGCGGGATGTCTTCGCTGCGTTCGCGGAGCGGCGGCACCCGCAGCGTGATCGTGTTGATGCGGAAGTACAGGTCTTCCCGAAGCTTGCCTTCGCGCAGCGCCACGTCCAGCTCGATGTTGGTAGCGCAGATGAGCCGGAAGTCCACGTGCACGAGCCGATCGCTGCCGATCGGGCGATACTCGCGCTCCTGGAGCACGCGCAGGAGCTTGGTCTGGAGGTAGGGCGGCATCTCGCCGATTTCGTCGAGCAGCAGCGATCCGCTTTCGGCCATCTCGAACAGGCCGACCTTGTCGTTCATCGCCCCGGTGAACGCGCCCTTCTTGTACCCGAATAGCTCGCTCTCGATGAGGTCCTTGGGAATGGCCGCGCAGTTGATCTTGATGAACGGCCCTTTCACCCGATTCGAGTTGTAGTGAATCGCGTTGGCGATCAGCTCCTTGCCGGTGCCGTTTTCACCCTGGATGAGGATGTTCGCATCGCTGGCGGCGACGCTCTCGATGAGCTCGAAGAGGTCCTTCATCTTCTTGCTCTGCCCGACGATGTTGGCGAAGCTGTACTGTCCGCGAATCGCGTCCTTGAGCTGCTGGTGCTCGGCCCGCTCCTGCGAGCGCTCGATGGCCTTCCGGATCATGTCCATCAGGCCGTCCTGGCTCACTGGTTTTTCGAGGAAATAAAACGCGCCGGCCTGCCCCGCTTCCACCGCGCGCGCCACGGTGCCGTTGCCGCTGATGACGACGATTTCCGGCCAGGGATCGATGTCCTTCAGCCGGCGCAGCAGCGCGATGCCGTCGATGTCGGGCAGCATCAGGTCGGTGACGACCACGTCGGGCCGCCACTGCTTGAAGATCTCCTCGCCGCGCGTGCCGATGAGCGCCGTCCGCACCTCATAGCCGTCCGCTTCGATGACCATCTTCAGCCACTCGGTCATCGCCGGCTCATCGTCAACAGCAAGAACCCGGCGGCGACGTTTTGCTGCAGAAGCGGACGTAGGCATCAGTGCATTCCCGTGTGATGAAATCTATCACACCGCGTTTTCATTCAATACATCCGGGCGCTAATTGAAAAGTATTAAGACAGAATATTCGTCCTATGTTCGGCTCGCATCGTATGGAAACGCGTGACCTATAATCCGGGCCTCCTGCATGGAGACTATCCACAGCCAGATCCGCCTGGACAGCCCTGAATTCCACGAAAACCACACCCGGATGTCCGCGCTGGTCGCCGAACTGCGCGGCCGGCTCGAGCACGCCCGGCTGGGCGGCGGCGAACGGTACCTGCAGCGGCACCGCGAGCAGGGCAAGCTTCCGGTCCGCGAGCGAATCGACCGGCTGCTGGATCCGGGTTCGCCGTTCCTGGAACTGTCTCCGCTCGCCGCCTGGGACCTGTACGACAACGAGGCGCCCGGCGCGGGCCTGGTCACGGGAATTGGACGCGTCTCCGGCCGCGAGTTACTGATCGTCGGCAACGACGCCACCGTCAAGGGCGGGACCTACTTCCCATTGACGGTGAAGAAGCACATTCGCGCCCAACAGGTGGCGCTCGAAAACCGGCTCCCCTGCGTGTACCTCGTGGACTCCGGCGGCGCCTTCCTCCCGTTGCAGGCCGAGGTGTTCCCCGATCGCGACCACTTCGGGCGCATCTTTTCCAACCAGGCGCGCATGTCGGCGGAGGGCATCCCGCAGTTGGCCGTGGTGATGGGATCGTGCACGGCCGGGGGCGCGTACGTGCCGGCCATGTCGGACGAAGCGATCATCGTCAAGGGCACCGGGACGATCTTCCTTGGCGGGCCGCCGCTCGTGAAGGCGGCCACCGGCGAAGACGTGACCGCCGAGGAACTCGGTGGCGCCGACGTCCACACGCGGCTGTCGGGTGTGGCCGATTACTTCGCCGAGGACGATGCGCACGCCCTCGAGCTGGCGCGCACGGTCATCGCGACGCTGAACACGGCCAAGGTCCTGCCGCGCGACATGACCGCACCGGAAGAGCCGGCGCACGACGGCGACGAGTTGTACGGGATCGTCAACGCGGACGTCCGCAAGCCGTACGATGTCCGCGAGGTCATCGCGCGGCTGGTCGATGGCTCACGCTTCGCCGAGTTCAAGCGCCGCTACGCGCCGACCATCGTCACCGGCTTCGCCCGGCTGCACGGGTTCCTGGTCGGCATCGTCGCCAACAACGGCGTGCTGTTCTCCGAGTCGGCGTTGAAGGCCACGCACTTCGTCGAGCTCTGCAACATGCGCGGGGTGCCGTTGATCTTCCTGCAGAACATCACCGGCTTCATGGTGGGCCGGGAGTACGAGCGGGGCGGCATCGCCAAGGACGGCGCGAAGATGGTGCATGCGGTCGCCAACTCGGTGGTCCCGAAGTTCACGGTGGTCATCGGCGGGTCGTTCGGCGCCGGCAACTACGGCATGTGCGGCCGGGCCTACGATCCGCGGTTCCTGTGGATGTGGCCGAACGCCCGGATCTCGGTAATGGGTGGCGAGCAGGCGGCCAGTGTGCTGACGACGGTGAAGCGCGATCAGCTCGCGCGCGAGGGCAAGACGCTCTCCCCCGAGGAAGAGCGCGCGATTCGCGATCCGATTCTGGAAAAGTACGAGCGCGAAGGGTCGCCGTACTACTCCACGGCGCGGGTGTGGGACGACGGCATTCTCGATCCGGCGCAGACGAGAACCGCGCTGGCGCTCGGGCTGTCGGCGGCGTTCAACGCACCGATTCCGCCGCCCCGGTTCGGCATATTCAGGATGTAGACATTGGGTGACGCACACATTCGGACGTGGCGCGCGGGTGCGGTCGAGCACGTCGAGCTCAATCGGCCGGACGTTCGCAACGCGCTCAACGACCAGACGATCGCCGAACTGACCACCTGGGCCGAAGCGACAGCGGCCGACCGCTCGGTGCGCGTGGTCGTGCTGGGCGGCGCCGGCAAGGTCTTCTGCGCGGGCGCGGATCTGACCTGGTTCAGGGCGATGGCCGGTTACAGCCCGGAAGAGAACCTGCGCGACGCCCGGGCGGGGGCGCGCATGTTCCACCTGCTCGACTCGCTGCCCTGCGCGGTGATCGGCCGTGTCCACGGCGCGGCGCTCGGCGGCGGCTCGGGCCTCGCCTCCGTCTGCGACATCGTCGTCGCGGCAGACGATGCGGTGTTCGGGTTCACGGAAGTGAAGCTCGGCATCATCCCCGCGATGATCGCGCCGTATTCGCTGGCCAAGATCGGCCGCTCCGCCGCGCGTGAACTGTTCCTCAGCGGCCGGCGGTTCACCGCGCAACGGGCCCTCGAGATCGGACTCGTCCACGCGGTCGTGCCGGTGGCGGACCTGGACGCCACGGTGGACCGCTATGTCGAGGAACTGCTCTCCTCCGGTCCCGAGGCGATTGCCGAAGCGAAGCAGTTGCTGCGGCAGATCGCGCATCGGCCGCCGGAAGACGTGCAGGACCTGATGGCCGAGTCGATCGCCGGCCGGCGCGCGTCGGCCGAAGCACAGGAAGGCATGCGCGCGTTTCTCGAAAAGCGCGCTCCCGCCTGGAAAGCCACGCGTGACCCACAATAGATCCCGGCGCCGGAGCGCCGCAGAAGTGTTCCGCGTAACCGGCCGATGCTGCAACGAGTCCTGATCGCCAACCGCGGTGAAATCGCGGTGCGCGTCATCCGCGCCTGCCGGGAGCTCGGCATCGAGTCGGTGGCGGTATTCTCGGACGCCGACGCGCAATCGCCTCACGTGACGCTCGCCGATCGCGCCGTGCGGATCGGTCCGCCCGCCGCGTCGGAGAGCTACCTGTCCATGGACGCGGTGCTCGACGCCGCGCGCGCGACATCCAGCGATGCCGTTCATCCGGGGTACGGATTCCTGTCCGAGAACGAGGCGTTCGCGGCACGCTGCGCGGACGCCGGCATCGTCTTCATCGGCCCGCCGGCCGCGGCCATCGCCGGCCTGGGATCGAAGGTGGCGGCGCGAGAGCTCGCGCGCGCAGCCGGCGTGCCCGTCGTGCCCGGCGAGGCGCCAGCCGATCAGGGCGACCAGGCGATCGCGGCTGCGGCGCGACGCCTCGGCTTCCCGCTGCTGCTCAAGCCGTCGGCGGGTGGCGGCGGCATCGGGATGAAGGTGGTGCGCGACGAGTCGGGACTGGTCGCGGCCATCCAGCAGGGACGCCGTGAAGCGCTGGCGGCATTCGGGGACGGTTTCCTGTATGTCGAACGGCTCGTCGAACGGCCGCGCCACGTAGAGATCCAGGTCATCGCCGACAACCACGGCAACGCCGTGCATCTGTTCGAGCGCGAGTGCTCGATTCAGCGGCGCCACCAGAAGGTCGTGGAGGAAACGCCATCGGTGGCGCTGACACCGGCCCTGCGGACGCGGATGGGAGAGGCAGCCGTGGCGCTGGCTCGGGCATCCGGTTACCGCAACGCCGGCACCGTCGAGTTCCTGCTCGATCGAACCGATGGCGAGGCCAAGTTCTACTTCCTTGAAATGAACACGCGACTCCAGGTCGAGCATCCGATCACCGAGCAGGTGGCCGGTGTGGATCTGGTGCACGCCCAGCTCATGGTTGCGTCCGGCTTGCCGCTCCCCTGGCGGCAAGAGGACCTCTCGCAGCGTGGCCATGCAATCGAGGCGCGCGTGTATGCCGAGGACGCCGCTCGCGGCGACCTGCCGCAGGCCGGCCGGCTCCTGCTCTACCGTGAGCCGCGGATGCCGGGGGTCCGCGTGGACGCGGGGGTCGCCGAAGGCGGCGAGATCACCGTGCACTACGACCCGATGATCGCCAAGGTCATCGCGACCGGCGAAACGCGCGACGCCGCGCGCCGGCGGCTGATTACGGCGCTGCGCAGCTACGCCATCCTCGGCGTCAGGACGAACATCCCGTTCCTCATCAACATCCTCGAGCACGAACGGTTCGTCGCTGGCGAGATCGACACCGGCTGGCTCGACCGCGACGCCGACTCGCTGCGCCCGCGCGATACTGATCCCATTCCCGACACGATTGCCGCTGTCGCCTCGGCCGTCCGTCAGACGCCCGCACTGGCCGGCCGCGGAGCCGTCACTCCGGATCCCTGGACCTCCCTCCGTAATGCCCGGCCCTGAACCCGCGGTACAGGTCTCGGCGCTTGGCAACGGCGTCTTCCGGATCACCAACCCGGATGGCACCGCGCGAGCCGCCTACGGTGTTGCCGACGGCCCGCGCACCTGGGTGTTCCTGGACGGGTTGACCTACGTCATCGACGCTACTCCGAGCCGCCGCTCCGCTGCCGGGCACGACGACGCCGCGCTGGCGGCGCCGATGCCGGCAACGGTGACGCAGATCCACGTAGCCACCGGTCAGAAGGTGGCCAAGGGCGACGTGCTGCTCACGCTCGAAGCGATGAAGATGGAACTGGCGATCCGTTCACCCCACGATGCCACGGTGGCAGCCGTGCACTGCAAGCAGGGTGACCTGGTGCAACCCGGCGTCCCGCTGATCGATCTGGCCGAGAACCCGGAAGCGTGAACACACTTCTCCCATCTTCAGTCCACCTCGTCGAAGTGGGCCCGCGCGACGGCCTGCAGAACGAATCCGTGCAGGTGCCGGCGGACCAGAAGGTGGCCTTCGTGAACGCGCTGGCGGCAGCCGGCCATTCGACCATCGAGGTGTCGGCATTCGTCAGCCCACGGTGGGTCCCCCAGATGGCTGACGCCGCCGCGGTATTCGCGGGCATCGAACGGCACACCGGCGTGCGCTACACCGCGCTCGTCCCGAATCTCTCCGGCCTCGCGCGTGCGCGCGACGCTGGAGTGGACGAGATTGCCATCTTCGCGGCCGCATCCGAATCGTTCAGCCGGCGCAATATCAATCAGGGGATCGACGAGTCGCTCGACACCTACGCCGAGGTCTGCCGCCAGGCGATCGCCGCCGGCCTGCGGGTGCGGGCGTACCTGTCGACCGTGTTCGGCTGCCCGTTCGAAGGACCGGTGCCGGTCGCAACCGTCGCCGCGGTGACGGCCAGGCTGATCGGGATGGGCGCGTACGAGGTGGCGTTGAGCGATACGATCGGCATCGCGCACCCGGGACAGGTGCAGCCGGTGCTCGACGCCGTGACCGCCGAAGGAACCGATCTCTCGCACATCGCCATGCATTTCCACGACACCAGGGGCACGGCGCTGGTCAACGTCTACGCCGCGTTGCAGGCCGGCGTGACGACGTTCGACGCGTCGGCTGGCGGCCTCGGCGGCTGCCCGTACGCACCGGGCGCAACCGGCAACCTCGCCACCGAAGATTTGATCTACATGCTCGACGGGCTGGGTATCGAAAGCGGCGTCCAGCTGTCCGGGATCATCGCCGCGTCGCGGGGCATCGAGCCGCATGTCGGCCATGCGCTCCCGTCGCGGGTCTATCGAGCCGCGGCCGCGGCCTCGCCGGGCACCGCGGAGCGGCCGTAAGGCGCCATGGACCGCCCGGCAGCCAACCTGCTCGTCGAGTTCGTCGAGGCGGCCGCGCTGCTGCGCCGCGACATCGAGGAGCGCCAGGCACTCGACACCTACGCCGGGCGCATGGCCCGGATCGAGCAGAAGCTCGTCGCCCTCGCCGAACAGATCGCGCCGCTGGATCCCGATCTTGCCGGCGGCGTCCGGTCCGCCTGGCAGGGAGCCGGTCAACGCCTGGACCTGACGAGCGGCGGCGTGAACCTGGCCGACCCGGCAGCGGCCACCCTCCTCGTCGCGTTCGTCGAGAAGGTGGGCCTGCTCCGCCGCGACATGCAGCAGCGCAAGGCGCTCGACACCTACGGCGTGCCGGTGGCGCAAATCGAGCAGAAGGTCTCCGCGCTCGCCGAGCACCTGTCGCCGGACCACCCGGACCTCGCGAAGCAGATCCGCTCGGTCTGGCAGCTACCAGCGCGCAGCCTGGCGTTCAGGAACGCCGACCATCAGAAAGCGATGAAGCAGGCTGACGCGGCGGCGGGTGACGCAACGGACGACGGCACGCGCGAAGACGATCGCTGATACCGTGGCTCGGCCTGCCGGCTACGATTCGCGCCGCTCCCGCATCCACTCCACCAGCCTCCGCTGCGGCCAGTAGTTGATGATGCGATCCTGGGGGATCCCCGCCAGCTTCGCGTGCGCGATGGCGAGATCCGTGAACGACAGCTCCGGATTCGCGTGCGCGTCGCTGTCGAGCGCGAACAGGCAGCCCCGCTCGAGCGCCCGCGCCGCCAGCGCGTAGTGGACGTCCTGCCGCTCCCACGATCCGTCGATCTCGATCGCGACCTGGCGCGCGGCCGCCGCGACGAAGACGCGGTCCCAGTCGGCGCTGACGCCGGGCCGCATGTTGTAGCGGCGCCCGGTCGGGTGCCCGAGGATGGCGACGCCGGGCTGCGAGACCGCTCCCACCATGCGCGCGGTCTGGTCGACCGATTTCCGCAGCAGCGAGTGCGGCGACGCGACGATGAATTCGAACTGCCGCAGTTCGTCAGGTTCCATGTCCATGGTGCCGTCGGCGCGGATGTTCGCCTCGATCCCCTTGAACATCCGGAAGCGCCCCTTGTACTGCCGGTTCAGCACGTCGATCGCGGCGTGCTGCTCCGCTGCCTGCGCCATCGACATCCCGCCGGCAATCGACAGGCCGTAGGAGTGGTCCGTGATCCCGGCGCAGCGATAGCCGCGCGCCAGGCAGGCCGCGACGATCGAGTCGAGCGGCTCCGCTCCGTCGCTCCAAACCGAGTGCATCTGGAAATCGCCGCGGTAGCGCGATGCCGACGGCTCGCCGCGCCGTTTCAGGATCTCGTTGGCCTGGGCGACGCTGAGGAAGTGCTGCCGCAGCGCGCGGCGTTCGCCGACCGCCTCGGCCCGCCCCGACTCGCGCACCGCCTGTTCGACCAGCGCCGACGCGCCGTCCGCGATCAACTCGCGGGCGATCCGATCGGTCGTCGGGCCGATGCCGGGGATCGCCCGAAACGTGTTCGCCTCGACCAGCGGCGTGATCTGCCGGTCCAGGCGAAGCACCGCCCTGGCCGCCCGCGTGTACCCCAGCGATCGCGGGTTCTCCCCCGCGATGAACGCGAGATCGAACAGCAGGCCGCCCAGCGCCAGATTGACGTCCATCACTCCGGCGTTATGCAATGATCTGAGCTCGCATCCACTCGTGACCCCGTCACGTTTCCCACATCCTGATTCTCGAGGGTTCTTCTGAATGGCTGAATTCGCGCGACACGCAGACGTCGAATGGACCGGCGGCCTGCTCGATGGCACCGGCACGGCCGCTGCCGGCACCGGCGCCTTCTCCGTGCCGGTCACCTTCCCCAGCCGCATCGCCGAGAAGGACGACGGCAAGACCACTCCGGAAGAACTGCTCGCCGCGTCCCATGCGGTCTGCTATGCGATGGTGCTGACGAACACCATCTCGAAGCAAGGGGGAACGTTGACGCGCCTGCGGGTCACCGCCACGGTCACCGGCGACAAGAGCGACGCGGGCCTGAAGGTGGTCTCGTCGAACCTGCGCGTGACCGTCGAAGGACTCAAGGGTATCGAGGCCGGCGCGCTTCAGGACCTGGCGGCCGGGGCCGAGAAGGGCTGCCCGATCTCGAACGCGATTCGGGGCAACGTCGCCGTCTCGGTCGACGCCCGGGCGGTCTGATCACCGGATGAGCGACGGGCGCACTCGCCTGCGGCAGGCACTCGGCGCCCTGAGCCTGGTTGCGGCGGCGTGGTCGTTCACGCTGGTGATTACGCGCGGCGTCTCGTTCAGTGTCGGGCCGCTGCACGTGTCGTCGCGCAACGCACAGAACCCGGCGCTCGGCGCCTTGCTCCTGCTGGCGTTCGCGATCCTTGCCGCGCCCGCCGGGCTTCGCGCGCGGACGGTCGCCGACGACCTGATGCTCGCCGGCCGCCGCGCACTGGCGGCCGCGCGCGACGGACTGCGCCTGCTGAACGTCTCGACGCCGCCGCAGGTCGTCGGGGTGCTCGCTGCGCTCCTCGTCGCGCTGACGCTGCTCACGTCGTGGACGCGCGGCGCCTACCTGGCGGGCGGCTCCGACTCCTACGGCTACGTCAGCGAAGCGCACCTGTTCGCCACGGGCCGCCTGCGCGCGGACTCGCCGCTCGCCAGGGCGTTCCCGCACGCGCCCCCGCTCGCGCTCAGCCCGCTCGGCTACCGGCCCGCGGCCGACGGCACCGACACGCTCGTTCCCGTCTACGCTCCGGGCCTGCCGCTGGTAATGGCGGCGGCCGAGCGGATCGGGGGCATGGACGCGGTCTACGCCGTTATGCCGCTGCTCGCCGCGTTGACGGTGTGGTGCACGTATCGCATCGGCGTGATCGTGGCCGGACCGGTCGCCGGCCTGGCCGCGGCACTGCTCGTGTTCGCCACGCCGGTGTTCATCTTCGCGCTGATCGGCGCGCCGATGAGCGACATTCCGGTGACCGGGTGGTGGAGCCTGGCGCTGCTCCTGCTGCTGCGATCGCGTCCGGCCGATGCCGGGCCGGCGCTGCTGCGGCTGACGCTCGCGGGATTCGCAACCGGCGCCGCCATCCTCACCCGGCCCAACCTGCTGCTGGTCGCCGTGGTGCCGGGGCTGTTCGTGTTGTTCGATGCGGCGCGCGCACGTGCCGCCTGGCCGCGGCGCCTGGCTCGCGTCGCCGCCTTCTCGCTCCCGGTCGTCGCCGCGTGCCTGACCGTGGCGGCGTTGAACGCCGTCTGGTACGGGTCGCCACTCCGCAGCGGCTATCCGGCCGGACTGTTCAACATCGCGTACTGGGACGACAACATCGCGCAGTTCTTCCGGTGGCTCACCGAGACCCAGACGCCGCTGCTGCTGCTCGGATTCGCGGCGCCCGCGGTGATGGGATGGCTGACGCCGCGCACCCAGCCCGGCCGCCGAAGCGAGGCGTTCCTGCTGGCGGGTGTGGCCCTCACGGTGTTTGCGTCGTACCTCTTCTACATGCCATTCGACGTGTGGTGGTACCTGCGTTTCCTGCTCCCGGCGTACCCGGGGCTGGCCGTGTTGACGTGCGCCACACTCGCGGCGTTGACGAACCGGTTCGGCGCGGTAATGCAGGTCGTGAGCATCGCCGCGGTGGCCGGCACGGCGGTGTTCGGACTGCATTCGTCGCGACAGATGGACGCCGTCGGCGACTATCGCTACCGGATCGCCGCCGAGTGGGTGCGCGATCACCTGCCCGAACGGGCACTGGTCGTTGCGATGCTGCACAGCGGCAGCGTGAACCACTACTCGGGCCTGCCGATCATCCGCTACGACCTCATTGCGGGGGGCGACTACGAGTCGGCGCTCACCGAGATCGCGAACGCCGGCTACCACGCCTACCTGGTCGTCGATCAGGATGAAGTGGCGCTGGTCCAGCGTCTGCACGGCGCCGGCGCCAGCGGCAGGCTCGACTGGCCGCCGGTGGCGATGCTGCCGGTCGGCAATGTCACCGTCTGGGACCTCGCCGAGGACCGCGACGCGGCCCGCGCCTCCGGACGCGCGCCGCAGGCGATCCCGGTCCCGGATTTCGTCCGCCGCCGGATGCCCTGACGCCGATGACCCGCCCCTCCGTCCGCCGCCTGTGCGCTGCCGCCGGAGTCCTGTCCGGCGCGTGGAGCGCCGTGCTGCTGCTGGCCGACGGCGTGTCGTTCGACGTCGGCGTGATCCACGTCTCGTCCCGCGCGCCACGCAATCCGGCACTTGCCGCGATCCTGCTGCTGGCGATCGCGGTGGCGGCCGCACCGGCCGGATCGCGGCTCGCCACGCTGTCGGCCGACGCAGGCGCAGCACTCGCCATCCTGGGGCGCCTGTTCCGGCGAGCGCTCTCCCTCGCCTGCCGGCTCGGCGAGACGGCCGAGCGCGCCATGCGTCCGCCGGTTCCCGCGGTCCTCGCGGCGCTGCTCGCGGTCCTCACCGTCGTCGTGTTCTGGCAGCGCGGCGTCCGCGTCGCGGGCGGATCCGATTCGTACGGGTACGTGAGTGAGGCGCACCTGTTCGCGACCGGACGGATGGTCCAGGAGCAGCCGCTGATGCGCCGCTTCCCTTACATCCAGCCGCCCGCCTGGACTCCGCTTGGATACACGCCGCACCCGGACAAGGACGTGCTCATCCCCGTCTACTCGCCCGGTTTGCCGCTGGCGATGGCCGTGTTCGAGCGTGTGGGCGGCCCCATGGCGGTGTATCTGGTGATGCCGCTGCTCGGCGCGCTCGCGGTATGGTGCGCCTATCGCCTTGGCGCCGGCCTCGTGGGTCCCGGTACCGGCCTGGGCGCCGCGTGGCTGCTGGCGACGAGCCCGGCGTTCCTGTTTCAACTGATCTTCCCGCCGATGAGCGACATTCCCGCGATGGGCTGGTGGGCGCTGGCGCTCGCGCTGGTCGTGCGCGAGTCGCCTGGACAATGGGCGCACGCGATGGCGGGCATCGCGGCGGGCATGGCCATCCTCACGCGCCCGAACCTCGTGCTGCTGGCGGCAGTGATCGGCGCGTACCTCCTGTGGCGGACGGTGCACGATCGGGCCGCCCGCCGGGAGCGCGGCCTCGGCCTGGCCTGGTTCTGCGCCGGCGCCGCCGCGGGGTGCCTGGCCGTGGCCTGGTTCAACGCCACGTGGCGCGGGTCGCCGCTGCGCAGCGGGTACGACTCGAGTCTCTTCGCCCTGTCGTACTGGCTGAAGAACATCGTCAACTACCCGGCCTGGCTCACGTCGTCACAGACACCGCTGCTGCTGATTGGATTCGCGGCGCCGCTGGTGATAGGCCTGGCTGCCGGACCGAACATCGCCGGCCGCAGGACCCGGGCGATCGTCCTGGCCGCGTTCGCGGCGACCGTCTTCCTGTCGTACGTCTTCTACTCGCCGTTCGACGTCTGGTGGTACCTGCGTTTCCTGTTGCCGGCGTACCCGCCGCTGGCGGTACTTGCCGCGGCCACCCTGACCGCGTTCGCCACCCGGTTCGGCGCGCTCGCGCGCGTGATCGCCATCGCGGTGGCCATCGGGGCATCGCTGTACGGGCTCTCAACGCTGCGCGGCGAGACCGGCGCCGGCGACATGCGGTATCAACTCATCGCCGAGTACGTCCGCGATCGGCTCCCGAACGCGATCGTCGTGGCGATGCAGCACAGCGGGAGCATGCGGTTCTACTCGGGACGCGAAATCCTGCGCTACGACCAGGTCGAGGATCTGGACAAGGCGATTGACGACGTGCAGGCGGAAGGGTACCGGCCCTACCTGGTGGTCGACGAGTGGGAAATCGACGTGGTGCGGAAGATGCTCGGCGGGCACAGCGTCCGCGGGGACCTGGACTGGCCGCCGATCGCCGTCCTGCCGCTCGCGAACATCACGGTGTGGGACCTGGCGGAGGATCGCGAGGCCGCACGCGCGTCGGGACGGATGCCTGAACGGCTGGCCGTCCCCGACGCGGTGCTCCGGCGCCTGCCGCCGTGACGCGAACTAGGTTTCGCTGCCGCCGGTCTGGTTGGAGAGGTACTGCGGGTAGCCGATTTCCTCGATCTGGTGCAGTTGCGCCTCGAGCCAGTCGACGTGGAGCTCCTCGTCCTTCAACAGGAGCGAGAACAGCTCGCGCGAGGCGTCGTCGTTGGCGTCGCGTGACACCTTAATTGCGTTGTTGTACATCGCGACGGCGGCGATCTCGAGCTTGAGGTCGGCCTCGAGCTGCGCCTTGACGCTGCCGCCGACGTTGAGGTCCATCGGGTCCATCTGCGGGGTCGCCTCGAGGAACAGCAGCCGCTCGATCAGCTTCTCGGCATGCTTCATCTCGTCGATCGACTGCTTCTTGATGAAGGCACCGATGCGGTGATACCCCCAGCTGTGGCACATCTCCGCGTGCAGGAAGTACTGGTTGATGGCCGTGAGTTCTTCCTTGAGTGCCTGGTTCAGTTGAGCGATCACCTCAGCGTTGCCGCGCATGCACCGTCTCCTTTGCGCCGTTGTTGCCGCCGCCGGGCGGACGTCGCGTCCCGGAATCGTATGTGCCGAGGCCCGGTGGTTGCAAGCCGCGCTCACCATGGCGGGTTCCAGCAGCGGCGAAGCGCTGGAAGTGTGCTAAGCTAAGGTGTTTAGCGTTCCGCCCATCCTCTCTAATGGCCGATAAACCGCTCGACCTTGCGCTCGAGCTCGCGCCGCGGGCACGATTCGACATCGTGGACCTGCGAGCCCAGTTCCAGGCCGAACACCAGGCCCTGGAGCCGTTCCCGAACTGCCTTTACTGGTCGTCGCACACGACCGCCGGGTTTCTCGATCGCAGCCTCGCCGCCAGGCTCAGCCCGCAGCACGTGCCCACCTACGTGGACGCGTTCCGCACGATCTTCCCAGAAGGCGCCGGCTACGAACACGATCAACTCGAGCGCCGCGAAGACCTCGACGCCGTGCAACGCGCGGTCGAACCGCGCAATGCCGACTCGCATCTGGCCTTCATTGCCGGCGGACTGCGCACCTGCGTGACGCATCCCAACCGCGCCAGCGAACCGGTGTTCTTCGTCGATCTCGACGGCGTGAACGACGGGCGGCCGCGGCGCCGCCACGCGCGAATCGTCGGCTTCACCCAGGAACGCCTCGTCCGCGCGATGCAGGTGCACGTCCCGGTCTCGGGCCACCCGATCGACTCGATCAACCTGAAGGATCCGCGTCTCGGCTTGTACGATCAGCTGGCCGACTTCGTGCGCGCATCGGGCGTGTCCAAGGGCCGGCTGAGAATCGGCCTCGATCCCACCGAGCGGCACACGGCGCTCACCGTGAACGAGTACGAAACGCTGCTGATGCGCTACGACCTGGCGGAAGTGCTGCGCAACCCGCTGCGCTACGTCGCCGAGAAATACCGTCACGCGCTGGCCAACCCGCGCGCCGTGCCGGCCAAGACGCTGGGCTACGCCAAATACGACTTCGTCCGCGTCCTGAACCAGAGCCTCGATTCGCTGGGCCTGCGCGGGTCGATTGTCGAGAAGGTGGTGGCCCGGACGCTGGCGGTCCCCGCGGCGCGGTTCTTCCGCATGCGCCGCTCGGTCAGCCTGCTGATTTCAGACGAGGGCGGCAGCACCCAGATCGTCGAGGGCACTTACCAGAGCCCGATCCTCGTCCAGTGGCAGCAGGCACCCGCCCAGTCGAGGGTGCTCAACGTCGCACTGTCCGAGTTGCGCTGACCCGGCTACTTCGGCAGCCGTTCAGGCATCTCCGCAACCACCCACGCCACGGCGGCAATACCGGCGGCCGCGCGCGACACATCCTCGGGCGCGACGCGCTCGACGGTGTCCGCGGCGGTGTGGTGGAACACGAAGAACCGGGTTGCATCGCCGAGATAGGCGACCGTCGGCACGCTCCCGAGCTGGGCGATCGGGCCGATGTCCGCACCCCCGCCGCCGGGGCCGATCTCCGCGAGTCCGAGCGGCGTCAGCAGCGAGGTGATCTGCGCCATCATGGCGCGGGCCGGGACGCTGCCGCTGAAGCCGAACATCGCCGGCGCCAGCACGCCGGAGTCCGATTCGAGGGCGAAGACGTGATTGCCGGCCGCTTCCGCGTAGCGATCCGCATAGGCCGCCGCGCCGCGCAGGCCGTTCTCCTCGTTCGTGAAGAGCACCACCCGCACCGTGCGGCGTGGATGCAGGCCGAGCCGCTTCATCAGCCGCAGCGCTTCCCACGTCACGATGCACCCGACGCCGTCGTCCGCCGCGCCGGTGCCGACGTCCCACGAATCGAGGTGCGCGCCGAGGAGCACGATCTCGTCCGGCTTCTCGCGTCCGCGGATCTCGCCGACGACGTTCGCCGACTCCGCGTCGGGCTCGTAGTGCCCGCTGGTCACCAGGCGCATGCGCACCCTGCGCCCGCGCGCGACCAGCCGGCCGATCCGGTTGGTGTCCTCGAGCGAGATCGACGCCGCTGGAATCTCCGGCACGCCGGGTGAGTACTGGACGCTGCCGGTATGGGCGGTCCGCAACCCAATCGGCCCGACCGACCGGACCAGCACGGCCACCGCGCCGTACTGCGCCGCGGCCCGCGCGCTGGTGGTTCGATATGTGACCGTTTCCGAGTAGCTGGTGTAAGGGACGTTGAAGAGGACGATGCGTCCTTTGGCGTCGGCCGCGCGCGCCTGCAGGTCCTCGAAGCTGTTGACCGGCAGTACCTCGGCCTCGATGCCCTCCGGCGGCGTGGCCACCGTTCCACCGAGTCCGAGCATCGCGACCTCGTGCCGCGGGGGATCGACGATCTCGGCGAACTCGCGGCCGCGGACCCAGTGCGGGACCATGACCGGCTCGGTGTGCACGTTCTCGAGGCCGTCGGCCTTCATCGTCTCGACGGCCCACGCGATCGCCCGCTCGAGATTGGCCGACCCCGACAGCCGGGCGCCGTACACGTCGGTCAGTTCCGCCAGCCGGCGCCACGCGAAGTCGCTGGCCGTCGACGCCCGAAGCAGGCGCACGACGTCGTCGCGATACAGGCTGACCCAGCCGGCGCCGGACTGGGCCGGCGTCGAGATGGAGAACGGCAGCAGCAACGCCACCGCGACGAGGAGCCAACGGGCGGCACGCATGAACGGCATGTACTTTAGCAAGCGAACGCGCCGGACGGTGACCAGGCCGCTACTGACGCCAGGACGCCGGCAGGTCTCGCTTGGTTTCGCGAAGGATGTCGATCACGGCGGTACGATCGGCCGGCTTCAACTGGGCGTATCGGCGGCCGGTTTCCGCACCGGACAGGACCCGCCACATCCGGGCGTACACGGCGTCCCTGGCTGCCGCCGGGAGCGCGTCGAACGCCTCGGTGTAAATCATGTAACTGCAGGGATATTTCAGGAGCCGCGTCTGAAGATCCAGGGCGTGCAGCGAACGCCCCTTGCTGTCCCTGGGCCCGAGGCCCGAGAAGCGCTCCGTGAACCCTGACGTGCCCTTCACCGGCGCGCGCAGCGGCTCCTCGTCTACGAACAACATGTAATCCACCACGTCCTGCGCGGCTTCCTTGACGCGGGCCCGCGCGTCCTCGCTCGGGGTGGCTTCGGCCACGCGTGCTTCCCATCCGAGCCGCGTCAGGTGGTTGGTCATCGCCGCCTGATGCGCCAGCACGAGCAACGCCGCCACGTCGCTGTGGACGCTGGGAAAACCCTTCAGGTCGAAGAGGCCCTGCACCGACGCCAGTTCCCGCGGGTCCGGCACCTGCAGCTTGCCCTTGTCCTGCGGCATCACGGTGATGTTCCCCATGTGCCGGATCCGGCCGTAGCTGCCGGTGACGAACCACCCGCCGAATCGCTGTGAAAACGGGCTCGAGTGGTTGTTGTTGAAACCGACGACGTAGGAGTACTCGTCGGGCAGCGGGTTGACGCTCTGCACCATCAATCCCGGAACCCCGAGCGTGTCCCACGACAGGTGGCAGGCCAGGCACTCATTGCTGCGCTTGAAGCGCGGGCGAGCCGTCGCCTCCTGGGTCAGGTAATAGAAGACCACGCCCTGCCGCGCGTCCTGCGCCGCCACCTCGATCATGTCGCTCCCCCGGACCCATCCGAGCGAGGTCGTGTCGTTGAAGTAGACGGCTCGCGGGTTCCGCACGTGGATGAGCGGACCCTGAAAGCTGGTCTGCGAGAACACCAGGCCCTGCGAGTCGATCGGAATGTCGAGGGCCGACAACGCGGACCGCAGGTAGCCATTGTCCGGCTCGAACTTCAGCGTCACCGAACCGTCGTCGAGCCGCGTGTTGAGGCGGGCGACCGGGTCGGTGGTCGCGGCGGTGTCGTAAGCGATCGCCGGGATCAGGCGGGACAGGACGAAGACGTCGCGCCGCTGAGCTGAGACCGCCAGGGCGCTCGCGAACACGAAGGCAGCGACGACGAGAACTCGTGAAGGTCGCACTCGGATCTATTGTACGGGCCCGCGAAAGCCCTCGCTCATCTGGTGAAGACGAACAGGTGCTGGCGCGGGAGGTCTTCGTTGACCGTCGCCAGCGTGAACCCCTCGTGCTCGATTTCGAGCTTCACCTGGTCGCGGGTCATCTTGTGCTCGGGCCGGATCGGAACCGCCGGGTCTTCGGCCCGGTACTCGAGCAGGACGAGCCGTCCCGTGGGTTTGAGCGACTCGCGAATCTTCTGCAGCATCTTCTGCGGCTGCGAGAACTCGTGGTACACGTCGACCATCAACACCAGGTCGATGGCGCCCGCCGGCAGCCGAGGATCGTCGAGCGCGCCGAGGATCGGCGTCACGTTCGTCAGCTTGGCCTTCTCGGCGCTCTTCCGCACCAGGTCGAGCATGCCGAGCTGGATGTCGTTGGCGTAGACCTTTCCGGTGGGACCGACGATCTTCGCCATGCGGACGCTCATGTAGCCCGACCCCGCCCCGATGTCGGCCACGACGGCGCCTTTCGGAATCTTGAGGATGCGCAGGGCGCGGTCCGGCTCCTCCTCCTCCTGCCGCTCGTCGCGATCGAGCCACGATGCCCCCTGCACGCCCATCGGCTGCGCGTAGACGCGACCGCTGACCGGGTGCACTCCAGGCTGTTGCGCGGCGGCGGCGAGCACGCAGGCACAGGCGGCGACGACGGCAAGCCCGGCTTTCCGGAGACGACGTACGGTTCCGTACATGGGCGAAGGATACCTGAGGCAGGTGTCGTAGAGTGAGGGTCCCATGTTTCCGTCAATCCGGGACGTCCGGACTCGCCTCGCCCGGGGGCTGGCCGTCTTCGTCGTGGTCCTGGCCTCCGCGGCGCCCGCGCCCGCCCAGGCGCCCTCCTCTGCCCCCCGCGGCTTCATCTGGACCGTCGAGCGCGACGGCAGGACCAACTGGCTGGTCGGGTCGCTGCACGTGCTGACGAAGGACGCCTACCCGCTCCCGGCGGCCATGGAACAGGCCTTCACGCGCGCGACGACGCTGATGGAGGAGATCGACATCGACGATTCGATGTCGCCGGAGCTGCTGGCGGCGGTCATGTCGAAGGGGATGCTGGCGAACGGCGAGACGCTGCAATCACTGTTACCGCGCCCGGCGTACGAACAGTTGTCGAAGCGGCTGTCGGGTCTGGGCATGCCGATCGAGATGATGCAGACGATGCGGCCGTGGCTGGTGGACGTGACGATCGGCCAGCTCGAGTTGCAGAAGGCGGGCTTCGATCCCGAGCTCGGCATCGACGTGCACTACCGCCGCAAGGCGGATGCACGGAAGCTGACGCTGCAGACGCTCGAGACCGCTGCCGAGCAGATCGACTTCCTTGCCGGCCTGCCGCTCGATGTGCAGGTGGCACAGCTTCAGCACACGCTCGAAGACGGTGAGGCCGAGCTGAAGGAAGTGAAGGCCATCGCCGCCGCCTGGCGCGCGGGCGACGGGCCGGCAATCGAACGGCTGCTGGTGACGGGCATGAAGGAATCGCCCGCGTACTACCAGTCGCTGCTGGTCGATCGCAACCGGCGCTGGATCCCGCGCATCGAGGCCTGCTTCGCCACCGGCTCCTGCTTCGTCGTCGTCGGCGCCGCGCACATGCTGGGCGGCGACGGGCTGGTGACGCTCCTGCGGCAGAAGGGCTATCGCGTCACGCAGCAGTAGCCAGGCGATCGAACGGCGTGCCGCGGCCTACTCTACCTGGCTCTACTTGGCGCGGGCTTGCAGCTGCCCGAGCAGGATGTCGCGGAAGTAGCCCGCCGGGATCGTGCCCTGCCGCATGAACAGCAGGTGGAACTGCTTCGGGGAGAACGCCTCGCCCAGCCGCTTGGCGGCTTCTTCCCTCATCGCGAAGATCTGATCGCGGCCCAGCCGGTAGGTGATCGCCTGCGTCGGCCACTTCGAATACCGGAAGATGGCGCGCTCGGCGTCTTCGCAGCTCGCGCGCTTCGCTTCGTTCCTGGCGACGCCCGCGTCACAACTTCCCGGCAGGAAGTCCCGCTCGGTCGAGAACAGGGTGACCGCGTCACCGTAACTCAGGCGGCCGGTGTGAATCCCGGTGTCGATGCGGACCCGCAGGTCGCGATACAGCTTCCCCTGCAACTGGTACAGGCGCTCCTCGGGCGTGTAGAACCCGTTCGGGGCACCGGGCTGCGGCTCGGCGAGGATGGCCTCGGCGTAGAGCGCCCACCCTTCCGACGCCATCGAGTCCTCCCACATCGACGAGGAGTCTTCGACTGCCCCGGCGGTGAGCCAGCGCACCGGGGAGATCTGATCCCGCACCTGCGTCATCAGCTTGAAGTGCCAATCGTGGCCGGGGAACCCCTCGTGCGCGGAGAGATCGGCGATGGCGGCGCGGTTGTTGGCCTGTAGGGCCGCCTTGTCGTTGTCCGTCGGCGTCACGTAGTAGCGGCCGACGCCCGAGTTCTTGAACGGCGGGGCCGGGTAGTAGGCGGCACCGTCCACCGAGGCGCGCAACGGCGCCGGCGTTTCCACCACCTCCAGCTTGTAATCCGCGGGGACGTCGAACAGCCCGGTCTTGCGCGCGTAGTCCACGACGCGGAACGCCGCGTCGCGATACCAGGAGATCATCTCGGTGTCCGACTTCGGGTAGTCCTTCGACAGTTGATCGAAGACCGCGCGGACGGCGGCGCGCCCGTCGGCCGGCATCGTCCACTTGCGGGCGCCGCCGATCTCCTTCGCGAGATCGATCATCTGCCGCTGGGTCTCCTGGTACACGGCCGGGGCCATGTCGAACAACTGCGCGGCCGTGGCGTCCGTGCGCAGGTTGTTCTTGAGGGCCCAGTTGTACTCCTCCTCGCCCATCGCAAAGCGATCCGCGGCGAATGCGGCCTTCAGCTTCAGGTCCGCGCCCTCGAAATAGGTGTCGGCGACGAACGTGCGCATCGCCCGATACGCATTCGCCGCCTGGCTGGACGCCTGCTGCAGATCGGCCAGCAATTGATCGCGCTGCGGTCCGCTGATCCGCTCGGCCGCCAGCTTGGGCAGTGTCTCGGCGAAGTAGGTGGCGTTTGCCTGGGAGGTGTTGATGCCGTCGCGCCTCAACATGCGGCCGTCGGGAACGTTGCCCGACTGCACGCCGGCCAGCAACTGCTGCCTGGCGCGATCCAGGAACGCCGGCACTTCCTTCACCCGGCTGACGACCAGCGCCCATTCGTCGGCGGTGCCGTAGGTGGTGGCGCCGGTCTGGGTCATCCCCTGCATCTGCCAGTCGAGCGCGCGAAACGGCTCCGTGGTGAAGGTGTCGAGCGCGCGCTCCTGATAGCGCCGCACCTCGTGCTGATGGAGTTGGAAAGCGATCTGCGCCAGCGCGACGTCGCGATCGACCCTGGCGTCGGGCGTCAGTGACGCGGCCTCGATGCCTTCGATCGCCGACTTCACCAGCCGGAGCCATTGGTCTTCCTGCCGCAGCGCGGCGGCTGAGAAGTCGCGCAGCTTGCCGTCCACGTCCTTCAGCGACGGATCGAGGCCGGCGCCGCCAAGATACGTATTCACGGTTGGATTGCGCCGCAGGAAGTCGACCACGTACGCGTGAACGGCAGCCCTGAGGGCGGCGTCGCCGTTGGCCGGTGCCTCCACGACGGGCGCGGGCGCGGGTTTACAAGCCGCGGCGAACAGGAGCACACAACAAATGGGCAGCAGGCGTGTCACGAAATTGAAGGCTACCGGCACGCTCGCGCTGACGTCAAACGGAATGTGCGTTAAGGTGCAATAGTGCCCGGCGACCCGCACAAACCACTCCGCGAGGACGTCCGCCTGCTCGGAGAGCTCCTGGGCATCGTCCTGCGGGCACACGAAGGGGACGCGCGCTACGAGAAAGTCGAGCGGGTGCGGGCGCTGGCGAAAGGCGCGCGCGGCGGCAATCGTGACGACTTCGAAACGCTGGCCGGTGAGCTGTCGGAGCTGCCGGTGGAGTCTGCCCTGCCGCTGGCCCGGTCGTTCGCGCACTTCCTGAACCTGGCCAACGTCGCCGAACAGCATCATCGCATCCGCCGGCGGCGCGCCCATCGCCGCGACGCCGCTGCGCCGCCGCAGCGCGGGTCGTCCGAGGACGCGTTCAGCCGCCTCCGCGCCGCGGGCATCACCGCCGATCAGTTGCACGAGGCGGTCTGCACGCTGCGCATCGAGCTGGTGCTCACCGCGCACCCCACCGAGGTGTCGCGCCGCACGCTGGTCCAGAAGTACAACCGGATCGCCGCGGCGCTCGACCAGCGCGATCGGAGCGATCTTGCCAGCTCCGAACACGACGCGATCGTCGCGTCGCTGCTGCGCGAGGTGATGGCGGCCTGGGGCACCGAGGAAGTTCGCCTGGAGCGGCCAACGGTCCTGGACGAGGTCCGCGCCGGCCTGATCGTGTTCGAGCAGAGCCTCTGGCAGGCGGTGCCCCGCTATCTCGGCGAGGTGGACCGGGCGCTCCGCGCGCACACCGGGCGTTCGCTGCCCGATGGCATCGCGCCGATTCGGTTCGGGTCGTGGATCGGCGGTGACCGCGACGGCAATCCGAACGTCACGCCGGACGTGACGCGGCGCACGTGCCTCCTGCACCGGTGGATGGCGGCGGATCTCTACCTGCGCGAGGTCGAGGCCCTGCGCGACGAACTGTCGCTGAGCGACGCCTCGCCCGATCTCAACGAGCGCGCCGGCACCGCGCACGAACCCTATCGCGCGCTGCTCCGCGGCGTGCGCGATCGCCTGGCGGCGACACGGGCGTGGGCCGATCAGTCGCTCCACTCTGCCGGGGAGCTGTCCCCATCGGCGGACGTCCTCCTCGACGCCGGCCCGTTCGGCGACGTCCTCGACGCGTGCAACGCGTCCCTCCGCGCGACCGGCTATTCCGCCCTGGCCGATGGCCGGCTGCTCGACGTCCGGCGGCGGCTCGCCGTGTTCGGCGTGACGCTGGCGCGGCTCGACATCCGGCAGGACGCGGCGCGGCACACGGAGGCGCTCTCCGCCATCACCTCGGCCTTGGGGATCGGCAACTACGAATCGTGGGAGGAGACCGACCGGGTCGCGTTCCTGCTGCGCGAGCTCGACAACGCACGGCCGCTCGTGCCGCGTGACCTGCGGCCGGCGGCATCGGTCCAGGACACGCTCGACACGTTCCGGCTGATCGCGCGGCTGCCACCAGACTCGCTCGGCGCCTACATCATCACGATGGCGAGCCGCGCGTCCGACATCCTCGCGGTCGCGCTGCTCCAGAAGGAAGCCGGCGTGCGGTCGCCGCTGCGGGTCGTGCCGCTCTTTGAAACGTCACGCGACCTCGAGCACGCCGGGCCGATCCTCGATCAACTGCTGGCGCTGCCCTGGTACCAGCAACGCATCGAAGGCCGGCAGGAGGTGATGCTGGGCTATTCCGACTCGGCGAAGGACGTCGGACGGCTCGCGGCGAGCTGGGACCTGCACAAGGCGCAGGAGGCGATCGTCAACACCTGCCGGCGTCACCTGGTCCGCGTCACGCTGTTCCACGGCCGGGGCGGCAGCGTCGGACGCGGCGGCGGCCCGACGCACCTCGCCATCATGTCGCAGCCGGCTGGTTCGATCGACGGCACCATCCGCGTCACCGAACAGGGCGAGATGCTCCAGGCGCTGTTCGGGCTCCCCGACATCGCCCTGCGGACGATGGAGGTGTACACGAGCGGCACGCTGGAGGCGTGGCTGACGCCGGCGCCCGCGGCGCCGAAGGAATGGCGCCAGTGCATGGACCGGCTGCGCGACAGCGCGCGCGAGGCGTTCCGCGGCCTCGTCTACGAACACCCGCGCTTCGTCGAGTACTTCCGTACGGCGACGCCGGAGGCCGAACTCGCCGAGATGAACATCGGCAGCCGGCCGGCAAGACGGCAAACGCCGGGCGCCGACGCGGGTGTCACCAGCCTGCGCGCGATCCCGTGGCAGTTCGCCTGGACCCAGACACGGCTCCTGCTGGGCGCCTGGCTGGGCGCCGAGGAAGCGCTGGAGCAGGCGCTGGCGCGTGGCGAGCTCGACCAGTTGCGGCAGATGTACCGCGACTGGCCCTACTTCCGCTCGGTCGTCCAGTTGATCGAGATGGTGCTGGCCAAGAGCGATGCGCAGATCGCCGCCGAGTACGACCGCCGGCTCGTGCCCGCGGACCTGCAACCGCTCGGCGCGGAACTGCGGGCGCGGCTCCAGCGCGTGATCGCCGGGGTGCTCGAGGTGACCGGCCAGCGGGAACTGCTCGAATCGAACCCTGTCCTGCGCCGATCGATCGACGTCCGTAACCCCTACGTCGATCCGATCAACCTGGTCCAGGTCGAGTTGCTGCGCCGGTTCCGCGAGTCGCCGGACGACACCGTCAAGGCCGCCCTGCTCGTGACCATCAACGGGGTTGCCGCGGGGATGCGGAATACGGGTTGACGCCGCCGATCGCGCGTGACCGGGCGGCACGGTGCGTGACGATTCATCGTCGAGCTTGCCGCTGGTGATATGGTGAGAACATCCGCCGCAGGTTCGCGGCGCTCAAACAAAGGCTTGTAGCGACCACGCTTCCGACATCCGGGAGCCCTACTGGCAGACGTCAGCAAACGGTCGCGGCCGGGAGGTGCATTACATGGCAAATAGCACCGGGGGCAGTCGCTAGACTCCCCCATCGTGAACGAGACAGAGGGCCGGCGGAACATCGCCGGCCTTTTGTCTGTACGGCCCTTCCCGTCGCCTGCGTCGGGGTCTCGCGCGGATTCCCACACTACAATCCAGGCCCGCATGGAACCCTCCCGGCGCGTGCTCGAACCGTCCGAGCGGATAGCGGAAGTACTGTTCGGCCTGATCATGGTGCTGACGTTCACCGGCTCGCTCAGCGTCGCCGAGGCAGGGCGGGACGACATCCGCGCCATGCTGATCGGCGCACTCGGGTGTAACGTCGCGTGGGGCATCATCGACGGCATCCTCTACCTGATGGATTCGCTGGCCGAGAGGGGCCGCGCCCTCAGGACGTATCTCCTGGTGCGGGAAGCCGCCGATCCGGCGCGCGCCCAGCAATTGATCGCGGAGGCGCTTCCACCGCTCGTCGCCGCGGTACTCGAACCGGCTGAACTCGGACGGCTGCGCGAGCGGTTGCAGGCCCTGCCCGAGCCGCCGCGCCGGGCAAGCCTGAACTTCGCCGACTGGCAGGGCGCGTTCGGCGTGTTCCTCCTGGTGTTTCTCACCACCTTCCCCGTCGCCATCCCGTTCATGGTGATGGAGAACGCGAGGACGGCGATGCGCGCGTCCAACGCCGTGGCGGTCGGCATGCTGCTGCTTGCTGGAGCGGCCTACGGGCGAATCGTCGGCCGATCGCCGTGGCTGGTCGGGATCGCCATGCTGGCACTCGGGTCCGCGCTCGTCGCCATGACCGTGGCGCTCGGTGGCTGAGCCGACCGCTCGCCTGGCGTTGGCCGCTCTTGCGCTGGTCGCGTGCACGGCCACGTCTGCCCGGGGCCAGTCGACCCCGCCGCCGGCGCAGTCTGCCGCCGCGCCGGAACCGGCGTGGTCCTTTTCAGCCGTGGTGTCCACCTACGTGCTGCCCGACGAAGCCAATTACGCCCAGCCGACCGTGACCGCGGAGCACGCCGGCGGACTCCACCTCGAAGCGCGCTACAACTACGAGGACCAGCACACCGGCTCGGTGTGGGTGGGCTACACCTACGGCGGCGGCGAGACGATCGAGTGGGAAATCAAGCCCATGCTGGGCGGCGTGTTCGGCAACACCACGGGCGTCGCGCCCGGCTACAAGGGTTCGGTGAGCTGGCGGATGCTTGCGGCCTATAGCGAGGGCGAATACGTCTTCGACGCCGGGGAATCGACCGACAGCTTCTTCTACAGCTGGTCGGAGCTGACGGTCGCGCCGGTGGAGTGGCTGCGGACCGGGGTCGTGATGCAGCGGACCCGCGCGTACAAGAGCGACCTCGACGTTCAGCGCGGGCTTCTGGCCGGCGTGACGTACCGGAAGCTCGACGTCGCCACCTACGTGTTCAATCCCGACGACAGCGGCCCGACGGTGGTCATCGCCGCCGGCGTGAGCTGGTAGCCAGCGGTTCCTGTCGCGCCGCCTATTCCTTGATGCCGCCGACCCGGATGGCCGCGGGCTCGGTGGCAAACGCCGTCACGGCGCTGTTGTCGATCGACTCGAGGCGAATCCGCCCGGCCGTGGACGGTCCGCCGCGGTACGCCGGCGGGCCGCCGCGAGTCGTGATGTGCGCGGTGCCGGCCGCCGCGAACGTGCGCGCGACCAGGCGCACGGCGCCGCCCGAGCCGCCGGAGCCGCCCTGCGAACAGGCGCGGTCGCCCGGTTCGCCGCCGGGGCCGCCGTCCGCGCCGATATTGAAGTTGTCGATCGAGATGCGGCCGTTGGCCTTGATCACGATCGCGCCGCCGCCTCCGCCGCCCCCGCCACCGGTGCATGCCGCCTCGAAGCCGAACCCCGACCCGCCGCCGCCACCCGATCCGCCGATGAGCGGCTGCAGTTCGAGCGTGCCGGTGAACGTGCCGCCGATCGCCTCGACGTTGGTCGTCGCGCCCCATCCGCCGCCGGGGCCCTCGCCGTTGCCGCCAGGGGTCAACCCGCCGAGGCCCATCGGCTGACCGTGGCCGCGGCCGCCGCGCCACGCCCCGGGTCCACCCGCACCTCCCGCCCCGACGCCGCGCGCGCTGGCCTGCTCGCCCACCGTTCCCGTCAGCCGCACCGTTCCGCAACACGCCGGGGCGCGCAGGACCACGTCGCCGGCGACGAGCATCGTCACCGGGGTATTGGCGGCATTGGGACGGAACGAAATCGTGAACGCGCCGGACGCCGTGAAGCTGCTGAAGCGGAGAATGCCGTCGGGCGGCAGGGGCAGGACGATCGATCCCGACTGGCAGGCGGCGGCGCAGCCGTCCGTCCCCGGCGGATAGGTCCGCGGGTCCCCGGCATCGAACGCACGCAGCGTGGCATCGGCCGCGCACCGGCACAGATCGGCAACGCCTTGCGCCACTGCCGGCGACGAGGCAAAAAGGAGACACACCGCGGCCAAGCGCAGCCGTAGCGCCACCGTCGGAATCGCGGCCAAATAGACCTGTTTCATGGGCTACGCAGATTCTACGAAATTGGTACTCAGGTTGCTGTATCCAGGTGAGAGAGGCACGCTGACGCCATGACCGTCCAGACGTTCTGCCGAAGCGGGGAGCAAGAGGTCGTCAAGGGATCCGTGCACGCCGTCACCGGCCTGCTGGCGCTGGTAATGGCCACCTACAACGCCACGGCGTGGTGCTACCGCCGCCAGCCACACCTGGCCACCAACGCCATCCTGTACGGCGTGGTGTGCGGCTGGGAGATCAAGCAGACGATGCACCATGTGCGGCGGTGCACACCCTGCGAGACAGCCACCGGCGCCGCCGCCTGACGGCCACCCGCGTATCGGACGCATCGGACCGTTCTTCAGCCAGACGCCAGACGAGACGCAGCCGTCTTCGGCTCGAATCGCCTGACGCAACGCCTGCGGGCGCCCCGTTCCCAATGGGGACGATGGTAGGATTCGGGCCCGCCGGGGGCGCCGGCGCCGGGCGGGACGTTCATGGCAGGCAGACTCTCTGCATCGATGACGCTTCGCGAGTTCGAGAACGGGTACTGGTATCTCGTCGAACTCAAGGACTTCGCGAGTCAGCTCGGAATGCCCGGCGCCACGCGGCTGCGCAAGGACGAACTCGAACGAGCCATCGTCGGCCTCCTGCGCAGCGGCACCCTGGCCGTGCCGACCAGGCGGGCGTTGCGCCCGTCCGGTGAAAAGGACCTCGAACGCGGCCTGAGCCTGACGCTGCGGATCCGGCACTACACCAGCAACCGCGAGACGAAGGATTTCATCCTCCGGGAGGCCCTGAGGATGGCTCCCGGCCTTCGCGCGAAGTCCGGCGTGTGGTACCGGCTGAACCGCTGGCGTGAAGAGCAGATCACGGACGGCCACCGGCCGACCTACGGCGACCTCGTTCGGCGGTTCGTCGAGCTCAATCGAATCGAACGATTCGAGAAGATTCCCCACGGGCGTTACATAAATTTCATGTCCGCCTTCCTCGCCGCGAAGGAAGGCACGCGGGCCGACGCCATGGCGGCATGGGCCGAACTCAAGATGCTGGACGCCCCGAAGGACTATGCCTCGTGGCGAAGGCGAAGACGGCCGTGAGATCCGGCTTTTCGCGGGGGTCATCTTCCGGTTAGGATCGGCGCCCGATGCTCTTCCGATCCGCGGGCACGGCGCTGCTCGTCGTGCTCCTCTCGCTGGCGGTGCGCGCGGATCGCGCATTCACCATCTATTTCATCGACGTGGAAGGCGGGCAATCGACGCTGCTGGTGACGCCCGCCGGCGAGTCGATGCTGATCGACACCGGCTACGCCATCCGCGGGCAGCGCGGCGCGCCTCCCCCGCCGCCGGAGGCGACGATCGGGCGCGACGCCGAGCGCATCCTGCACACCATCAAGGAAGCCGGGCTCGAACGGATCGATTACCTGCTGATCACCCATTTCCATTCCGATCACGCCGGCGGCGTGCCGGAAGTGGCGGCGCGGATTCCGATCGGGACGTTCATCGACTACGGCAATCCGCTCGGCACGGATCGGCTGACGGCGGCCAGCTTCCGCGCCTACGAGCCGGTGCGCACCACGGCGCCGCGCCACGTGGTGGCCAGGGCGGGCGATCGGATTCCGCTGAAGGGCGTCGCCGTGGACGTCGTCAGCGCGGGCGGCGAGCTGATTTCGAAGCCGTTCGGCAGCGGCGAGGCGAACCCGGCCTGCGTCGACGTCGAGGATCACGTCGAAGACGGCACCGAGAACTTCCGGTCGATTGGCGTGCTGATCCGGTACGGCGCGTTCACGTTCCTCAACCTGGGCGATCTGAGCGGCAATACCCTGACCACGCTGGCCTGTCCGAAGAACATGCTGGGACACGTGTCGGCGTACCTGATTGCGCATCACGGCGACTACGACACCAGCATCCCGTCGCTCTACGCGGCGCTGCGGCCCCGCGCCGCCATCATGAACAACGGGCCGAACCGCGGCGGGGCGCCGGCGGCGTTCACCGCGCTCCGCAGCTCCCCGGACACCGACCTCTGGCAGCTCCACACGTCGCGGGCGGCCGGAACCGACAACGCGCCCGACGACTTCATCGCCAACATCGACGACGGGACGCAGACCGCGTTCGGGCTGAAGCTGACGGCATCGGAGAACGGCAGTTTCGAGTTGAGCAACCCACGCACGAGCTTCGCCAGGGCCTATCCGAAATCGAAGAAGTAAGCCCGCAGCCCGCCGCGAGTCGATGGCGCAGCATTGCTATACTCGCCCACACATGCGGAACCCGCGCATCGCCATCATCACGCTCCTGGCCCTTGCCCTGAGCGCCACCGCCAACGCCCAGGCTCCGGCCGCTCAGGGTCCGGGCGCCAACGCACAAGCACCGTCGCGACCGGGCACCGCCGTGATCGCGGGCCTGCTGAAGACGATCGACGGCAAGCCGGCGGACGAGGTCCGCGTGTCGGCGCTCCAGGCCCCGCCGCCCAACGTGCGCCCGGAAGACGGCATCCAGTACTACCTGACGCCGCCGCCGATCCGCACGGTGATGACCGACAAGGAAGGGCGCTACCGGATCACCAACCTCGCACCGGGTCGCTATTTCGTCGCCGCAGGGATCCCCGGCCAGGACACGTACTACCCGGACGCGATCGACGGCTACGGCGCGACGGTGTTCACCGTGGCCGCCGACTCGACGACGACCGCCGACTTCGCGCTGGTCACGCCGCTGGCCGGACGCATCACCGGCCGCGTCGTCCCGCCACCCGACCCGGGCATGCAGGAGAACGCCATCCTCTCCGGCGTCTACCTCACGGAACTGGTCGAGACGCCCGTGCATCCCGACGGCACGTTCGAGTTCGGCCGCGTCCCCGAGGGCACCTATCTCGTCGATCTCTTCCCCACCTATCCCGGGCTGGCCTCAATCCTGTTCGAGGTCAGCGACAAGGACGTCAGCAATCTGCGGCTGATCCGCCCGAAGCTGTACACGGTGAGCGGCCGCTTCAACGTCGCGCGCGGACCGCTGCCCTGGGCGCTGCTCGCCTTCTACACGGATACCAGCTACGCCGCCGCCGATATCAAGGACGACGGGACGTTCACGGTGCGGCTGCACTCGGCGACGCACTTCACGGACCTGGCCGGCATGCCGAGCGACTATGAGATGACGCGGATTCGCCGCGGGACACAGGACGTGACCAAGGGGCTGATCGTCGGCGATCAGGACGTCTCGGGCCTGATCATCGACGTCGCGGTGCCAGACAACCTGCCGAAGATGACCGGGCGCGTGACCGGTGTGCCTGCCGATCGGCTGGCGTCGATGAAGGTGGAGATCAACGGGCCGATCTTCGGCAAGCTGCAAACGTCTCCCCGGCCGGATGGCACGTTCGAGTTCGCCAACATCACGCCAGGCGCGTACTGGGTGGCCATCCCGCAGGCGCCCCAGTTCGAACCGCTGTACGTGGCCGTGGACTGGGATGGGGCCAACGTGAACATCGCGATCCCCGCGCGCTGAGACGGCACAGCGACGGAGCGGCGTGATGCGGCGGTCGTGGATCTGACGCCTGCGAGGCGGGTACGCTAGTCTACCGCCGGGGCGCCCCGGGTCACCCGACGCGGCGCTACAGGAGACACTATGCACCGGATATTTCGGACGATGGGTGGCGTGCTGCTGGGCGGGGCTGCCGCAGCGCTGTTCGTGACCACGGCATACGGCCAGGGCCCGTCGATCCTCGGCGCGCCGAGCGAGGCCAACCACTTCATAGAAACGCCCAAGGGCTGGGTGCAACCCAAGACTCCCTGGGGCGAGCCCGACATCCAGGGAATGTATCCCGTGTCGTTCGTCGGCACCGTCGGCCTCGAGCGTTGCACGGGCGGCGGCCGGCCGGGCGGACCGGTATGCGACCCGAACAAGGCGTGGCTCACGGACGAGGAGTACAAGACCCGCGTCGAGGCGGCGCTCGGCCGGGGTGACGTGGGCCGGCAGTTGATCCAGAGCGGCAACTACGGCCGTGCACTCCTCTCGGGCGTGACCGATCCGACGGTCCCGCAGCGCCAGACGTCGCTGATCGTCGACCCGCCGAACGGGCGGCTTCCGGAACTCACCGCCGAAGGCAAGCGCCGCTCGGCGCTGATGCGCAGCAGCTGGGCGCTTCCCGGCGAAACGCCCACGTTCGACTGGGTCACCGACTTCGACAGCTGGGACCGCTGCATCACGCGCGGCATGCCCTCGTCGATGTTCCCCTACCGCTACAACAACGGCATCCGGCTGATGCAGGCGCCCGGCATGGTGGTGCTCGACCTCGAGATGATCCACGAGTCGCGCATCGTCTACACCGACGGCCGCCCGCCGATCTCGTCCAGCATCAAGCACTACATGGGCGAGCCGCGCGGCCACTGGGAAGGCAACACGCTGGTCATCGTCACGACCAACTACAAGGAAGGTCCGTCGGGCACGAACATCGGCGTCGCCGGCTCGCCGCCCGGGAACCGTTTCCCGGTCAGCGACCAGATGAAGACGACCGAGCGGATCACGCGGCTCAACAACGACATGCTGTTGTACGAGATCAAGACCGAGGATCCGGTCATCATGACGCGCCCCTACACGGTGCGCTTCCCGCTCCGGAACGATCCGTCCTACGACTGGTGGGAGTACGCGTGCCACGAGGGGAACACCGCCATCCCGAACTACGTGACGACGTCACGGTTCGAGCGGGCGAACCCGACTCCGCCGGCCGCACCCGGACAGGGCGGTGGACGTGGCGGCGGCCGCGGTCAGGGCGGCGGCGCCCCGGCTCCGGCACAGCCGGCGCCCGGCGGCAGCGTCCAGGTTCCGGCCGGTCAGGGAGGCCGCGGAAACTAGGCAGTTGTAGCGCCCGGCCCCGGCCGGATCAGTTGTTTCGTCAAAGGCCAGGCTCACCCCTGGCCTTTGCGTTGTACGCACCAATGGACCTGACTATTCACCCGGGAGTACGTTAGAGTCTACGGCCGGCGCGTGAACTTCGCCGACGCCACAGGAGTCACTATGTACCGGATCACGCGGACGATGGGCAGCCTGCTGCTGGGCACTGCCGCAGCCGCTGTTTTTGTCACCACGGCCTACGGCCAGGGTCAATCGATTCTCGGCGCGCCAAGCGCAGCCAACCACTTCATCGCCACGCCTGCCGGCTGGGTGCATCCCAAGACACCGTGGGGTGAGCCCGACATCGAGGCGATGCTCAACATGATGCAGGCGTCCGGTGTGCCGCTCGAACGGTGCGCCGGCGCGCGTCCCGGCGGCCCGCCGTGCGACGTCAACAAGGCCTGGCTGACCGACGAGGAATACAACCAGCGCGTCACCGCCGCGCGCGGCCGCATCGATCAGGGGCGCGCGCTCATCGAGCAGGGCAACTACGGCCGCGCCCTGCTGTCCGGCGTGACCGACCCCGGCAGCCCGCAGCGGCAGACCAGCCTGATTGTCGATCCGCCCAACGGCCAGCTGCCGGAAATCACGCCCGAAGGCAAGAAGCGGGCGCTCGCGATGGGCAGCTCGTGGTCGCTGCCCGCCGAGGATCCGGTCTACGAGGACGCACTCGACTTCGACTTCTGGGACAACTGCCGCTCGCGCGGCATGCCGTCGTCGATGATGCCATACCGCTACAACGGCGGCTTCCGCATCATGCAGGCCCCGGGCGTGGTCGTGTTCGACCTGGAAATGATCCACGACTCGCGAATCATCTACACCGACGGCCGCCCGCACCCGAACAAGGTGGTCGACGGCTACATGGGCGACTCGAAGGGCCACTGGGAGGGCAACACGCTGGTCGTCGAGACGACCAACTACAAGGAAGGCCCGCCGCTGATCAACCTCGCCGTGGTCGGCTCACCCGCAGGTAACCGCTTCCCGGTCAGCAACCAGCTGAAGACGACGGAGCGGGTCACGCGCGTGAACAAGGACATGTGGATCTACGAGATCAAGACCGAGGATCCGGTCATCATGAAGGGCTCGTTCACGGTCCGCTACCCGATGGCGAACGATCCGAGCTACCAGTGGTGGGAATACGCCTGCCACGAAGGCAACACCATCGTGCAGGGCTACAGCACCACCAACAAGCACGAACGCGAGAACCCGCCCGCGGAACCGGCGCCGGTGACCGCGATGGTCGCGCCCGAACTGGCCAACGCGCTCGTTGGCCGCTGGGTCGGCAAGCCGCGCATCCCGACCATCGACTACACCATCGAAATCGAGTTCACAAAGACTGCGGACGGCGGCATCCAGGGCAAGCTGATCGGCACCGACTTGAAGACCTTCCGCGGCAAGGTGAACCCGGTGATCAACAAGCCGCTGCGGAGCTTCCGGATTGGCCCGGCGCCTGCCAGGGGCGGCGGGGCGGGCGGCCGAGGCGGCGCGCCGGGCGCGGGTGTTGCCGGAACAACGGTGGTACCGGGCCGAGAGGGCGCTCCGGCGGCCGGCGCCGCGGGCCCGCCCGCGCAGGCCGCACCGCTGCCGGCAAGTGCGGATGCGGCCCGGCAGATCAACTTCGAGTTCCCGAACACGCAGCCGTGGACGTACGCGGGACAGATTTCGCCCGATCTGAAGTCGATCGTCGGCGTCACCAGCAGCGCCCAGGGCGGCTCGCCACTGACCTTCCAGAAGAAGTCGTAGGCAAGACACCTCGACGCGGAACGTGAAGGGCCAGGAGCAATCCTGGCCCTTCGTCTGTACGCCGGTTTCCGGCCGGGCCACGCGACGCCGGGCGGCTGCCCGGGCATGCGATCGGCTTATGCATGTCATTGATAGTGAAGGAGTAAGAGCACTCTCCCGCGCGCCGGCATGTCTTCCGCGCCGCTATAATTTGGAGCATGTCGCACCCTCATCTGTGGCTGTTGGTCAGCCGCGTGCTTCCGGTCGCGGCGCTCCTCACCATTCCCCCTGCCGCCATCGCAGGCCAGCGGTCAGGCTCGACTCCGGCGCCGGCCGCTGGTGGACAAGGCGAGACCCTGTTCTCGAACACCTGCGCGGTCTGTCACGGTAAAGGGGGCACGGGCAGCATCGGCCCGGCGCTGCGCGGGCCGAAGTTCTCCACCGACTACGTGGCCTCGGTGATGCGCACCGGACGGCCCGGCACGATGATGTCGTCGTTCGTGTCGTCGATGACCGCGGGCGAGATCCGCGCGATTGCCGGGTACGTGGCCTCGCTGCAGGTGCCGACCGGCCCCGCGCCGGACGGCCTGCGGGGCGACCCGGCGGCCGGCGAGCGCGTGTTCTTCTCGAAGGTGGTCTACGCCTGCAGCCAGTGCCACACCTTCAATGGCCGCGGCGCCAAGGTGGGACCCGACCTCACGTCGAAGGGCAAGGGGCTGACGCCGCGCGAGCTGTTCCAGCGCATCGTCGTCGTGCCGCATCGCGACACGCAGCCCCGCTACACGACGATGCGGCTGACGACGAAGGTCGGGATGATCATCGAAGGGATCCCCTCGGGACGGACCGACGACGTGCTGTACTTCTACGACACCTCGTCGCTGCCGCCGGTGCTGCGGGTCATACCAACGAAGGACATCAAGCTGCTGGAACGGCGCGACCAGTCGGTCATGCCCAGTGACTACGCGTCGAAGCTGACGCTGCAGCAGCTCCTCGACGTGGTGGCCTTCCTGAAGTACGGCGATGGCCAGGTGGTGACGCTGAGCCAGGTGGTCAAATAGATCCACGAGGTTCGGCGTTCCGGGTTCTCGCTGCTCGGTTCGTGTTCAGGTTCGGTTCGGGGTTCAGGGTTCGAGGTTCGGGGTTCAGGGTTCGAGGTTCAGGGTTCGAGGTGCGGGCTGCGGGGTTCGAGGTGCTTGGTTCGCGAGTACGAACCATCGCTCGAGGCGAAGCATCGAACCAGAACACGAACTGAGAAGGAAGAACCGGGAAGGGTGAACACAGGAAAGCCGGGAGAGCCGCAAGGCTCTCCCGGCTTTTGTCGCTATTCGCAGGCGTCGGTGATGCAGATCGACTCGAGCGTGCGGCCCATGGGCGGCGGCTTGAGGCCCTGCTTGGCCATCAGCTCGCGCATCAACTTGCCGGCTTCCGGATGCGGGATGGCCGACTGCACGCCGACGCGGACCAGGCCGTCGGCGTAATCGACGGCTTCCCACGTGTGCACGGCCAGCTTGCCGCCGCGGTTGTCGGTGTTGCCGTAGTCGCGGATGTCGAGCCTGGCGCCGGCGTCGAACAGCGCCTGGATGGCCTCGACGTGGCCCTTGTGCCCCGCTCCGTGCATCGCCGTGCGCCCGGTGTCGGCCTGCGCGTTCACGTCCAGGCCCAGTCCGATCAGCATCTTGACCGCTTCGGTCGACGACGCCCGCGACCACTCGTAGGTGATGCCCTCGACCCAGCCAATGCCGGAGGCCACCTGCAGCGGCGTGACGCCGAGCACCGTGTTGATCTTCGGGTCGGCGCCCTTCGACAGCAGGAACTTCATCAGCTCGACGTCGCCCGACTGCGAGGCGCGCAGGAAGGCGGTGGCGCCGTTCTCGTCCAGCCACTGGTTGGTGAACACCGTGCGCGTCTCGGTGCTGTCCTTGACGCGGGCGTTCACGTCCGCGCCCTTGTCCACCAGCAGCTTGATGAACTCGAGGTGGTCCATGTCCGGCCGGCGGACCGGGTAGTCGCCGCCTTCGATGTTGCGGTTGTCGGTCGCCAGATAGAGCGGGGTCCAGCCGCCCTTGTTCGCCTGGTTCACGTTGGCGCCGCGCTCGATCAGGTAGGCCGCAAGGCTGTAGTAGCGGTTCTGCGTGGCGACGAGCAGCGGCGTCCAGCCGTAGCCGGTCGCCTGGTTGATGTCCACGCCGGCCTCGAGCAGCACCTTGACGGTGTCGAGGTCGTTGGAACGCACCGCGTAGGTCAGCGCCGTCAACTGGCCGCCGTCCGCCGGGTTGCCGTTGTTGCGGCGTCCGACGAGGCCGACCGCCGCGCCGTTATCGTCGATGTCACCAAGCGCTGCGGCATTGTTGTTCGACGCCGCCGCGGCTGCTGCGGCTGCCGCCGCGGCCTGCTGCACGACACGCGCGGCCTCGGCCTGCTGGCCGGCCTGAATCGCTGCCGCCTCGCCTGACGCCGCGCGTATCGCCCCGAGGTCGAGCGGCGAGCCGGCCGCCACGGCCGCGCCCTGGGCCGCCACGGCCTTGCGCGGGTCGTTGGCCTTCCCGAGCGCCGGACCGCGGCCGCGTGCCGCCGGGTTCGACTTCGCGTTGATGTCGGCGCCGTTCCGGATCAGCAACTGCACGGCAGCGGCGTGCCCTTCGTCGGCGGCCCACATCAGCGGCGTGGTGCCCCGCTGATCCTCCTTGGCGTTGATCTGTGCGCCCTTGTCGAGGAGCACCTGGATAGCGGCGGTGTTGCCGGTGCGTGCCGCCACCATCAACGGCGTGCGGCCGAGCGGCATCTTCTCGTTCGGGTCGGCGCCGGCCGCAATCAGCCTGGACAGCATCGCGGCATCGCCGTTGACGCTGGCCAGCCACATCGCCGTGGCGCCTTCACGGCTGGCGGCCTTGACGTTGGCGCCCGCCTTGATGAGCGTGTCAGCCATCTCGACATCGGAGCGATAGGCCGCCCACTGGATGGCGGTGGCGCCGTCGGCCTGCGGCGCGTTGACGTCGGCCTTCTGCGCGATCAGCAGCTTCAGCGCGGCCTTGTCGCCCTTCATGGCGGCATCGGCCACGTCGCTCTTCCCCGCCGCGAGGGCAGGAACGACGACGGCCAGGCCGAACACGGAGGACACCAGTCCGGCGATCAATCGGGAGCGGGGAGTTCTCATCACAGATTCTCCAATCGGCCGGTGCTGTCACCCAGCGAATCCTGATGGATGTCGAACCGTTCGAGGATGCTGAGCAGCAGGTTGCCCGTGGGCACGGTCTTGCTCGGATACGCCAGGTGCCGGCCGCCCTTCAGCTTGCCGTTGGCGCCGCCGATGAGGACGTGCGGCACGTCGTAGTGCACGTGCTGGTTCGAGTTGCCCATGTTGCTGCCGAAGAGGATCAGCGAGCGATCCAGCAGGGTGGCGTCGCCTTCCTGCACCTTCGAGAGCCGGTCCGCCAGGTGGGCGACCATCTTCACGTGGTACTGGTTGATCTTCGACAGGTCCGCGATCCGGCGCGGGTCCTCCCCGTGATGCGACACGCCGTGGAACGACGAGGTCGGCGATTCGCTCTCGGGATAGGTGCGGTTGGTCAGGTCGCGGGCGAAGAGCAGCGAGCCGACGCGGGTGATGTCGGCCTCGAACGCCAGCGCCAGCAGGTCGAACTGCAGCTTGATGTGCGTGTCGAACGACCGCGGCACGCCGACCGGCACGTCGAAGTCCTCGGGCGCCACGTTGGACGCCTTCATTGCAATCTGGAGCCGGCGCTCGATCTCGCGCACGTTCTCGGCATAGCTGTCGAGCCGCTCGCGATCGGGCGCGCTGATGTCGCCGCGCAGGCGCTTCAGGCTGCCGTTCAGCGAATCGAGGATGCTCTGGTCGCGCTTGCGATTGGCGGCCCGCTGCTCGGCGGTGCTGCCGTCGCCGAACATCCGCTCGAACACCACCTGCGGGTTCAACTCCATCGGCAGCGGCGTCGTCGGCGTCGCCCACGAGATGGTGTTGGTGTAGGTGCAGCTGTAGCCCTCGCCGCAGTTGCTCGAGTTCGCGCCGGGGTCCTCGACCGCCATCTGCATCGACGGGATCAGGGTCGACGTCCCGATCTTCTGCGCGATCATCTGGTCGATCGTGGTGCCGTTGAACACGTCGGCGCCGGCGGTCTTCTTCGGCTTGTTGGCCGACATGAACGCGGCGGCCACCCAGTGATCGGCGCCGGTGACGCCCGGAGGCGGTTCGGCGGAGCGTGAGTGCAGGCCGCTGAAGATCACCGACTTGTCGCGGAACGGCTCGAGCGGCTTCCAGTTGAACGGCAGTTCCGCCGGCAGCGCGCCTTCCTTTTCCGGCACCCAGTAGCCCGGTGCCATGCCGTGCGGCGCGAACAGGCCGACGAAGCGCGGCGTGCCGGCCGCTGCGGTCTGCGCCAGCGCCGTCGCTGCCGGCACCATTGCTTCGAGGAACGGCAGCGCCAGCGTGGCGCCGGCGCCACGCAGGACCGTCCGCCGGGACATGTGCTTTTTGGTCAGGAACATTATGTCTATGACTCCTCTAGCGGGCAGCGGTCTGCGTCGACCGTTCGGATGATTTCAGGTTCGTCTGGAATGACGGGCTCTTCACGATGCCGAGAATGAGCGAGGACATCCGGTACTTCGAGGGCGCCGCATTGCGGACCAGCGAGCGCACCAGCGGCATGTCGGGCGGCTCGACGCCGCGGCCGAGCGCATACGTGAACAGGCGCTCCGCGACGACCCGCGCGAACTGATCCTGGTAGCGGAGCAGCACCTGACGCAGGCCGTTGACGCCTTCGATTTTCGTGCCGTCGTTGAGGACCGCGCCCGCGTCCACCGCGGAGCTCTCGTCCTTGTTCCGCCAGGCGCCGGTCGCGTCGAAATTCTCGAGCGCCATCCCGAGCGGCTCGAAGCTGCGATGGCACTGGGCGCACGCCAGCGCGGCATGGTGCTTCTCGAGGAGTTCGCGCATGGTCGGAATCTTCTCGTTGCCGGCCGCGCCCGCTTCCTTCCGTTCCTTCAGCGACGTGTCGACGCCCGGCGGTGGCGGGGGCGGCTCGATGCCGAAGAACGTGACCAGCGCCCACTTGCCGCGCATCACCGGCGACGTGCGCGCCGCCTGCGAGGTGACCGTCAGCAGCGCGCCCTTGCCGAGCAGGCCGCGGCGCACGTCGAGGTTGGCCGGGAGCGTGACGCGACGGAACTGCGACCCGTAGATGTTGGGGATCCCGTAGTGCTTCGCCAGCCGCTCGTTGACGTAGGTGTAGTTGGCGTCGAGCAGGTCGACGATGCTGCGGTCCTCGTGGACGATGCTGCCGAAGAACAGCTCCATCTCCTTCTCGAAGGCGGCGCGCAGGTTGTCGTCGAAGTCGGGGAACAGGTTGACCGCCGGCTCACTGGTGGCCAGCGCCCGGACGCTGAGCCACTGCCCGATGAAGTTCTCGATCAGCGCATCCGACTTCGGATCCGCCAGCATGCGCTTGACCTGCTTCTCCAGGATGATCGGCTCACGCAGGCGATTCTGGGCGGCGATGTCGATCAGCTCGTCGTCGGGGATGCTGCTCCAGAGGAAGAACGACAGCCGCGACGCCAGGTCGAGATCGCTGATGCGATAGCTCTTGCCCGTCGCCAGCGCCACCGGCTCCTGCTCGCCGCGGTAGATGAACTGCGGATCGGCCAGGATGCGCTGCAACGCGGCCTGGATACCCTCGTCGAACGTCCCGCTGCCGGCGCGTCCCTGCCGGTAGAACTCGAGGACCACGTCCATGTCGGCCTTGGTGGCCGGGCGGCGGTAGGCGTGCTTGACCAGGGTCGAGACGATCTGGCGCGCGCACAGATCCTCCTGGCTGGCGTTCGCCGGCTTGCAGGTGAGGATCTTCTTGCGGCTGGCGGTGTCGCTGGCCGGATTGGCGTTGTACGGACCCTCGATGACCACCTGGCCGACGTGCGGGTAGAACTGGAAGCCCGGGATGTCGCCCGGCGTGTTCATCGTCCGCTGGAACGGCCGGTTGACTTCGGTGCCCGGCAGGTCGTTGGTGGCGACGAACGTGATGCCGACGGTGTGCAGGCCCGCCTTGATGGCGATCGACGGCGTGGACTTGCCGTTGCCGGTGGTCGGCTTGATGTCGCGGTCCCAGTCGAAGACATGGACCAGTTCGCCGTCGATCAGCACTTCGAGCTTCTCGCCGGAGATCTGACCGAGGACGGCCTGGAAGTAGCCGGTGACGCCCTTGACGTTGAACGAGTACTCGCCGTCGGTCGGGAACTGGTACGGAATCAGGATGCCGCCGCGGGTGCCGAACGGCAGCCCTTCGATGTGGTAGTTCTGCGCCGTGTCGGGCGGGACGTCGAACACCTTCTGGCTGGGCGCCGCCGATTCGCCGATGGCGAGGCGTGAAATCTTGCCGGCGGCCGACAGGTAGGCCTCCATCAGCGCCGGTGAAATCGTCAGGGCGGCGGCGATGTTGTCGAACCCGCGGGTCGAGTCGTCGGCCGGCAGGAATTTCGCGGCGTCGACCTCGAGGTGCAGCAGATCCCGGATGGCGTTCGTATATTCAGTGCGGTTCAGCCGATGCAGCCCGGGGGCCTCGAGAAACGGCGTCGTGTTGCGATCGAGCTCGCCCTCGAGCGAGGCGATCAGCGCATTCATGCCCGCGGTATCGGGCCGCGGCATGCCGGTCGGCGGCATCATGCCGGCGCGCATCTTGAGGACGACCTTCTCCGCGAGCTCGCGATGGTCCCTCAGCTTGTTCAGGTCGAAGGAGTCCAGCTCGAGACCGCCGGCCTTCGCGCGGGCGTTGTGGCAGGTCACGCAGTACTTGTCGAGCGCGGCCCGTGCGCCGGCGAGGTCCGGGGCGGCGGCCACGGTCGCCGCGACTCGCGCCGGGACCGGAGCCTGGGCGGTGGCGGCCGGCGCCGGCCGCGGGACGGGAGCCGCTGCCGGTGTTTGAGCCACCTGCGCATACATGGCGGCGGCCCAGAGGGCTACCGCGGACGAGGTTACAAGGAGTTTCGCGTTCACTAAGGCCTCATTGCGAAAAGAGCTCAGCCACCGGAATAAAGGGATGCGGTAAATTTTCGCGGACCTGCGCTGGGAGTCAAGAACTCTTTCGGCCCTCACGGGTTAGCGTTGATATGCTGCTAGCTCGCGCGTGCTCTCAAACCGCCGCGGAAGGACTCTTATGACCGTTTGCCGCCCTGTGCGCTCCGCTGTCCTGATCCTTGCGATCCTGGCGTGGTTCATACCCTCAGGCACCATCAGCGCCGCTGCCCAGCTGGCCTCGACCGCCGCCGCCGCCATCCCGTTGAGTCAACCCGTTCCAGTCGATCCCCGAATCACCACTGGAATACTGCCAAACGGCCTCCGGTATTACATCCGCAAGAACCAGGCGCCCAAAAATCGTGCGGAATTGCGCCTGGCCGTCAACGCCGGCTCGATTCTGGAAGACGACGACCAGCGCGGGCTCGCCCACATGGTCGAGCACATGGCCTTCAACGGCACCACGCACTTCCCGGAGCAGGACATTATCGCCTTCATGCAGGCGATCGGGATGCGATTCGGCGCCCACGTCAACGCCCATACCGGATTCGACGAAACGGTCTATCAGCTCCAGATTCCCACTGAAAACCCGATGGTCATCGACCGCGCCCTGCTGGCGCTCGAGGATTGGGCCCGCAACGTCACGTTCAGTCCGGTCGAGGTGGACAAGGAGCGCGGCGTCGTGCTCGAGGAATGGCGGCTGGGCCTGGGCGCCGAGGAGCGGATGCGCGACAAGCAGTTCCCGGTCCTGCTCAAAGGCTCCCGGTACGCCGACCGGCTGCCCATCGGGACGCCCGAAACGCTGCGCACCTTCTCCTACGACCGCCTCCGCCGCTTCTACAACGACTGGTACCGCCCCGACCTGATGGCCGTGGTCGCGGTCGGCGACTTCGACGTCGCCGCCGTCGAGCGCATGATCAAGGCGCATTTCGAGCCGATCCCGCGCCCCGCCAACCCGCGGCCGCGCCAGGACTTCCCGGTCCCCGACCACCCGGCCACGCTCTACACGGTGGCCACGGATCCGGAAGCGACGGTTTCCACGGTCAGCATCATCAACAAGATGCCGTTCCGCGACCAGACCACGGTCGGCTCGTACCGGCAGTCGCTGGTCGAGCGCCTGTTCACCAGCCTGCTCTCCTCCCGGCTCGAGGAACTGTCCCACACCGCCGATCCGCCGTTCCTGGCGGCCGAGACGTCGCGCAGCATGTTCGTCCACACCGCCGAAGTCACCGCCCTGAACGCGGTGGCGGTGGACAACAACATCGAAAAGGCGGTGACGGCGATGTTCCTCGAGATGGAACGTGTCGCCCGCTTCGGGTTCACGTCCACCGAGCTGGAACGCGAAAAGCTCAACATGCGGCTGTTCCTGGAGCGCGCCACCGTCGAGGAAGCCACCTGGGAGTCGGACTCGCTGGCCGACGAATACATCCGCAATTTCCTGCAGAAGGAACCGATCCCGGGCATCCAGTACGAGTACGGCCTGCACCAGCGGTTCGTCCCGGAGATCACCCTGCTCGAAGTCAACGCGCTGGCCAAGAACTGGATGCCCGATCGCAGCCGCGTCGTCGTGGTCAGCGGACCGCAGCGGCGGGGGGTGACGATGCCGACCGAGGCGCGGCTGGCGGCGGCCATCAAGGCCGGCAGCGACGCGCCGCTCTCGGCCTACGTCGACACGGTCAGCGCGCTCCCGCTCCTCGAGCCGCAGCCGTCCCCGGGCCGCGTGACCAGGACCACGCCGCGTGACGCGCTCGGCATCACCGAGTGGGAACTGTCGAACGGCGTGCGCGTGGTGCTGAAGCCCACCACCAACAAACAGGACGAGATCCTGTTTCGCGCAGTCAGCCCCGGCGGCACGTCGATGGCCAGCGACCAGGACTACATCCCCGCCGAAACCGCCGCCGCGGTCGTGGAGCGGAGCGGGCTCGGGAAGCTGAACGAAAGCACGCTCGAAAAGAAGCTCGCGGGCAAGACCGCATTCGTGCGGCCAGAGATCCGCGACACCAGCGAGGGTCTGCGCGGCGGCTCGACGCGGGGCGACCTGGAAACGATGTTCCAGCTCGTCTACCTGACGTTCACGCAGCCCCGGGCCGACCAGGACGCGTTCGCCACGTATCTTCGCCAGTTGCAGGCGACGCTCGCCAACCGCCAGGCGATGCCGGACGCGGCGTTCAACGACGCCGTCGAGGCCGCGGTGACACAGGGCCATCCGCGCGCCCGGCCGCTCAGCGCCGACCAGCTGCCCCAACTGAGCCTGCAAAAATCGCTCGCGTTCTACAAGGACCGCTTCGCCGACGCCAGCGACTTCACGTTCGTGTTCGTCGGCAACATCGACATCAACACGTTCAAGCCGCTGGTCGAGAAGTACCTCGCCAGCCTGCCGGCGACCAACCGCCGCGAAGTGCCGAAGGATCTCGGGATCCGGCCGCCGGCCGGCGTCGTCGAGCGGCAGGTGACGAAGGGACTCGACCCGCGCAGCCAGGTCACCGTGGTGTTCGCCGGGCAGTTCCAGAACGACCAGACCAACCGGGTCCTGATGCAGGCGATGGCGGAGTCGCTCGAGGGAAGCCTGCAGCGCACGCTGCGTGAAGACCTCGGCGGGACGTATGGCGTCAGCGCGCGGCCGCAATTCTCGGAGCAGCCGATCAACGAGTACCGGGTGACCATCTCGTTCGCCTGCGACCCGGCGCGCACCGAGGCGCTCGTGGCCTCGATGTTCCGCGTCGTCGACCGGTTCCGCGAGACCGGACCGTCGCGCGAGCAAACAGCCGACGTGCGCGCCGCGCTGGCGCGCGATCTCGAGACCAACAGCCGCGACAACGGCTACCTGCTCAACCTGCTGGCCTACAAGTACCAGTACGGCGAGGACCCGGCGGACGTCTTCAACCTCGAGACGTTCTACGACAAGATCACGCCGGCGGCGATCCGGCAGGCGGCCCAGTTGTACCTGGATACGAAACGCTACGTGAAGGTCACGATGATGCCGGAGGGCGGGCGCTAACATCTATCCCCGGTTGGCCAGTTTCGTGATCGAAGCTGGCTCCCGGATGCCGGCGTCAGGTCAGCGGGATCCCGCGTCAGGGCATTGGTTTGGCGCGTCAGGGCATTGGTTTGGCGCGTCAGGCAATTGGATCGCGTCGTCAGACAATTGGGATCGCGTGTCAGACAGCGGGATCTCCTGTTCCGGAACCTGGGATCCCGCGTTCCGCAACCGCGGACCCCGCGTTCGAAACGCAGGATCGCGCGTTTCGCGGACTGGGATGACGCGTCTGGCGATTCGGATCGCTCGTCCGGGGATTGGTTTGGCGCGTCAGACAACGGGATCGCGGCGTCAGACAACGGGATCTGCCGTTCCGGAACCCGGGATCCCGCATTCCGCAACCGCGGCCCCCGCGTTCGAAACGCGGGATCGCGCGTTCCGGAAACTGGAATGGCGCGTCCGGTGATTTGTTGGTCCCGTCCGCAGACCGGTTCGTCTCGTCTTAATCGTCGATCGCGCTCCCTCGTGGTTCGAAGCGGTAGCCGACGTCGCGGATCGTCTGGATGTAGAGCGGCGTGTGCGGGTCCGGTTCGACCTTGGCGCGGAGTGTCGCCACGCAGCGATCGATGCTGCGCGGCGTGACGAACACGCTGCTGCCCCAGACGGCGTTCAGGATCGCATCGCGCGACAGCGCGCACCCGGGGCGCGACGCGAAGTAGGCCAGCACCGCGTACTCCTTGCTGGTCAGCTCCACGTCGGCGCCGCGGCGCCGGCAGCGCCGGGCGGTCAGATCGATTTCGCAATCGCCAAACGTCACCCTGGCTTCCGGCGCCCGCCGCCGCCTGAGGAACGCCTTCACCCGTGCGATCAGCTCCCCCACCCGGAACGGCTTGACGATGTAGTCGTCGGCGCCGAGGCCGAGTCCGAGAATGACGTCGGCTTCCTGTCCCTTCGAGGTCAGCATCACGACCGGCACGTCGAGGCCGTGCGCCCGGACCTCGCGGCAGATCTCGTAGCCGTTGACGCCCGGGAGCATGACGTCCAGCAGGATCAGATCGGCTTGCGCCCGCAGTGCGGCGTCCAGTCCCGCCTGTCCGTTGGTGGCCGCCGTGACCTCGAACCCCGCCGATCGAAGCGCGTCGGACAAGCCGCGTACGAGCGCGGGTTCGTCCTCGATCAGCAGCAGTCTCGCCGGCCGTTCGGTCATGCCGTGGCGCCCCTGAGTCTCAGCGTGAAGGTGCTGCCGGCCCCGGGCTCGCTGCGCACCGTGACCTCGCCGCCGTGGCCGCGCGCGATCAGGTCAACGATGCTGAGACCCAGGCCGACCCCGGTGGTGGCGCTCGCCAGGCGCTGGTCCACGCGGTAGAACTGGCGGAAGATCCGGCGGTGCTCGCGGGGCGCGATGCCGATGCCGTTGTCGGTGACGGCAAACGAGACGAAGCCATCGGCCTCACGCCGCGCCGTGACGACGATCCGCTTCTCCCCTGGCGAGTATTTCAGCGCGTTGTCCAGCAGGTTCACCAGCGCCGTCGTCACGCTGTCGCGGTCGGCCATGAACGGCGGCAGCGCCGGATCGACGATCACGTCCAGCGCGCACGCGGCCGGCACGCGGTCGCGTACGGCGGCGAGGGCAGCATCGACGATCTCGCGGGCGGCGACGGGGGCCAGCTCGAAGCGCGGGGCCCCGCGATCCATCCGCGCGAACGTCAGAAAATTGCCGATCGAGCGGCTCAACCGCTCGTTCTCCTTCGACAACAGCTCGAGGTATTCGCGGGTCTTCACCGGATCGAGCTCCGCATCCGCCAGGAGACCGTCCACCAGCACCCGCATCGACGCGAGCGGTGTCCGCAGTTCGTGCGCCGCCGCGGCGACCAGGTCGGTCTTCAGCCGCGCCACCTGGAGGTGACGGCGGACAGAGCGCCCGCCGACGACACCGGCGGCGAGCATCAGCGCGACGCCTCCGAGGGCGACCGACACGTAGATGGTGCGCCTCCGGCCGGTGTCAGTGGCCGGCGGTGTCCGGTCGAGCGGGACGTACGACAACTGCCAGCCGGGCAGCCACGGTCCGGCGGCAATCGCCTCCGCGTCCGCGGCCACGCCGGGTGGATAGGCGACGAACACGACACCATCCGGCGACACCTGATGCAGGAAGTCGTGCATCATCCCCTCGAGCCTGCCGGTCCGGTACAGGCCGATGGTGCGCCGATCGGTGGACGTCAACGCCCAGATGTCCGGCACGCTCGTCTGGCGGACCACGTCCGGCACCGGTTCCGGGCGCTCCGCGTCCACCAAGTCGAGGGAGACCTGCAGCGCGGCCTGCGTGGGCAGCCAGACGTTGGGCGCCAGCGCCCGGAGATCGTCCATCAGGCGCAGTCGATCGCCCGAGGGCAGGTGCCTCGTGTAGTCGTTCAACCGCCCGGCGATCTGCTTGATCGTTTCTTCCCGCGCCGCCGGGGCCAGGCGGCCGGCCGCCGCGACCCGCGCTTCGAGTGCGGCCAGGTCGCCGGGCGCATCCGTCCACGGGAACGCGACGTAGCCGGAGCCGTCGAGCAGCACGGCTCCGTCCGCGAGCTCACCGGTGATCAAACGCTGGAACTCACGCGAGGGATCGGCGGGCGCGTTCAAGCGCTCCGCCTGCGCGCGCCACACCGTGTCAATCCGCGACCGGACCAGGCGCAGCTGCCCGCGGTACGCGCCGAGAATGCGCTGCTGGGCGAGGGCCGCGTCGTTGGCGAGCGCGGCGTTCATGAACCAGAGCACGCAGGCGGCCGGCAGGATGGTCAGGACGATCAGCAGGGTGAGGACGCGTGCCTGGCTGTCCCACCATTCCGTCCGGATGCGAAAGGCCATGGTCCCTGCGGTACTCGTGCCCACTCTACCCGGCGTTCATTACCGTCGTGTCACCGGGTAACACGCCGGTAATATACGCGCCCTAGCCTCTCGTCACACAGGAGCTCCGCGTGGACCCGTTCCTCATCTGGCTCGAATCGACGTCGCTGAACGAGTGGATCATCAGCTCGCCGTCGCTGTTCGCGTTTCCAGGGATCCTGGCGCTGCACGCGATCGGCATGGGCTTCGCCGCCGGACTGGGCGCGGCGATCGCCCTGCGGATTCTCGGCGTCGCGCCCGCGGTGCCGCTCTCGGAAATGCGGCGGCTCCTGCCTATCCTCTGGGGTGGCTTCTGGCTCAACGCCGCGTCCGGCGTGCTGCTGCTGATCGGCTACCCCACCAAGGCGCTGACCAATCCGGTCTTCTACCTGAAACTGACGCTGATCGCGATCGCGATGGTGCTGGTCAAGCGCATCGGCCGCCACCTGGTCGCCGCATCCAGCGCGGCGCCCGCTCACGCGAGGCCCTCGTCACGGCTCCGGGTGATGGCGATGGTGTCGCTGGCGTGCTGGGCCGGCGCGGTCACCGCCGGGCGGCTGCTGGCCTACACCTACATCCGCCTGACCGCCACCGAGAACATCTCGGCGATGCTGCATTTCTGGGGGACATGGTGATTCACCAGTTCCAGGTCTGGCTGATCACGTTCATCCGCCACCACTCGCCGGTCGCCGAGCTGATGCGCACGGCCTGGGGCTGGCCGATTGCCGAAAGCCTGCACTTCATCGGCCTCAGCATGCTGGTGGGTTCGATCGGGGCCTTCGATCTGCGCCTGCTCGGGGTGATGAAGCGCGTCCCGATCGCGGCCGTGCACCGGTTCATCCCGTGGGGCATCGCCGGTTTCGTCCTCAACATCTGCACCGGGCTGATGTTCCTGCTGACCGAGCCCGATCAGTACGTCCTCAACGCGTCCTTCCACCTGAAGTTGATGTTCCTGACCATCGCCGGCGTGAATGCCGGCATGTTCTACCTGACGTCGTGGCGGACCGTCTTCGGCGCGGCTGCCGTGTACGATGCACCCCGGCGCGCCAAGGTGATCGCGGCGATCTCGCTCAGCGCCTGGATGGCGGTGATCGTCTGCGGCCGGATGCTGACTTTCTTCCGTCCGTTCGAGTGCGATCCCGGCAACACGGAAATCGTGTTGACGTGCACGCCGGACGACTTGAGATAGATCACCCCAATCGTGCGCGGCGCTACGGGCGCTCGAGCGATGCGGGGCGCTCGAGCGATGCGGGGCGCGTCTGCCCTATCGGCCCGCCTGGACCGGCAGTCGTCCGGTATCGATCAAGGCGCTGGTGGTGATGCTCTTGATGGTGGTCGTGCCGCAGCCGACCATGGCCAGCCGCAGTTCGCTGTTGAGGATGTCGAGCACGCGTTCGACGCCGGATTGTCCGAAGGCGGCGAGCCCCCAGATATAGGGACGTCCGATGCCGACCGCTGACGCGCCCAGCGCCAGCGCCTTGAACACGTCCGTGCCGCGGCGGACGCCGCCATCGACGAGCACGGGGATGCGTCCACCAACGGCCTGGGCGACTTCGGCCACCGCCTCGATCGTGCCGCGGCCGGTTTCGGTGGCGCGGCCGCCGTGGTTGGAGACGATGATGCCGTCGGCGCCGCCCTGCAGTGCCAGCTTCGCGTCCTCGCCGTCCTCGAGGCCCTTGACGAGGACCTTCATCTTCGTCACGTCGCGGACGCGCTTGACGAAGTCCCAGGTCAGGCTCGGCGAGGTCAGCCCGACGCCCTGCATGTTGATGCCCGCGAACATCGGCTTCGACGCCGTCCCCGTGCCCGCGCGCGGATTCATGCGATTGCCGGTCGCGTCGTTGTGGCACGCGGCGCAGTTGCGCGCGTCCTGGCGCGCCAGCCGCGTGCCGGTGACCGTGTTGCGCCCGGCGGGCAGATCGACGGTCACCGCCACGGCGGTGCAGCCGGCGGCTTCGGCGCGCCGCAGCAGCCTGGTGCTGATGTCGAAGTCCGGCGTCGTATAGAGCTGGAACCACGTCGGGCCGCTGCGGCTCTTGACGATGTCCTCGATGCTCTTCGACGCCTGTGTGGACACGACCTGGAGCTGGTTCTTGACCTGGGCCGCGCGCGCCACGGCCACTTCCCCGTCGGAGTGAAAGGCGCCGGCGCTGCCAATCGGGCACATCAACACCGGCGAGCTGAACTTCGCGCCGAACAGCTCGATCGACGTGTCGATCCTGCTGACATCGACGAACCGCCGCGTCCTGAGTTGATAGCGGCGGTAGGCCTCGCTATTGGCCTTGAGCGTGACTTCGCCGTCCACGCCGCTCATCAGGTATCCCCAGTGCGCGGGCGGCGTCACCTTCTGGGCGGCGGCTTCGAAATCGAAGACGTCGAGCGCGAACTGCGCCTGTTCGAGATCACCCTGCTGGAAGGCCTGGGCCAGACCGGGGACGAGGGCCATCAGCGGGCTGGCGGCGGCAAACTTCAGGAAGGCGCGGCGGTCGGACATGGGGCGCCATTATGAAAGCACGCGTCCCGGATCCGAAAGCCAAATCCCGGAGCGCCGGACGGCGGGAGGCGAACCCCGCCGCCCGATGGCGCCGTGGCGCCGGCCTAGAACCCGTTCAACTGCCGGCGCAGCTCCTCGGTCTGTTTCTGGAGATCGCGCTGCATCTCGGCCAGCAGGTCGAGGCGGCGCTGCAGGTCCTGGAGTCGCTCGCGCACCTCGTCCGGGCTCGCGGCTGCCGCGCGCTGCTTCTGCTCCTCTGCCTTCTGCAGCAGCAGATCGGCCAGCGCCGCCTTGTCGCGCTCGACGTCGGCGAGGCGCTGGTCGGTCTGGGCGCGAAGGGCGGCCTCCAGCGCGGCCAGCGGCTGCTTCAGCAGCTCGGCGTAGGAGTGTTCCACGCTGGAGTCCGCCTGCGCGGCGCGCAGTTCCTGTTCCAGCCGCTGCTCGGCGTCCTTCGCGAACGATTCATCGAACGACTGCACCAGATCCTGAAGACTCTTCGCCTCCATCGACAGGATGGCGGTCCAATCGGTGTTCTGCATCATGCGTTCGAAGTCTTTCATCTGCCGGCGATAGTCATCCGCCTGCCGGCGATAGTCATCGGCGAGCCGGCTCTGGTCATCGCGCCACGCCCGATCCTCCGGCGTGGGAAGCGGCGCCGGCGACGCCGCGTTCGCTGACGACGGGCGTGTGGGCGACGCGGCGGCCGGAGTGCCGGCCTGCTCCGCGGGTGCCGTACCGGGTACCGGCGTCTGCACACCCGGCAGCGGCGCGCTTTCATTGACAGCGACCAGGCGCATGGGCGCGATCACCAACAGCGCGGCGGTGACCACGACCCAGGCAATGCGACTGGAACCACGGCCGGAACAGTGGCGGAGCATATCCAACCTCCTTCGAAGCACCGATGCGGATTCGGAACCGACGCCGGCAGCAGACGCCGGCACCTGGGACGTGACGCCGAAGCGCACGAGCAGCGCGCCGTACTCGGACGGTTCGACGCGCAGCGATTCGACGACCGCGGCGTCGCACGCCGCCTCGCGCGCGGTCAGGTATTCGCGGGTGGCCATCCGGACGAGCGGATGGAAGAAGAACAGCCGCTCGGCGGCAGCCGGAATCCAGCCGAGCAGGAGGTCCCGCCGGCGGACGTGCACGAGCTCATGGCTGATCGCCATCGCCCGCTCGTGATCCGACAGCGCGGCATCGGCGGGCATCAGGACGACCGGACGCCACACGCCAACCACCTGCGGCGTCGTCACCTCGCCGGAGACGTGCACGGCAGGCGTCGTCCCGAGCCCGACGGCCGCCGCCAGTGTGCTCACCAGCGGCTCGTCTTCCGGTGAGTGCATCGATCGCCGCACGACAGCACGGGCCCGGCGCCAGGCGCGGCCCATCCGGACGACGTGCCACGCCAGGCCGATCAGCCACATGCCGACGGCCGTGAGGATCCCGGCTCGTATGACGCCGTCAGCGGTGACTGCTGCGGGCCGCAATGGCGCGCTACCGCCGCGAACCACACTGGTGGAGCGGGTGACGATGCCGGCAGACGCGGTGCCGGGCGCACCGGCGATGGCGGGCGCCGGGAGGATCGGCACCTCGATGGCCGGCAGCGGCGCGAACACGAGCACCAGCTTCAACGCCACCGCCCACCACAGCAACGCCTGCATGGAGTACGACAGGCGAACGGAGCGGCATCCGAGCCAGACGATCCCCACGAGCACGATCGCCTGAATCGATCCCGCGAGGACGCGGTCGGCGAGGATCGCGGCCACGGAGTCCAGCGGCGTCATCGCTTCTTCCGCCGGTCGCGCTGCAACGTAGTCAGCAGCGACTCGAGCTCGGCGAGTTCCTCGTCGGAGACGTCTTCGCGTTCGGCCAGGTAGGTGACGAACGGCGAAATCGATCCGCCCAGCGTCCGATCAACGAAGCTCGCGATGGCGTGCCGGACGGCGGTGGTGTGGTGTGTCTTCGGCGCGTAGCGGTAGACGTTCTCGACCAGGCGGCGGCTCAGGTGCCCCTTCCGCCGCAGCCGGTCCATCATCGTCAGCACCGTCGACCGGGCGAGCCCGCGCGGCTGGCCGAACCCTTCGACCGCTTCCGCCACCGTGGCCGGCGACCGCTCGCCGATGAACCGCAGGAGCGCCAGCTCCTGATCGCCGATTGACTTGGGGGTGTGACTACTCATGTCGTCAGGCGCGAGTCTACACGCTGACGACAACTGTAGTCAAGCCCCGCGCAAAATGCGCGATGCCCAATGCTCAATGCTCGATGCGCGAGGCAGGATGCGCAAGGCAGATGCGCAAGGCAGATGCGCAATGCTCAATGCTCGATGCCCAAACTCAAAAAGGACCTGCAGTTGAGCACAGTCCCATTGAGCATTGAGCATCGGGCATTGAGCTGCGACAGGCCCCGGGGCGGCAATGCTCGATGCTCAATGCACGATGCCCAAACTCAAGAAGGACCTGCAGTGGACACAGTCCCATTGAGCATTGAGCATTGAGCATCGGGCATTAAGCTGCGACAGGCCCCGGGGCGGCAATGCTCAATGCTCAATGCACGATGCTCAACTCAAGAAGGACCTGCAGTGGACACAGTCCCATTGAGCATTGAGCATCGGGCATTGAGCATTGAGCTGCGACAGGCCCCGGGGCGGCAATGCTCGATGCGCAATGCTCGATGCCCAAACTCAAAAGGGACCTGCAGTGGGTACAGTCCCGTTGAGCATTGAGCATCGGGCATTGAGCATTGAGCTGCGACAGGCCCCGGGTCTTCAATGCTCGATGCCCAATGCACGATGCCCAAACTCAAGAAGGACCTGCAGTGGGCTCAGTCCTTGAGCATTGAGCATCGGGCATTGAGCATCGAGCATTGATCCAAGCGCTGCGACCACGAACCGGGCGCATCGTGGTCACCTCTCGGACGTCAGTCGTTCCCGTCCGTCTTGCGCGCCGCCGATTCGTCCAGGACCACGAACTCTCCGGCGTTCCAGGTGAATGGCGGTTCGCGGCGGCGTTCGCCCTCCCGCTGCTCGGAAGAGGAAGACGGCGCGTCCGCGCTGCGCCGCTCGCGCTGGCGGCGATCCCACTCGACGCTCACCGGCAGGCCCACCGAGTCGCGTGTCAATTTGTAAAACCGGCGCAAGGCGCCGCGCCGGACGAAGATGCGCAGCCGGCTCATGGTGCTGTGGTCCTCACACGTCTTCTATCGGCAGCACACGCCGAATCTGGAGACATCCCCGGGAGGGGACGAACCGGCTAGGAGCCGGCGCGCTTCAGCATGCGATCGGCCCACGGGATGAAGTACTTCCAGTTGGGCGCGTCGGTGTGGCCGCCGTCGTGCTGACGCCATGCCAGCTGGCCGTCCAGCAGGCCGACGTTCACCGCCGGCATCTTTTCGATCTTGTAGTCGTCCGGCCGGCCCAGGCCCTTCGCCCCGAGCAGCCTGAACACTGGTTGCGCCGCGATCGCGGCCATGAAGCTGCCCTGGTGATCCAGCCACTTCGCATCGCCCTTCTCGGGGACGCCATAGCTGATGAAGGTCGGCCGCGGCGCGCACAGGGCGATCAACTGATGCGCGTCCACCGGCAGGTCACCCGCGTTCCGGCTGCCGAAGGTCGCGTCCGACGCGCCGTACTTGAGGAAATTGCCGGCCATCCAGTGATACTCACCGGAACCGGTGAGGTTCTCGACCGCTTCACCCCAGTTGCGGCGGTGCAGCTTGGCGCCGCCCTCACCCGACGATCCGACCAGCACCACGGCGAAGCGCGTGTCGTAGGCCATCGTGACCAGCGCCGCCTTGCCGTAGCGCGAGACGCCCTCGATCCCTACCCGTTTCGCGTCGACCTTCTTCTCGGTCTCGAGATAGTCCAGCGCGCGCGACGCCCCCCAGGCCCAGGCGCGCAGCGCGCCCCAGTCGTCCGGCTTGCGCCGCTCGCCCTTGTTGGCCAGCCCGATGATGCCCTTCGTGAGCCCGGCGCCGTTGTCCGCCTGGACGCTGGTGGGGTTGAGCGACGCGTAACCCCAGCCCGCGGCAATCAACTGCTCGGTGGCGGGCGGGTCGGCCGGCGCCGCGTTTGGCGCCGCCGGGGGCGCGCCGCGGCCCCGTCCGAGGGCGGCCGCGTCCGACGGCAGCAACTGATTGCCGAACATGATCATCACCGGGACGGCTGCCTTCGCGGCCGCGGGCAGCACCAGCGTCATCTGGATGTCGACCGCAATCGACGGGAACGCCGAGTTGTCCGCCCGGCCGGCCAGTGCCTGCCCGACGACCTGTTGTCCGCCGATGGTCCACTGCTCCGTCCTGGTGACGGTCCACGTGATCTTTGGTGCGTTCCGCGGGACGCGGCCGAGCACCTCGCGATCGAAGTCCTCGATGATCTCCGCGCGCCGCCGTGTCCACTGCGACGCACTCGCCACCTTCGTCCCGTCCTTCATGGTCAGGACGGCTGGCAGATCGGGATAGGGGTTGGCGAGCGCCTCGTCGTAGTTGGCGTGATTCGGCGCCGATTCGTTGCCGCTCGGACCGGGGCGCAGCGCCGTGATGCCAAGCTGCGCCATCATCTGCTAATGGTCTTCGGCGGTCGCCCGCTGCTGCGCTTCCCGCGCCGCCGCGTCGCCACCAGGCTGCTGCGCGCGCGGGGTCACGGCCAGGGCGGCGACGGCCAGCACGACGAGGGCGGAACGCTGGACGGTCTGTCGCATGGCGCGAATGATAACCCGCGTCAGCCGTCCTCGATGCTGCTCGCCACCGCGTCGTGACGCGTGCCGGGTGACGGCCGGCGCGCGCGCCGGCGCCCTGAACGGCACCACGCCGCCCCTGCCGATCGCCTCCTCGTCCCGTACGGATCAGGGCTCGAAGAGTCCCCGGGTCGTCACACCTTCTTGACGGTGAATTCGAACGGCATGCCGGCGAAATCAATCGTCATCTTGATCTCGACCGGGGACACGATTCCCGTGTAGTTCAGGTCCAGCGGCATGCCGCCGAGGTCGATCGACACCAGGAACGAGATCTTGGTGCCCTCGATCTTGCCGTTCTTGATCGGCAGCGAGGCACCGTCGGGTCCGGTGGTCGTCCCGGTCAGCGTGGCCCCGTCGGCCTTCAGGTCGAAGGCGACCATCACGTCGCCGTTCGGAGTGGAGATGCTGCCGCTCCACTTGCCGTCGACGTCAGCGGCGAACGCCGGCGCCGCGGTGAGGAGCATCAACAGGAACATCACAACGTACTTCTTCATCAGATCACCCCCTGGTTGACTGGCTCGACGCGCCCGACACCGCTGTGGGACCGCCGCGCGAGCATTACCGCCGATAGCAGCGAGACGACCGCCATCCCGGTCATATACGCGCCCACCGCGTGAGAAGTGCCCGTGGAATCGAACAGCGCCGTGGCGACGAACGGAGCGGGGGCGCCGCCGACAATCGTGCCGAGCGTGTTGCTGAGCGACGCTCCACTGTACCGGATGGCAGTGGGAAACAACTCGGCGAAGAAGGCCGGCTGGGTGCCGATATAGGCGCCCTGGACCACGAGCATCACGATCAGCGCCACGCCGATCGCCGGCACCGAGGCGGTGTCCAGCAGCGGGAAGAACACGGCGGACGCGCCCACCAGCGCCGCGAGGCCCCACAGCATGACACGCAGCCGCCCGATCCGATCCGACCAGCGGGCCCACAGCGGCACGGCAAGCGCAAACAGCACAGCGGCGATCAGCAGCAGGCCCAGCACCGTCGCCAGCGGCAGTTTCAGGACGCCGGTGCTGTACGACACGTAGTAGACCAGCACGAGATAGCCGGCCGTGCTCACGCCCACGTAGGTGCCAGACGCCAGCAGCACCGTGGCGGCATCGGTCCGCAGCAGATCGAGCACCGGCATCCGCAGGGCGCCGCCGCCGCGCCGGAGCCTCGTGAACTCGGGGCTCTCGTCGAGCTGCACGCGAATGAACAGCCCGATCGCCACGAGCAGCGCGCTCGCCAGGAACGGAATCCGCCAGCCGCTCTGGGCAAACGACCCGGCGCCGGCGGTCACCGATGCGATCAGGAACACCAGGTTCGACAGCACGATGCCGAACGGCAGGCCCATGGCGACGATGCTGCCGAAGAAGCCGCGGCGGTCGATCGGCGCGTGTTCGACCGACATCAGCACGGCGCCCGCCCATTCGCCGCCGAGCGCGAATCCCTGGACCAGCCGCAATGCAATCAACAGCGCCGGCGCCCAGAGCCCGATCTGCGAATAGTCGGGCAGCAGTCCGATCCCGAACGTCGCCGAGCCCATCAGCACCAGCGACCAGACCAGCATCGACTTGCGCCCGACCCGGTCGCCGAAGTGGCCCATGACCACGCCGCCGAGCGGCCGGGCGAGGAAGCCGACGCCGAAGGTCGCGAACGCCGAGAGCGTGCCGACCACCGGCGACACGTGCGGAAAGAAGCGCGGCCCGAAGACAGTAGCGGCGGCGGTGCCGTAGATGAAGAAGTCGTACCACTCGATGGTGGTCCCGACCGCGCTGGCGATGGCGACCCGCCGCGCGCGTGACGTGTCGGGCCGGCCGGTGGATGTGGCGATCGACATGGACGCCGCAATCTGTATCACAATGTCGCCGCCGTCCGGGGCGGGAACTTCCACCAAAGGAGCTGTGCGATGCGCGTCCTGATTATTGCGGGTCTTCTATGCGCGACGGCGTCACCAGCCGCGGCGCAGGCGTTCGCCAACGCCAGCCGATCGCTGGCGGCGTACTCCACCGCTGACGCCACGCCGGCGACGACGTGCGAGGGTCTCTCGGCGTTCAAGGGCGACGGCATTGTCTCCCTCGCCGCACGCGTGGTGCCCGCCACTCCCGACACGCCGCAGCACTGCCGCGTCGTCGGCACGATTACGCCCGAGGTCGCCTTCGAGGTGAATCTCCCCGACCGCTGGAACCATCGCTTCTACATGACCGGCAACGGCGGACTGGCCGGAGACGCGCTGGATACGCCGGCCAACGCCGATCGAACGGGCGCCCTGACCAACGGCTTCGTCATGGCGCGCACCAACACCGGGCACGACGCGCGGAAGGAGCCGAGCGGGTCGTTCGTGCTCAGCAACCCGCAGAAGGCCGTCGACTACGCCTACCGCGCGGTGCACGTGACCGCCGAGACGGCCAAGAAGATCGCGACCGCGTACTACGCGAAGCCGGTCACCTTCTCGTACTGGAACTCGTGCTCGAACGGCGGCCGCCAGGGACTGCTGGAGGCGCAACGCTTCCCCGACGACTTCGACGGCATCGTCGCCAACGCGCCGTGGGTCGATCAGACCGGCTTCATGATCGGCGCGATGTGGAACCAGAAGGCGGTCACCGAGGCGCCGCTCCCGGTCGCCAAGCTGACCCTGATCGCCGAGAAGGCGATGACGAAGTGCGACGACGTGGACGGATTGAAGGACGGCCTGATCGACGATCCCCGCCGGTGCGCGTTCGACCCGGCGCGTGACGTGCCGGCCTGCCGCGAAGGCACGGATGCGCCGGACTGCCTGACGGCGGCGCAGGCGTCCACCGTGAAGAAGATCTACGGCGGCCCGGTCAGCAACGGCAAGCCGTTCTTCCCCGGATTCATGGTCGGCAGCGAGCAGCCGGTTCCCGGCGCGAACGGTACGATGGCCAGTCCGTGGGCCGGATCGATCGTTCCCGCCCAGCCGAACGCCAAGCCCGCCGACTTCAACCTGGCGGAGGGCATCATGCGCTACCTGGTGCTCGATCCGCCGCGGCCGGAGTACGACTCGATGCAGTTCGACTACGACAAGGACACGGCGCTGGTCGCGCGCTGGAGCAAGCTGGCGGATGCGAAAGAAGCGGACCTGTCGAAGTTCCGCAAGAGCGGCGGCAAGCTGATCATGACGTACGGCTGGGCGGACCAGATCCTCCAGCCGATGATGGGCGTGCGCTACTTCGAGGCGGTTGCCGCCAAGAACGGGAAGGACACGGCCGAGTTCGTCCGGCTGTTCATGGTGCCCGGGATGACGCATTGCGCCGGTGGCATCGGACCGGATCGTAACGACGCGGTCACCGCGGTGATCGACTGGGTCGAGAAGGGCAAGGCGCCGAACGAGTTGATCGCCAGCCGCGTGGTCAACAACCAGACCGTTCGTACGCGTCCGCTCTGCCCGTATCCGCAGGTGGCCCGTTACAAGGGCCAGGGCAGCATCGACGACGCGGCGAACTTCAGCTGCGTGGCGCCGCCGAAGTAGCTATCGCGCTGGCGTCCGCTCACCACAAGGCTCTCCCTAGATCGCGCGCCGGCGGTGGACCGGGACAACAGCGGCTCCGCACGCCGGAAAAACAATGCTCCGGCTTAACGTCTCTGCAGGCGTTGGGTCCCCAACCCAACGCCGGACTGAGGCCTGCGCATCGTTTTTCAGTGCCCTGACGCGGCGTGCTCCGAACGCTGTTGTCCCGCTCCACCGCCGGCGCACGATCGAGAGGGCGGGCGGTTTTCCGTGATCACGGGGAGCACGCGGACCGCGTCACGCGTCCCGGCTACGTTGAGGCGACTGAAACGAACGGCATGTCGCGAGGCAACGGTCTCCCCGATCGCGCGCCGGCGGTGGAGCGGGACAACAGCGGCTCCGCACGCCGGAAAAACAATGCTCCGGCTTAACGTCTCTGCAGGCGTTGGGTCCCCAACCCAACGCCGGACTGAGGCCTGCGCATCGTTTTTCGGTGCCCTGACACGGCGTGCTCCGAACGCTGTCGTCTCGCTCCACCGCCGGCGCGCGATCGAGAGGGCGGGCGCGATTCTCCGCGGCGATTCACCAGCGTCGCCGATCACCGTCGCGCCGGCGGTCCCACTGATCGCGCGCCGGCGGTGGAGCGGGACAACAGCGGCTCCGCACGCCGGAAAAACAATGCTCCGGCTTAACGTCTCTGCAGGCGTTGGGTCCCCAACCCAACGCCGGACTGAGGCCTGCGCATCGTTTTTCGGTGCCCTGACGCGGCGTGCTCCGAACGCTGTCGTCCCGCTCCACCGCCGGCGCGCGATCGAGAGGGGGGCGCGATTCTCCGCGGCGAGCGCCGCGAGAACGCGGGCAGCGGCGCCGTCGCGCCGGCGGTGAGCGCTGTTGGAAAGGAACCGGGCGCGGCGAGGTGCCGGCCTCCCCGAACGCGCGTCAGAAGTGGAACGAACTCGAGGATGAACCTGCCGGGCAAGGCCTGGCGGAGTGGCTTCGACTGGGTTACGTGGCCCGCGATGGGCGCCGCGTGGGCTGCGGAGTTTTCGCCGGCACCCGACTGACCTATAAGGCCTATACGGTCTGCGGGTCGGACTGCGCGAGGGGTTCCTCGACCAGCAGCGGCAGCGACAGCGTGAATGCGGCGCCTCGTCCGACGCCCTCGCTGGCCGCGCGAATCGACCCGCCGTGCATGTCGGCCAGATGCCGCACGATCGCGAGGCCGAGACCCAGCCCGCCGTATTCGCGTGTCGGCCCGGCATGACCCTGGCGGAACCGCTCGAAGACGTGCGGCAGCGCATGCGGCGCGATGCCGATGCCGTTGTCGCGAATCGTGACCTCCACGTCGTTGGCCGCCACCGCCACCAGCACTTCGATGGCGCCGTCGCGCGGCGTGTACTTCGCGGCGTTCGCCAGCAGGTTCCAGAACATCTGCTGGACGCGCGCCGCGTCGGCCGACACCCGCGGGCGCGGCGACGGGACCGCCACCGTCAGCGACTGGCGCTTGGCGGCCAGCGTCGGCCGCACCGATTCGATGGCGGTCTCGACGGCGGCGACGATATCCACCGGCCGCATCTCGAGCCGGAGCTGTCCGCGCACGATCTGCGACACCTCGAGGATGTCGTTGATGATCTGCTGCTGCGCGCTGGCATTGCGCTCGATGATGTCGAGCGCGCGCGCGTGCTTCTCCGTGCCGACCGCCGACTGCCGGAGGATCTGCAGCCAGCCGAGGATCGCGTTGAGCGGGGTCCGGAGCTCGTGCGACAGCATGGCGAGGAATTCGTCCTTCAGCCGGTTCGCGACCTCCGCCTCGGTGCGGGCGTCGCGCTCGCGCGACAGCCACTCCGATCGCTCCCGTTCGAAGCGCTTGCGAATCGAGACGTCCTCGAAGATCGCCACGTAGCCGTCGGCGCCGTCGAGCGGCGCGGCGAACATCGCCACGTCGATCACGTCGCCGTTGGCGCGGGCGAACGCGTGCTCCACCGACGACCCGCTCTTCAGCCAGGACGCCGCGTGATGCGCGTTCACCAGCCAGTCGGGCAGTGACTCGGAGCTGAGCACCTGCCCTTCGACGTCCTCCGAGCGCAGGTCGAACAGCCGTTCGGCCGCGCGGTTCCACCGCACCACCGTGCCGTCGGCCTCGAACACCGCGATCGACAGCGGCGACGAATCGATCACCGTCGCCAGCATCGCGGCGGTTCGCCGCAGGCCGGTCTCGGCGTTGCGCAGGCGCAGCAGCGCGCGGATGTTGGCGACCAGCTCACCGGGATCGACCGGTTCCACCAGGTAGGCGTCGGCCCCGGACGTGAGCCCGTCGATCCGGTCCTCGCTGCGAACGGCCGATCCGGACAGATGCAGGATCGGCGTGGTGCTGGTCCGCTTGCCGCTCTTGAGACGGCGAGCCACCTCGTACCCGTGGATGTCGGGCAGGTTCACGTCGAGGAGCACGAGGTCGGGGGATTCGCTCTCGGCGAGGTCCAGCGCTTCTTGTCCAGTCGCGGCCTCGATCACGTCGAACCCGTCCTTACGCAGCGTACGGCTGACCGCGTAGCGGGCGGGCGTGTTGTCGTCGACGACGAGGATCCGCGATCCGAGTGGTCGGGAAATCACGATTTCGCCGTTGTTTCTGCCCGGAGGTACGGCACCATTAACCGTTCAAGAATAGCAGTTTGACTCGAGGAGGATGCGTGCCGCGAACCGATGAGATTCAGATCGCCGAACTGCTCAGCCGCCAGGAATCCGCGATTCTCGGCGACTGGATTCGGCTGCAGCTGTCCGACGCCCGGCGCTCGCACCTGCTCAGCGACGTCGAGCTGCAGCAGCAGGCACAAATGTTCTTCGGGTTGCTCCGCAGCGCCATCCAGGCGTCGCCGGCCATCGACATTCACCGCCAGGAGTGGGACGAAGTGCGGCGGATGCTCGACGACGTGTCGCGGGGCCGCGCGGCACTCGGTATCTCCCCGTCGCAGACCGCGATGTTCGTCTTCTCCCTGAAGGAGGCGATCCTCCCCCACTTCCGCAAGGCGTTCGGCACCGACCCCGACGCCCTCGCGACCGTGACCTGGACGTTCTCGACGCTCATCGATCGCCTCGGCCTGTACACGACCGAGGTCTACCAGAAGGGGCGCGAAGACGTGATCTCGCGCCAGCAGCAGGAAATGCTCGAACTGTCGACGCCGGTGGTCGAATTGTGGGACGGCGTCCTGGCGCTGCCGCTGATCGGCACGCTCGACAGCGCGCGGACGCAGGTCGTGATGGAAAGCCTGCTGCAGCGGATCGTCGAAACCGGTTCCGGGATCGCCATCATCGACATCACCGGCGTGCCCACGGTGGACACGCTCGTCGCCCAGCACCTGCTGAAGACCGTGGCGGCGGCGCGATTGATGGGCGCGGACTGCATCATCAGCGGCATCCGGCCGCAGATCGCACAGACGATCGTCCACCTCGGCGTCGACCTGCAGGACGTGGTCACCAAGGCCACGCTGGCGGCCGCCTTCGCCGTTGCCCTGCGGCGGTTGAACCTCTCGGTGCAGACGATCCCGGGGCAGTCCTCGAAGCCGGCAGTGGCGTCGCCGGAGCAGTTCTGACGTGGAACGGATTCCCATACTCAAGATGGGCAACAGCCTGCTGGTCAGCATCCAGGTCGACATGCACGACCGGCTGGCGATGACGCTGCAGGACGACCTCACCGCGAAGATCGTGGCGACGCACGCCAGGGGCGTGCTGATCGACATCTCGTCGCTCGAGGTGGTCGATTCGTTCATCGGACGCATGCTGGCCAACATCGCCGCCATGGCGCGCATCCTCGACGCCCGCACGGTGGTGGTCGGCATGCGGCCGGCGGTCGCGATCACGCTCGTCGAACTCGGGCTGTCGCTGCCAGGCGTGCGCACCGCGTTGAACGTCGAGCAGGGCATGGCCCTGATTCGCCCGGGAGAGGGAATGGTGGATGCACGTCGAGAGGCATGAGTCGATGCCGATTGCCGCCGACGACGACCTCGTGCGCGTGCGCCAGCGGGTTCGCGACTGGGCGATCTCGCTCGGCTTCAGCCTCGTCGATCAGACCAAGCTCGTCACCGCCGCCAGCGAGCTGGCCCGCAACACCCTCATCTACGGCAAGGGTGGCACGTTGACGCTCGAGGCGGTGATCAACGAGCGGAAACGCGGGCTGCGCCTCACCTTCGAAGACCATGGACCCGGCATCCCGGACCTTGCGCTCGCGCTGCGCGACGGCTACACGAGTGGCAACGGCCTCGGGCTCGGCCTGAGCGGCGCCCGCCGGCTGTCACACGACTTCTCGCTCGAATCGACGGTCGGCGCGGGTACTCGCGTGGTCATCGCCCGATGGAACTGAGCGGCGCGCTGGTCGACGTCAAGGAGCGCACGGACGTCGCGCAGGCGCGGCGGTGCACCACCTCGTTTGCGGCACGGCTCGGATTCGACGAGACGACCATCGAACAGACCGCGATCGTCGCGACCGAGGCCGCCACGAACCTGCTCAAACATGCCGGCCACGGCCAGATCTTCGTCGGCATCAGCCCCGGTAACACGTCGGGACTGCAGATCGTCGCGATGGATCGGGGCCGGGGCATCAGCGACATCCCCGCCAGCCTTCGCGACGGGGCCTCCACGAGCGGCACGGCCGGCAACGGGCTCGGCGCCATCAAGCGGCTCGCCACGGTGTTCGATCTGTACTCGATGATCGGCACCGGCACGGTGGTCTCCGCGGCCTTCTACCCCGGCAGCCTGGCGCCGCTCGTCGCCGGCGTGGCCATCCCGACGCCGGCCGAAACCGTCTGCGGCGACGCGTGGGCGGTGTGGTCGGCCGGCGCGCTGACCTCGGTGTTCATGAGCGACGGTCTCGGCCACGGGCGCGAGGCCGCCACGGCCTCGGCCATCGCCGTCGCCACGTTCCTGCGCAACGGCGAGCGGCCGGCGGAAGACGTCATCGCCGCGGTGCACGACGCGCTGAAGAGCACGCGCGGCGCGGCGATCGCGATCGCCGAACTGGACCATCGCCGCGGTGTGATGCACTACTGCGGCCTCGGCAACATCAGCGGCATCCTGGTCCGTCCCGACGGCACCGAGCAGCACCTGGTGAGCCTGTCGGGCATCGCCGGCCATGTCGCCCGGCGATTGCAGCCGTTCACGCACCCCTGGCTGGCCGGCCAGGTGCTCATCATGCACAGCGACGGCATCGGCACCCACTGGGCGTTGTCGCGCTACCCCGGTCTCGCCAGCCGGCACCCAGGCGCGATTGCCGGCGTCATCGCCCGTGACCATCGCCGGGGCAACGACGATGCCGCGGTCGTCGTCGCGCGGCATCCCGGCCCCGTATGACGCGACTGCTCACCCTCAGGCTCGATCGTGAGGAGGACGTCGTCGCCGCGCGCCAGCGCGCGCGCCAGATCGCCGCCGCGTTCGGCGTCGACGCGCAGGGACAGACCCGCATCGCCACCGCCGTGTCCGAGATCTCGCGGAACGCGTTCCGCTACGCCATCGGCGGCACGGTGGAGTTCAGTGTCGATCCCGCCGAAGGCGCGATGGTGATCGTGGTCACCGACAAGGGCCCGGGCATCCCGCATCTGCGCGCCATCATGCAGGGCACCTACCGGTCGACGACCGGCATGGGCGTCGGCATCACCGGCACCCGGCGGCTGGTCGACGGCTTCCGCATCGTGTCCACTCCAGGCCAGGGCACGACCGTGTCGCTCCGGCGCGCGTTGCCGCGGTCGGCGCTGCCGGTCACCGCAACGGAGATCGCCCGCGTCACCGAACAACTCGCCCGCCAGCAGCCGTTGCCCCAGACCGCGGAGGTGGCGCAGCAGAATCACGAGCTGCTCGCCGCGCTCGGCGAGCTCGCCCAGCGCCACGAAGAACTGGCGCAGCTGAATGCGGAACTGCAGGACACCAACCGCGGCGTCCTGGCGTTGTACGCGGAGCTGGAGGAGAAGGCCGAGACACTTCAGCGCGCCGACGTCATGAAGTCGAAGTTCCTCTCGAACATGACACACGAGCTGCAGACGCCGCTGAACGCGATCCTCGCGCTGTCGCGGCTGCTGCTCGACCGCGCCGACGGCGACCTCGCGCCGGAGCAGGAGAAGCAGGTCCAGTTCATTCGCGAGGCCGCCCAGAATCTCGCCGAACTGGTCGAGGACCTGCTCGACCTGGCGAAGGTGGAAGCCGGGAAGGTGACCCTCAGGCCGGTCAGCTTCACCATCGCCGACCTGTTCGGCGGCCTGCGCGGCATCATCCGGCCGCTCCACCAACGCCAGGAGGTGGCGCTGGTCTTCGACGACGCCGATCACGTGCCGCCGCTCGTCAGCGACGAGGGAAAGGTGACGCAGATCCTGCGCAACTACCTCTCGAACGCCTTGAAGTTCACCGAGCACGGCGAGGTGCGGGTGTCGGCCTCGGTCGACGCGGACGGCCTCATCGTGCTGCAGGTGCGGGACACCGGCATCGGCATCGCGCCGGCCGATCAAGAGCGGCTGTTCCAGGAATTCGGACAGGTCCCGAACCGGCTGCAGGCCAGGGTCCGCGGTACGGGGCTCGGTCTCTCGTTGTCGAAACGGCTCGCCGAATTGCTCGGCGGATCGGTGGGCGTGATCAGCGCCCCTGGTCAGGGATCCACGTTCTGGCTGCGCATTCCGGCCACGCTGCCCGGGTACACGCCGGCAGCGGACGTTCCGATGCGGCGCACGGTCGAGCAGTCGCCGCTGGCACTGGTCGTGGACGACGAGCAGACCGCGCGCTACGTGCTGCGCCGCTTGCTGACCCGCCTCGGTTTCCGGGTGTCCGAAGCGTCGAGCGGCGAGGACGGGCTGTTCAGGGCCGCAGCCGACCAGCCGGACGTCATCTTTCTCGACCTGCAGATGCCCGACATGCTGGGCACCGAGGTGCTGGCCCGGCTCAAGCGCGATCGCGCGACCGCGAACATCCCCGTGATCATCGCGACCTCCCGGACTGTCGATGGCGCCGAAGAAGGACGGCTGTTGAATCACGCGGTCGCCGTCCTCAGCAAGGCTCGCATCGCCGAGGATCACGGCGCCGACGAACTCCGCCGCCTGGTGCGCGCCGCGGGCGTCGCGCTCCCGGCGTAACGGCGGGACCCGGGGCCGCTTAGGCCGGCCTCGCCGGGCGCCAGCAGTTCGGCTGCGCGCCGGCCATCCAGCCGCATCCGTCGCGTCGCCACTCGGCGTGGCGCACCCGCCCGTCACGCCGCTCCGCTCGGTGCGCGGCACGTTAGTCGCCGCGGTGCCCCGCGTTCTCCCAGATAGAGGGAGGACGCAATGGCACATATCAGCTTCATCGCCGTGGCGGCCTTCGCGACGATGGTCAGCCAGGTGAGCGCGCAGACCAGCCGCGACGTCACCGTGGCGCTAGAGATTCGGAACCTCGCCGCAGCGCCGGACACGGTGCTCGACGGCGCCATGCGGGGCGTGCGCGCGATCTTCGACCGCGCGAACATCGGCGTGGAATCGGACGAGCCGTTCCAGATCGGAGGCCGCCGCTCACTGCTGGTGATCGTGACCGACAAGCGGCCGAAATCGCGCCTCGCCAGCGATCCGCTGGTGCTCGGGCTCGCCGCCGAGGGCGTGGAAGGCCGGGGAGTGATTGCGTACGTGTTCTACGACCGGGCACTCCAATACGCGCGCCGGCACAGCCTGCCGCTGAGCGTCGTCATCGCCCACGTGATCGCGCACGAGGTCGGGCACTTGCTGCTGCCGCGGCCCTCGCACGCGGACACCGGCATCATGAAGGGCGCCTGGACCACGATCGATCTGATGGAGGCACAGGCCGGACGATTCAGCTTCCTGCCGGAACAGTCGGAGTCGATGCGCCGGTATCTGTCGCCGGCGCGGCCACCGGAGATCGACGGCGAGATGGCCAGCAACTGACGGCCGCGGCTGACCGGCCGCGGCCTATCAGCCGGAGCGGCTTTCGCCGTATCATCCGACGGCCAGGACATCGAGCGTCCTGCAGGAGAGCCCGATGACGAGACGTGCCCGGATCGCCGCGATCGCGACTGCCGCCCTGCTAATCGGCAGCGCCGTCCGCGCCGACGTGACCATGAACTCGATCCGCGTCGCGGCGAAGGACACGGAAGCGCTCGCCCGGTTCTACAAGGCGGCGTTCGGCATGGAGGAAGTGAACCGGCTGCAGGCCGCGGGCGGCCCGGAGATCTTCCTGAATTTCGGCGCCACCGCCGACGCGGCCAAAGCGAATCGCGGAATACCGGTGGTGCTGATGCATCGCGACGCGGACGGCCTCCAGGATCCGATCGCTCACGTGATCTTCAACGTCACGGACATGACCGCCACGGTCGCGGCGCTGAAGGCCGCCGGCGGCACGATGGCCGGAGATCCCCGTCCCTTCGGCACGTCCGGCATCGTCATCGGCATTGCCATCGATCCGGTGGGCAACCGCATCGAGCTCATTCAGCGCGGGGCGCCGGCCCGATGACACCGGCGCGCGTCCACACGGCGTTGCTGGCCGCCGCGCTGGCGTTGGCAACGATGATCGTCCACGCGCAGGCGCCGCGGACGGTGCAGGACGGCGTCTACACCAGCGCTCAGGCCGCGCGCGGCCAGACGCTGTACGCGCAGCAGTGCGCCGCGTGCCACGGTCCCACGCTGCAGGGCGCGTCCGGACCACCGCTGGCCGGAAGCCAGTTCGTCGGCCACTGGCAGGCCGAACCGCTGTCGGCGCTGGTGTCGAAGATCCGCAACACGATGCCGGCGGACGCGCCCGGCGGCCTGTCGCCTCAGCAGTCGGCCGACATCGTGGCGCACCTGCTCAACGGCGGCGGGTTTCCCGCGGGCGCGGCGGAACTGGTGGCAACCGACGCCGTCGTGAGCCGCATCACGTGGCCGGCCCGTCCGGCGGCCGTGGCAGCGGCTGCCTCCGCGCCAGCCGGCGCGGTGCGTCCGCCGGTCGGCAACCTGGCGCAGTTGATGCGCGGGATCTTTTTCCCCAACGCCAACATGATCTTCACGGTCCAGACGCACGATCCCGCGGCGCCGCCGCCCAAGCCGACGGCCGAGTCGCAGGCCCAGGGGTTCTCGTGGGTGGACTGGGGTCAGGGCATTTACGGCGGATGGCAACTGGTGGACAACGCCGCCATCGCGCTCGCCGACATCTCGCCGCTGATGCTCAATCCGGACCTGCGCTGCGAGAACGGCAAGCCGGCGCCGGTGACCGATCCCGAGTGGATCAGGTTCACCGAGCAGATGATCACCGTGTCGAAGCAGGTGTACCGGCTGTCGCAGTCCCGCAACCAGGAAGCCGTCTCCGACGCGACCGGCGACCTGTCCGACGCCTGCGCCGCCTGCCACCAGGCGTATCGCGAGGTGCGTGGCCGGGGCGGCGTCCCGAACCCCGGCGACCCCCAGGTCAACGCCGGACGCTGCACGCCCCGCCCCGCCAGGCGCTAGCGGCTTCGGCCGATCCTCGATTCGCACGCCTGGAGGCCGCACGCGCGCGCCTCCGGGTGTGCGGCGTGCCCCCGCGTCGTTCCCTCCATCGGCCGTCCGGCGTCGCCCTCACCCCCTGTTCTGGCCCTGGTTAGGCCCGGTGCCCGCCGGCGTTGTATGGACTAATGGCTCACCACTCCGTGTCCATGTCGTCAACCGGTTCGGCCGCGCTTGCCCTTGGTGTGCCGGACGCCTGGAGGTACGCGATCCCCTGGGAGCCGGCTCCCATTGCCCGCTCGAGAGGAACAAATCCCGTGTGGCTCACCGAACGCGGCTTCGCGAACGCGGCGATTCTCGACGTCCATGGCTCGTTGACCGGCACGGCCGCGAGCGACCTCCTCCAGACGACCGTCCGCACGCATCTGGCCGGCGGTGCGCCGATGCTCATCCTGAACCTGGCCGACGTGTCGGACATCGACACCGAAGGGATCAACGCGCTGACGGCGCTGCACGCGGCGACGCGGGCATTCGGCCCCGAGGTGCGGATCGCCGGCCCGCCCGGCGATCTGCCGTCGCTGCCGGTCCGGACCTATCCGTCAGTCGACGACGCGCTCACCGATATCCGGGGCGCGCTCGAACGGCGACAGTCACGGCTGCTCGGCGGCACCCTCGAACGGGCACTCACGTCTATCAGAGCAATGTTTCGCAGGACCTGACAGGCACGCGACCACGAACCGAAGCAGGCCAGCAGTATGATCAGCGCGCTGAAGCCATCGTTCACCCCAGGCTCGCGACCAGGGGAACGTATGTCCGTCCACGAACCCGGCGACCCTCCAGCGGACCTCGCGTCGGACGCGACAGGACAACCCGGGGACCCGCGCCTCGACGATCTGCTCGACGCGATCGCCGAGGGACGCGAGGTCGACTGGGCCGGCATCCGCCGGAATTCCGGACTGCCCGAGTCCATCATTCGCCAATACGAAGTGCTCGCCGGCGTGGCCCGGGTCAACCGCGACCCACCCGAGCCCGAGGCCTCGCAGTCGATCGGGCACGTGCTCGCCGCCGCGACCACGCAGGCACCAGCCACCGCTCCTGACGCCGGGATCCCGTGGGGACCGTTGCGGCGGCTCGAGCGTGTGGGCAGCGGTGCGTTCGGCGACGTCTATCGCGCGTTCTACCCCGAGCTCGAAACGTTCGTCGCGCTGAAGATGCTGCGCATGTCGAAGCTGACCGGCGCGGCCCGTCATCGCGCCGCCGCCGACGCCCGGCTGCTGGCCCGGATCCGCCACCCGAACATCATCTCGGTGCATGGCGCGGCCGAAATCGACGGCGAGCTCGGCGTCTGGATGGACTTCATCCACGGGCGCACGCTCGATCACATCGTCGGCGCCGACGGGCAGATGAGCGCCCAGGAGGCGATGGTGGTCGGCGAGTCGCTGTGCGACGCGCTCGCCGCGGCACACCAGGCGAGCGTGCTGCACCGCGACATCAAGGCCGAGAACGTGATGCGCGAGACCGGCGGGAAGATCGTCCTGCTCGATTTCGGGATCGGCGGCGACATCGTCTCGAGCGACGGCAGCGGTGTGGGCGCTGCCGGAACGCCGCTGTACATGGCGCCCGAACTGTTCCGCGGGGCCCCGGCCTCCGTCCAGACCGACATCTACAGCCTGGGCATCCTGCTCTTCTATCTCGTGACCGGCACGTTCCCCGTGGTCGGGCGTACCTACAACGAGGTTCGTGAGAAGCACGACGGCCGCCGGCGCGTGCTGCTCGCCGACGTCCGGCCCGGCCTCCCGCGGCAGTTCCTCCGGATCGTGGAGCGCGCCACCGCGTTCGACCCGGCCGATCGCTACGCGACCGCGGGCGCCATGCTCGCCGACTTCGACGACGCGGGGGCCCCGGAACCATCGACGTGGGAGCAGTGGTACCTGCTGATCACCGTCTGCCTGGTGCTCTTCGCGCTGGTGCCGTACGTGCTCGGCCTCTTTACGACCGGTGTGTTCAACATGGCACTGGACCGCGCCGAGCCGTTCACCAACGAAAGCGTCCTCGACACCTGGAAGATGGGACAGCGCCTGCTGTTCATGCCCTCGTTGTACGCGCTGGTGACGTTCATGGCGTGCCGGATCGTCAGCGGCGCGTGCGGACGCCTCGCCTCCTGGTCCATCCTCGCCAACCGCTCCCTGGCGCAACGCGGGTTCGCGTTCTGGCGGCGGGCCAGGGTCACGGTGGCGACGGCGCATCCGCGGGCATTGACCGACGCGATGCTGCTGACGCAGGTCGTGATCATCGTCCTGATCGGATGGCTGTTCTGGAACGTCATCGGCGCGACGCTCTCCAAGCTGACGGACACCGATCCCGAGCTGCTGGCGCCCTTGCGCAAGGGCTACTACTGGAAGCACACGTACATCTACGCCACGACGGTCGCCATTCTCGCGACGATTGCGGCCTGGGCCCGGATCCTGAAACGCCACAAACTCGGCCAGATCGGGTTCGTGAACGCCAGCGTCGGCGGGGGGCTGATCGCGGTGCTGTTCGTGTTGCTCGCGCTGCCGTATCGCCTCGTCTTCGCCGGCGAGTCGCGCCGCGTCGATTACCGCGGCATGCACTGCTACCTCGTCGACGATTCGAAAAGCGCGCAACGGGCGCTGATCTATTGTCCCGAGGCCCCCGCTCCCAAGACCAGGACGGTTCCTCTGGACGCGTCGCTGGTCGAGACGGGTGAAAAGGCCAGCATCTATGCGCCGGTCCGGCGGGCCGCTCCGCCATTCATCCTCACACCCTGACGAGGCTCGCGATGACACGACTGCTGAAGGCCGTTCCGGCCACATTGCTGCTGGTGCTGGGAGTGACGAGTCCGGCATACGCCTCCTTTGCCGACTGGCTCGACAAGCTCAGCGAGCTCAGCGGTCCCGGTCCGTTCATCCAGCGCGTTGGCGGCGCGGTGGACCTGGTGTGCAAGGAGGGCCAGTGGTGGAGGGACCCGGCCGCGAACCGTGCGTTCGTGAGCGGGGACCTGGAACGCAGCGTCCTGACCACGCTGGGCGCGCGGATCGACAACCCGTTCGAGATTGCGGTCGCGGTCAAGGCGCTGACGGGCACGCAGAAGCCGGATTGGACCGTCGAGCTGCAGGCCCTGTACGACCGATCGAGCAGCGACGTGAAGCAGCAGATTGTCCGGCTGCTCCAGCAGCGCGGCCGGACGCTGTTCTGGGAACTGCGCGAAGACGTCCTGAACGGGGCGGACCGCCGGACGCCCGAGGAGCGGCTGCGCGAGCGGCTGCTGCAACTCGGGATCGACCCGGGCAACGTGGACGGCGACCTCCGGGTCGCCGTGACCACGCTGACCCGCAGCCTGGACATCGTCTTCAACCCGTTCTGCATCGGCGACCTGCGGCGCTCGCGCCTCAGCATCGGCGTCTACTCCGCGTGGATGGTCACCGACTCCGTTCCCAGCGACTACGTGTACGATCCGGCGACCGCGGCGCTGAAGCCCCGGATCAACGCCGTGCCGCTGGCCGCCACCATTCGCACCTCGCTGCCGTTCGTCACCGATCGGCACCCGGTTGTCCTGCGGTCGATCGATGTGGGAGCCTCATACGGGGCGATTTTCTTCAGCGGCCCCCGAATGGGCAGCACCCTGACCAAGGCCTACGTCGAAATTCCCCGGGTGACGTTCCGTCCGCTGGCGTTCAAGTCGTGTCAGAACGGAAGGTGCCCGGGTCAGTGGACGTTGTGGGACCTGTTCGAGACAGAATTCGTCGTCAAGGGCATTCCCGGCGTGACCGCCACCGACTTCGGCGCCGCCTCGGGGCCATCGTCCGAATGGCATTGGGATCCGTGGGTGCGCATCGGGCTGTCGGTGAAATTCAACCGCGATCAGACGCCGGCGACACTCGTGCCGTGAGTACGGAGGCAGATGACCAGGGCGGAACTCGTCACACTCTACGATTACAGCTACTGGGCCAACGATCGGCTGTTCACGGCGATCGCGCCGATGAGCGCGGACGAGTTCACGCGCGAGGTGGCCGGCAGCTACGGATCGGTGCGATCGACGCTGGTCCACATGATGAGCGCCGAGTCGGGCTGGCTGGATCGCTGCGGCGGGCCGCCGCGCGGCGATCGGCTCAACCCGCTGGACTTCCCCACCCTCGAATCCGTCGCGAGCCGATGGGCGCTGTATGAGGACCGGATGCGGCCGTTCCTGGCGGCGCTGAGCGACCTCGACCTCGAACGGCGGATCACCTACTCCATCCCCACCGGCTTCTCAGCGTCCGGACGCATCGGCGAACTGCTCCATCACGCCGTGCTCCACAACCTTCACCATCGCGGACAGGCCGCCCTGCTCGTGCGCGCGCTCGGCTACGTGCCGGGGAACTTCGACATCCTGTTCTACTACTCGGAGAAAGAGGCGCCGGTCTAGCGGCGCCTACGGCAGCAGTCGCGCCGGCACCCGGCCCGAGACCGGGTTGGTGTAGTGGAATGCCGGCTCGTCGATCTCCGGGAACGCGTACTGACGCGAACGAATCGGCCGATCGGGCGGGAACTCGCTCACCAGGCGGTTCGGCGAGGCGGCCCCGCCCAGGCCCTGCTGGATGCCGCCGCCGGGCACATCCCGTCCGGCCGGCGCGCCTCCCGCCCGGGCGCCCGCTGCCGGAGCATTCCCCGCCCTTTCCCCTGCCGCCGGTGCGCCAGCAACGGGCGCGGAGTTCGCCGCCGTCCCCCGCGCCGCGCCGAATCGTGCCCACCCGTTGCGGTAGGACGCGTTGAAGGTGTGGTGGAGGTCCTGAATCCCGAACTTCCACTCGCCGTTCTCCTTGACCGCGGTGTTTTCGTAGAGACCGCCGATCCACGAACCGGACGACCCGTCCGCATTACCGCCGCCCTGGAACAGCCGCAGGCGCGCCTTCGCGCTTTGACCGTCCGCCGCCACGTGAATGACCGGCTGCGTGAGCTGGTGGATGGTGAAGAAGGTCGGCGACCGGCCGCCACGCGGGCCGCGCAGGTTGAGGATCGTCCGGATACGTTCTCTCCCCACGTAGGTGCCGGCGCCAGTGATCTCCTTGGCTCCCGCGGTCGTGGCGAACGTGTCCGCCATCTGGTCCCAGTCGGACTCGTCGATGAAGTAACCGTACGAGCTGTTCAGGTTCTCGACCGCGTCCACGCCGATAACCGCGTCGAGTCTCCGCGCGGCATCGGCCACCATCGTCTCGAGGTTTGCGGCAGCGGCCGCCGTTGCGCGCGAGGTCCGCGGCGCCGCCGCCAGCATCGTGACCGCCGCCATCGGCCCCGGTGGGTAGCGCACCGGCCGCCCGGTGACCGGGTTGGCGAAGTGGAACGCGACGCCGTGCGCCTGCGGATAGCTCGCATACGACGGGACCAGCACGCGATCCGGCTTGAACGCCGGATCGGCGTCAGGCGCCGGGCGCGCGTCCTGCGCCCAGCCCTTGTCGTAGTCGGTCGCCATGCGCGGGAAGTAGTGCACCGCCTTGAACTGCCACACGCCGTCGCGCTTGACGAACTCGTTCTCGTAGGTGCCCAGCTCCCACCGGGCGTACTCGCCGTTGCGGCCCAGCATGCCGAGCTGCGTCGTGCGCGCCGCCGCCGTCTGTCCATCGGGCGCAACGGTCACGACCGTCGCGAGGTTGATGTGATCGAACAGCTCGCCGTACTTCAGGGGCGGGGGGCCGTAGAGGACGTCGAGCGCGCGCCGGATGCGATCGCGGCCGGCGTAGGCGCCCTGGCTCGCGAGATCGAGCGTCCCGTCGGCGACGAACAGATCGGCCACGTCGTCGTACATCTTGCGGTCGAAGTAGTAACCAAAGCTGTGCTGGAGGTTCTGGACGTCGGTCTCGTCGCTCATGCGGCGCACGCGCTGCGTCAGGTCCGCGAGCCGGGCGGCCGGCGATCCCGTGCTGCGCGTGGCCGGGTTTGGCTGCATCGCGCTGTCCGGGATCGTCACGCCGACGTGCGCGCCGGTGAAGTGGTACGAAATGTCCCAGCGCGGGGGCGCCTTGTGACCGTAATCCTCGTAGGCGCCGCTGTATTGCGGAACGTAGCGAACGCGGCTGATCTTCCACACGCCCCGCTCGCGCACGTACTCGTTCTCGTAGACGCCGCCCTTCCACACCGCCGCCACCCCGAACTGGCCCAGCATCGCCAGTTCGTGCCAGGTCCCCTTCGCCGTGGTGCCGTCGGGACCGATCGTGACAATCGGCTGGAGGATCAGGTGCGTGTTGAGTTGCCCCGCGGCGAGGCCGGGCGAGCTGCGGGCGGCTTCCTGCATCAACCGGCGGCGAATGCCATCCTTGCCGGTGCCGGTACCTGACGGCAGCTGGGCCACCGCCGCGTCCGTGAACAGGTCGGCCGCATCGTCCCAGAGGCCGGCTTCCAGGTAGTGCCCGTAGGTCTGCTGCAGTCGCTTCACTGCGCGAATGCCCTCCTGCGCCTGCACGCCGGCTTCGAGTCGATCGATCTGCTGCTGCACCGCTGCCTGGCCGGAACGCGCGGCCGATTGCGGCGCGGCCGCGGCCGGCGGAGGCAGGTTGACGAGGAACGCCGGGTTGTCCCTGAACATGGCGCCGAGATCGGCCTCGGACACGCCCGCCTCGCGAAAGGCCTTCGCGACCAGGGCCAGCGTGTCGGGCACATTCGGCGTGCCGATCAAGCCGGAGTCGCTCGAGACGACGAAATGGCGTGCGCCAATCGCCCGAATCGCCGCCAGCACCCGCGGCTTCGCTTCCGGGTCGCGGACAATGCTGTTGCCGGTGATCTCGAGGAACGCACCGAGATCCGCGGCGATGCGCATCTGGTCGATCGTCATCCACGTGTACTGCGGCGCGAACATCGGGTGCGTCACGACCAGCCGCGTGACCCCCGCCGCCTTCGCCGCGCGCAGGATCGCGAGGGCTTCGTCCGGATCGACGTGCCCGGTCGCGAGCGTCAGGTCGTGCTGCGCGATGACCGCAATCACCTCGTGCACCTCGGGCAGGAGCGTCCCGTTGCGGGACACCGGGACGAACGGCCGGCTCTCCTTGTTGTAGCGAACCTCGTGTTCCGAGTCGTGGGTCGGGAACCAGACGATGCGGCCCCGGCTGCCGGCGACATCGGCCATGTAGCGGATGGCCTGCGGGTTGAGACCGCCCACCGGAAGGTCGAGCGTCACCGCGCCGAACACGTCGAATCCCGGCGTGGCGTGCTTCCGCACCAGTTCCGCGAGACCAGCGGTCTCCGTGAAGTGATTCTTCAGGACGATGCCGCGCAGGCCGCGCTCGCGCGCCAGCCTCGCCATGTCGAACGCGTCGGCCTGCCGCGGATACACGTCAGGGTCCGGATGCGCGTGAAGATCGATGGCGCCGTTCAGGACCGGATCGGCCAGGCGCCGATCACCGAAGGGCTCTGCCCGCTGGTTCTTGTACTTGTCCCAGTGCGTCTCAGCCTGCGGCGGCGGCTGCTGGCGGGCACCTGTCAGGTGCGCGGAGCCCAGCGCCAGTGCGGCTGTGAGGACGGCCATCGAAATCGATGTCTTCACGGCGCCGATTATTCGGGGTTTGGCGGCAAAGGGGAAGCGCGATTGCGGCGGCGTCCGCTCGCGATTCGGCGCTAGTATTGGCGCGGGCCGGCTGATCAGACACGGCCCCCTGACGCAGAAGCGAGGTCTGCATGCTCGAGTTCCTGGTGACGGCGAAAAACTGGATCTGGGAGCACCACCGCGTGCTGGCCTCCAGTATCGTCGCCGTCTTCGCTGGAGCCGGCGCGGCGTACCTGGTCGCCGAAGTGCTCCGCCGCCTGGACCGGGGAGGACGATCGTCGGTCGGCTGGCGGATCGCGGCGATGGTCGGACTGACGATGGCCACCCTGGCCGGCGTCACCATCGCCACGATGTCGTTTGCGAACACCGGCGGCACGCGGATCGATGTGCTGCCTCCGGCCGGCCGGCCGGGCGCCTCGGCTCTCGGCGAGATGCTGAGAGCCCTGCATCCGGCCGACTACGCCTACATCTCGGCGATTCTCGTCTTCGGCATTGGCATCAGTGCCTGGGCCGTGCGGCGCCGCCGCAACCCGTGGGAGAGCGTCGGCACCACCGAGACATCGTGGACGCTGATCGGGACTGGCGGACTCCTGCTGATCACCCTCTGGGTCTTTCAGCGCGGTGTCGAGCAACTGAAACCCGAAACGAGAAGCGCGCCCGAGTTCTTCGGGACGATCGCCGGCGCGGGCGTGCTGGCCATGGCGATTGTCCAGGGACTCCGGACGCTCCTGCCACTGCGCGGCGTCTTTCACCAGGTGACCCTCGAACGCTGGATCGAGGACGCCACGTCTCCGCCCTCGCCGCGATCGGACGACGACGATCGCGCGCCGGCGCGTGTGACACCATTCGCCACCAAGGAGGCCGTCGCCCGCCGCCGGCGGATCCTTCGCAGCCTGACGCGTCTGGCCCGCGGGCCGGTGTCGGCCGATCGGTACGCGCTGCTCGATCTGCCGATCGAGCAGTTGTGCGGACAGATCGCCGCCGGGGCCGATCGCCTGCTCGACGCGCCGTTTCCCTCGACACTGGAAACCCGCGGGTCGAAACGAGAGCCCGCCACCGTCCAGGAGGTGCTCAAGGCACTCACCGCCGGTGACGACAAGGAGATCGACGATTTCCTCAGCCTGGCGCGCAAGATGGTGCCGGAAACAACCACCCCCAAAAAGGACGACACCTCACCGGCAGGCGATGACGACGACACCGATGCCGGGTCTGAAGCGGCGGTGCCTGCGGTGCCGTCCATGCCGATGCTCGAGTCCAGCAGGGCGCAGGAATACGTCCGGTTGCGGGCCGGCATCTCGCAGCGCATCCAGCGCAACATCGACGGACTGCAGATTTCCACCACGTTCTGGTGGCGGCGGGTGCTGCGCAGCCTGGTGTTCACGATTTGCGGCGTGCTCGGCCTGTCGCTCTTCAACGGCCGGATGACGTACACGGTGATGTGCGCGATCGTCGGCGGATTCGTCGCCACCGCCGCGCGCGACCTGATCGCCATCGCCGAAAAGGCGCGCCGCTGATGCAGTGGGATCGGCAGTCGCTCCGCTATCGGAATGGCGCCATCGAGGCGCCGGGCGGCGCCTCTCCGCACGGCGCAAGCCGCATCGTCCTGCTCGTGCACGGCTACAACAACGACAAGGTGGATGCCGATCGGGGCTACGCGGCGCTCGTCGAGCACGTGGCCGCGGATGTGGGGGCCACGGCCGAGAACATCTGGAAGTTCTACTGGCCCGGCTACGTGGAGCGGCTGACCGGGCGGCTGGCGGACGAGCCCACCTCGGTATCCTCCGAACGCGGATCGGGTACCGAAAGCAACTCCGTGCTGTCGACGCCGACCTACGCCCTGCAGGTGTTGAAGGCACGCGACGTCGGCACCGCACTGGGCCGGTACCTGCGCGACGTGCGTCACGCCGCGGACGTGCCCACCGAGATCGTGTTCGTCGCCCACTCGCTCGGCTGCCGCGTGGTACTCGAAGCCGTGCGCGAACTGCTGGGCGGCCGGCCCCCCGACGCGGAGCGGCACCGGATTCCCGGCATGTGCCTGATGGCGGCGGCGGTCCCGACATTCATGGTCGAGGGCGACTCACGCCTCGCGCCGGCCGCGCGGGCGCCGCGTGCGTCCTACGTCCTCCACTCGCGCAAGGACCTGGTGTTGCGCTATGCGTTCCCTCCGGGACAGGGTGCCGCATCAGCCATGCTCACGGTCGGCGCGCAGGGCGGGACAGACACCGAAGGGTGGTTTCCCGAAGCGGTGGGCCGTCATGGGAACCCGACGATGACCTGGCTGCGGCGCGGCGATACCAACCTCGGTCACTCCGGCTACTGGACGCATCCCTCGGCCGCCCCGACCGTCCTGCGCGCCCTGCGCGGCGGAGTCGTGGATGCCACGCGTACGCTCCCCACGCTCGAGCAAGTCGAGTGGGCCCTGCCGCCGGCGCCGGAACTACCCGACTGGCAGAACCGGGAGACGAACCGCAGCCTGCGCCGCAGGCTGCTCGGCTGATAGCGCCCGGCGCGCTCGCCGCCCGTTGTGGCTGGCCGCTCCGGCCCGATCGTGTTTCAATACCCACAGATGATCAGCGCGACGACGAGCATCAAGGATCACCGACTGCTGGATGGCCGGGCGGTGCGCGATCGCATCCTGGCCGACGTGACCGAGCGCATCCGGCACGCGTCAGCCACGCATGCGATCGGCCGGCTGGTGTCGATCAGCGTCGGGGAGCACAAGGAAGCGGCGGTCTACGTCCGCGGCCAGGCGAACGCCGCGAAGAAGGTCGGCATCCGCTTCGACAACGAGACGTGGCCAAGCACGCTGACGCAGGAGGAGTGCAAGGCGCGGCTGGTGGCGATGAACAACGACCCGGACGTGCTCGGCGTGATCCTGCAGCGGCCGGTGCCCTCGCACATCCGCGGCCGGTCCCTGGCATCCGCCATCCACCCGTTCAAGGACGTCGAGGGGATGAACCCCGCCTCGATCGGCGACATCGTCTACAACGACCTGACGCTGGCCCCGTGCACCGCCGCGGCATCCGTCGAGCTGATCAAGGCCACCGGCCTCACGCTGCACGGCCTCGAAGTGGTGATGGTCGGCCACTCCGAGATCGTCGGCAAGCCGGCGGCGTTCATGCTGATGGCCGAGGGCGCGACGGTGACCGTGTGCCATCACATGACGCGGTCGGTCGCGGCGCACTCACGCCGAGCGGATGCGGTGCTGGTGGCGGTCGGGAAGCCGCGCTTCCTGCGCGCCGACATGGTCAAGCCGGGTGCCGCGGTCATCGACATCGGCATCAACCAGGTCACGGCGCCGGACGGCACGACGATGATCGTCGGCGATGTCGATACGGATGCCGTGAAGGAAGTGGCCAGCTGGGTCACGCCGGTGCCGGGCGGCGTCGGGCCGGTCACTGTCGCGATGTTCATGCGCAATGCGATCGTGGCGCACGAGAAGCAGCTCGCCGCCGGCTGGCTCGGGTAGCATCCCCCACCAGCCCGGCCATACGATCCGCATCCAGCCGCGGCGCGCCTGATATAGGCTCCCCCGGGGGCTGACGCATGACCGACGTGGACACTGGATCGGAAGGGTTCGCCGACGAAGACCGGCTGTACGCCGGCTCACGTTTCAAGGACGTCGCCGACGCGGTGTTCGCCAATCCCTATCAGCAGGTGTGGGGACGTCCCGGCGCGCCGGCGTTGCCGGACGAAGTGGTGACGATCCGCGCGATCTTCGGCGGGTTGCTCCAGCGGCACGCCAACCACCGCTTCGAACGCGCGACCGAGCGCTCGGTCGATTCAGGCGCCGACCTGCGCTGGGGTGCGGACGGCAGAGGGTTCCGCCGGTTCCTGCATCCCAACGGCATCTGCCTCACCGGACACTGGGAGATCACCGAGGACACGCCCTATTCGGGCTATTTTGCCCGCGGACGCCGCGCGCTGGTCGTCGCGCGTTATTCCAGCGGCGCCAGCGGCAACAAGCGCGGACAGATCCGCTCGCTCGCCATGGTGGGCAAGCTGTTTCCGACGACCGATCCTAACCATGCCGAGCCGCTGCGGACCGCGAACTTCATCACCCAGGAGGACATCGGCGGCGCGACCACCCGGTCGATCAACGAGGCTGTCCTTCGTAATGCGCCGGATGTGACCGTGTTCAGGCGCGGACCGGCGGGTACGATCCTGGTCAAGATCGCCTCGGTGTTCCGCCGCGTCGATCGCGAACCGACCGTCCGGCAGTTGTACCAGGTCGCCGAGCTCGGGAAGCGCCCGGACGAGCCGACCCGCGCGCCGGCCTTCATGCAACTGCTGCTCGCGCCCGGTCAACCGGTCATCCCCGGCGATCACCTGGACTATCGCGACGAGATCATGGCGCACATCTACGACGCCGGAGACCCGGCGCCGAAGCGCACGCTGACCTTCACCATCAACACCACCGACGAGGGGACCACGCGCGGGACGCCGTTCCGCGTCCGCCGCACGTTCTCGAACTGGCGTCAGATCGGCACGCTCACGTTCGATCGCGCGGTCGCGTCGTACAACGGCGACGCGGTAATCCACTTCACGCACCCGTCCTGGCGGCTGGATCGGAACGACCCCTCGACCGCGACGCGTGTCAACGGGGCCAAGGTTCGATAACGGGCGGACCCTACTGCAGCGCCGAGTGAAGCGGCGGAATCACCTCGGCTGCGAACGCCGCGAGCAGTTCGCGCTGGCGCGCGGCGGTGCCGCGCGCCGGCATCATCAGCCGCACCATCGCCGCATCGCCGGGGACGCGCCGCAGGACGTTGCCCAGCAGGTGCAGCCGCACCGCGACTTCGTCGCCGGTCACACGCAGCCGGCTCTGGAACCAGTAGATCATCGCGAACTCGGCCTTGCCTCGGCGCACGTCGATCTCCCGCACGGTCCATCGGCCGGTGGCGGTTCGAACCTCCCGCGCCGCCGGCTCGCTCATCGTCCAGCCGCTGCCCGGCAGGCAGTTGAGCGGCGAGTGCATGTTGGCGCCGACCCGCGGCTGGCCGTAATAGGCCACGTCGATCTCGATGGTTCCCGCCGCGCCGCGGTAGAAGCGATGCAGGTAGCGATCGGTTCCGAGCGTCCGCTCGACGTCCGGATCGAGCGGCGGCGCCTGGCGCCCTGACCATTGCGCCAGCGTCATCGGCAGCGATTCGAGGCGGGGCGCCGCGGAAGCGGCCATCGGCGTCGCGACCCGTGCCAGCAACGCCGTGGCCGCCAGCATCGCCGCAACACCCCACACCGGAAGGCGCCGCATCACGCCGCCCGTGGCAGCGCGCGGCGGCCGTCGCTGATGAACCTCGTCGCGATGACGACGGCGAACACGGCCGCGCACATGGCGGCGAAGCCGGCGAACCCGGTCAGTTCATGCGCCAGTCCACGGGCGGCGTCCGGCCCCATCCACGTGGCGAGCGCACCGGTCGCCGCAATCCGCACGCCGTTGCCGACGATCGCCACGGGCAGGACGGCGCCGAGCACGACGGCGCGGCGCCATGCGGGAAACGGCTGCACCGTCACGATCACCGCCGCCACCGCGAGCAGCGAGGCAATCGAGCGAAGGCCGCTGCACACGTCCGCCACCTCGAGGGTCACGCGATCGAGCACGAGCAGGTTGCCCTGGCGTACCACCTCGATGTTCGAGAGGTCGAGGGCCCGCTCGGCGATCTGCGTGGCCATGAGTTGCAACGGCAGCGTGAGGTGCGTCACGAGGACCGCCGGAAGTGGAATGGACAGGGCGATCAGCGCGATCGGGCCCATCAGGAGTCGAAGCTGGGCCCAGCCCGCGACCGCGGCGGCGGCCGCGGCGAGCGCGATCGGAAGCGACACGCGCTGGACGAAGACGTCGCCGACCAGCGTACCGGCCAGGTAGACCAGCATGGCGACGGCCATCAGCCCGAATGCGCCGCGCGCCGGGTGGAGCGGCAGCGCCCGCACGGCCGGCCAACGCCGCACGAGCACGATGCCGGCGCCGGCGGCCACGAACGCCCCGTGCGCCGCGCCGGCATCCGTCAGCCAATCCGACACCAGGCCGGCGGTCACAGGGCCGTACAGCACCGCCCCGGCGACCGCCGCGGTCACGAGTCCGAACGACATCGGTCCCGCCTACTTCAGGTAGCGGCGCAGCTTGTAGGCACCCGCGAGGCCGGCGCCGACCAGCAGCACCGAGATCGGCTCGGGCGTCGGCGACGGCGAGGGCGACTCGGGCGCTCCCGGAAGGTCGCCTTCGCGATCGCCGTCGCCGGTCTCCGTGCCATCACCGGTCGAGAGCGGCGGGTGCTTCTGATCGTTGCCGCCCGGTCCGGGCGCGTTCGAGCCCTCGCCGGGTCCGTTCTCCCCGCCACCGGTGGACGGAAGAAGACCGTTGCCGCGCCCGCGGCCATTCGGCGGACCATCGGTGCCCGGGGCAAGGCCCGGAAACCCATTGCCGGCCCGCCCCGAAGGCACGTCATGATTCAGCCCCGGAGGTCCATCGCTGCTCAGCCCCGGAGGTCCGTCGCTGCCTCGCCCGGGAGGCGTCTGGGATCCCTGCTGCTGGTGCGGCGGGGGCGTGACGCTCGCGGGTGAGCGCGGCGTGTCGACGACCGGCACGGGCAGGTCGGTCGTGATCGACCCCGGGGATGGGGTCGTACCCCCGGCAGACGGCCCCAGGGCGACCTCCAATCGAGGCGCCGGACCGCCGCCAGTCGTGCCGGGCGAGCCGCCAGCGCCGGCCATCGGACCCCGGGCCCCGGACATGCCACCACCCGCGAACACCCCGGTGCCCGGCGTGGAGAGTCTCGCGAGCGCCTCGCCGGGACCAATCCCGTGGCCGCCGTCCACACTGGGCTCACCGGGCCCCGGCACGGCGGTCGAGGGACTCGCCCCCCTGGACGTGCCGCCATCGTCCGTCTTCATGCCAGCCGCGCCGCCGGCGAGCGACACGGCCGCCCGGCCGCGTGCCCCGCGCGCCCGTGTCGGCGCCGCGGAATCCATGGGTCCGCTGATGTTCGGTATTTCCGCGGCGGAAAAATCCTGGGGCGAAGGCTGCGGCTGCAGGGCGTTGACGATAGCCAGCCCGGTCAACAAAGCTCCGAGCAGCGCAATCGGCCAGCCGCGCCACGTCGTGGGACGGTCACTCATGGGAAGGATGCTCCTCACTCAGGAGTCGGCCGGACCCGCCCCCGGCTTCAGCCCCACCGGCTACACAACGGCACGGTTCTTCCAGATTTCTTTGCGTCCCGCGCCGGCAGGACCGCCACATGCCGCCGCGCGGGCCGCACGGCCGCCACAGCCGGTTCGGCCTGTTCAGCGCGCGCCGCCGGGCGCCGTTGGTCGCCGGTTGCGAAAGCGTTGTACCAGTGCGGGTGCCGGCTGCAGTTTCGTGTCCAGGCGGGGTACACTCCGCGCGCGAGGGATCGACGATGACTCAGAATGAAGGTCGGCTTGAACTGGAGATCGTGGACGTCAACCGGGTGCGGCTCACCGAACCGGTCGACATCGAACTGCGTCACCAGGTGCTCCAGGACACCCGGCGCGTCAACAACCTCGATGCGTCGAAGATCATTGCGATCACCGGGCTGCGCACCGAACCACAGGGCCTCTACACCATGCGGATCGAGGCGCCGTCGTACCGGCCGGTGGCGCGTTTCGTCACGATCCCGGCGAGCGGTCTGCAGCGCGAGCAGGTGGTGCTTCCGATTCGACCGGAACGCGCGGAACCGGTCTTCCCGAGCTATGACGAGCTCGACGACCGCGTGAAGGGACTGCTCGAGCGGAGCGCCCGGGTCGAGGGACACGTCGGCGTGACCGGCCGCGCGCTCTACGACGCCATGGACAAGAAGCCGAAAGCCGGGCTGCTCAACATCGCCAAGAAATCGCTGGGGACGGCGTTCCGCGACGGGAAGGACCTGCTCCCCCACGTGACGCTGGTCAACGCATTTGGCGATCGCTGCTTCGTGGAGATCCCCCGCGCGCTCATCGCCCAGATGCCGTCGCTGGTGGATGGCGACATCTTCCGATCGGTGAACGGCTCACTGCATCATCCACCGGCCGGCATGACACCCGCCGGCAGCTTCAAGACGCTGGACCTGTTCGGCAACCTTCAGTTGACGCTGTTCGAGAGCGCCGACAGTTGCCGCGCGGACGTGGATATCGACGATGCGGCGGGAATCGGGCACGTGTTCCAGGTGGCGCGCAACTCGATCACCAAGGAGCCGACGCACCCCTACAACATCCACCAGATCCTGGTGATGCATCAGCACCTGGACCCGGGTTATCGCCTGGTACCGAAGAAGGACTGACCGCCGGGTCGGTTCAAGTTCAGGACACGACGGGCGTCAGTTCAGCACGACGAGCCGGGCGCGGCCGGTGGCCTCACCGCGCGCCCGGGCGATCGCGTCTTTCCAGTCGGGCCGGATGTTGGCGAGCAGTTCCTCGCGCGTCCGGCGCGGCAGTTCGCGGCCGCGGTACACCTTGCCGGCGCCCTCGAGCCATCCGTCGGGGATCACGCCTGAGAACTGCATCAGCGGCCAGGTGAAATTCGGGCCGTTGACGCGCCGCAGCCGGACGGCCCAGGTGACCAGTGCGCCGAGCCCGAACGACAGCTTGCCCCATGTCGACTGCAGGCCGATGCGCGACGCCACCTGCCACGCCTTCATGATCACCTGCCACTGGAGCCTGGTGAGCTGCTGGGTCTCGCGGACGCCCTCGCCGTGCTCCATCCGTGTACGTACCAGCGGCGTAAAGATCGACGGCACCCACATGCAATGGAGTCCGCGGCGCTCTGCTTCGTAGATCAGATCCAGCGTCGCCTGCGAGTCCTCGTCGGTCTCGTCCGGCGAGCCGATGATCAGCGTGCACACCGGGAACCAGTTGTTCCGGTTCAGCACCTCGAGCCCGTTGAGGACGATGTGCGGCCAGTCCTTGATGTCGAACGGCAGCGACTTGCCCGCCATGATCTTCCGGGCCACGCGGGTGGACCCGGTCTCGATGCCGATGAGCGGCGCCAGCGCGCGCCCCTCGGGATGGCTGCTGACCGCCTTGAGCCGGATGGGACTCTTGTCGAGGAGCATGGCGCTCAACTCGGCGATCAGGTCGGGATCGACGAGCGCGGGGGCGATCGTGGCGTGCGACAACGTCACCTGCTCGACGCCGGGGTGATCGGCAATGCTCCGATACAGATCCAGCAGTTCGGTCCGGTTCGGGACGAAGAACGGGAGGCCCGCCTCGTCCGTCCGCCAGACGAACATGTCTTCGGTCGCCAGCGACACCTGATGGTTGCCGGCGGCCACATTCCCCGCCACGGCTTTCATGATCTCGTGCTTGGGCACGGAGATCCGCGGGTTGAGGTCAGGCTGGCAGAACGCGCAGCGCCGTCCGCAACCGGTGGTCATCTCGACCACGCCGAACGAGGTCCGCGTGTCGGGCACCACCAGCGCTCCCGCGTCGTGCGGGTGGTCGGCGTCGAGACGTGCGGGAAGGCCGTCGCCGGCCAGGGCGCGGCGAAAGAGGTCGATGACATCGCGGCTTTCGGCGCGGCCGCTCACCACGGTGTCGATCCCGAACTCCGCGTGCGAACCGGTCTCGTGAATCTGCCAGGCCCCGGAGCCGCCCAGGATGACGGAGAAGTTGAATTGCTGCCGGGCCTCGCGGATGGTCGCGAACATTCGCTTCGCGTAAATCGCGTTCAGCGGCTCACGGGACGAACCGAAAATCGACGCGTACACACCCGCTGCAAACGTGGTCCCGAGCGGGTTGTGCGTGGAGACCGCCACCACCCGGGTCGATTCGCCGATGTGGCCGCTCAACTGATCGGGATAGCACACCGCCACCTGGTCGCGGCCAAACTCACGGGCGAGCACCGCCTCGAGGACGCGCAGGCCGGCGGGGGCGGTTCCGGCCTGATTGTCCGGCGTCCGCGGGACGTCGCGCCAGGCCGGGTATTTCCTGTCGATCACCCATTCCATCCATTCGGGAATGGAGGCGAGCGACATCTGGATGAAGAAGCCTGCGTGATCGATGCTTTCGGTGAGGGGAGCCGTCAGCACAATCGGGAAACCGCGATGCTGGCCCATGCTCCGCATGATGCCTCGTCCGTTCCGCTCTGACCATAGGGATAGCGGGCTGACATAATATGGCCGAGCTGGCGACCGGTACGGGAGATGCTTCGTTCCGACGCACCGACGAGATAAGGTGACGGTATGTCGTGACCCCGGCCCCTCCGATCACGCTATTTCGGCAACCGTCCGGAGGGTCGCGGCGTCTACTCTCAGGCGGCTGCAGCTGTGCCACCGGGGCACGACGTCGTTTCCCGATCGCGTTAGAGGACACCGTGCCCCATTCTCAGGACAGCTCAGCTATCAGACTCGGCGAGGATGTCGCAAAACAGAACGCCGCATCCAGGAATGCCATGACGGTCAAGCCGAGGGTGCTGCTGGCCGACGATCATGAGATGCTCCTGGCCGCCTACGAGAAGCTGCTCGGGTCCGAGTGCACCATCGTCGGCCAGGTGACAGACGGGCGCGCCGTCGTCGCGGCCACCGAGTCCCTCAAGCCAGACGTGGTCGTCCTGGACATCTCGATGCCGTTCCTGAACGGCCTCGAAGCCGCGCGCCAGATCAAGCAGCGGGTGCCCGACGCCAGGCTGATCTTCCTCACCATGAACGAGGACCCGGACATCGCCGTGGAGGCCTTCCGCGTCGGCGCGTCGGCCTATGTCCTCAAGCGCTCGGCCGCGTCCGAACTGTCGGCCGCCATTCGCGAAGTGGTGAGCGGGTGCTCGTACATCACGCCGCTGGTGGCACAGGGGCTGGTGCATGCGCTGCTGCAGCAGCGCCGGGACACGCCCGGGCCGGAACTGACCACCCGCCAGCGCGAAGTGCTGTCCCTGATTGCCGAGGGGCGTTCGGCCAAGGAGATCGCCGCCCTGCTCCACGTGACGCCGCGGGCGATCTCGGCTCACAAGCACGAAATCATGGAGCAGCTGGGCGTGAAGTCGACGGCGGAACTGATTCAGTACGCCATCAAGCACAGCATCGTCTGACACGAGGCGCCCGCGAGTCGATCGGCGCCCCTTCCTCCGGCTGCCGAACATTCCGGCGGCAAACCCTCCACGAATTCCGGCAGGCAGCGGTGGACCGATCGGCCGCGATACGGTCAGGCCGTTCGACCGAGGCCGGCGACGCGCGCGACGCGATGCCGCAGCCGTCGCCATCCCGAATCGCCGCCGGTGCCGGTGAGCAGGTAGCGGTGCCAGTCGTCCTGATACGAACTGACATTGACCGGCGCCAGCGCGAGCAACCCGGTTCGTCCAATGGCCGACCGCAGATGCTGGATTTCGTCCACGGCACTCCGTGCGTCGGGATGGGGAGCCATCGCCGCGCCAGCCTGCCGGGCAATCATCATCCCCTTGGCCTGGATCGACAGCTCCAGTTCCACCCGCAGCAGGCACAACATGTCCGCGACGACGTGGCCCGGGAAGTGCGCCCGCAATTCCTTCAGGTACTCGCCGAAGCGCGTGTACTCGAGCGCCTGCGACGCGAACGTGTCGTGCAGGATGAGGTCGATGTCGAGCCCTTCCCCGAACCACTCGCGCGTGGCCCGCTCGCTGCGGTGGAACGCCCACTGCACGACCAGCGGCAGCGCGATCAGCAGGACGATCGTCTTCGCCAGTGGCGACGCCGGCAGGCTGTTGAAGCCGGCGTGGATGGCGATCGGCAGGAGCCCGGCCAGGAGGAAGGCCGCGCGGCGCCCCTCGCGCCGGCTGTTCGCCGCCTGCGCCAGCATCGCGAACACGGCGGTCGCCGCGCCGTGCAGCATCGCAGTGCCCAGGCCGCGCACCACCCAGAGCGCCGGGCTGGCATCGGCCAGCACGATCAAATACTGGTAGTTCTCGACGACGGCGAAGCCGGTGCCGATGGCAAAGCCCATTTGCGCCGCGTCAACCGGAAAGCCGATGCGGCGGCGGCGCAGCAGGTAGACCACGAACGCCGCCTTCGCGGTCTCCTCGATGATCGGGGCGGCGAACCGGCTGTAGCTGGCGGGTGAGAGCGGTAGCACCGGCGCCAGCCGGCCGTAAAGCAGGCCGCACAGCAACGCCGCGGCCACGCCCCAGGCCAGCGCCCTGGCGATCGCCGACGGGGGCGCCAGCTTGAAGCTGTCCATCACCACCAGCCCCGCCAGGAACAACAAGACCGGAAGAAACGCCAGGACGATGTTGGTCAGCATCTACCGCAGGATCTTGAGCGAGAACATCGCCTCACGGCGCGGCGCGACATCCGGCTCGTAGGTCACCGCGCCGCCGACCGAGAACGTGAGGTCGAGGGTCGACAGCATGTTGAGCCGGAAGTCGAGCTGACCGCCGGCGCTGCTCACGCTCCTGCGCGCGCGGCCGGCATCGAGGTTCGTCATCAGGCCAGTGGCGAATACCGCCGGACGCATCCATGACAGGTAGAAACCCGGGGTCCCGGCGCGGCTGAACCGCAAAGGCGGCAGGTTCCACTCCACCGTGGACTTCACGAAGTTGCGGCCGCCAATCTCGTTCAGCGCGGCGCCGGGCAGCGCGTAGTACTCGCGATAGCGCTTCTCCGCCTGGTGATCGACGTAGTTGTTGCCGAAGCCGCCGAAGAAGAAGTTGGCGAACGGCTCGTCCGGCGATTGCGGGGAGAAGCCGGCCGCGCTCCTGATCCAGACCGAGGAGTGCGCGATCGGCAGCGCCATGCCGCGATCGTAGGTGGCATGTGCCTTCGTGAACAGCTTCGAGTCGACGATGTCGTTCTGCGACACCAGCGACCAGCGAACGCCCTTCTCGTCGTCGACGTTGCCGAGCGAGGCGCGCGCGTCGGCGTAGGTCAGATCGCCGCCGAAGGAATAGAGCCGGTCAACCCTGACCGGCACGTTCTGGTACTGCGGCAACTGATCGAGGTGTCCGGCCGCCGTCCCGTCGAGGGTCAGCGCCAGGCGCCGGGGCTCGTCGAACAGCAGCAGTTTCGTGTGCGCCACCCCGACCTCGTAGCCCTTGCGGCTGGTCCGTGTGGGACCGAACAGGTCGTAGAAGTCGGCGTCGTTCCACGAGGCATGTGCGGTCCAGTCGAAACGCCGGTAGTCGGCGCGCAGGTGCAGGCGCTCTTCGGCCGGAAGGTCGGTCGAGGGCGACACCGACGCCGTGACACTCGCCACGTTCAGCGACAGCGGGTCTGAAAATCGCGCGTGCACGCCCACGGCGAAGTCGTCCTTGTACCCCTGGACCATCGGATACACCGACTCGAGTCCCAGGCGCCGCAGCGGCCGGTACGGCGCGGTGCCGGTGACCATCGATTCGATCGGCACCGCACCGGGCGAACCGGCGGCCCATTGCTTGAGGATCGGGTGCTTCTCCACCACCTGCTGCCCGAAGAAGGTGATCGCGTTGACGTCCTTCAGCGGCGTGGCGCGGATGATCGAGGGCACCCATCCGTTTCCGGTGTACCGAAACACCAGCAACGATCCGTCGTCGAGCGGCACCGGCCGGAAGAAGCCGGTCTCGGCGTTGGTCAACGCTTCGAGCTCGCCGGTCGCGATCTCGTAGCGGAAGATGTTCGAGACGCCGGTGTAATACGAGCTGCCGAGCAGGTACCTGCCGTCGGGCGTGAAGGCGAAGTTCGACGGGATCGCGGTGCCGAAATCGAACTGCCTGGCCGGGGTGGCGTCGCCGGCCAGCAGCGACGCCCGCTGCATCACGTGCACCGACTGGCGGCCGCTGATCTCCCCCACCGACGCGGACACGAACTGCCCGTCGGGTGAGACGTCGAGGTCGTAGGCCACCTCGCCGTATGGCCACGAGTAGATCGCGCTCCACTGCTGGTAGGGATAGCCGATCCGGACCAGCGTGCAGATGCCGTTGAACGTGCGCACGCCCCACAGCGATCGATCGCTGGCGTCGAACGCCAGGTCGCCGATGCGCGCGTTCCTGAGCAGCGTCCGCTGCTCCTTCGTCCTGGTGTCGAGCGCGATCAGGTCGCGCTCGGCGGTGTTGTCGGTGGTGTAGAAGATCGTCTGCGAGCCGGCGTCGTAGGCCAGCGACGTCACGCTGTAGATGCGCGGCAGCTTGATGTCGTGCAGCGGCTCCACCCGTCCGTCGTCCAGGCTGATGCCGCCGATATAGGCAACGGTCCCCGGGTAGTTCAGGCCCGCGTAGATCGTGCGGGTCTCCGGATCGACGACCGCGCGCGAGAGCGAGCCGAGGGCGGCGCGTGACACGTCGCGGTACGGCGTGGTCGGGTACTGGCGGATCTTCGCGATGTTCTGCTTCTGGAAGTTCTGCTCGAACGCGATCCAGTCGCTCCAGGCCTTCTCCAGCGGCATCCCGTACACCTGCTTGAAGCTGGCCGAGTAGTAGGCGCGGGTGTCGCCGGTGCGCGTCACCCACCGGCGCAGCGATTCGGGCGAGTAGGTGTACGCCAGGTAGTTCATGAACCGCGTGCCATAGAGGTACGAATTGGCTTCGACCTGGAAGTCGGTCTTGGTGCCTTCGGCGGCCAGGCCGAGCGGGTCGTAGAAGCGGCTGCCGTCGAGGACCATCGAGCGGAACACCATCTCGTCGTACGGCCCCTGCGCGCGTCCAAGCCCTCCGGCCATCCAGGTGTCGAGGAAGACCGCAATCCCTTCCATGAACCAGCGCGGCGACGCCCGCCGCGGCGTCGTCAGGTAGAGGTAGGCCACCGACTCAGGATGCTCGGCAACCGGCGCCACTTTTCCCCTGAAGAAGCTCCGGAACATCTCGTCGCGCGGCGCCGGGCGGTCGAGCGTGAACACGTGCACCAGCTCGTGGTTCATCAGGTACGACATGCGCTCGCTCGCCGTGAACGTCTCGAAGGCGAAACTCATCGGCGCAATCCGCAACGTGACGACGTCGCGCGGGACCGCGTCGGCTGACGCATTGCCCGCGTCCGAGAAGTCGGTGAGCAGCACGGTCACCTTCTCCGCCGGTGTGAACTCGAAGAGTTTCTTGTGAAACGCCAGGGCGTTCTCGAACGAGCGCCCGACGTGCGGAACGATGAACGACTGCGTCGGCTGGACGTACACCACACTGCCGTCGTTCGTTTCGGTGGCGGTCAATTGGGCGGCGGCCGGTGTGGCCCACGTGGCAGACGCGAGCAGGGCGGCGAGGGTCGTGAGAGCGAACCGGATGGACATACGAGCGGGCGGCGACTCCCAGGGATCGGACGGTTGATAAACGCAGAACGGGGAGCCACCACGTCGGTGCGCTCCCCGTTGGTCCGGTTGCCGCCGGCGGACTTCATGTCTGCCCGCGGCTGGTGCCTCGCGTCACACGGTTTCCCGTGGCGACGCCCAGGCGTTACTGCTCCACCGACGCGCCTTCCCGGGCGGAGCCGGCCGCGCCAGTCGCTGCCTGCGAGGCGTCCAGGCTCGCGCCCGGCGCCGCGGCGGCGAGCGCATTCACGGAAGCATCGAGCGACAGGGCCTGGGCGACGTCGGGACGAGCCAGCGCGGCGGCCAGCGACGAGTGGCCGATGGCTTCGGCGACACCGGGGGCCGCCAGCGCCTGCGCCAGCGACGGGCTGGCTTGGAGCGCGGCCTCGAGTGCCGCGCGCGGACCGGCATCGAGCCGGGCGGCAACGGCGGAAATCTGCGCCTTGGCCGCTTCGAGCCTGGCATCGAGGCTCATCGCCGCAATCGCATTCTGCACGTCGGGCCTCGCCAGGGCGGCACGAACCGACGAGTCCGCCAGTGCCTTCTGGAAATCCTTGTTCTTCAGTGCCGCCTGGGCGGCCTTGTCGGTGGCCAGGGTATGGAACAGATCGCTCTGCAGGAACACCTGGAGCTGCGCATCGCCGGTCTTCACGTCCGCGCTGGTGATCTGCTGCGACTGGTAGCGCTCCGCGGCGCCAATCGTCGCCTCGGTGCCCTTGTCTACGGGCGGGAACCCCCACAGGCCCATGATGACCAACGCCAGGGCCGCGGCGGCCGCCATAGTTCCGAGCACTTTCTTCGCCAATGTGAACCTCCTGATAGTCGCCGCCGGTCGAATCGCCGGAGTGTGTGAGTGCTGCTGAATCGCCGTCATGACGGAGCCCACCAGCGTCTGTGGCGGATCGACCTGTGGCAGGTCGTTCAGCAGCACGGACAGCGGGTCGGTTTCGTCGCGCCGGTCGTCGTTGAAAGTGTTCATCGTTCCATCTGCCACTCGACGAGCAGGTCGCCGAGTTGTTGCCGCGCGGTGTAAAGGCGCGATTTCACCGTCTTTGCCGGAATCCCGAGCGCCGACCCGATCTCGTCGTACGACAGGTCGGTGAAATGCCTGAGCACCACCACCTCCCGATACTCCGAGGACAGCCGTAACAGCGCTGCCTGCACCGCCTGCCGCCGCTCCCGGATTTCAACCGGGTCCGATGTCTCAGCCGCCGCAACACCCGGGGATACGGGCTCCGACGGGTGCCGGGCACGAAGGACGTTCAGGCATTCGTTCCTCAGAATCCGGTAGACCCAGCTGAAAAACCGCTGACCGGGGTCGAAGGTGTCGAGATGCTGGTACGCCTTGACGAACGCGTTCTGCGTGGCGTCCCGGGCGTCCTCGTAGTTGCCAAGCATCCGGTATGCGACGTTGAACAGCCCGCGCTGGTACCGCTTGACGATGTCCTCGAACGCATTGACATCGCCGGCGAGGCATCGTGCGGCGGCTGCCACATCGTCCGTATCACCCATCAAATACACCGCAGGATCTGAAAAGTTGGAGGATCGAAGCTTATCCCACGGCTCGTCACCGGCGATGGCCGCTTTGCCCCGAAAAGGGCGGAATCCGGCCCGAATGTGGGACTTTGGAGGGCTGACCTGCGGGGATGCGCAGGCCGTTTCCCGCGGGTGCTCAGAACGACACAGGGTGGTGCCGCGGCGCTGGCCCGGGTTCGCCGGTCCGGCGGCCGGCAGCACCACCGGCTACTAAGGTCCGCTGGTCGCGATCTCGGCGTCCCAGCGCCGCATGTGGTCGAGCGCAAGCTGGAACGGCCCGGGGCTGATGCTCTCCTTGCCCGCGAACGGACGGTCCATCGCGACGATCAGGAAGAACACCAGGCCGATCGACAGCGACACCTGGCCGATCATGACGAGGTTGAATCTCGTCGGCGGGAGTACCACCGTGGTGATCAGCACCAGGCCCGTTCCGATCAGCACGACCGCCCACAAGGTTCCCGGGACCCCGGAGGCGCTGGTATGGAGGCGGCTCCGCCGCTCCTTCAGCAGGTCGTTCGCCCGTTCGAGGATTTCGGGGAGCAGGGCCACGTGCCGCGGCGTGTCGGGCTCGAGCTGCCCGACCGCCGAGAACATCCGGTCGAACGTGGTCCAGGTGGGCGCGTGCGGTTCGCCGTCCCGCATCGTGTTCCATTCCTCGGCGATCACGAGCTCGGCGTAGCCGCGCAGCAGGCGCCGCGCCTCCATCGACTCCGGCGTGTCGAACAGGGCGAGATCGCGGGCCATCGCGCCAATGGTATTGGCCTCCCGGATCACCGCCTCTTCCGCCGAACCAAACGAGTCCCACACCGACACGGCCGAAAAGGCGAGCAGCAGCGAATGGATCGTGGCGATGACGCCGAGCACGGACATCGCCACGCTGGTCTCGGTTTCATTGATTACCGGACGCCATATCCGGCGAAGGGTGAAGTAGCCTGCATACGTCACCGTCATCACGGTGGCGACGATGACGATGCCGAGCAGCCAGTTGGGCAGATCGTACAGAACCAGCATGGCGCAGGAGCTTACCCGAAAGCCGCGACGGGGACGCAGATGCCTCGTTCTCGAGGCCGCCGTGGCACTACGATGACCCCCGGGGGCGACGTGCTGGTGTCACGCGGCCCCTCGACTCGAACAGGAGGCACAGTGAGCCAGGCCCTCGAGAAGAAACCGCGTCCGGCCCCGGACGTGCGCTTCGTCCTCCATCCAGAAACCGACTCAGCCTACGTCCACTTCGCCGATGCGGCGGCCGCCCCCTTCGATGCCAGAGCCGCGCGCCCGCACCGCCGGAATGCGTGGTGGCTCATCGACGCGGCCCTCCTCACCTACTGGAACCCCGCCGACGCCATCCCGCGATTCGGGAAGGCGGGCCTCGACGCCCAGGGGATCGACGTGGGCGGCGTGCAGTGCTACGTCGCCACCACCGCCACCGCGGCCATCGTCGCCTTCCGCGGCACGCAGCCTGACGAGTGGAGCGACGTCTTCGACGATGCCCTGGCGCTGCTCGTCCCGTGGGACAGGCCGGGCACCTTTGTCCATGCCGGCTTCAAGCTGGCGCTCGAGCGGATCTGGCCGGCGCTCCACCCGGTGCTGGCCGGACTGGGACCGACGAGGCGGATCTGGTTCACCGGCCACAGCCTGGGCGCGGCGCTCGCCACGCTGGCCGCGGACCGCTACGAGGACCCGGCCGGCCTGGTCACGATCGGCTCACCGCGCGTGGGTGGCCCGATCTTCGCGCACCACTTCAACGAACGATTCGGCGCCCGCGCCCTGCGATACGTGAACAGCACCGATGTCGTCACGCATGTCCCGCCGCCGCTGCCGCTTCCCTACAAGCACGTCGACCAGTTGCGCCAGATCGCGCGCGACGGCCACGTCAGTCCCGATCCGCCGCGACTGGATCATTTCGTCGCCGACCTGATCGGCGACACCCAGCACCTGGCGGAAGTCATGGACGGCCTGGAGCACGCCAAGCTTCATCGGGCGCCGAGGTTCCTGCTCGATCACATGCCACGGGGCTACGCGGTGGATGCCTGGAACGACTTCGTGGCCAACGGCGACTGAGCGCGAGTGTGGGGTGAACACGTGCACGCGGGCTGTGCCCGAGCATCCGCGGAGAGCGGTCGTTCCCGCGGTGAAAATAAACGCGGGCTTCAGTCCCTCCACCAGCCGAGCACGGTTCCGCCAATCGACCAGCGCGGCTCACGTTCAGCGGCCCGGCCGGTGCCACGCACCCAGTAGTCCAGTTTCTGCGTGAACAGGCCGTTGGCCGTGCCGACGTCCACGACGGCGTTGGCGGCGTTCAGGAGCGCATCCTCGCCCTTCGGCACGATGAAGGCCATCGGCACGCTGCCGAGATCGGGAGTGGGAACGACCGCCGCGAATGCGGGTGACATCAGGCTGAACGCCGTGGCGCGGTCGAACCCGGTGAACATCGCGTCGTACCGCCCCTCGGGCGCCTCAATGAATTCGCCGATCGACTCCACGCCGGTCACGACCGCGTTCGGCAGAATCGACGCGAGGCGTTCCATGAACTCCCGCTCGCGGAACACGGCAATCTTCGGCGACGGCAGTTCCCGAAGTCGATCGAGACTCGTGAACATGCTGCGGCGATAGTCGGGCGTGAGGAAGGCCCAGCGCTCTTCGGTGAGCGGCCGCGAGAACGCCATCAGCGGCACTTCGGAAATGGTGACCCGTCCAATCGAGATGTCGCAGTCGCCCCTGGCCAGCGCCGGCCCTTTTTCGACGCGCGGCACGGTGACGGGAGACAGGCTGACACTCAACTGGACCGCCAGCGCATTGGCCATGTCCATCTCGAATCCGACCGTCTCGCCGCGGCCGTTGATGAACGCCCACGGCGCGGCATCCGGCGACAGGCACACGCGCAGGCTGCCCCGCTGGAGGATGGTATCGAGGCGCTGGCCGGCCGGTGACGCCTCGCTCGGGGCGGTTCCGGCTTCATCCGCCGGCGTGCGCGCGGCCATCCGGCCCCAGGCCCCCGTCACCCGCAGCCGATCGAACATCACCCCGGCGGTCTCGGGATCCGGCAGCGTCGTCGCGAGCAGCACGCGGCTGGCGGCCACGAATCCGCCGACGATCACCGCCGTCGTCAGCGCGAACACCGCCAGGCGCATCGCCGGGACCCGCGTGCGCCCGGACATGAAGTGCGCGCCCAGCATCCCCACGGCCAGCGTGTGCATCGCCGCCGCGGCGCTGCCGAACTGACTGTTGACGACGCTCGCCACGACGAAGAGCTGAAACAGATCCGCCGGCAGGCGCACCAGGTCGAGCAGGAACGGGATGGCGCTGTTCAGGCTGCCGAACATGCTCAGCATGCCGGCGCCGGCCAGCGCCGGCAGTTGCGACGCCTCGACCGGCGAACCGGCGAACCAGCCGGCGAACAGCACGAACGTCAGGCTCAGCAGCTTGGCGCAGTTCGGGAAGGTGAACGACGTCGGGATCAGCACGTCCACGCTTCCGTCCGCATCCAGGGCCGGGAACTGCGATTCGCCGAGCAGCCGCTTGGCCCGCTCCTGCACGTCGGGCAGGACGATGAACAGGTTGGACGTCACGAACGACGTGATGAGCGGCGCCCACATCACCGACAGGATGCGCCGGTACGGCACGCCGGTCAGCGTGGTGATGAGGCCGGGTAGGATCCACAGCGTCAGGATCGACGACAGGCCGATCCAGACGAGCAGGTACGCCTGCAGGCGTTCGAACTCGTCGAAGCGCAGCGTCCCGGCGGCGTTTCCGACGATCGCGAAAATGCCGAACGGCGCCAGCGAGACGAGGAGCAACCCGGCCCGCCCGAGCGTGTCGTTGATCAGCCGGAGCGGTCCCAGGATCCGCGACTTCTCCGGCAGCCCGAGCAGTGCGATCCCGAACAGGATCGAGAAGACGACGACCGCCGGCACCACGTTGTTGGCGAGCGAGCGAAAGGGATTCGACGGGATGTAGAGGTCCAGCCAGTCAATCGGCGCGTCCATCTGCACCACGCTCGTCGCGTAGAAGCCGCCGCCCTTCGACGGGGGAAGCGCCAGCGGACTGAGGAACGCCAGCGCCAGGCCGATCCCCCAGAGCAGCACCAGCACGATGCCGCCCTTCGAGGCCAGGCGCCGCGCCTGTCCGGGCGTGCCGCTGGCAATGCCGGACACCAGCGACGTGACGATGTACGGGAGGACCGTGACCTGCAGCAGTTGCACGAAGGCGCGTGCCGGCCACTCGAGCACGCGAGCCTTGTCGCCGAAGAACAGACCGGTGGCGATGCCCGCGACCAGACCCACCAGGATTCGCCGCGACATCATGAAATGCTGGTCCGCCGACGCCGGGAAGCCTATGCGTTTTCGGTGCCGGAGGACAGCCCCGGCCACTTCACGGGCGCAGGAAGTCCGCTGCCGCTGCTACGCGTGCATGCGCAGTCCGGCCTGTGCAGGCCGCCCGCGGCGAAGCCGGGTCGCCGGTTGGCGAAAGCCGGTAAGCTTGTTTTCGATAGCGTGCGTGCGGTCGATGCGAGGCGCATTCGCGCAGCACGGAACGGCACCACGGTCCAGAGCAGGGTGGCCATGAGCACGGACGACGGGATCGTCTGGTATTTGAAGCGAACCGAAGAGGACCTCGGACCGGTCGTCGTGATGACGGTCGAAGGCCGGGTCTCGAGCACCAGCGCCCTCGATCTCGCGCACTGGCTGGACGCCGTCGATCCGCAGCGTCATCGCGCGGTGGTCCTCGACCTGTCGGCGGTCGACTACATCAACGGCGCCGGTCTTCGCGTGCTCGAGACCGCCGCTCACCGCCTCGGGTCGGCGGGCGGTGAACTGATCGTCACCGGCCTGCAGCCGGTCATCCGCACCACGTTCGACCTGTCCGGTCCGGTTCCTCACCTGACCATCGAACCGTCGGCCGGAGCGGCCGTCGCCCGGCGCCTCGGCAACGCCGCACCGCACACGGAATAAGTCCGCCCGCACAGCGCGGCGCAGCCCCGCTGACGCGCGGGTCGTGGCACTTGGCGGGACGTGGTCCAGACACTACGATGGCTGCGCAAGGAGCACACCCATGGCCGGCCCCCGTCCGATCTGTTTCATGATCATGCCCTACGGCGTGAAGCCCTCCCTGAAGCCGGCGGGCACGGCGGCACCCGATCAGATCGACTTCAACCGGCTCTGGACCGCGGCGTTCGAGCCCGCCATCCGCGACATGGGGTTCGATCCGGTGCGGGCCGACCAGGACCTCGGCGCCGCCATCATCAAGGAGATGATCGAACGGCTCGCGATCTCCGACCTGGTGATCGCCGACGTGACGACGCCCAACGGCAACGTCTACTACGAGGTCGGCGTGCGCCACGCGGCGCACCCGTCGCATTGCGTGATGATCGCCGCGGACTGGACCCGGCCGCTGTTCGACATCGACCAGATGCGCCAGGTCCGCTACCCGCTGCCGGCGCAGTCGATCGACGACGCCACCGCGGCACAGATCCGGTCGATCCTGGCCACTGGCGTGCCGGCGCTGGCGCGCGGCAAGTCGCCGGTCTATGAATTCCTGCCCGGGTATCCCGCGACCGATCCCAGGCTGGCCTCCACCTTCCGCCAGACCCTCGAGGCACTATCCGCCTTCCAGGCCGAGGTGCTCGCGGCGCGGTCGCTGCCGAGCCCGGCGTGCAGCACGCAGGCACTGGCACTGCGCGATCGCTTCTACAGCGGCGGCCCGCTGCAGGCGGCCGTCGGACTCGAGCTCCTCTACCTGCTGCGCGACTGCACCGACTGGCCGACCACGCTGCAGTTCATCGACTCGCTCCCGCCGGAGCTGCTGCAGCAGCCGCTGGTCAAGGAACAGCGGGCGCTCGCCCAGTCCAAGAGCGGTGACCATCACGCCGCGATCGGCGCGCTGCGCGCGCTGATCGACGTCTCGGGGGATACGTCGGAGCGCCGCGGCCTGCTGGGCGGCCGCTTCAAGAAGCTGTACGCCGCCGAACAGGACCCGATGCGCAAGGCCGACTATCTCGATCAGTCGATCGCCGAGTACGAGGCGGGCATGCAGCTCGATCTCAACGACTACTACCCGTCCTCGAACCTGGCGCGGCTGTATCGCACGCGCGGCGAGGACGGCGACGAGGACAAGGCACGCGTGGCCGCCGCGGTCACCTCCGTGGCCTGCGAACGGGCTCGCGCCAGGGGCGGCAGCGACCCCTGGCTGAAACCGACGCTCCTCGGCGCGGCATTCGACGCCGGCGATGCGACCCGTGCCCGTACGCTGGCCAAGGATGTCCGCCGCGACGGGCCCGCGGCCTGGCAGCTCGAGACGACCATCGACGACCTGCGGCGGGCGGCGGCGTTGCACGACGACGCCGTCGCGACAGCGCTGGGCCGCGTCCTTCAGGACCTGGAGGCGGTGCTGGCCGCGCGGCAATAACGGGGTCATGGCACCGCGCACGCCATCGGCGCCGGTAACCGGCCCTCGGCCGGCGCGTCGCTCCAGGCGCGATTCCGTCAGATTCCGCGCTGAAACGGGTGTCCTGCCGGGACTCGACGCGGAGCCGGCCGCCGGGCCCACCCCCGCCATGGGGTCCGGCACCCGATTTCGCTGTAAAGTGGCGGCGCCGCGCGTGGGTGTGCCGCGTGCTGAGCGTCTCGTGAGGAGCGACTGTTATGTGCGATCAGGATCATTTCGAGGACGACAGGCGGGAGTTCGAGGCGCGCGGATGGGTGACACGGCGTCAGTTCGGCGTCCTGGTGGGCGCCGGCATCGCCCTGATGCTGCCGCAGGTCGTGAACGCGGTGGCCGTCACCGAGTCCGACGTGACGATCAAGACCGCCGACGGCACGTGTGACGCGTACTTCGTCTATCCCTCCACCGGCACCGCGCCCGCCGTCGTCGTGTGGCCCGACATCTTCGGGCTGCGCCCGGCATTCCGCCAGATGGGCAAGCGGCTCGCCGAAACCGGCTACGCCGTGCTCGTCGTCAACCCCTTCTACCGGACCCAGAAGGCGCCGACGGCGGTGAACGGCGCCGCCACGCCGATTCAACAGGTCGTGCCGCTCGCCCAGACGCTCAGCGAGGCGACGCACATGACGGATGCGAAGGCATTCATCGGCTGGCTCGACCAGCAGGCCTCGGTGGCGAAGAACCGCAAGGTCGGCACGCAGGGCTACTGCATGGGCGGCCCGATGGCGTTCCGGACCGCTGCCGCCGTTCCCGATCGGGTCGGCGCGGTTGCGTCGTTCCATGGCGGCGGCCTGGTCGCGGCCAACGCCGCGAACAGCCCCCACCTGCAGGCCGCCAAGACCAAGGCGCAGTTCCTGGTGGCCATCGCCGCCAACGACGACCAGCAGCGGCCGATGGAAAAGGACGTCCTCAAGCAGACGTTCGCCGACGCCAAGCTGCCGGCGGAGATCGAGGTCTACACCGGCGCCGCGCACGGCTGGTGCCCGCCCGACTCGGGCGTGTACAACGAGCCGCAGGCCGAGAAGGCCTGGGCCCGGCTCCTCGCGCTCTACGGCAAAGCGCTCGCCTGACATCCCACGGGGCGGCACCTGCGCCGTGCCGCCCCGCTTTCCTCACCGCCCGGCGCATCTATACTCCCGTTGTGGGTCGCCTCGTCGTCATCCTGGCGTCGGCGCTGATCGCCTGCCCCGTCCTCGCAGAGCCACAAGGAGTGGGGTTCGCGGTCCGCATCCAGACTCGCCCCGACGACAGCATCGATCGCCTGGTCGAGTGGGTTGACGCCGTCCTGACCCACGTGCCTGGAAACGGCGATCGTCCGATCACGATCGTCAGCGCCTGGACGCCGAAAGCGGTCAACGAGCTGCGCATCGACATCGACTCGCTGCGCCGGCTGATGCGCGACCCGGACATCAAGGCCTTTCCGCTGCTCCTCGACTTCGACCGCTCCATGGGAACGGAGATCCGCTATTCCGGGAGCCAACGGAGGGCGATGGAGGCCGCGGCCGGCCGCGCGCGCGAGCGAGGTCTCAGCGACGCCGACCTCGTCGCACGCGGGATCGTCCTGCACTCCGACATCGCGCTGCTCGGAAGAGGCAGCGGCGACACCCTGGTCTACACGGATGGCCAGGGGATCGATCTGCTCCGGAGCGCCGACCACTGGGCCATGGCGCGCGCGCTCGCAGATTCGCTCGACAGCAAGGCGGGCCGGCATCCCGACCTTGCGTTCTGGTATCGCGCGACGCTGGCGGAGATGGTCTTGAAGCAGAACTGGAACGCCAGCCACGCCGAGCGGGCGGTGGACAAGTTCGGCGACGATGCCGAGCTGTCGTTTCTGGTGGCGTGTCTGCACGAGAGCCTGTCGATGCCGCGCACGCAGACCGCCCTCGCCAACGGTCAGGTGCCGTCCACCATCACGGTCCGCGTGCGGTCCGCCCAGGGCGAGCTCGATCAGGCGACCTCGTCGTTCAAGCGGGCGCTGGAACTGAACCCGCAGCACGTCGAAGCGCGCGTGCACTACGGGCGCGTGCTCACGTTGTCCGGAAAGGCGGAGGCCGGCCTCGCGGAATTGCGTCGCGCCGCGGCAGGGGTGACCGAGCCCGCGCAGCGGTACTACACGCACTTGTTCATCGGCGCCGCGCTCGAGGCGACGAACCAGGCGCCCGCGGCGCGGGCCGCCTATCAGGCGGCGGCGGCCCTCTTTCCACAGGCACAGGTTCCGCGCCTCGCGCTCGGCCACCTGGCGTTCGGGTCGGGCAGCCGGGGTGACGCGACGGAGGCGATCGCCCCGTTGCTCGCGCTGCCGGCCGACGAGGATGATCGCGTGGATCCCTGGTGGACCTACTCGATGTCGTGCGGCCGCACCGCCCCGGCCCTGCTGACGGAAGCGCGCCAGCGCCTGGCGACACCGCGCGCCCCCAGCCGATGAACGGCTCCCTGATGGTGCTGGCGGCGGTGATCGCGGGCGTGCTGTCGCTGCACGCGCAGCAGCCGACGTTCTCCGCCCGGCGCGAGGCGGTGCGGGTGGACGTGCTGGTGACCGACCGCGGCAAACCGGTGCGCAACCTCCAGGCTGGCGACTTCGAACTGCTCGACGCCGGCGTACCGCAACAGATCGATGTCGTCACCTTCGAGCAGCTTCCCCTGTCGATCGTGCTGGCGCTCGACAGCAGCGCCAGCATCGGCATGGATGATCTCAACCACCTGCGCCAGGGCGGACGTGCGCTGCTGGACGGCTTGAAGCCCGAGGATCAGACGGCGCTGATCTCGTTCACCGATGCCGTCACACTGCGCGAGCGGCTGACCGGCTCGCGCGATCGCATCGGGCGCGCGCTCGACCTGCTGGAGCCGTCGCGGGATCCGCTCGGCGGCACCGCGCTGATTGATGCCTGTTTCACGGCGATGACCTTGATGGACGCCGAGTCGGCGCGAAGCCTGCTGATTGCGTTCACCGATGGCCTCGACACCTCGAGCTGGCTGCCCGCCGACCGCGTGCTGCAGGCGGCGCGGCGCTCGAACGTGGTCGTATATGGCGTCTCGACCTCGGGCGTGCCGCGGCGATCGTTCCTGCGCGACCTGAGCGAGGCCACCGGCGGCGGCGCCATCGAAATCAAATCGACGGCCGACGCGGGCGCGACGTTCCTCGAGATCCTCGACGAGTTCCGCCAGCGCTACGTGATCGCGTTCTCGCCCGACAACGTCCCGGGCACAGGATGGCACCCGCTGACCGTGCGCGTGAAGAACCGGAACCTGGACGTGAAGGCTCGAGCCGGTTACACCCGCTAGTCCCTCTGAACGCCCGGCTGCCAGTGCTGCGCAATCGCGCGGGCGATGACGTCGGCCGCCTGGGCGTTTGGATGCCGATCCCACGGCAGCCGCCAGGCGCCATCGATCGGCACGAACACATAAGGCACGCCGCTCTCGCCAACCACCCGTTGCCGAAGCGTCTGTTCGACAGGATCCTCGGGGCCGAACTGCGGGACGACGATCAGCGGAATGGCGCCCCGTGCCCGCGCCGCCTCCGCGGTTGCACGGAGCACGTCCCGGGTCGTGCGGATCCCGCGCTCGATTGTCTCGTCGCTCCGGTACGGCACGGCGAACGTCAGCAGCGACTTGATCCGCGCGTGCGTGACCGGCGGCTTCCAGACCAGGCCTGGAGCCAGATGCGGGCGGTCGTCGTTCAGGTTCCGGCCGAAGAGCACCGGCATGAACAGCGACACGACGCCGGCAGGATGACGGAATCGCGGCAGTTCCTGCACCAGGCGCATGTAAGCCTGGTCGGACCCATACCCGTGGACCGCCATGTTGGCGGTTTGCACTCCGGTCAACGCGGCCACGCGACCCGGTATGCTTTCTTCCCACGACAGCCCTTCGCCGAAGATGACCGACTCGCCAATGAAGATGAGTGCCGGCCGGTCGCGGTCGACCGGTTGGTCGATGCGCGGCACGCGATAGCCGTTGGCGTCGAGGCTGAAGGCGATCGTTCGCCCGCCGCCGGACATTACGGCGCTGCGCGACGGCACGAGTGTCCAGCCGAGATGCGCATCCGTCCGGCGCCGCGGCTCATCGTCCGGCGACACCAGGCCGTCGAGACGGAACTGCCAGCGCGCCAGGACCAGCTCGCTCGCGCCGAGGGCCAGCGCTGCCGCGACGGTGGCCGCCGTCAGCGTCTGCAACCCGCGCGACGTCACCCGCGCGGCCAGTGGCCGGGCAGCGAGCACGACGCCGGCGCCGAATACGACGATCGTCGCGCGCACGGCCCGATAGACCCAGAGGTCGGTCTGGCGCGTGACCAGGAACGACGGCAGGAAATGGCGGTCGAACCAGTGCTGATCGGCGGCGACGGCGGCTGCCGCGATCACCGCACCGGCCGCGGCAATCGCGATGGACACGGCGGTCCGGCGGCTCACCGGCGCCGGCCGACCGTCACGAACAGTCCGCCCTCGTGCCCGAGCGTCCGCATCCAGCCCAGTTGCGCGAGCCATCCTTCGACCATCCAGTCGTCCACTGCCGGGGCAAACAGGTCCGTGGTCTCGTCACCCAGGACCGCGCTCGGATACGTCCTGACGTATTCGACCTGGTTCTCCCGAAACCATGATTGCACCTCGCGCAGCGTGTGCCGGTGCTCTTCGGGATGCTGGTACTGGTCGCGCAGCCATGCGTCCCGCCGTGCCGGCTCGTGACTCCGGTCGCGCAGGATCGGATCGCCGGGCACGAGGCGAAACCGCGACAGGCGGGCGACCGCGCGCCGCATCCGAAGCGGCATCCGCGCAAACGCGTTGTAGAGGCCGAGCACGATCATCCCGCCCGGCCGCGCCAGCCTGGCGATCCTGGCGAACGACCCCCGCGGATCGGGCGTGTGATGCACCGCGCCGGACGAGTAGACGACGTCGAAGGCGCCGGCCTTGAGCCCGGGCCGCCGGAGATCGGTCTCGACGAACTGCACGCGATCGAGGCCGCAGCGCGCCGCCATCGCGCTCGCCAGCCGCAGCGACGGACGCGACAGGTCCGCGCCGACGACGGTGCGCTGGGCACGGGCGAGGTAGAGACACATCTGGCCAGTGCCGCAGCCGATTTCGAGGATGCAGGCGTCGGCGGCAATCGTGTTGTCGAGATGGGTGGCGAACCCGCTGCGAGACGCCCGCGTGCGGAGCGTCTGCAGCGTCTCCCGCGGTCCGTAGCCGGGAAAGGGCGCGCGTTCGTAGAACGCGCGGACGCGTTCGGTCCGCTCGTCGGCGGCAAGCCGCAGGTTCGGAATGCCGTCCGGGGCGTCGTAGCGCGCGCCGCACGCGGTGCACGACCAGTCGTCCGCGATCGCCCCCTCGCACGCGGGACACGCGAGCAACCCGGACGCGCTCCCCATCAGAAAATCGCGTAGATGAACGGCGCCAGCGCCTCGACGGTGGCGGCAGCGATCAGCACGAGACCGAAGAGACACAGGAACACGGCGAGCGGGATGAGCCACCGCGTGCGCGACCTGCCCTGCCACAGGCCGACGACCAGGTCGCGGATCGATCCGCCGGTCGAACCGAGCATGATCATCCGGCGCCGCATCCCTCCCCGCTTCGTGATCATGCAACCGCCTCGCTGGTGGTGGCGGCGTGGGGCGCCGCGGCTGACCGGCCGACAACGGTCTGCCCGGCCACGAGCAGATCGATGCCGCCGCGGCGGAACGTGACATAGCCCTCCCTGGCCGTCGTGACGATCGGCTCGCCGGCCACATTGAACGAGGTATTCAAGAGGATCGGGACGCCCGTTCGCCGTCCGTACAGCTCGAGCAGCGTATGGAGCCGCGGCGCCATGTCGCGGTCGAGCACCTGCACCCGGGCGGTGCCGTCCACGTGCGTCACGGCGGCCAGCGCCTCGCGCCACTCCGGCTTGACCGGAAACACGCCCGACATGAACCGCGCCAGGCGGCGGCCGCCATCCGGCAGCTCGAAGTACCGATCCGCCGCGTCGGCCGTCACCACCGGCGCGAACGGACGGAACTCCTCGCGGAACTTGATGTCACGATTGAGACGGTCGCGCATCTCCCGTGTATGCGGCGCGGCGAGGATGCTGCGATGGCCGAGCGCGCGCGGACCGAACTCGCAGCCCCCTTCCATCCAGCCGACGACGCCGCCGCCGGCCAGTGTGTCGGCCACACGTTCGAGCGTCGCGTCGGGGTCCAGTTCCTCGACCCGCTGCCCATCCTCGCGCGCAACCGTGGCGAGATCCTGGGCATCGACATCCGGACCCCAGAAGGGGTGATCCGGCACGGCACGATCCGGCTGCTGGAGATACACGCGATCGGCGTACAACGCCGCGCCGAGCGCGCAGCCGGCATCGCCCGGCGCCGGCGGCACGAACAGGCGGCTGAACCCCGATTCACGCAGGATGCGCGCGTTGGCCACTCCGTTCAGCGCCACCCCGCCGCCGAAGCAGAGATCGGACAGGCCGGTCTGTTGGTGCAGCGACGCGGCGATGCCGACGAGCGTCTCCTCGAGCACCTGCTGCACGCTGGCCGCGCAATCCGCGAACCGCTGCCCGTCCGGCGATTCGAGATCGATCGGGTCGTACGGATGACGCGGCGGGCCGAACAGGTCCACGAATCGCGACGAGTACGATCGCTGCGCCGTCGTCTGGAACTCGAAGTACTCGGGGACGAGCGCAAACGCACCGTCCGGCAGCGCCCGGATGGTCCGTCGCACCTGCTCGACCAGCGTCGGCCGGCCGTACGCCGCCAGCCCCATGACCTTGTATTCACCCTCGTTGACGGCGAAGCCGAGATACGCCGTGAAAGTGGAATACAGCATCCCGAGCGAATGCGGATACCGGATCTCCCGATCGAGCGTGATGCCGACGCGGCCATCGTCACGCCGTTCCGCATGACCGGTCGTGAGCGTCGCCCATTCGCCCACACCGTCAGCCGTCAGCACGGCCGCCTGCCGTGACGGCGACGTCAGGAACGCGGCGGCCGCGTGTGACATGTGGTGCGACGTGAAGAGAATGCGGTCGCGCGGGACGTCGAGGTACGACGAGATGACGCCGCGCACCCAGACCTTCTCACCCAGCGAGTTGCGCAGGGCATGGGGAAACGCGCGCCAGGAACCGGGAAACGCCCGCAGCAGGCACGTGAGGATGCGCTCGAACTTCAGCATGCTGCGTTCGTAGAAGACGACCGCATCGAGCTCCGGCGCCGTGAGGCCAGCGCGATCCAGGCACCAGCCGATCGCATTGACCGGGAACGAGGCGTCGTGCTTCGTCCGAGACAGCCGCTCCTCCTGCACGGCACACACCGGGACGCCGTCGATCACGAGGGCCGCGGCGGAATCGTGGTAGTGGGCCGAGATGCCAAGGACCTTCATCAGTACTGACTCCTTGCCGTCCCGCCTCCGGGTGGAATCGAACGCCACCCGGCCGGTTCCTTCCGCTCCATCCGCTTGGCCATCCAGGCAAATGGTGGGACCAGCACGAAGTACTGGAACAGCAGGAGGACGCCGCCGATCGCGCTCGCCAGCGCTGCCGCAACGCGAAGGTAGCGTTTCCAGAGCCGGCTGCCCCGCGCCATCCAGACGTGGCGGCGGTGCGTGGCGGGAGCCACGCGTGCCAGTTGCATGTAGGTGTAGTTCATGTGAAACACTTCGTCGCGAAGGATGTGCTCAAAGATCGCGCGCGTCGCCGCATCGTCGGCCACGAGATCGCGGTAGAGCGTGAAGCGGCCGGCGGCGGCTTTCTCGGCGATGTGGAGGAAGGCGAGCAACCGGGGGTCCGGCTCGTGATCGACGCGCAGGTCGTCAAGACCATGTCCGCCCGGCAGCGGGGTCGAGTCGAAGAAGCGCCGGCGCGACGTTCGCCCGCGGCGCAGCGCCGCACCGCGCTCGCGGAACAACACGCCGTGCCGCAGTTCGTCGGCAGCATGCTCGAGATACAGACGGCGCAGGAGCGGATCCGGCGTCAGTTCCGCAGCGCGCAGGATGTCCCGGCCGCCGTCGGTCTCAACCTCGGCAAACGCCAGCAGCTTGCGCGTCCGGCGATCGGCGTCGGACCACACCCAGCGATGCACCGGCCGCAGCAGCCGGTCGATTGGCGCCACACGTCCCACGGCCATTGGAGGCACCGCGGAGCATACGACGTTCCACGCCGCCGCGAACGCCGATCGCAACGGGTGACGCCGATCCGGGACACGCGCTCGTCGCGGCGATTACTACGACGGAAAGCGATTCGGGCGAACGTAACTGGCCGAGCTTGTGAGCCGGGCCAGCCCGGCAAGCCATAATCGGCCATGCGGCTGCTGGCGTCGTGGACCGTGGACGGCACTCGTCCGGGACGCACGATCGAACTGCTCCTGGGCGACCTGGCGAAGCTCCCGCCGGAGCAGGCGGTCGACCTGCTCGTCGTCTCCGCATTTCCGGACGACTACGCGCCGACCCCGACGTCGCTCATCGGAGCCCTCGATCGGCAGGGGCTGTCGGTCGCGCGACTCGCGGCAGCCAGGGCGATCGATCTCCGCGAGGATTTCTCCTGCTGGCTGTCGGTCCCGGTCGACTTCCACGGACGTCTCGTACGAGTGCTGTGCGTCGAGTCGGGATGGCGCGGCACACCGCCGGAAATCACCGACGATCTGTTCCGCGCGCTGGCGACCGCCTCGATGCTGAACACGCCCGACGCCGTGGTGGCGATGCCGCTCATCGGGACCGGCGACCAGCAGTGGCCCGCCCACGAAATGCTCGAGACGATCGTGTGGTCGGCCGTCTCCTGGTTCAGGCGAGGGCTGCCGATCCGCACGCTGAAGATCGTCGTCCGATCGCCGACAATCGCCGGACCGGCGCTCCGGGCCTTCGAAGCGCTTCGCGATCACGCCGTCCAGCCGCTGTATGACGACAGCGGCGCCACCGCGTCGCCCGGCGGCCCCAGCTACGATGTGTTCCTGAGCTACTCGCACGTCGACTCGACGCTCGCCACCGCCGCGCTGAACGCGCTGCTCGGCCGGCGGCCGGCGCTCCGCGTGTTTCACGACCGGACGACGCTGTCACCGGGCGAGAGCTGGCTGATGGCGATCGCGGAATCGCTGGACGCCTCGACGCGCGTGATGACGCTGTTCACTCCTGAATACTGGCGGAGCAAGAACTGCAAGGACGAGTTCGTCGCGGCGTACACGCGTCAGAACGACACCGGCCAGCGCATCCTGTATCCCGTGTGCCTCCGCACGGTCGCCATTCCGTACATGTTCCGCGCGCTCCAGGCCGAAGACTGCCGCGTCGACGACAACGCGAAACTGGCCGCGGCCTGCACGAAGCTGTGCGATGAACTGTGACCGATCGGACGCGGAACGCCGTGTCCATGATCCGCGGACGGTGAGCGTCGACTCGCACCGCGTCGTCGTCGTGCTCGACAACATTCGCAGCCTGTACAACACCGGTTCAATCCTCCGGACGGCGGATGCCTCTGGCGTCGAACGCGTGGTGCTGTGCGGAATCACGCCCCGGCCCGACCAGGGCAGCCGGCAGCGGCGTGCGATTGCCAAGACGGCACTCGGCGCCGAAGACACCGTGGCGTGGGAGTACGAGGCGGAATCAGGAACGGCACTGGGCCGGCTCCGCTCCGCCGGCTATGAGATCGCAGCGATCGAAACATCGCCGGACGCCGTCAGCCTCTTTCCAGCACATTGGGATCCTAAGCTTAGAATTCCACGTGGACAAGTTGTCGCG